>Ga0316209_1000235_pt1 | contig 112787 bp, 100 predicted proteins | sample 6monopyrite_MG_FD_204945 | JGI IMG/M metagenome (GOLD analysis project Ga0316209, IMG submission 204945) | Microbial mat bacterial communities from mineral coupon in-situ incubated in ocean water Damariscotta River, Maine, United States -... | ecosystem: Environmental > Aquatic > Marine >... | reverse complement strand
TAGCCATGGCGTTATTTAAACAAGATACAACTAAAACAGCCAGTATGGCGAGAAAAAAGAAAATGGCAGGGCTAGACGATGATTATCGCTCAACCCTGTTAGAATCTGGGATTAAAATGCGCTAGCCATGGGCTAACGGCGGCTTGACCATTCCAGCAACTGGTCAAGGTGGCTCTTGGATTGTAAAATTACCGTCGTCTCGATTTGAAGCTGTGCCAGAAAATGAATATTCAATGATGGAACTGGCTCGAATGTTGGGAATGGACGTGCCAGAAACGCAGCTACTCCCTATTAATCGGATTACTAATATCCCAAATGGCATTGGCAAATATGGTGATGCTTTTAAAAATGCTCAGGCTTTTGTGATCAAGCGTTTTGACCGTGCAGATGGTCAAGCTGTTCACATTGAGGACTTTGCGCAAGTGTTTGGTGTTTATCCTCAAGATAAGTACAAAAAAGCCAGTATGCGAAATATTGCTCAGGTTATCGGTATTGAAGGGCAAGACGAAGACATTGCTGAATTTACTCGCCGATTGGTGTTCAACACGCTAATTGGCAATGCCGATATGCATTTGAAGAATTGGTCTGTGATTTACAAAGATAAGCGCACTGCGTCTATTGCACCTGCTTATGACTTTGTTTCAACCATTCCTTATATCCCCGATGATAGTGCATCGCTGAAGGTGAGCCGTAGCAAGAAATTCAGCGATTTCACGCTGGATGAGTTATCGCACTTGGCGGCTAAAGCCATGTTGCCAGAAAAATTGGTGTTAGATACAGCCAAACAAACCGTAGCAGGCTTCCATGAGGTATGGGCGAAAGAAAAAGCGCATTTACCACTTACTAAGTCAGTGATTGAAGCCATCGAAACGCACTTACGAAGCATACCGCTACGCTAAATTCCTAGTAGCTAGAGCGTGCATATCGATAAAGATGGTTTAACTTAATGCGATTTTACGGCGCTTAGCGCCGTAAACTAGAAATTTTGTAAACTGCACAATGATACCGGTGTTTTGATAAGGCTGATCTTCTGAACAAATCATGCATCTTTCTGACCATCAACAAGTGATGAATCAGGCGATGATAGCTTTACATTGATTTTCAGGAGAATGCAGATGACAGCAGTAGCGCACCAGATAACCCCTTTTCTAACGTCTTACGAAGTGATGGCTCGTTACCACATTAGCTATACGACGCTCTGGCGAAGAATAAAAGATGGCAGCTTGCCGCAACCTCGTATCAACCGAAATACACGAAACAAGCTGTGGCACATTGAAGACTTGGAGGAGTATGAGAAGAAAGAGGACTGAGCCTCTTTCTTTTATTTTATTGTCCGAAACGCCAGTTGAATGAAAAGCCTGTCGGCTCGATGATGGTCTCTAGCTGTTGATACCAAACGTCGTAAGCATGACGCATTTCATCCAGGTACTGATATTGGTTGTAGATAGCATCCAACCCTTTTTTGCTGTGGCCAATCATCAACTCGGCAACTTCTTGCGTGGTGATGGCTGACATTCGCGTTCGCATCGTTCTGCGAAGATCATGCATAGACCAATGTTCCATCTCAACACTAAGCGATCTGCGAGCCCAGATTTTCACATTGTTAGGAATAGTGGTATCAAAGCCATTTGTGGCAAGCTCTTCTTGTCCGTTCGCGGGAAACAAGTAAGTTGATTTGCTCATCTGCATCGCTAGTTCAATCAGCTCAATAGCTGGCTTAATCAATGGCCGCATGATCGGCGCTCCAATTTTCTCACCTTGTTTGCGGATCTCTATGGGCACTGTCCACATTGCAGATTGCAAGTCAAAGTGATGCTTTTCAGCTTGAATGAGTTCGCCCTTGCGCCCTCCCAATAAGAGAAGCAGTTTTATGTAGATGCGATTCTTCTCAGTGATTTTTGACTCATGCAAATAGCGCCAAAGTATCCTGATCTCGTTGTCATTTAGCACCCGAGTTCGTTTGCCTTTCTTACCGCCGACCTTCTTTGCAGTGATCCCAGCGGCAGCGTTAATTTCCAAAATCTGTTCATCTATCAGCCAGTCATAAAACTTATGCAGCACAGACACTAGACGTTCTGTGTTTGACGGAGACGCTTCCGAAACCTCACGAAGACAGTTTCTTAAGGACAATTCATTGATGTCAGTTAATGGGTACTTACCAAGTCGGGGCAGCAAATATATTTCACTGCTGCGTTTTTGGTAGTGCCACGTTTTCTCCTTTAGCCCTTGCTTACCGGCAGAGTCTATCCAGTCTCGAAAAATCGATTCGAAGCTTTGATTGGCAGAATACTTGGCCCGTTCTTGCTGTAGGTAGAGCTTGGGGTTTCGGCCTTGATCAAGTACTGCCCTTAACCTATCTAGCTCATTCCTGGCTTCAGCAAGCTTCATAAGTGGGTAAGTACCTATGTCTACCCGTTGTTGCTTGCCATCGAAACGATAACGAAACTGAAAAACAATTTTGCCCTTGGGTGATACCCGAGCACTTAGCCCATCTCGGTCGGCTTTTACTACGGTTTCTTTTGCTTCTTTATTTAACCTGGCATCGAGCCAGCTAACTGATAACGCCATGTTATAAGCCCAGCCCTAGTTTTGATTTTAATGATTGTTTACGTGATTCTGCTTTGGGTTCTGGCGCTGTACTCATAGAAGTCACTTCACCATCTGGTGCATGGCCATCCACCGGTGCAGATGTCGTGGATAGATTGGGTTGGCTCATGTGAATTAACCCAAAGGTGGCCAGCATCCGCAGACGCTCAGCGCGTTCCCGTGGCGGCGTCTTTTCCAATTCTTTGAGTAGTTCAGGGTGGCTCCCTGGGGGAATGTTGACGACAACTCTCATAATCAGGCCCCATAAAACCAGAAGCCTCGGACGTTCGCCAAAACAGACTGTTCCGGCACGATGATCTTGCTTCGTGAAAAAATCTCCTTGGCCGCTTCCTTATAAGCCAAGGCTCCACCTCCGGCGATCAATACCAAGTCCGCATTGATGCTTTCGTCGCGCATAGATTGGCGCATGGCTGTAAGAGCAACAGGCGCTACCTTTTTCATTGCAGCATTCAGATAAGGTGAAATATCGACTTTTTCTCCAAATAGCAGCACCTGCAAGTCGCCGGTTCTCATGGCTTTTTCAAGTCGATCCATACCCACTTTGGCACCATGATCTTCTGAAATCAGCTTATCAATGGTTTCCAGTAGCACGGACATTGCCTGAAGACTGGTTCCTGATGAGCTGTAGCGAATTTCTCCGGCCTCAAGGGCAACCCAGTCAACAGAAAAGAAGCCGGGATCGATTACGACGACACGACCTTCTTCAATCAAGCCCAGATCACCACCCGTTTGAACCAGATCCATATAGGCACCGGCAGGCTGCGGCAGCACTTTGACGTCATGAACGGTGATGCTGCGCTTTGGTGTCACTTGATGGACACCTTTTAAACGCTGCACAAGGCCAGACTTGCGTTGTGGTTCATGAAACTGGGAAACCGGTAATCCAGTGACAACCAAATCGATGGATTCTGTTTCAGCCATTAACAAGGCGGCATGAAAAAGCGCCTTATAGGTTTTTGTGGTCGGATATTCCGGGTGGAGCTCTCGTTCCCAGCCTTGAAGGCGTCCAGCAGGCACACCAGCGGCCCAACGCTCATTATCGACAAACACATACAAACAAGTTTCATCATCGCCTCCACCGATACGCTCCGGCATACGATCCGCAGGACCGGCACCCGCAGGCAGAATAATGGTTTTCGGTTCACTGCCTGCTTGGCCAATTGCCAGCTTCAGGTTTGAGTAACCGATATCTACGCCTAGTACAAACATACTTATCTCCTGTGCACTCAAAGTGCTCTAACGGTTTTCAATCAACCGCACTGGTCACGCTTGGGCTTTTCCAAGTGCTCTGGCGGTTCACTCAAATGTCATTATCAGGATTCGGCGCACTGGCGGTGGGCAGAAAGGTGACAAATCCTTTCATCTATCTGCCTATTGCATTTTCGCAAAAGTATGAGAATAGGCTCTGTTTGGCGGCGGATAACCTAGCCAAAAAAATCGAGACGCCAAACGTTGTTTGCATTCTGGCCTGAACTTGCCAAACGGTTTGTATTTTCATGGCAATACGTCTTTTTAGGCGTTTTTAAGTGAAATCGGCCTGTATCCCTTGTCAGGTATGGGATTGCGCGAGTTGATTTATATCGAGACGCCAAACAGTGATTGTTACGGCAGTTTTACGTTTGGCGTTTCGATCCAAAAGCCAAACGGATAGTGGTTTTGGCTTTTGGGGTTAATTGGATGGGGAAATTGGTTTGGTAGAAATCGTCAATGAACAATGGAAAGCAGAGGTATCAGATTTACTTCAGCAAGAAACGGACAGGCTAAAAGCACTGGCACGAACTGAAGTTGATGACTTTTGGGTTACCCATTACAAGGTTCGCGAGAATGCGCCCTTTAAAGATTGGGGGCTGCTTGGTGTCCGTATCAGAGACTTTAAGTATGGCTTTGGCATTGAGTGGTACATCAACAGTTTTCACGGTCAACGAGGCAAACGCGTGGTCTTTAGCAAGGGGCTGCGTATTTCAAAGACGAAGCTGAGATACGCATTTTTGGACTGCCAAGGTTTGGCCAAAGAATGGGAGCTAGCGCTGGCCATGGAGAAAGAAGAATTCTTCAGTGATATTCGACGCCAGGTTGATAAGCTCAACATGTTGCGTCGCAAAGTGAATGCCTATTGAGTTAACTGCGCTATTTCACTCGCGGTAACTGGTCTGTTTGTTGCCTGCTAAGAAAGGGGTTAAATACATCCTTCTGGACGATGAGGAGAGCGACGACATGTTGGTAGAAATGAACGTCTCACCACAGGCACGCAAGAAAAATCCTAACCTACCTGAAAAATGGCAAGTCAGAGCCGTTACATATCAAGTACAAGGTAAGCACAAAACCGTGTTTACGTCTTTGCCGAGGGAAGAGTACGACGGAGAATTGGTCGCTGAGCTTTACCATGAGAGATGGTAAATTGAGTTGGGGTATCGAGACATAAAAAGTTCGATGCAACACAACGCTTTAGTACTGAGGAGTAAGACGGTGGAGCTTGTCTATCAAGAACTATGGGGGGCTTTTACTTGGTTATAACTTGGTGAGACGAGAGGCCAGTCAAGCGACAGTAGAGCATGGTCGAATGCCCAATGAAATCAGTTTTAAGTACGCTTGTCAGTTTATCGCGAGTCAACAAAGGTCATGTGCAAAGAGGTGTCTCCCGGTAATACGGCAAAGCGTCTAAAAAGTCTGCGAGGAGACTTATCCATCCTTTTTATAGACAAACGCCCTAAGCCAAATAGGCCTAGGGCGGTAAAAATATCAAAGACCCGATATCCAGTTAATCGCAAGGCAGCTCCGCTTAAGTGAACTACATTGCAGCAAAAAGCTGGGTTTTATCGATACTCTGACACATGAACATGTGTTCATGTAAAGGATTTTATGACGATTTCTTCCACGGTATCGGCATGTTCAAAATAATGCGCTTGACCTTCCCACGATGGTAAGCCTTAAGGTTGTTCTTTATCTGAACATAACGATGAGAAATACATCATGAGCATTCAAAAAAAACAGCATTCTAATGATGGTGAAACTCAAGTCAGTTTGCCCATTGAGGGAATGACTTGTGCAAGCTGCGTTGGACGAGTTGAAGCCGCTCTGGCTAAGGTTGAAGGTGTACAAAGCGTAAGCGTTAACCTTGCAACTGAGCGTGCAGATATCCGCCTAAATACATTAGTTAATCGTATGGCGTTGGTTGAAGCAGTTGAAAAGGTCGGCTATGAGGTTCCCCAAGCTTCTGTAGAGTTATCAGTTCAGGGCATGACATGTGCATCATGCGTAGGGCGTGTCGAAAAGTCGCTCCGAGCGGTTAAAGGTGTAAAAGAAGCCACTGTTAATTTAGCGACTGAAAGAGCCACTGTTCGTGGAACCGCTGGAGCTGATGACCTCATAACTGCTATCGAAAAAATCGGTTATGAAGCCAGCCTGGTTGATAACCAAAGCCAGAATAATGATGATACTGCAGAAAAAAAAGATATTGAAAAGGCTGCGTTGAAGAAAGATTTATTTTTGGCGACTGTACTTGCGTTACCAGTATTTATTCTGGAAATGGGGTCGCATGTGATACCGGGAATGCATCAATGGATAATGGATACCATTGGGCTCCAGGAAAGCTGGTATCTCCAGTTTGTGTTAACATTGCTGGTGCTGGCTATTCCGGGACGGCGCTTTTACGTGAAAGGTTTTCCCGCGTTATTAAGACTTGGCCCAGACATGAACTCTCTCGTCTCCGTCGGGACTCTCGCTGCATTCGGTTATTCAATGGTTGCGACCTTTGCTCCGGGTCTTCTGCCTCAAGGTACCGTCAATGTGTATTACGAAGCAGCTGCGGTAATCGTCGCTCTTATTCTTTTAGGACGATTCATGGAGGCGCGGGCTAAAGGTCGAACGTCTGAGGCTATCAAGCGTTTGGTTGGATTGCAGGCCAAAGAGGCGCATGTGCTGCGTAACGGTATTGTCATCGATATTCCCATCAGCGATGTAGCCCTTGATGACATTGTCGAAGTTCGACCAGGTGAGCGGGTACCGGTTGATGGTGAGGTGAGCGAAGGAACAAGTTTTGTCGATGAATCGATGATAACGGGGGAGCCTATCCCCGTCGAGAAAGTTCCCGGAAGCTTAATGGTTGGCGGGACTGTTAACCAGAAAGGAGCATTGAGGTTGCGTGCAACAGCCGTTGGTGGTCAGACGATGCTGTCACAAATAATCAGAATGGTAGAGCAAGCCCAGGGCTCTAAACTACCCATACAAGCTGTGGTCGATAAGGTGACATTATGGTTTGTTCCTGTGGTGATGCTGGCAGCGTTGTTAACTTTCCTTGCCTGGTTAACATTTGGGCCATCACCGGCCCTGTCTTTCGCACTGGTTAATGCCGTGGCTGTGTTGATCATTGCCTGCCCATGTGCAATGGGATTGGCTACCCCAACCTCTATCATGGTAGGTACTGGCCGTGGTGCAGAAATGGGGATCTTGTTCCGTAAGGGAGAAGCTCTGCAGTTGCTTAAAGATGCCAAGGTCGTTGCTGTAGACAAAACTGGCACTTTGACTGAGGGACGCCCAGTAATGACAGATCTGGAGTTGGCTGAAGGGTTTGAGCTTGACTTAGTATTAGCAAAAGTTGCCGCTGTTGAATCACGTTCGGAACATCCTATTGCCCGCGCTATCGTTGAGGCCGCTCTAGGAAAAGAGATATCACTGCCGGTGTTGACTGAGTTTGATTCAATTACTGGGATGGGCGTCAGGGCTACCGTAGACGGAGAGCGCGTAGAGATTGGGGCTGATCGATTTATGCGTGAGTTAGGCTTGGACATCGAATATTTTTCAAAGACTGCGATACGCCTTGGAAACGAAGGGAAATCTCCACTCTATGTTGCTATCGATGGACGTCTGGCAGCCATTATCGCAGTCGCTGACCCTATTAAATCAAGTACGCCGATTGCCATAAATGCATTGCACCAACTGGGGCTCAAAGTCGCAATGATTACAGGTGACAATGCCAATACAGCAAATGCGATAGCGAGACAGCTGGGTATTGATGAAGTGGTTGCCGAAGTGTTGCCAGAAGGGAAAGTTGAAGCAGTTCGTCGGTTGAAGGAGTCTTACGGTAAGGTCGCTTATGTTGGTGATGGCATTAATGATGCCCCAGCTTTAGCTGTGGCAGATATTGGGCTTGCAATTGGTACAGGTACCGATATAGCGGTGGAATCTGCTGATGTTGTCTTAATGTCCGGCAACCTACAGGGTGTGCCTAATGCTATTGGATTGTCTAAGGCAACAATAGGTAACATCAGGCAAAATCTTTTTTGGGCGTTTGGATATAATGCCGCATTGATCCCTGTAGCAGCAGGCTTGCTGTACCCTGCCTATGGATTGCTGCTTTCGCCAATCTTTGCTGCAGGCGCGATGGCGCTATCCAGTGTATTTGTTCTGGGCAACGCACTTCGTTTGCGTCGGTTCCAGACTCCGCTGGCAGAAGACTCTGAGCACTAAGATAAAGGGGAGTTATGAACATTGGTAAAGCATCGAACGAATCAGGAATCTTCGCAAAGATGATTCGCTATTACGAGCAAATTGGTCTGATTCCTGCTATAGGTCGTACCGAAGCAGGCTACCGTGATTATGCACCCAATGATGTCCACCGTCTGATTTTTATCCGCAGTGCGCGTGACCTTGGTTTTTCTCTTGAATAGATAGCCGATTTGCTCAAGTTATGGAATGACAAATCTCGCCAGAGCGCCGATGTTAAACGTCTGGCACAAGAGCATATGGATGATTTAGAGCGACGTATGGAAAATATGCAACGAATGGCATATACACTCAGAGCTCTGTTCAAAAGCTGTGCTGGGGATGAGCGATTTGAATGCCCAATACCAGACATTAATGACCGCTGATGCTAAAAGCCATCCCGGTAAGAGAGAAGGGGCGGTGCAACGTAGTTCTCGTGGTAACGAAATGGAAAAAGCCCGACCCCTTATTTTAAGGGCATGATGGCGTAGCACAAAGCTGTATGGGCTAGTGTTACGCCATCAGTCTAATCAACTTATAAGCGCACACCACTAATGCACCCCCCCCAAGTGGTCAGTTGGTACGGTTAAAGGAAGATCACCATTCTCTTCATCAGCAGTCAATTTCTGTACTATCCCGCATTCGTCCACGCTCCGGTCTGAGCTGCAATAGCCATTAAGTTCTTTTAGTTGTGTTTCCAGGGCTAATAGCTCTTTAATACGATGCTGAACATGCGTGAGATGGGCACTGATTATTGCATCAATGGGGCCACAGTCTTTACCGCGATTATTAATTGCCAGTAGCAATGCACGTATTTCCTCATGAGTCATATCAAGAGAGCGGCAGCGTCGGATAAATAACAACTTTTCCAGATGAGTATTGTTGTAACAGCGGTAGTTATTTTCAATATCTCTTAATGGAGCTTGAAGTAATCCTTTTTTCTCATAGTACCGAATAGTTTCCACCGGACAACCCGCCTTACGGGCCAATTCACCAATTTTCATGCATCCCCCCTTATGCACTTGACCCTGTAGTTAGATCAGGGTCTTTAATAGTCAGTATAGTTAGCAGATGAGGAAATGAAAATGAGTGGTGGTGTAAAAAATAGCAAAACCCCTGCAGGAGACGAAGCGGCTAGTTGCTGTGAAACGTTCAATTTAGGGACAGGACTCCGGGTTAAGAATACTGGTGAATCACATAAAGCAAATGATCATGCACATGATCAGAAGGCTCATAATCACAATAAATGCAGTGATGACCATTCCCATGAAGGCCATAATCATGATGCCCATAGTCATGGCGGCGAAGGGCATTCGCATGATGAGCATAATCATAAGGGATGTAACCATGATCATGCCGCGCAAGAGCATTCTCATGAAGGCCACGATCACGGCCATGAGGGGGATTGTTGCTCCGCGGCTCCAGAACAATTGAGTAGCCTGGGGGGCTCGCAGGTTGTGGCTGGTGGATTACGGACAGAAATTCGCATTATGCAGATGGATTGTCCTGTTGAAGAAAATCTTATCAAAAAGAAACTGGGTGGAATGAGCTCTGTTAAAGAGCTTGATTTCAACCTGATGCAGCGTGTTTTGACTGTAACTCATACACCGGATTCGCTTGAAGCGATCATGGCTGCAATTCGCTCGTTGGGATTCGAGCCAGAAGTTTCGGATAATACTAGCGGCAAGAAAAATACCCAGGAGAAAAAAAAGCCCTGGTGGCCATTAGCTCTGGCTGGCGTAGCTGCTCTTGCAGCCGAAGTGATGCACTGGGCTGATATGCCTGACTGGCTCGAAGCTGGGTTGGCTTTGATAGCAGTGCTTTCTTGTGGTCTGACAACCTACCAAAAAGGTTGGATTTCGATTCGCAATGGCAACTTGAATATCAATGCACTAATGAGTATTGCCGTTACTGGGGCTTTGGTCCTTGGGCAGTGGCCAGAAGCGGCGATGGTTATGGTGTTATTCACCATTGCTGAACTAATAGAAGCCAAATCACTCGATAGAGCCAGAAATGCAATAGGTTCACTGATGAACCTGACTCCTGAAACTGCAATGGTCCAACAAGCTGATGGAACATGGCAGGAAGTTGACGCCAGTAGCGTACAACCGGGCAGTATTGTTAGGGTAAAACCAGGTGAACGAATTGGTCTCGACGGAGAAATCGTCAAAGGTCAAACCACCATTAACCAGGCTCCAATTACAGGTGAAAGTATGCCTGTCGATAAAATCGCGGGCGATACAGTATTTGCTGGAACAATAAATCAGTCAGGCTCTTTTGAATATAAAGTCACTGCAGCTGCAAATAATACAACCCTTGCGCGAATCATTCATGCTGTTGAGCAGGCGCAAGGTGCCAAAGCAGCTACACAACGTTTTGTTGACCGCTTTTCCCAGATTTATACCCCAGTCGTTATGGGTATTGCTGTTGCGGTTGCTGTATTGCCACCATTGTTTGGGGCAGGAACATGGCAGGAGTGGATCTATAAAGCTTTAGTTATGCTTGTCATAGCGTGTCCATGTGCCCTGGTTATTTCTACGCCAGTAACGATTGTCAGTGGACTTACTGCAGCTGCTCGCAAAGGGATTCTCATTAAAGGCGGTGTTTATCTTGAGCAGGGACGTAAGCTAAAAGCCCTTGCGCTGGATAAAACAGGAACTATTACCCATGGGAAACCAGTACAAACCGACGTAATGGTATTCAATGGATGGAGCGAGCGTGAAGTTCGTACTACTGCAGCTAGTCTCGCTAGTTACTCTGATCACCCTGTTTCACTGGCAATTGTGAATGCTTCTGCTGATTTGAAAAAGCAGGATGTTGACAGCTTTGAAGCGATTGTTGGGCGAGGTGTGCATGGCGTAATTACAGGTAAGGATTTTTACCTTGGAAACCTGCGTTTGACAGAAGAACACTTTAATTGTCCATCAGAGATTAAAGCAACAGTACAAAGGCTGGAAAGCCAGGGTAAAACAGTTATTTTACTCAATGATGGTAAGCAAGTGCTTGGGCTGTTCGCTGTTGCTGATACTGTTAAAAACAGCAGTCGTGAAGCGATTGAACAACTTCATGAACTTGGCGTTAAAACTATTATGCTGACTGGTGATAACCCACATACAGCTAAAGCAATCGCATCTCAGGTTGGAATTGATGAGGCTCGAGGGAATCAATTGCCAGAAGATAAACATCGTGCAGTTGAAGAGCATTCACGGATTGGAATCACTGGGATGGTTGGTGATGGTATCAATGATGCACCGGCTCTGGCTGCAGCTGATATCGGTTTTGCTATGGGAGCAATGGGTACTGATACGGCGATTGAAACTGCAGATGTAGCTTTAATGGATGATGACCTGCGTAAAATACCAGCCTTTGTGAAATTGTCCCGACAAACGTACAGCTTACTTGTACAAAATATCAGCCTCGCTCTAGGTATTAAAGCCGTATTCCTTGTACTCACGCTCATGGGAATGGGAACCATGTGGATGGCTGTATTTGCTGATGTTGGTGCCAGTCTTCTGGTTGTGGCAAATGGCCTGAGATTATTACGAAAATAAAGAGTTGGGTCTCTGAGTTCTTCATGGACGACAGACTCAGAGACCGTATTCTGGTTTGAACATATTTATCGAATATGGTTTGAGGGGGAGCGGATGGACACCAAAAAATATTCTGAAAGTGTTGTCGAAGATATTGTACAGTGGGTTGAATGTTCATTGAATAAAACCTTGCCAGTAGAAATCATTGCTGAAAAATCTGGTTATTCACGATGGCATTTTCAACGTTTATTTAAACAGGCGACCGGCATTGCGCGGGGTGAATATGTTCGCTCTCGTCGATTATCCTGCGCTGCCATCGATCTGAAACTAACTTCCAGAACAGTTCTGGACATTGCTCTTCAGTATGGTTTTGATTCGCAACAAACTTTCACGAGAGCTTTCAAAAACAAGTTTCATCTTCCTCCCGGTCGGTACCGTAAGCAAGGGAGTTGGGATTTATCAGCGCTGTGTCCATCTTTACTTTCAGACGATGAGGAGAGATATGCCAATGTTAGTTAATGACCCCGTATTGATTCCTATGATAGAAGAGCTGGCTGATAAATATAATAAAATGCAGGATTTTTTAATCGATGATGAACCTTGTATTGATATCGTACGGTCGGTGTATGAGTTGGAGTGCACCGTTAGCGAATTCAAAAAAAGAATTATACTTCAACATATTTCCTATTGCCATTCAGATGAATGTGATGACCCTGACCTGCATGTGGCCCTAATTGACAATATAAAAAATATACTTGACTATCTTGAATAATTTTACAAGAAGGGGGTTAGGTTTTCTTAAAACCATTTGTGTTTTGGATGAATAAATATTTTTAATTCACTGATTTCCATATGGTCTCAACCATAAGGAATATGATGGTAACTAACTCGGGTCAGTCAGTGCGACTCGTGCAAGATGCTTCATGTGTATATCGTATAAAAGCTTGACCCTATATCAACTTTAGGGTTTTTAATGGAACCAAGTCGAGAGTAGCGAGGACGATGAACAGGGCAATAGGGGGAATCATTAATGGAGCCTTGTTGCAGACGTTCTGCCTAGTCGCTAGAGCAAATAGAGGTCTCCATGATCAAGCAAAAAACTATCAAGAATATTGTTGAGTTAAACGGTATTGGCTTGCATAGCGGTAAAACCGTTAACATGAAAATCATGCCTGCTGGTGCCAATAGTGGCATACGGTTCCGTAGAACAGATGTAACTCCTGTTGTTGATATTCAGCTCCGTGCCGATCAGATTCATGACACTATGCTGGCAACAAGCATTATCAACCCTCAGGGAGTTCGAGTTTCAACAATCGAACATTTCCTCTCTGCGGTGTCCAGCATGGGACTTGATAACCTCTTGGTGGAGCTCGATGCTCCAGAACTTCCCATTCTCGATGGGAGTGCCAGAGGATTCATATATTCAATAATGCACGCTGGTTTGATAGAGCAGTGTGCGCTAAAAAAATATCTGCTGATAAAAAAAACGGTTTCCGTAAAAGATGGCGACAAATGGGCTCTTTTGCATCCAGACTCTAAGTTCTCGATCGATTTTATGATTGATTTTAAGCATCCCTTGATTTCTGCTGAGACCAATAGATTAAATATTGAAGTGTCGAAAGAAAACTATATTGGCGAGATTGCTGATGCCAGAACTTTTGGATTTGTTCGTGATGTAGAACTTCTACAACAAAAAGGTCTTGGGTTAGGGGCAAGTTTGAATAATGCGATAGGTCTTGATGAATATAGCGTTCTGAACCCGGAAGGTCTGCGATTTAACAACGAACTTGTGCGACATAAAACACTGGATGCGATTGGAGACCTCTTCGTATCAGGCCATAATATTATTGGCGCCTACCATGCTTATAAGTCAGGTCATGCATTAAATAATAAGTTGATGCTTGCGTTGTTGAATGATGTCGAATCATGGGAATTAGTGAGTGTTGGCGAATATAAAAATGATTCCACTAGAGATAGCATTCTTTCTAAACCCAAAGAAGAGTGTTTTGAGTCATTAAGTATGTGGTCATAAGGGAGATGAGTATTTTCGTCACTGTACCCCGTCAGCACCATGTGGACCAAATAGCCTGATTGCCTAAGAGACACTTTTCGTTCATCGTTAATCCTAAGGGGACTTAATGATGACAAAGAAACGCAGTGTTGAAAAGACGGTACGAGATATTCGCCGTCATACCCGTAAAAAATACTCATCTGAAGAGAAGATTCGCATCGTGCTTGAAGGTTTGCGTGGTGAGGAATCCATTGCTGAGCTGTGCCGCAAAGAAGGCATCAATCCTAATGTTTACTATCGTTGGTCAAAAGACTTCATGGAGGCTGGCAAGAAGCGCTTGTCAGGCGATACGGTACGTGAAGCTAACTCCGAGGAAGTCAAAGAGTTACGTGCCGAAGCTTCTGCCCTGAAAGAAACGCTGGGCGAGTTAGTCATGGAAAACAAGCTACTCAAAAAAAGCGTGCTCGGGGATGGGGAGGACGATATATGAGGTATTGTGCTGCCGACAAATACGAGATCATCCAGCTGGTACAAAATTCGAATTTATCCGTGCGTCAAACACTGGATCGCCTGAGTATTCATAAGTCCACATTTTACAACTGGCTCAAGCGTTATCAGGAAAACGGCATTGATGGCCTTGAGGATAGGAAGCCCATACCGCAGGCGGTATGGAATAAGATTACAGAAGACCATCGTGATGCTGTAGTTGAATTAGCACTGGATAAACCGGAGTTATCACCGCGCGAGCTAGCGGTAAGCTATACCGATGAGAAGCGCTATTTCATCTCGGAGTCCAGTGTTTACAGGCTGCTCAAGGAGCATGACCTTATCACTAGCCCTGCGTATATCCTTATGGAGGCTGCTGACAAGTTCCAGCAGCCAACCACGCATGTGAATGAGATGTGGCAAACGGATTTCACCTACTTCAAGATCATTGGTTGGGGCTGGTATTACTTATCAACCATTTTGGATGATTACTCGCGTTTTATCGTATCCTGGCGGCTATGTAAAACCATGGGCGCTAACGATGTGGCTGATACGCTGGATGACGCACTACGTTTTACAGGGCTTGATTCTGTAAAAGTAAATCACAAGCCGAGGCTGCTTAGCGATAACGGGCCTTGCTACGTATCAGGTGAGTTGGCCGAGTATTTAGAAGCGCAAGGTATGACGCATACACGCGGTAGACCTTATCACCCTCAAACCCAAGGCAAGATTGAGCGCTGGCATCGTTCAATGAAGAATCAGATCCTTCTGGATAACTATTATTTTACTAGCGAACTGGAAGAACAGCTGCGGAAGTTTGTCAGTTATTACAACCATGAACGCTATCATGAATCGCTAAATAACCTGACACCTGCGGATGTATTTTACGGCAGAGCGGAAGAAGTTTTAGAAGAACGTGATCTGATCAAGAAAAATACCATGGCGCTGCGAAAGCAGATGCATTACGATAAACAACAAGTGAATTTAAACCAGTAGATGAACGGATGTGTCTCTTAGCTTATGCAGCTTCAAGTCCAAAAGGTTCTGACGACGTACAGATAAGCTGTATAAGAAACCAGATGAGTATTTTCGTCACATCTGGTTTCTTATACAGCTTATCTTGATGATCTTTTTTCTTGACCTTACCGCCACAGGAAGGTTTAGGCTGGATATCGACTCAATATTGATGAGCCAGACGGTAACCGTATCACTACGTATGCAAGGTAAGAGCGCCGGAAACGACGTCATTTGAAACTGGATCTGGTATCAACAGAATACATTTTGGGAGGTAAGGATGAACATTGGTGATGCTGCCCGGTTATCCGGAGTTTCCGCAAAAATGATCCGCTATTATGAAGAGGCGGGATTAATACCGGAAGTAGCCAGAACTGCAGCCGGGTATCGGATGTTCCGCGATATTGATGTGTACAAATTACATTTTATACGCCGATGTCGGGAATTAGGTTTCTCTCTGGCACAAACAGGGGAACTTCTCTGTCTGTGGGGGAACCATTCGCGCCAGAGTGCTGATGTAAAAAAATTAGTCGAGTCACACATCAACGAGTTGACGCGAAAAATTCAAGAATTTCAGCGTATGGCATCAATACTTACAACGCTTTCTGATTGCTGTGCAGGGGATGATAAGCCTGAATGCCCTATTTTGAGTGCACTGTATCTTGCAGATGTTAACGGTTTACAAAAATCAGACTCTGGTCCTGAAATTTCTTAGCCGCAATCCATAGATGACAGTAATTTCAACTGAAATTACGCCTACAAAACAAGATGACATTAATTGGGTTAGTAACTCTTGGGTAAAAAGAAATCAATGTGGTTTTTAAAGAATATTAACTGTTTTTAGTAGTGAGGTTTCCAATGTCAGATATTATTCCCGGATATTGCACACTTTGCCGTTCGCGGTGTGGGACGCTGAGTGAAGTAGCAAATGACCACCTGATCAAGGTACGGGCTAACCCTGAACACCCTAATGGTAAGGCCATGTGTATGAAGGGGAAAGCGGCACCTGAGCTGGTGGACAGCGCAAATAGAATTCTGTACCCGATGAAGAGAACTCATCCTAAAGGTGCAGAGGATCCGGGCTGGCAACGTATAAGTTGGGAAGAGGCTATGTCAACGATAGCCGGACAACTGGAAAAATTTAAACGAGAGGATGGAGCTGAATCTGTCGCTTTCGGCTTTACGAGCCCAAGCGGTACCCCCCTCAGTGATGCAATTGAATGGTTAGAGCGATTTGTTCGTATCTATGGCAGCCCAAATACCAGCTATGGAACTGAGATATGTAACTGGCATAAAGACGTTGCACATCGATGGACCTTTGGCTGCGGCATTCCTGTTGCTGATTATTCCCATGCCGATCTTATTCTTCTTTGGGGGCATAACCCCGCGAATACTTGGCTTGCCCAGGCTAGTGCGATTGGTACTGGTCGAAATAACGGCGCAAAACTGATTGTCGTGGATCCTCGCCCGACACCCTTAGCGAAAGAAGCAAATGCCTGGCTTGATGTCAATCCTGGAACTGACGGTGCATTAGCTTTGGGGTTAAGCCATCTCCTGGTAGAACGAAACCTGTTTAATCATGAGTTTGTTCGAAACTGGACTAATGGTCCTTTGTTGGTTCGAAATGATAATGGTTATTTTCTTCGGGAAAAAGATATTAACCCACTTGCCATCAGTAATCGCTATACAGTTTGGGACGAACACAACCAGCAAGTCACATTTATCGATTCCGAGACTCGAACTGAAGAAACGCTGATGCCTACAGCTGCACTTGAGGGCAATGTTGAAGTCGCAATAGCTGATGGTGCAAAAATTTCCTGCCAAACGGCGTTTTCATCTTTTAAAGATATGTTGGCTAATTATGACCCAGAAAACGTAAGCCGTATCACCGGGGTATCTGTTGCGTCAATTGAAGCCGCTGCGAGTTTGATTGCCGGGGCCAAGAAAATCGCCTACCACAGTTGGTCTGGAGTGGCTCAACACACTAATGCCACCCAAACAGAACGTGCGATTGCGACACTGTATGCTTTAACCGGTTGTTTCGATCAGGAAGGATGTAATCGAATCTATGCCAGCCACCCGGTAAATGTGGTTAATTCACCGACATTGATGCCTAAATCACAATGGGATAAAGCATTAGGCCTTGAAGAAAGGCCTATCGGGCCGCCTTCACAAGGTTGGGTTCATTCTCAGGATATCTGGCATTCAGTATTAGAAGGTACACCCTATAAAATTCGCGGGTTAATTGGCTTTGGTGCCAACATATTACTTTCACAAAGTGATACTTCTCTCGGACAACAGGCGCTTGAGGCGCTTGAGTTTTATGCCCATGTAGATTTGTTTGAAACGCCTACATCAAAGTATGCTGATATCCTTCTGCCAGTTAACACTGCCTGGGAGCGCGAAGGCCTAAGAACCGGGTTTGAAAGTAGTGCTGCTGCTCAGGACCACATTCAGTTGAGAAAAAAAATGGTCTCTCCGCGCGGTGAAAGCCGTTCCGACCTTGAGATTGTTTTCGATCTTGCATGCCGGTTAGGAATGAATGAAGCGTTCTTCGACGGCAATATTGAGGCAGCCTGGAATTATCAACTAGAACCATTAGGTTTGACTGTTGAGATGCTCAGAAATAAGCCAGAAGGTTACGATATCCCGCTTGAGCATAAAGTCAGAAAATATGCTTTCAGAGACCCAAATAGTGGATATCTGGCAGGTTTCAATACAGAAACAAAACGTGCAGAGTTTTACTCTGAGATCCTTCATCACTATGGTTACAATCCTTTACCTGAGTATGTACAGCCGCAAGAATACCAGCGCAACGATCCTGATTATCCATTAATGCTGACATCCGTTAAAAGCGGATTCTTCTGTCATAGCCAACATCGAAGCCTGACTAGCCTACGAAAAAAAGCACCTTATCCAACGGTAGACATTTCGGCAACTCTGGCTGACGAAGAAGGTATCAAGACGGGGGATTGGGTAGAAATTGAAACGAGAGCAGGTCTTGCTCGATTTAGAGCAAAAGTGGAAGCCAAACTCTCTCATGAAACTGTAATTGCTGAGTTTGGGTGGTGGCAGGCTTGTCCTGATTTTGGCAAACCTTCATACCCGGTTAAAGGTGAGTACAGTAGCAATTACAATAGTTTAATCAGCGGTGATAGCTATGATCCAGTCAGCGGTGCTTTACCTTTGCGTTCATTCCGCTGCCGCATTCGCCGCTTGAATGATTTTGAGCTGATAAGGCGCCCCTGGGAAGGTCGTAAAACATTCAAAGTCATTGAACTGAAAAAAGAAGCAGATAATGTTACGACAATTACCTTCCAATCGAACAGTGAAGGCTACTTACCTGATTATGAACCGGGCCAGCATATCACTGTTAGCTGTTGTCCGATGAGCGATTCTGAAGAGATCGTTACCCGGGCGTATTCGCTGACAGGCCCTGCGTTTGTTCATGACCGTAAAACCTATTCCATTTCTGTCCGTCATCAGAAAGCGACTGATGAGAAAGGTGAGTATGTTGAAGGAATAATGTCATCCTACATAAACACGCATTTGCAGATAGGCAAGGATGTTGAACTTACCCCTCCTGGGGGGAATTTCATTGTCCCGCTCAATGCCGTCCAGCCTGTCGTAATCTTTGCTGGCGGTATTGGAATTACTCCATTCATTTCCTATCTGGAGTCTATTAACCCCCAAGCGGAAGGTCCGGAGATCTGGCTTTTCTATGCTAATCAAAATAGTAGGCTACATGCGTTTAAGAAAAGAATTGCGGAGCTAAATGCGTCTATTGACAGGCTTAAAGTAATTAATATCTACAATCAGCCCCTCGACTGTGATATTCCAGGATTGGATTATGATAGAGCTGGTTACGTTGGTGCGGGAGATGTCGAGGCATATCTTATTGAGAATAATGCTCGTTATTACATGTGTGGTCCGCAGCCTATGATGGATGCGATATCGCGAGGGCTTCAGGAGAGAGGTGTACCTGCATTTGCTATTTTCTACGAGATATTTCGTTCTCCAGCAAAAATAAATAATGATCCCTCATTACGTCATAAAGTCATTTTTGCAAAATCAGGAAGAACAGAGATTTGGACCACGGATAAAGGTACTCTACTTAATTTTGGGGAAAAGCTTGGGATTCAAATGCCTAGTGGTTGTCGTGTTGGACAATGTGAAAGCTGTTCAACTAGGGTGATTGCAGGGAACGTACAGCATCTGAATGGTGTGGAGCCCTCTGATGAGGGGGCATGTTTGACATGTCAGTGCATTCCTGCCGGTGATATCACGATTGATGCTTGAGGTAAGTACTAGCTATTAGCATCCTTTACATCAGGCCATTTCAGTGGCCTGATTTTTTCTATGAATAACATTATGTTTTAAACAATTTTCAATTTTTTGTACGAATTCACCTCAATAGCCGATTTAATCAATTTTATCAGTGCGATCTTTCTAAGTTTTTATCATCCTCCCCCTTGACCTTCCAGTTACTACAAGCTTTAGCCTGTAAGAAATTATACCAATTGCATTAATTAATTGACCAACTTTATCCACTCTCTCCAACAGAGATTTTTGACTCGTTCAACATCCGCAATGAATGTATTCCAAGCGCGAGAGACCTGTTCCACTATTTCTTCGTAACCTCGAAATACGCGGTTTGATAAGCAACGTTGCCGTAACCATTGCCATACTTGCTCCATCGGGTTCAGCTCCGGAGAATAAGGTGGGAGTTTTAACAGACTGACATTGGTAAATGGGCTGGCCGTATCGATCGTATGCCAGCCCGCGCCATCCATTACAACAACGGCATGACGCCCAGGCTCTGTCGCTTCACTTATTAATTTCAGATGCTGCTTCATCACCTCTTTATTCACAAGAGGGCTGATAAGCGCCTGAGTATTACCATTGCTCGGACACACCGCCCCAAAGACATAGCCATAATCGAATTGCTGTTGCTTTACTACTCTTGGCCTGCTGCCCTTGGCTGCCCATATTCTGGACGTCTGATTTTGCTGACCGAATCGTGCTTCGTCTTGAAACCAGACGTCAACGCGATCCAGAGGAAGATGACCGGGAGTGTGAAGGATCGTTTCCAGCAGGAAATTTTTTAAAAGTGTCCTGGGTTTGTTGTGATTGTTTAGGGTGTTTAGAGCGACTGGTTATCCAACTGAAACCGAGCGCATCCATGATGCGGTATACGTTTCGCAACTGATAATCGATTTGGAAGGTGTCGCTAATGTATTGTCGTACATCCTGTGCAATCAAACGCCCCCCCTCCTTTTTAACCGCATTTTCTTTGATAAAATGTGCGATCTGTTCTCGCTGGGAGACGGAGAGCTGACAGGGTCTACCCGGACTAGGTTTGGATTGCAGACCTTCAAGTCCGTGCGCCAGATAGTTGGATACCCAGGTATTAACACTGCCTCTGGCAACCCCAAGGTAAGTTGCTATCTGGGTTCGTGTTTCCCCATTCTTGAAATGATACAAAGCTAGATAGCGGGTTCGCAGTTGCCCGTTGGAGGTTTGCTTTGCTAATTGTTTAAAGTCGTCGGCTGTATGCATATCAAAATCACTCGAATATGAATACCACTATTAGATCAAACTTTTAAGACAATTGGTATTACTACAGACGCCAACTTCGGACTGGCCGAAGAGTTTTGGTGAATGAAAGGATCGTTATGATGAAAATGAAAGTTGGGATATTGCTGATGGCAGTTGCAGTGACAGCCAATACAGAAGTGGTACTTGCAAATGATGATGCAAGCGAAACGCAAAAAAAAACTGCAAATGCGCCTGCAGGTCCACAGGTACCCGTGGCTGTTGCCGTATCACGGAATATTATACCTTCTGCTGAATTTACCGGTTCTTTAGCGGCTATTAAAACAGTGGAGCTACGCCCCAGGGTAGGAGGGGCAATCGAATCTGTTACGGTGCCGGAGGGAAGTCTGGTTCAGAAAGGACAGATGTTATTTCAAATCGATCCGCGGCCCTACCAGGTTGTGCTTGATAGTGCACAAGCGCAATTACGACAGGCAGAAGCTCAGGCGTTCCAGGCAAGCCGCAATTACGAGCGTATTAGCCGTCTGGTAAACGGAGGTGCTGTTTCGCGTAAAGACTATGATGATGCATCTTCTGAGAAAAATGCCCGCGTTGCACAGGTTCAGGTATCGAAGGCTGCAGTCGAAGCAGCAAAGCTGGATTTGTCATACTCGCGTGTGACTGCGCCAATTGATGGCCGTATCGATCGGATTTTAGTAACTGAAGGTAACTTGGTTAGCAGCAGCCAGGGGGGGGCCGCGACTCTATTGACAACAATCGTTTCGTCCGACCCTTTATATGTTTATTTTGATATTGATGAAGCGACATATCTCAATACTGTCAGTAAGGCTCGGCCTGATGTTGTCGGACGTAGCAACGAAAAATTACCCGTACATATAGGTCTGGCAAATGAGAAGGGGTATCCGCACGGGGGGGCGCTTGATTTTGTTGGCAACCAAATTGATCGTAATACCGGCACTGTTCGTGTCCGGGCTATTATCCCGAATGCTGATGGTCTTCTTACTCCTGGAGCATTTGCCAGAGTTCAGTTAGGCACTGGTAGTGAGCAAAAAGTAATTTTGGTAAACGATCAAGCCGTAGGCACAGATCAGGGCAATAAGTATGTCCTTGTTGTTGATGCCAATAATAAGGCGCAGTATCGCCCGATAGTGTTGGGGCCAATGGTCGATGGATTACGTGTTATCAGCGACGGTCTGAAGGCCGGGGAAAAAATTATCATAAAAGGGCTCGTACGACCGGGGATGGCCGTTACGCCAGACATCGTATCGATGCAAACGCTGTTGAGCGTACCTGAGAGGCAGCCTGAAGGTGCATCTAAAAAATCGAATGGCAAAAATGAGGGAGGTAGTAAATGAAATTTCCTCATTTCTTCATCCAGCGCCCCATATTTGCAATTGTCTTATCAGTTTTTATGCTGATAGCGGGTTCTTTAGCGTTTTTTCAACTTCCTCTCAGTGAATATCCGTCCGTAACACCGCCAACCGTTCAGGTAACGGCAAGCTACCCCGGAGCAAACCCCAATGTAATAGCAGATACTGTTGCCGCCCCGCTTGAGCAAGCCATCAATGGGGTTGAAGGCATGCTTTACATGAGTTCTCAAACTGCTTCTGACGGCCGAATGATTTTAACCATCTCTTTCAGACAGGGAACTGACCCCGATATTGCGCAAATTCAGGTTCAGAATCGGGTATCACGGGCTTTGCCTCGGCTACCAACGGAAGTCCAGCAAATAGGGGTTGTGACTGAAAAAACCTCGCCGGATATTCTTATGGTGGTGCATTTGTTCTCTCCTGATGAGCGTTATGATCCACTTTATGTTTCTAACTATGCAATGTTAAACGTACGTGATGAGCTTTCACGCTTACCAGGTGTCGCAAGCATAGCGCTGGGAGGTGAAGGGGAATATGCCATGCGAGTATGGTTAGATCCTAATAAAGTGGCTTCCAGAGGGTTAACATCAAGTGATGTCACTGCTGCGATTAAAGAACAAAACGTTCAGGTAGCGGCTGGCTCTGTCGGACAGCAACCTAATGCATCGTCATCATTCCAGGTCACTGTGAATGCCTTAGGGCGCCTAACTACTGAGGAACAGTTCGGCGATATAGTTATTAAAACCGGAGATGACGGACAAATTACGCGCTTGCGTGATGTGGCTCGTCTTGAACTCGGTTCAGATAACTACTCCATGAGGAGTTTACTAAATAATAAAAATGCAGTGGGTATGCAGATTGTTATGACCCCGGGCGCCAATGCACTTGAGGTGTCTGCATCGGTAAGGTCAACAATGGAACGCCTGAAAGTAAGGTTTCCGGAAGGTATTCAGTACAGTATCGCTTATGATCCGACCGTGTTTGTTAGTGCTTCCCTGAAATCTGTCACGACGACTTTATTAGAGGCCACAATATTAGTTGTGCTGGTCGTGATGCTATTTTTGCAAACATGGAGAGCATCAATCATCCCATTGATCGCAGTGCCTATTTCATTAGTGGGTACGTTTGCATTAATGGATGTATTTGGGTTCTCACTCAATACGCTATCTTTATTTGGTCTGGTTCTTTCAATTGGTATTGTTGTTGATGATGCAATCGTTGTGGTTGAGAACGTTGAGCGCCATATTGCAAAAGGACTCTCACCAAAAGACGCCGCAAGAAAAGCAATGGACGAGGTAACGGGGCCAATTCTGGCTATTACCTCAGTACTGGCAGCTGTGTTTATTCCATCAGCATTCCTCTCGGGGCTTCAGGGCGAATTCTATCGTCAATTTGCATTGACGATTGCTATCTCAACGATTTTATCGGCTATCAACTCCTTAACATTGTCTCCGGCATTAGCTTCCGTACTACTGAAACCACATCAAGGTATAGAGAAGCAAGATTTGTTGACTCGTGTAATGGATCGTTTTTTCGGATCTTTTTTCCGTCGTTTTAACCGTTTCTTTGATAGCCTGTCGAATTCCTATGTTGGGACGATTCGACGTATCGTTCGCGGAAGTACAATTGTACTCATTCTGTATGCTGGTTTTCTGGCACTGACCTTCCTGGGCTTCAAACAGGTTCCTGGTGGTTTTGTGCCTGCTCAGGATAAATATTACCTTGTTGGCATTGCTCAGCTTCCTTCCGGCGCTTCACTCGACCGAACCGAAGCTGTAGTTAAGGAAATGTCCAGGATTGCTTTATCTCAGCCTGGAGTTGAAAGTGTGATTGCATTCCCTGGCTTATCGGTAAACGGCCCTAACATGCCAAATTCAGCATTAATGTTTACTATGTTGAAACCTTTTAAAGAACGTCGAAATCCATCATTATCTGCTCAGGCTATTGCTGGTAGTCTGATGGGGAAATTTAGTCAAATTCCTGATGGTTTCGTGGGTATATTCCCCCCACCACCTGTTCCTGGTTTAGGGAGTATGGGAGGATTTAAACTTCAAATTGAAGACCGGGCCGGATTAGGTTTTGAAGAGCTTGCTCGTGTGCAGGACGTCATCATGGCTAAAGCTATGCAAACTCCAGAGTTGGCAGGGATGATGGCCAGTTTTGAAACTAACTCGCCTCAGATTCAGGTAGATATTGATCGTGTGAAAGCAAAATCTCAGGGGGTTGCGCTAACAGATATATTTGATACTTTACAGGTGAATCTTGGATCGCTTTATGTAAATGATTTTAATAGGTTTGGTCGGACGTATCGAGTCATTACCCAAGCCGATGCGCCATTCCGTATGCAAGCAGAAGATATCGGGTTGCTTAAGGTGCGAAACTCAGCAGGTGACATGATTCCTTTATCAGCTCTGATAAATATTAAGCGAACTTCTGGACCTGACCGTGTGATGCGATATAACGGGTACCCATCTGCAGATATTACAGGTGGTACAGCACCAGGTTATTCTTCGGGACAGGCAACTGATGCTATTGAGAAAATAGTTAAGGAAAGTTTACCTGAAGGGATGGCATATGAATGGACTGACCTTACTTATCAGGAAAAATTGGCGGGTAATTCAGCACTGTATATCTTCCCTCTAGCTGTTTTCTTTGCTTTCCTTATCTTGGCGGCACAATATAACAGTTGGTCTTTGCCATTTGCTGTATTGCTGATTGCGCCGATGGCGCTATTTTCTGCAATTGGGGGAGTCTGGATTTCTAATGGTGATAACAATATCTTTACTCAGATTGGTTTTGTTGTTTTGGTGGGGCTGGCCGCGAAAAATGCAATCTTAATCGTGGAGTTTGCCCGAACCAAGGAGAGTGAAGGACTATCACCATTGGCGGCCGTGCTTGAGTCTGCTCGCTTGCGTTTACGTCCGATTCTTATGACATCTCTGGCGTTTATTGCGGGTGCTATACCTTTGCTATTAGCTAGTGGGGCTGGTGCCGAAATGCGGCATGCTATGGGTATTGCCGTATTCTCGGGAATGCTTGGAGTAACCTTCTTTGGCTTACTGCTTACTCCTGTGTTTTATGTGGTTGTGCGAAGTTTTTCCTCAAGGCGAAAAGTTGATACCTCTGGTGAAACGTTTAGTCAAAGAGGATAAGCACGAAAATCTTTGGCGATAGGGCTTGACCTTACAACAGTGGCAAACTCTATCCTAAAGGTCACCACAACTAAATAGGATATACAAATGCAATTACATATAGAAAATATGACATGCGGTGGCTGCGCTCGAACAGTGACTAAAGTTATTCAGAATATGGATCCAGAGGCTAAAATCGTAACCAACCCACCAATACGTAAGGTAGATGTGCAAACATCAATATCTTTAGAGCAGATTTCTGAGGCTTTACGTGAAGCTGGGTTCCCACCAAAAGAATAGTTTTATTAAAACGGTAACTCTACTATGGAGTTACCGTTTTTAACTTTTTTATATTATTTTATCCCTGATAATAGCCTGACTTATTTTTATATCGACTAAGGAACCTGTAATTAAGCCTCCACTTCTGCCCAACCAGAACCCGTAGCAATTGGGGCCCCATTTAGACGTCATTATCCTGCGTTTTCCTTCGGACAGCGCCTTTTCAGGCACTTCAGACTGATTAACCCTGTGCTCGCAACATCTGATCCACGCGCACGAGGTTTGACAGCGCGAACAGCATCGCCAGTTTGCCGTCATTTTTCTTCAGACCACGGTAACGGGCTTTTACAAAGCCGAACTGGCACTTGATGATCCGGAACGGATGCTCAACCTTGGCACGCAGGCTGGCCTTCAGATACTCGGTGCGGGGATTCTGACCTTATTGATGCGAGGATGCTTTTTCAGAGTCTTCAGCTGCCCGGGTTGTTCGGCGATGTGCCAGTCTGCACTGACATCTTTAAGCTCTACCCGCTTTTCGGCGCCTCGGTAACCCGCATCGGCAAAGATGAACGCTTCATCACCATGAAGCAGGTGCTCTGCCTGGTTTAGGTCATGCTCATTGGCTGCCGTAGTGGTGAAGCTGTGCGTGATACCGGTGCAGGCATCCACGCCGATATGGGCTTTCAGCCCGAAGTGCCTTCTTCGTCTGGTGCATCTCAGGATCGCGCTCGCCACTGCGGTTCTTAGTTGAACTGGGGGCCTCGATGATGGTGGCATCGATCAGGGAACCTTCCTTGATCAGCACACCAGCCTCGGACAGCCACTGATTGACCTCGTCGAAGATCTGGCGTGCCAGGCCATGTTGTTCCAGCAGGTGGCGGAACTTCAGAATCGTTGAATGATCGGGGATGGCCTTATCCAGTGACAGACCGGCAAACAGGCGCATGGAGGCAATCTCATACAGCGCATCTTCCATCGCCTCATCACTCAGGCTGTACCACTGTTGCATGCATTGAATCCGCAGCATAGTAGACAACGGATAAGGACGGCGGCCGTTACCGGGCTTGGGATAATGAGGTTCGATGACGTTTTCGAGACGCGTCCAGGGGATCAGCTTGTCCATTCGGCCCAGAAACTTTTCCTTGCGGGTTTGACGGCGCTTGTTGCTGAACTCGCTGTCCGCGAATGTAAGTTGCTGATCCATCGGTGCGTCCTCAATCGTGTGCAGCGGGCATTATCCCATGCGGCGGACTTATTCGCAGCTTCCCTAAGCAGATTGTGTCGATTGTTGATGTGATCAGCTTGTATGAAGATCCCGGCAAGCCAATCCCCGAGCTGATTACCGAGTTAACCGGTATCACTGATGAGATGGTGCAAGGCCAGCACATTGATGATTCACTGGTAGCGAGTTGGTTATCCGATGATCCGCTGGTGGTTGCACACAATGCACAGTTTGATCGTCCTTTCTTTGAAAAGCGGTTTGCTGCATTAGGACATCTATCTTGGGCCTGTTCAGCCAGTGGCATAGATTGGAAGGCGCTGGGTTTTGAAAGTCGAAAGCTTGAGTACCTGCTGCTTCGCTTAGGTTGGTTTTATGAAGGACATCGAGCTGCAACCGATTGTTTGGCGATGGCCTGGTTGTTTCATTTGTTGCCCGAGTCCGTTGCAAACTTGTTGTCTGAAGCAGACAGGCGAACTGTGTTAGTTCGTGCGTTTGGTGCGCCGTTTGACGTAAAGGACTATTTAAAAGAGCGTGGTTACCGTTGGCATGACGGTGTTAAAGGTGCCAACAAACATTGGTGGCGCGAAATCAGCGAAGACGAGTTGCCGCAGGAACAAACTTACCTGGATGATTTGTACCATCGTGGCTCAGAACATGCCCACTATGACTACAAAGATGCCCGCAATCGATTTAAAGCTTTGTAGCTCTCTACAAGGTAAGCCTTGCATATTTGAAAACCTCTGGAAAATGGAAAGTGAACTTACGTTATACCCAAACTACTTGGTGTTGCAGCTAGGCGGCAAGTGAGCGAGTCCCCATGAGCATAGATCTTCTATGTGATTGGGGTGAGCGAATACAGGTAACACCGCTGCGGCTGCAAGTAGGCAGGGTATATAACCAACAAGAGGAATCTTTCCATGTACCAAGACACCTACATTGAATACTGGGGCGAAATCTTCGTCTCTGCCCGCATCATTGAATTTGGCATCACGTTCGAGCGCTTTCTTAAAGATCCTTGGAAGCACTTGATGTCCTGTGGCCAAGAGTCTGCTCCAGACGCGATTGCTGAAGGGATGCTGCCATTGCTACCAGCCCAGGCAGAAGTTGCTAGGCGCATTCGGGAAAGTGAGCAACGAGCCCTGATGTCCACAGACTCGGAGAAAGGGAAGTCTCAAAGCAGTAACATCGTGGTGCCACTGGTTCGGGTAGCGCATTGATAGCGGCTATCATCAATGACACGAAACAAGGCCTTCACGCCCATAACTGAGCGGCAATTGCAATCCAGATCAAAAAGTTGCCGCTTAGCCTTCCCTACAAAATAATTTGTGATAGGATGACACCTAATAAAATTAATTAGGTTGAAGCCTATTAAGTGTTTTATGTCCATCTGTCCAGCTTCAACCGGTAGAGATTGCTAAGTCATTGCGAATAAAGAGTAGCATTGAGTGACACTATTCAATGTTATTACGCGATGTCTGACCGTACTTTATAAACAGAGTTTTAAGAATCTGGTTGAATTGGATAAATAAGACGCATGACAAATGATGGTCTGAAACAAACAGTAGTGGCAAAGCCAGATAGGCTTTCGCAGATAGCGCAGTTGCCACAAGCAACCAGGGATCGCATTGCCCACATCGATTTCACCTTATTGTTTAAGGGAGAAGCGGTGCGGGCGGATTTAGTCGATCGCTTCAGCATAGCCGCTGCGCAAGCAACGAAAGACTTCACCCTATACCGAGAGCTTGCACCAGGCAACATTGAGTATGACCAAAAGCTCAAGTTGCATAAACGTGGTGAAGCATTTGAACCCTTGTTCGACTATGACGTTGTTCGAACACTGGCGACCATTAGCCAAGGTTACGGAGATGGCTTTACTGGCAAGGTAAAACCACCCCTTGCTTGTGAAGCGCCTTATCACCTTAACAAGCCAAGTTTATCGATAGTAGCGAAGGTCACCGAGGCCATACACAAAGGCAAAGCCTTGAGTATCACCTATGTGTCGTTATCGAGTGGTGAAACAACGCGTGAAATTGTGCCGCATACGCTGGTGGACAATGGCCTGCGTTGGCATGTTCGTGGTTTTGACCGCAAGCATAATGAGTTCCGTGACTTTGTGTTGACCCGAATTAAAGCAGCGGGTGTGCTTGAGGATTCCACTTTGTCTGAAACGGAGCTCGAAAGCCAGGACAGGCAATGGAACCGATTTGTGGAGCTTGAGTTAGTACCACACCCACGCATAGAGCACAGCGAAGCGATTGAACTGGATTATGGTATGACGGGCGGCGTTCTAAAGCTTGAGATTAGAGCTGCAACGGCAGGCTATTTACTCAGACAATGGAATGTGGATTGTTCTTCCAACGCCACACTAAAAGGTGGTGGAGCTCAATTGCATTTAAAGAACAGAGCAACACTTTATGGAGTTAAAAACATCATGCTAGCTCCAGGGATTGAAAAAGAACTTGGTAACTAATGCACAAAAACGAACTTGGCGCAGGGAATAAATTTTGATGAAAATAATCGATAACCTTAACAACCTATTAGGTGACGAGCTTCAACAGACGCTGACACCGAATACAAAGTTAAAGATTGCTGCGTCTTGCTTTTCTATTTATGCGTATGAGGCTCTCAAAAAGGAGTTAGCGAAGATAGACTCACTTGAGTTCATCTTCACATCACCTACTTTTGTCGCAGATGAAGTTACCGATAAATTCAAAAAAGAAAAACGAGAGTTCTTTATTCCCAAAGCAGGGCGTGAACGCTGCCTTTACGGAACTGACTTTGAAATACAGTTAAAGAACAAGCTCACTCAAAAGGCGATCGCCAAAGAGTGTGCAAACTGGATCAGAAAGAAAGCGACATTCAAATCAAACAAAACTGATTCTCCAATGCAGTCGTTTGTTGTGACGGAAGCACCTAGACAGCAAACAGAGACAATGAGTGCAGTTTTTGCTCCGGTTAGCGGGTTTACGGCGGTTGATCTAGGGTATCAGCGAGGAAACGCTATTTCGAATTTTGTGCAAAAAATCGATGAGCCAAATTTCACAGCGCAGTACTTACAGTTATTCGACCAAATTTGGAAAGACCCTGCGAAGCTTCAAGATGTTACTAAAACAATATGCGAGCATATAGAGTCTGTCTACCAGGAAAACTCGCCTGAAAAAGTCTATTTCATTATTTTGTATAACATTTTTAATGAATTCCTTGATGATATTACAGAGGATGTATTACCAAATGATCGAACCGGCTATCAGGACACCTTGATTTGGAACAAGTTATTTAACTATCAAAAAGATGCTGCGACCGGGATCATCAATAAGTTAGAGACCTATAACGGCTGCATTCTGGCTGATAGTGTTGGTCTTGGTAAAACATTTACAGCGTTAGCCGTCATCAAGTATTACGAGCTCAGAAACAAATCTGTGCTGCTTCTATGTCCGAAAAAGTTAGCGGATAACTGGCTCAACTTTAATCGAAACTTAAAGACAAATATCTTTGCTAAAGACCGTTTTAGTTACGATGTTTTGTGTCACACAGATTTGAGCCGAACCTCAGGCGAATCCTTCGGTACTCCATTGAATAGAATCAACTGGGGTAACTATGACCTGGTCGTCATTGATGAGTCGCATAACTTTAGAAATAACGATGCAGTGAAAGATCGAGAAACCCGATATCAGAAACTGATGAATAAAGTTATTCGAGCTGGCGTGAAAACCAAAGTCCTAATGCTATCAGCGACACCAGTGAATAATAGATTTACTGACCTGAGAAACCAGCTCGCGTTAGCTTATGAAGGCGAGTCGAGCAATCTCACAAAGCATCTTAAAACCACAAAAAGCGTAGAACAGATCTTTAACCAAGCACAAGCCGCATTTAACGCTTGGTCCAAACTCGACCCAGAGACGCGAACAGCTAAAGCCATACTCGATGCCTTAGATTTTGACTTTTTTGAACTGCTTGATAGCGTCACTATCGCTCGCTCACGAAAGCACATCACAACATTCTACGACACAACAGATATTGGCCATTTCCCTGAACGTAACAAGCCAATCTCGTTTCACTGTCCGCTTACAACTCGTTCGGATGTAGTTAGCCTGAATGAGATCTTTGAACAGCTTAAGCTACTCAAACTATCTGTTTATGCGCCAGTGAGTTATATCCTCCCGAGTAGATTGAAGAAATACGAGGAGATGTATGACACGCAAGTTGAAGGCGGAAAAGGTAAGTTAAAGCAAAGCGACCGTGAAAAAAGCTTGGTTGCATTGATGACAACGAACCTTCTAAAGCGTCTTGAGAGCTCCGTATACTCGTTCAGAAGCACCTTGCAATCTCTCCATGATAACCATGTTCGTGTTCTAGGTATTATCGACGAATTCTATAAGCGAGACGGGCAAACCGAAGTGAGCAGTCTCGTTGAAGCGCTTGAGTCTATTGAAGCAGATGAAGACGATATGCCTTCTTATCACGATATGGAAATCGGCAACAAGATCAAAATCAAGCTGATGGATATGGATCTTCCATCCTGGCAGCAGGATTTAGATGGTGATTTGGAGCTGATCAAAGGGTTACTAGATTCTGTAAGCAAAATTAAGCCAGAAGAAGATGCTAAGTTGCAGCATCTGAAATCACATATTGCTGCAAAAATAAATAATCCGATAAATCCTGGAAACAGGAAAATCATCGTGTTCACGGCGTTTGCTGACACCGCTCAATATCTGTACGAGCAGTTGTCACCTGTGATGTTAAGCGAGCATAGAATCCATACTGCGATGATCACTGGTGGTGCCAGTTTACCTAAGACCACCTTAAAAACCGGACGAAAAGGTTACGACACACAAGAAGTGCTCACCTTGTTTTCTCCAGTTTCCAAATCGAAAGCCAGTGTGTTACCTGATGAACTCGCTGAAATCGATTTGTTGATTGCTACAGACTGTATCTCTGAAGGGCAGAACTTACAGGACTGCGATTACTTAATTAACTTTGATATTCATTGGAATCCAGTTCGGATTGTTCAGCGCTTTGGGCGTGTTGACCGTATTGGCTCGCCGAATAAATGTATTCAGTTAGTTAACTACTGGCCTGATATATCGCTGGATGAGTACATCAACTTAAAAGAACGTGTTGAAAGTCGAATGACGATTGTTGACGTGACAGCGACCGGTGATGATAACGTCTTAAGTAGTCAAGCGAATGATGTGTCTTACCGTAAAGAGCAGTTAAAGAAGCTGCAAGAAGAAGTTATTGAGCTAGAAGATTTAAAAACAGGGGTTTCTATCACCGATCTAGGTCTAAACGAATTTCGGATGGACCTACTTAACTTAATGAAACTCTACGGCGAACCAAGAAACGCACCAAGCGGCATGCATGCGGTGGTTGAAGCTAAGCCAGAATTAGGGTTATTGCCTGGCGTGGTGTTTGCGCTGAAAAACGTCAATAACAGTATCGATAGCGATCTGCAAAACAGGCTCCACCCTTATTACCTTGTCTATGTATCGAATGAGGGGCACATCGTCGCTAATCATTTTGAGGTAAAGAGACTATTAGATTTAATCCGAAGTAGCTGTAAAGGGCAAACCGAGCCGCTCAGTGAGGTTTGTGCGTTATTTAATCGCCTAACACAAGACGGTCGAGATATGCAGCGTTACTCTCGTCTTCTAACAGATGCCATAAAAAGCATGGTTGAAGTTAAGGAAGAAAAAGATATTGATAGTTTGTTCAGTGGTGGCGCCACCTCTGCTTTAGTGAATACATTTGCCGGGCTTGATGACTTTGAATTACTAGCTTTTATTGTGATCCAGCAAAAGAAGCTGAGTGAAAACAGTGATCAGGATGAGGTTAGCTAGTCAATGAACTCACCTTGGATATTTCCTGACAAAGCAAAGTTCGGTCGAGTCGTGCCGAAGAACAAAATATACGAACACAGCGCGGTAAGCGCTGGATTGAAGTCACTTTTTGTAGAGCAAATAGATCAGATCCTTTGGGCTTACAAGCTATCGCCCAACACACTGAATATTCCTCAAACCAGTGATTTCAGTGAAATACAGGTTTTCAGTGTGAAGCTTAAAGGTGACTCGATAGACGACAGCGTACTTAAAGCGATTGATTTGGCGATACCTTTTCCCATTCTATTTGAGGTATGGGTTGCTAGTGGTGAGCAAGGCCACTATGCAGCTTGCTATAAGCGTAAGGCAGAGAACGATCAGTCCAAATGGTTTTGTAGCCGTTATTTGTGCTCAGAAACGTTCTATTTAGGTAATGCATCAACAGTAACTTCTGAAGTATTGGGTTTGCCTACCGCAATCGATATGGCGGAATTGTATCAAAAGCTTCTTGCTCGCTTGTTACCCATACCCAAACGAAACGCTGAGAGCATTGAAGAGGTCATTGAACGCTTGGTGGCAATTCAGGCATTGGAAAAGCAAATCTCGCAATATAAGAAGAAGGTTCATGCCGAGAAACAGTTTAACCGCAAGGTTGAGCTCAATAAGCAGTTAAAGAATTTAAGGTGCGAGCTTCAAGAGTTACTCGCATAAAGAATAAACAATTTCAATAAGTTAAATAGTGCCACATGCTTTTTATGCAAGGCATCACGCAAAAGGTGAACACATGGATAAATTAAAGATGCACAGCCCCGACATGACGCAGCAAAACATAGAGAAAATTCAGGCGTTGTTTCCGAACTGCGTGACGGAATCAAAAGGGGCTAACGGAGAACTAAAGTTAGCCATTGATTTTGACCAACTAAAACAAGAGCTATCAAATTCAATCGTTGAAGGCCCACAAGAGCGTTATCAGCTGAACTGGCCCGGCAAGAGGAAGTCAATGTTAAAAGCCAATTCACCTATTACCAAGACTTTGAGGCCAAATACAAGTGAGAGTGTAAGCTACGAGAATACACAAAACCTCTTTATCGAAGGGAACAACCTTACAGCACTAAAGTTAATAGAAGAAATGTATCTTGGGAAAATAAAACTTATTTATATTGATCCACCTTATAACACTGGTGGCGATCTATTATATAACGATGATTTTTCTCTATCTTCAGCTGAATTTTTTAAAGAAGACTTACAGATAGATGATGAGGGTAACAAATTAACGAGTAATCTACAGGGAAATGGTAAGTTTCATACGAAATGGTTGAATATGATATACCCTCGGTTGATTAAAGCGAAAAACCTTCTATCTGACGATGGTTTTTTAGCTATTTCTATAGATGATAATGAATTATCTAATTTACTTTCCATAGTTGATGAATTGTTCGGTTGGGAAAACCGGAAAGTAATTTGTGTGAAAATGAGCGAGCCTACAGGAGTAAAAATGGCTTCTATAAACAAAAATGGAGGTGTCGCGAAATTAAAAGAATACGTGGTTCTTGTAGGTAAAAGTGGTATCAAAGGACTTAACCTTGAAAAAGTTCCAAAAGGAAGTTGGGATAATGAATACAAAACCGCTTGCAAAGGGCTAAAAAAAGATGAGCTCGAATTTATAAAGAAAGTGCTTGAAGATGAGCAGCGGACTGAAGAGGACATCATAGAAGCTGAAAAGTTGTCACAGAAGCTAAGTTTCTTGCCTGTAAAAGATTTATGCATGTCCGAAGGAAATAAAAAATTATCAGAAAAGTGGTTGTTCGAAAATGCGTGGAGAATTGTACAATTTGCAACTCTTACGGGGGGAGCAAAAGATCTAGCTGTTAATAAAAAATTAGCATATGAAGTAGTTCCTTCTGCCTTTGTTGTTACAACAGCCCAGTCGAAAGCTTACCTCGTTAGGGGGGATTTTAACCATGAAACCAGGCTTCCCAGATGTAAAATGCTTTTTGCAGACAAGTATTTAGAGGTTCATCCGGGTGACTTCTGGAGTGATATAAAAACAACGGGCTTAGACAACGAAGGTGGTGTTGATTTTAAAAATGGTAAAAAACCATTAAAACTGATCAAACGCCTTATAAAGATGGCAACAAAAGATGACGACACTATTTTAGACTTTTTTGCTGGTTCGGGAACTACAGGTCAAGCTACATGGGAAGCAAATATAGAGGACGGTAACCGCAGAAAATTTATTCTTGTACAGTACCCTGAGTTATTTAATAAAAAAAACGAAGATCACAAAGAATCTATTACTTTTTGTGAATTAAATGGTTTGCAGCCTAATGTCGCAGAGCTATCAAAGCATAGACTTAGAATCAATATAGAAAAATTAAAAGAGCAACCAGAGATAGATCTAGGATTCAGAGTGCTTAAAGTCGATTCATCCAATATGACGGATGTTTACTACTCTCCAGATCAAGTTACTCAGGGTTCGTTAGACTTATTGGTAGATAATATTAAAGCAGACCGCACTGATGAAGATTTACTTTTCCAGGTTCTACTTGATTGGGGCGTCGATTTAACCTTGCCAATTAGAAAAGAAACGATTCAAGGTAAAACCGTTTTCTTTGTTGATGATGATGCGTTGGTGGCCTGTTTTGATCTGCGCATAAATGAAGCTCTGATTAAAGAGTTAGCCATAAAAGAACCACTTCGCGTAGTGTTCCGTGATGACGGCTTTGAGTCTGATGCAGTAAAAATTAATGCCGAGCAGATTTTCAAGCAAGTGTCGCCACATACTGAAGTTAAAGCGATATAAGGGGGGAGCATGAAGTTAAAGTTCAAAGTCCAACCTTATCAAACTGTTGCCGTAGAGTCGGTTGTTGACTGCTTTGCAGGGCAACCTAATACCTCCGGCGTAACTTACCGAATCGATCCTGGAGTTGCCAAAGATAAATTTGGCAACGCTGGCTGGGATATGAGCGACCAGGATGGTTTTAAAAATGCTGAACTCGCAATCACTGAATCGCAGTTATTGCAAAATATTCATGGTGTTCAAAGTAGGCAGAACCTCCCTGTTTCAGAAGCGTTAGTCAGCAATGCTAGCTCTAAGATTAATCTCGATGTTGAAATGGAAACCGGTACTGGTAAGACATATTGCTACATCAAAACCATCTTTGAGATGAATAAGCGCTATGGCTGGAGCAAATTTATTATCGTTGTGCCTAGCATCGCCATTCGTGAAGGTGTTTACAAGTCGCTGCAAATCACAGGTGAGCATTTTGCCCAAAACTACGACGGTAAAAAGGCCCGGTTCTTTATCTATAACTCGAAACAATTGCACCAGTTAGAGAGTTTTTCTTCTGACAGTGGCATCAATGTGATGGTCATCAATATTCAAGCCTTTAATGCGTCAGGAAAAGACAATCGACGAATTTATGAAGAGTTGGATGACTTCCAGTCTAGGCGTCCTATTGACGTTATTAGTGCAAACCGTCCAATCCTGATTTTGGATGAGCCGCAGAAGATGGAAGGCAAGAAGACATTAGATGCCTTAGCCAAATTCAAACCACTGATGGTACTTCGATATTCGGCCACGCATAAGACAACACATAATAAGGTGCATCGCTTGGATGCGCTTGACGCTTATAACAATAAGCTGGTTAAGAAAATTGCCGTTCGTGGTATTTCAGTAAAAGGCTTGGCGGGAACGACAGCCTATCTATATTTGGAATCCATCGAGATCTCGAAAAAAATGCCAGTGGCTCGCATTGAGATCGAAGTTAAACAACAAAATGGCATTAAACGCATACCCAAGAAGGTCACTAAGGGCGATAATCTTTTTGATCTTAGCAATGGTCTGGACCAGTACCGTGACTTTGTGGTTACTGATGTCGACGCGATTAACGACACGGTTGAATTCAAAAATGGCCATGTTTTAACCGCGGGCGATGCCACGGGAGACGTGACCGAAGAGACCATTCGCCGAATACAGATCCGCGAGACAATTAAAGCGCACCTAGAAAAAGAAAAAACTCTTTTCAGCCAAGGTATAAAGGTTCTCTCTCTATTTTTTATTGACGAAGTCGCAAAGTATAGAGACTACTCTCAAGCCGATGAGAAAGGTGATTATGCTCGTGTCTTTGAAGAAGAGTACTCTTTACTTGTACAGGAGTATCTTGATGAGTTGTCTCTTTTACCCAGTGAGCAGACTGATGCCTATAAAGCCTATCTATCGGCCATTGAAGGCTCTAGAACGCATAATGGTTACTTCTCAATTGATAAGAAATCAAATCGTCTTCAGAACCCAGGCTTTAAAGTCCGTGGTGAAGATGCCGGGCTATCAGACGATGTAGATGCCTATGATTTGATTTTAAAAGATAAGGAAAAGTTACTTTCGTTTGAAGAGCCTACTCGATTTATCTTTTCACACTCGGCCTTGCGCGAGGGGTGGGATAATCCAAACGTATTTGTCATGTGTATGTTGAAACACAGCGACAATACTATCTCTCGTCGTCAAGAAGTTGGACGTGGTTTACGTCTGGCCGTCAATAAACATGGTGACAGACAAGATCATCCGGCAACTGTGCATGAAATTAATGTCTTGTCGGTGATTGCAAGTGAAAGCTATAAAGACTTTGTCACGAATCTACAAAAAGAAATCAGCGAGTCTCTCTCAGCGAGACCTAGAAAAGCAGATGAAGCTTATTTTACGGGTAAGACAATTACAACTGCTGATGGACCTGTAGAAGTAACACCTGTCATGGCTAAGCAAATTTATAAGTATTTGCTTAAAAATGATTATACCAATGAAGCTGACGATTCAATCGCGCCATCATTCCACCAGGCTAAGGCTAGTGGGCAGTTAGCGCCAATGCCTGCTGAGTTAGAGCCTTACCGCGAGCAAATATTGACGCTGATAGACGGTGTTTATAGTGAAGCGCAATTGCCAGGTGTTGGTGATGATCGTAAACCTAAAATCAATCCGTTGAATGCTAATTTTGATAAGAAAGAGTTTCAGGAGCTTTGGCACAAAATCAATCGCAAAGCGGTTTATAAGGTTGATTTTGATTCGTCTGAGTTGATTAAAAATTGTATTCGGGTACTCAATAAAGAACTTAAGGTAACGCCTCTTCAATACACCATTCAAGATGGTGTTCAATTGGATGGCATTACCGACGAACAACTCAAAGCTGGACAAAGTTTCAAGGTGAAAAACACTGAGACTGAAACTCATCAATCGAGCATTCATTCTGCTGTTCGTTATGACATGGTTGGTAAGTTGGCTGAAAATTGTGTGCTGACTCGCAAAACAGTCGCCGAAATACTGATGGGTATAGAACCTGTAGTATTTGCACAATTTAAGCAAAACCCTGAGCATTTTCTAGCTGAAGCTTCACGGCTTGTGAAAGAGCAAAAGGCATCTGTGATTATCGAGAAGCTATCATATGATCCAACGAACGAATCTTATGATGTTGATATATTTACGGCAGAGCAAAAAATCACTGATATGACAAAAGCCGTTAGTGGCGTTAATAAGCATATTTATGATTATGTTGTCGTTGATTCACAAGGCATTGAGCGGGACTTTGTTACCGAGCTTGATACAAGCAAAGAAGTCGTGGTTTATGCAAAACTGCCTCGTGGTTTTCTGATACCGACGCCTGTTGGCGACTACAACCCTGATTGGGCAATTTCTTTCAAAGAAGGAAGTGTTAAACACATTTACTTTATTGCAGAGACTAAAGGAACGATGTCTTCGCTTGAATTGCGTGGCATAGAAGATCGCAAGATTGAATGTGCTAGGAAATTCTTTGAAAAAATTAATGCAGAGATAACGAGTGAAAACGTCAAATATGATGTTGTAACGAGTTACTCGAAATTGATGGAAGTCGTAAGCGGCTAGTTGTTTCCGTTTTTATATCGGGCTGTCAGTTCATCTGGCTGACAGCTCACTTTTAGTTTCATAACAATAATTGGAAGATTCAGCCAGCAGATTGAGTCTAAATGTCGCTCACTCATGCGGTTAAATTTTAAGTATGGCTGTTTACGTGACGGAGAAATAGCATGAATCCTGAAAAGTACAATAGAAGTATAAGCTTGCTTTGCCCGACTTGTGGTTGTTCGGACTTTTCCTACGAAGACGGTGGCGATGAAACAATACAAGTAATGACTTGTGCATCTTGTGGCCGAGAGTTCAATAAAGATGAGCTTATTCAAGAGAATAGCGAAAATATTGATGAGCACCTTTCTGAAATCAAGGAAGAAGTTTTAAAAGACGTTCAAGACGAACTACGTAAATCTATGAAAAAGGCTTTTTCTGGTAGCAAGAATATAAGGATTAGGTAATGCCAGTAACTATTGATGCAGGTGATGTGATAGCTGGATTAGCTTTCCTTTTATCTGGCTACGCAACATGGCAAACGGTCAGCTTTAATAAGAGGCAGAAGTCACTTGTCGAAAGCCAAGAAAAGCTAAACACCATTCTCTTGGAAAAAGAAAATGAAGATGCTCTGAAAGGAAAGCAAGCTGACCTTGGTGCATCAATTATAAAACTTGGCAGCAGTAAGTATCGGCTTAAGGTTTGGAATAAAGGTGCTGCTACTGCAAGAAACGTCAGAATTGAGTTCCCCGAAGGTAACGATTTAGTTATTGAATCAGAAGTGACTGACAAATTTCCGATGGAAAGCCTCGAAAAGTATCAAGCCGTTGAGCTAATAGCCGCTGTTCATATGCAAACGAAACGAAAGCATGTTGTTCGGCTAGTTTGGGAGGATGATGCCCAGTCTTACAATGAAAAGCTGTCTTACCCCACACTGTAATGTAACTGTCGGTTTTTTCACTAGAACGAAAACAACTACAGATAAATGCATATTTCTTTCGGCTATCTAACATCTTCAGTTGCTAATGAACCTTCACACTATCGTGTCGGAGGTTCACTATGTTCAAAAACCTATTTTTTCAAACCAAAGCACTACCAGAGCTTTCATCGCAACTGGATACAGAAATTCCGCGCTATCCGCCATTTCTAAAGGGGTTGCCAGCTGCGTCACCTGAAGATTTGCAGTCCACACAAGACGAGCTAATTGCCAAACTTCGCCAGGTACTTGGCTTCAACCAGCGTGATTTTCAACGGTTGATTCAGCCCTGCATTGATCATCTGGCTGCTTATGTCCACTTGCTGCCAGCTTCTGAGCATCATCATCACAGTGGCGCTGGTGGTTTATTACGTCACTCGTTGGAAGTTGCTTTCTGGGCGGCACAAGCAGCGGAAGGGATCATCTTTGTTGCCAGTGGCACACCGGTTGAGAAAAAAGAGCTGGAACCAAGGTGGCGCGTTGCGGCGGCTCTTGGCGGTTTGTTCCATGATATTGGTAAGCCTGTTTCAGACTTGTCCATTACAGACGAAGATGGACGCTATCAGTGGAACCCTTTTTTAGAGACCTTATCCCAGTGGACCAGTAACAACAGCATTGAACGCTATTTCATTCGCTGGCGCGACGGACGGTGCAAGCGGCACGAGCAATTTTCAATTTTGGTATTAAACCGGGTGATGACACCTGAGTTGCTCGCCTGGTTAACCCAACCGGGCCCTGAAATTTTGCAAGCCATGCTAGAAGCAATTGGCAATACCGATCCCGAGCATGTCCTGTCTAAATTGGTCATTGAAGCTGACCAAACCAGTGTCCAGCGAGACCTGAAAGCTCAACGAATTTCCGTTGACGACAATGCCCTTGGTGTCCCAGTTGAACGCTATCTACTTGATGCCATGAGGCGATTACTTGCCAGTTCGCAATGGCTGGTTAATCAGCGAGATGCCAGAGTCTGGTTACGACAATCGAATCAATCAACCCATCTTTGCCTGGTTTGGAAAAGCGCGGCTAAGGACATCATTGAGCTATTGGCCAAAGACAAGATACCTGGCATCCCAAGAGATCCCGATACCCTTGCGGACATCCTCATTGAGCGAGGATTGGCGACTAAATCCGCCTCAAATGAGCGATATGAAAGCCTTGCCCCTGAAGTGCTGATCAAAGACGACAAGCCAATCTGGTTACCCATGCTGCATATTTCTGAGGCCGATTTATTGTTCAGCTCGAATGTACCAAGTGGTGTGACACTGTTTAGTAAACCTGAGTGGGAAGCAACACAGCAAACACAAGCAGAGCCTCAGAGTCGTTCCTGTGAGCAGCCAGGCTTGTCTGAAGCGTCATCATCAATCGATCATAGCAGTTCGGCTGAGTCGCCATCGACAAAATCGTCCGAACAAGATGATGAACTTCGTCATGCCAGTGATGTTAATAACCCCCAGGCAACTGAAAATGCTCCAGGTGATGAATGTGAAAAGCCTAACAATTCATATGATGGCGCTATCTCAAATAACGTAAACCAGCACGATGAAGAAGCATTGAATCTGCCTGAATTTTTGGCGTGGGTCCCAGAGGCCAGCAGTGCGTTGGTTATGGTTGGTGAACAGATACTGATCCGCTATCCCGATGCCGTAAGGCCTTGGTGCGCTCCCCGAAAACTGCTTGCTGAACTCAGTCGATTAGATTGGCTTGAACTAGATCCAGCAAACCCGACACGTAAGGCCAGAACTGTGACTACAAATGATGGAGTTCAGGAGCAAGGGTTACTGCTGAAGGTATCGATTTCTAAAGGGCTAACTGCACTGATAGACCTTTCCAAACAAGACGCAGAATCAGTGACAGCAATTCAGAACAAAGAGGCTTCACAGCGTCCGAGTCGAATTAATATAACCAATGCCCAAGCAAAAGAGCCCGCCACAAGAGCGGAGCGTAAGCAAAAGCCGATTGCGGCCAATGCGAACTCAAGTACAGACCCCAAACACGCGCAGCGGCAACAGATGGTTAGTTTTGTGAAAGATTTGCCCATCTTACTGACCGATGGCGATTACCCAGACGTGGATCATAGTGCCGATGGTATTCGCGTCACGATTCAAACCTTACGCCAAGTCGCCAATGAGCATGGCATTCCAGCCGGACAACTGCTTCGGGGGATCTCGGCCAGTGACGAATGCCAGTTTGATGAGGGGGAAACGGTTCTGTTTACCGCTCACGCTAAACCTTAATCCATTTGAATTTAAGCGATTGCAAACGGTTATTTTGCGGAGCATGAATGAAAGAAAACGCATACGAGATGCCCTGGCGCACGAACTATGAAGCCATGGCAGCAGCAGGTTGGCTGGTTGGGGCCACTGGGGCAATAGCCTCAGAAATGCTGACTGAGCTACCACCTGAGCCATTTTGGTGGATGACAGGGATTTCCTCGGGCATGGCGTTGTACCGCCTGCCCGAGGCTTACCGTCTTCATAAGTTACAGAAGGGACTAAAAGGGAAATCTTTGGCATTTATGGAGCTGGCGCATTTGCAAAAAGTGATGGCAAAACATCCTGATGAATTGTGGTTAGGTTATGGCTTTGAGTGGGACCAACGTCATGCTCAACGCGCTTATGAAATCTTAAAGCGGGATAAGCAAACCTTGCTTAATAAGGGCCATGGCAAGCAAATGGGCTCGACCTGGATTCATGGTGTCGAGCCCAAAGAAGAAGATGTGTACCAGCCAGTTGGTCACACTGAGGGGCATACCTTAATTGTCGGTACGACCGGTGCCGGAAAAACCCGTTGCTTTGATGCGATGATCACTCAGGCCATTTTGCGCAATGAAGCCGTGATTATTATTGACCCCAAGGGAGACAAAGAACTTAAGGATAATGCACAGCGAGCCTGTATTGCCGCCGGTAGTCCTGAGCGCTTTGTGTATTTTCATCCGGGTTTTCCAGAGCATTCAGTACGTCTTAATCCCCTGAGAAACTTTAACCGGGGCACTGAAATTGCCAGCCGTATTGCGGCACTAATCCCATCCGAAACCGGGGCTGATCCATTTAAAGCCTTTGGCCAAATGGCACTGAATAACATCGTTCAAGGTCTGCTGCTTACTTCACAACGTCCTGATCTGAAAACCCTGAGAAGATTCTTGGAAGGTGGCCCAGAAGGCTTAGTTATAAAAGCCGTCACAGCCTGGGGGGAGCAGGTGTATCCGAACTTTAGTGTGGAGATTAAGCGCTTTACCGAAAAGGCTAATACCTTGGCAAAACAAGCTATGGCGATGCTGCTTTTTTACTATGAACGCATTCAGCCTGTTGTCGCCAATACCGATTTGGAAGGCCTTTTGAGCATGTTTGAGCACGATAGAACCCACTATTCCAAGATGGTGGCCTCATTGATGCCGGTGCTCAATATGCTCACATCAAGTGAATTAGGCCCATTGCTATCACCGATTGCAAACGATGTGGATGACAGCCGGTTAATTACGGATTCTGGCCGTATTATCAACAATGCCCAAGTGGCCTATATCGGGTTGGATTCATTGACCGACGCCATGGTTGGTAGCGCCATTGGTTCGTTGCTTTTATCCGATCTCACCGCTGTGGCCGGTGACCGCTATAACTATGGTGTTGAAAATCGTCCCGTAAATATCTTCATCGATGAGGCTGCTGAAGTCGTCAACGATCCCTTCATTCAACTGCTCAACAAAGGCCGTGGCGCAAAAATGCGTTGTGTGATTGCTACTCAGACCTTTGCTGACTTTGCAGCTCGAACAGGCAGTGAAGCTAAGGCTCGCCAGGTGTTAGGTAACATCAACAACTTGATAGCTCTTCGGGTGATGGATGCCGAAACGCAGCAGTACATTACTGACAATCTGCCTAAGACTCGGTTGCAGTACATCATGCAAACTCAAGGTATGTCGTCAAACTCGGACAGTCCAGCGTTGTTTACCGGCAATCATGGCGAGCGCTTGATGGAGGAAGAAGGCGATATGTTTCCACCGCAGTTATTAGGCCAGCTCCCCAACCTGGAGTACATCGCCAAGCTTTCAGGTGGCCGCGTGATCAAAGGTCGCATTCCTATTTTAACCAGCTCTACACAGGCAGCTTAAGGAGTCTGTATGCATCATTCTGTCTGTCTGAAAATGACAACACTTACCAGTAAAGAAATGCTCGCTCAGTGGCAGCAACATAATCCCCAGTTCAAGGAAACCTTAAGACTACTTGAAACCGACTGGCCTCATGCTTTGGCCTCGGTGTATTGCTTGGCGGACTACTTAACGGATGCGTTCACGTTAGATGGCCATTCCATCTTTGATTTGTGCCTTTGTAATGGTTTGGGCAGTTATGAAGAAGTCAGTTGTGATGATGATAGTGTACGCCTTTGGCATTTCATTGAGGCACTGACCTGGACTGCCGCCAGTTCTTTAACGGGGATTCGCCTGCGTGATCCTGACCATTTCGAGTGGGCCGCCGTAGATGGTGTGTATTTCTACTCCTGGATTCGTAATCGTCCAAATCGGATGGCGTATCTGGCTGAAGGACGCATCGATGTGCGTTATGAAAGTGGTCATACGACGACAAAGCGGCTTCAACAAGTGATTAAAGCCCGGATTATGACGCCTACCGTTGCAGCCATGCTGGCGCGAGTTGAAGAGGATGTTTGGCATGAGCAAGCATAAGTCGGTTTGGCTGCTGTGTCTGGCACTGATGCTGGAGATTATTGCCATTGGCGTGTTAGTGCCCGGTGATTGGACTGGCCGGGTCATCAGTAAAGAGAAGCAGATGATCCAAAACCAATTGGGCGCACAAACAAGCTATTGGATTGGTCAAACTAGCCATCGCTGGTATCAATCATGGGTTGTGGATACGCAGATGGAGCAATCTGTGCGAGATTTTCTAATCCCCACTGAAGAGCAGCGACTGCGCTCTAAAGGGATGGAGAACATGGGAGGCTTTTGGTTTGTGTGGGTAGAAGACCGTATTCAGGCATTTTTTGATGTGTTGTACCAAGTGTTCACGCGATTTGCTTTACTGATGGTCTGGTTGCCCTTTGCGCTTATTCTCATGTTACCGGCGTTGTGGGATGGCTTAATGACCTGGAAGATTAAGAAGACAACCTTTGATTTTTCGAGCCCTATCATTCACCGCTACAGCATGATTATCCTGGGCTCAGGTGTCATTTTGCTGTTTATGGGATTGTTCGCCCCGCTGGCTATTCCACCGGTGGTACTACCGTCGATGATCATCGGCTTGGCGTTGATGGCGGGGTTGGCGTTAAGCCACTTGCAGAAGAAGATATGAGGCCCATCAGGCCTCATCTTGTAGAGCTAAAACCTTACGCCTACGGTATTGCCGTTCTCGTCTTCAGCAGGCAAATGATAAGTATCAATAAGATGACCTTGAAGCCAAATATATTGCGGCATCCAAAACGAGTACTGTCGTATAAGAGCCAATACTTCTTTTAGCGGTTTGTTTGCATGAGACTCGGCAAGACGAAAGTACATGAATGAGCAATAATCTCGAAAATACTCATGAAGCTCTGAATCCGATAGCGTTTCTTTTAGCGGCCTGTTTTGTTCGTCGTCCTCGTCAGGGGAATTGACATAAATTTCAAATAGCTGCTTTTCAGTAAGCATTTCCAAGAAGTGGTCTTCAATTAATACCCCATCACTGGTATCGACGTCCATACCATCTTTGACATCAAAAGCCATGACACATCCAGAAGATAACGCCACTTCTGATGGTTTCAGTAAGTCATTAGCTTGCACAACTTGATGCCAATGATTAAAACCAGCAGATACTGCAACTTCATCGAGTGCTTGAGTGTGTGGAATGGATTTTTCACGTTTAAGCTTTCGTGCTTTTTGCTTTAAACGTTCAACCGAGGCAGAGGAAATGATTTTAGTAATTTGCATTGAGTTTCTCCTATTAGCGAATACGGTGCCCACTGCCGAGGTCGCAGAAAAAACCTAAGCAAAAAATAAATTTGATATGCATGTCGTCCCGTCCGGGTTTGCTAAAGTGGGCAGCTGGTCTCGACACGACCAATATCCCCATCATATCAACCGCATCAAAAAGATCAATTGTTAGTATTGTCTGATTAGAACCCTCAAAACCTTCAAGAATTCGGCATCTAGCTGACCACTGAAGCTGCCAATCCCGAGGCATCCTTCACTTCTCAATTCAAACAACGAGGAGTGACTATGGAACCTGTAAATATTCCATCCTATATCGATGACCCGCCGCACTTCCTGCTTTGGAGTGCCGATGAGATGGCTCCCATTCTGTTGGGGCTAGTGATCGGCATTTTTACCGGTAATGCCTTGGTTTTATGCCTGTTGGGGTTGGTAACAACCAAGCTCTATCGGCGTTTTCGTGATGGCCGCCCAGATGGTTTTATTCTTCACGCCATCTACTGGGGCGGACTGTTGCCAACCAAAGCCAAGACGATCCCTAACCCATTTATCAGGAGCTATCTGCCGTGAAGTTCGACGTGTTTTTAAAATCATGGCAAGGCACGCAATTAGAGAACCGATGGCAACGGTTCCTGATTGCAGTGCTGGTGCTATCTAACTTGCTGCTTGCGGTAGCGGCATTTTCTCGCAATACCGTGGTAGCCATTCAACCGCCAACCTTGTCTGAAACGGCTGAAGTGTCACGAAACCAGGCTACTCAGCCTTACTTGGAATCCTGGGGGCTCTACCTGGCTGAGCTTATGGGCAACGTGACGCCGGGTAATGTGTCTTTTATCCGGGTTGCTATTGAGCCGCTACTTTCTCCAGCGGTGTACCAGCAAGTGGTCGATGCACTGGAGATTCAGGCAAGACAAATCCGGGAAGACCGAGTCACGCTCAAATTCCAACCCAGACAAGTGGAGTATGAGTATGAAACCGGCCATGTCTTTGTGACCGGTTATTCCTTGGTCTCTGGACCATCTGGAGATGAACAGCGCCAAACTCGCACCTATGAGTTTGACATCGATATTGAGCAATACCGTCCAAAGCTCAGTTGGATGGATACGTATGAGGGGCAAGCTAGAACGAAGCGAGTTCGTGAAAAGTTGACCCAAGAGCAAAACCGGAGGGTGAATGATGCGAACCAAAATTAGTCGATGGATGATACCAAGCTTAATCGCAATGAGCTTGAGTGGCGTCCTGTTATCTCAAGCTTCTTATGCAGACGTGGAATTGCCGATTGTACCAGCCAGTGTGATGAAGCAGTCTGCTACTGCAAATCCACCGGTTCAAAGCAATTCGGTTGCAGCGGATACGCCAACAATGCTACTGATGACACCGGGGGTTAATGAACTGATCCCTGTAGCACTTGGTCATCTGAATCGGATTGTGACGCCGTTTGAATCGCCTCAGGTGAGAACAACCAGTGATGCTCAGACGCAAATCAAGGGGAATGTTGTATATGTAGCCACGGACAAAGAATCACCGGTTTCACTTTACATCACTCCGCCTGGTCAGGAAGCTCCCGCATTATCTGTCACCTTAGTACCTCGTCGTATTCCACCGCGTGAAATCACCTTAGCTATTGATGGTCAGCAGTGGCCTATTAAGGGCGTCGTGAACCGAAAAGCCGCCACTTGGGAAACGGCTCAGCCATACGTCGATAGCTTACGTGATTTACTCAGACGCCTTGCACTAAATGAGTTACCACAAGGCTATGACATCCGTTTAGCTGGCCAAACTGACACAAGCCCGAAATGTTTTCAGCCTGGCTTAAAGTTTGGTTTTAAACAGGGGCAAATTGTGACGGGACATTACTTCACCGTCTATGTAGGACTGGTTGAAAGCTTTGCCGATGAGCCGATAGAAGCCAGTGAGATAGCCTGCAATGCACCAGGTATAGTGGCAAGCGCCTACTGGCCTCGCAATATCTTGTTGCCGGGCGAAAAGACTGAGTTGTATGTGGTTGTTCGCAATCATCGTGAAGAAGCGGTGGAAAGTCAGCGACCTTCGCTTCTTGTAGGAGGTGAATAACGATGAAAGCACAATGGGAGCAATTGAGCCCGAACATGAAGCGGGGCCTATCGGTTGCAGGTATTGCTGGTGGTCTCATCCTTATGGTGATGGTGTTTTCACCTAATCCTGACGATGGCGCGAACAGTCGGAACCGGCAGGAAACGATCCGGCACATTCTTACGGATACCAATACTCGTGATGTTGGGGTCGATAGTTTGGCTGCGAACGTAAAACTACTCAGTGAGCGCAATGAACAGTTACGTCGTGAAGTTGAGCGCTTGCGTCGTGACGTCGATTCAGGACGGCTAAGCCCAGGTTCGCCTTCTATACCAAGTGAGGTCAATGCGGAGTTGGTTCGCCTTCGAGCGGAACTTAATGATGTTCGCGCTGGAGGTGATGCAGCAGTTGAAGGCACAAATAGCCGTTTTGAAGTGCCTTTATCTGCCATGGAATTGCCTAAAGACGAAAAGCCACTGCCGTCTAACCCAGACGACTATTTTGCCAATGCGCCGCTGCCAGATCCGCTCTATCGGCAGCCAGCCAGTGGCCAAGGTTCACGAGCACGGGATGTTCCATTGCCGCCAATCACGATTCGTATGATTGAGCCTGAAGTGGTTGCTGAACCAGAGGTTGTTGTGCAAGAAGCGCCGCCTTTGTATTTACCGGCGGGCAGCATCATCTCAGGTACTTTGATCACAGGTTTGGATGCACCTACTCACGAGTCCGCAAGACGCGAACCTTTTCCTGCATTGCTGAGGATTCAAAAGGAAGCCATTTTACCCAACCGATTTAGAGCGGATATCAAAGAGTGTTTCTTGATCGCCGCAGGTTACGGTGATTTGAGCTCTGAGCGTGCTTATTTGCGAGGCGAGACCATTTCATGTGTGAGAGAAGACGGTGGCGTCATTGAAACACGACTGGATTCTTATGCTGTAGGTGAAGACGGCAAAGCCGGCATTCGTGGCCGATTGGTGTCGAAACAAGGCCAGCTGGTGGCCAAGTCGATGATGGCCGGATTCCTTCAGGGCTTGGCTGGCGCATTTGATGTAAATCCTGTTCCGACGATTCAGACGGGTAATGCCGGTGATACTCAGCTGTACCAGCAAGTCATGAGCCAAGAAGCATTACAAGGCGCTGCGATTAAAGGCACAGGTAAAGCATTGGATAGAGTGGCCAAGTTCTATTTGGACATGGCTGAAAATATGTTCCCAGTCATAGAGGTAGACGCTGCAAGGAAAATTGAAGTCATAGTCACTCGTGGTGCCTCGTTGTCGTTGGCCACTTCTCAAGGGGGTGGTGCAAGAAGATGAAAAAATCCTGCATGTTGCTAACCGATCGAAGTCCGTTTCAGACAATAAGATGTGTATCCAGAGGAGAGTTAACCATGACGACATCAATGCAGAACAACCCAAAGCACCAGTCAAAACAGTGGTCTAAAGCTGGATTACTTTTATTGGCAGTCGGCTCAACCTTATTGTCTGGCTGTAGTTCATTGGGTCTTGGGAGTAGTGAATATGGATGCCCAGGTATGCCTGACGGTGTGCGCTGTTTATCTGCTCGTGAAGTCTATGAGCTTACCAGTTATGGCGCTGCACCCAAGACGATTGATGCTGTGGCGACTCGAATTGGTTCTCCCTCTGGGTATTCACAATCTGATTTAGAGACAGGACTGCTGAGCCATCCAGCATTACCCGAGACGCAGCAATCTGCACCTATTCGCATTCCTTCAAGGGTAATGCGGATTTGGATTGCGCCTTGGGAGGATGACCGTGGAGATCTGAATTTATCCAGCTACGTGTTTACCGAAATTGAACCGCGCCGGTGGGATATTGGGGTGTCAGCACCTCGAACGGTTTCGCCAGTGCTACGTCCACTTCAGACTCAAAGCGATTCAGCCTCAGCGGGAGCTGATGGTAAGCGCGATAACTTGAGTATCTACGGAGAAACTAACGAATGACAAATGCAGTTCGCAGCATTCAGACTCAGCGCCTAATGACCATTGGTGCGCTTGGTTTAATGGCGTTAATGATTTCGGAGCCCTCATTTGCAGGCACCGGTGGTGATGCTTTCACCGATGTGTGGGATACCCTAAAAGATTGGACCCAAGGTACTTTGGGACGGATCGTAGCGGGAGCCATGGTTCTGGTGGGTATTGTGGGCGGTATCGCTCGCCAAAGCTTGATGGCCTTTGCCTTGGGCATTGGTGGCGGTATGGGTCTCTACAACACACCAACAGTCGTTGAAAGTGTCATGTCTGCAACTTTACCTGTTGTTGCTAGCACTCAAGAAGTCATTGGCACAACAATTCCAGCAATCAGCGCCGTTTTACTGGGCACCTTATAACAATAAAAAACGCCCAAGCGGCCAGATTTCTGACGGCTTGGGCGTCATCCCACCCCGTCCCCGATTACCATGACGGCGTTTCAGTTAATAGGTTTCCCATTCACTTAGCTTGATTACAAGCAGCGGCCATGAATACCGAAAAGAATGCTAGCGCCGCCACTGCAAAAGGCAGTTAGCGGGGCTTTTCTTGAGGGAGCACATTCAAACAGGCTACTAGCCTGATATTTTGAGATTTAGGCGCTCGTTTCTTTTGAGTTAGAGTTACACACTACCAAACAGCTGGATGAATATCAGGAATGATGGCGCTTCATTTGTTGTGTTCATGAGGTTAAAAATAATACGCTTGACCTTCCCATCATGGTAAGCCCTAGACTGTTTAATATCTGAACCAACAATGAGAAATACATCATGAGCATTCATAAAAACCAGCTCTCCAGCAATGCTGAAGCCCGGGTTAGCTTACCTATTGAGGGTATGACCTGTGCAAGTTGTGTAGGACGAGTTGAAGCAGCTTTAAACAAAGTTGAAGGCGTCGTAAACGCAAGTGTCAATCTTGCGACTGAGCTGGCGGATATTCATCTTAAAGCTCCTGTTGATCGACTGAAGTTAATCGAAGCAATTGAAAAGGTAGGATATGAAGTTCCTGTAACATCCGTTGAACTTTCAGTGCAAGGTATGACATGTGCTTCGTGTGTTGGCCGTGTTGAAAAGGCACTCTTAGCGGTTGATGGTGTAAAGGCGGCAACGGTTAACCTTGCAACTGAGAGGGCAACTATTCGCGGAGTGGCTGGCATAGACGATCTCATATCTGCTATTCAAAAAGTTGGCTATGAAGCCCGTGTCATCGATACCCAAAATCAGGTCAGTAATGAGTCTGAAGTAAGAAAGGACGCAGAGAAGGCTTTATTAAAGAAAGATTTAGTTATTGCAACAGCACTGGCTCTGCCGGTATTTGTTCTCGAAATGGGATCTCACATGATTCCAAGAATGCAACACTGGGTGATGAATACCATTGGGATCCAGGAAAGCTGGTACGTCCAGTTTGTATTGACATTGTTAGTCTTAGTGGTTCCAGGTCGTCGATTCTACATGAAAGGCATTCCTGCTCTTACGCGGCTTGCTCCTGACATGAATTCACTGGTCTCTGTCGGGACTATTGCTGCTTTTGGTTATTCTGTGGTTGCTACGTTTGTACCATACCTTTTGCCTGAGGGTACCGTTAATGTGTACTACGAAGCTGCTGCAGTGATTGTCGCTCTCATTCTTTTGGGACGATTTATGGAGGCGAGAGCTAAGGGGAGAACGTCTGAGGCTATCAAACGCTTAGTAGGCTTGCAGGCTAAGGAGGCGCACGTGCTCCGTAATGGCGTAATGAATGATATTCCTGTCAAAGACGTTGTGCTTGGAGACATTATCGAAGTTCGCCCGGGAGAAAGGATTCCGGTCGATGGAGAGGTAAGTGAAGGTACCAGTTTTATAGATGAATCGATGATAACTGGTGAGCCTATACCAGTGGAAAAAATCGTTGGCAGTGGAGTTGTCGGAGGGACTGTGAACCAGAAAGGAGCACTGAGGTTGCGTGCTACTGCGGTTGGTGGTCAGACAATGCTGTCACAAATCATACGGATGGTAGAACAGGCCCAGGGGTCAAAGTTACCTATACAAGCTGTTGTGGACAGAGTGACATTGTGGTTTGTTCCAGCTGTGATGTTGGCAGCACTTTTTACATTCCTGATTTGGTTAGTATTTGGTCCATCACCAGCCCTGTCTTTCGCATTGGTTAATGCTGTGGCAGTGCTAATCATTGCATGTCCATGTGCAATGGGACTCGCGACACCGACATCTATCATGGTTGGTACAGGTCGTGGTGCAGAAATGGGAATTTTATTCCGCAAGGGAGAAGCCCTACAGTTACTCAAAGATGCCAAAGTTGTTGCTGTAGACAAAACCGGAACTCTGACTGAAGGTCGTCCAGTCATGACAGATCTGGAACTAGCTCAGGGTTTTGAACGTAATGAGGTATTAGCAAAAGTTGCCGCAGTTGAATCACGTTCTGAGCACCCTATTGCTCGCGCTATTGTTGAGTCGGCAGAAGGAGACGGCATTTTACTGCCAGAGCTTACTGAGTTTGATTCAATCACTGGTATGGGAGTACGAGCGACTGTTGAAGGGAGCCTTGTAGAAGTAGGCGCTGATCGATTTATGCGTGAGTTAGCATTGGAGGTAACGTATTTTTCCCGGATTTCTGAACGCCTCGGGAATGAGGGGAAATCACCTCTCTATGTTGCTATAGATGGTCGGTTGGCTGCAATTATTGCTGTAGCTGACCCTATTAAATCAAGTACTCCAGTAGCTATAAAGGCATTACATCAGCTTGGTCTCAAGGTCGCCATGATTACCGGTGACAATGCGAATACAGCTCAGGCTATTGCTAAACAATTAGATATTGATGAAGTGGTTGCGGAAGTGTTACCTGAAGGCAAAGTTGAAGCGGTGCGTCGACTGCAAGAAAATTACGGTAAAGTTGCTTTTGTCGGCGATGGGATAAACGATGCCCCGGCACTTGCAGTTGCAGATATTGGACTTGCAATTGGTACAGGAACAGATATAGCCGTGGAGTCAGCTGATGTTGTCTTAATGTCAGGAAACTTGCAGGGAGTTCCTAATGCTATTGGATTGTCTAAGGCAACAATCGGTAACATCAGACAAAATCTCTTTTGGGCATTTGCTTACAATGCAGCATTGATTCCAGTGGCTGCAGGACTGCTATACCCAGCTTATGGAATACTGCTCTCTCCAATTTTTGCAGCAGGGGCGATGGCGCTATCAAGCGTGTTCGTTCTGGGAAACTCATTGCGTCTGCGTCGGTTCCAGCCTCCTTTGGTTGAGGACGCTGAGCATTAACGCTGAGCATTAACAAGGTGGGCTTATGAATATCGGAGAAGCATCGCGTAAATCAGGAATATCCACCAAGATGATTCGTTATTACGAGCAAATTGGATTAATCCCTGCCTCCGAGCGTACGGAGTCAGGTTATCGTAAGTATGCTCTCAATGATGTTCATAGATTGGTTTTTATTCGTAGTGCCCGAGATCTCGGGTTCTCTCTGGAAGATATAGAAGGCTTGCTTACGTTATGGAATGACAAATCTCGCCAGAGCATTGATGTTAAACGCCTGGCTCAGGAGAACATTGCTGACTTAGAACGACGTATGGAAAGTATACGTCAAATGACTGAGAAACTACGAGTTTTAATCCGGAGTTGTGCTGGGGATGAGCGGTCAGAATGTCCTATTCTTAGGACATTAACCAATGCTTCGGGCAAAGCCCGCACCGTAAACCGAGGAGGAGCGGTACAGCGCCGCTCTGGAGATAAGCTGAGCGGCAAAATGTAGTACTTTAAATTGGCCCATAATGGTGTAAGACTACGCAGTTTTAACACCATCACATTTTTTTCATTTTAAACAAGCGCGTGGCATCACTAATGCCCCCCTAAATGGTTGGTTGGTGCGGTTAAGGAAAGATCGCTATCACTTTCATCAGCTGTCAATTTTTGGACTATGCAACATTTATCTATGCTGCGGTCAGCGCTACAAAAAGCATTCAGCTCCTTACGTTGCTCTTCTAACGCTACTAATTCTTTGATTCGATGCTGAATGTGAATTAGGTGGGCGTTGATGATTGCATCTATCGGGCCACATTCTTTACCCTGATTATTGATTGCTAACAGCAAAGCGCGAATTTCCTCATGGGTCATATCGAGAGAACGGCAGCGGCGGATGAATAGTAGTTTTTCAAGACGGGTTTTGTCGTAGTGACGATAATTATTTCCTATGTCTCGTAAAGGTGCCTGCAGTGGACCTTCTTTCTAGTAGTAACGAATCGTTTCTACCGGACAGCCTGCTTTACGCGCCAACTCACCAATTTTCATATATCCCTCGTTTGAACTTGACTCTGTAGTTAGATTAGGGTCTTCAGTAGTCAGTATAGTAAACATATTGGGCAAGTGGTCCCGCAAAAAAGTAAAACTCTAGTAGGAAGGAAGCTGCTAGTTGTATTTAAAAATTAAGCTTGGTTGTGGGAGGCAAGATTCAGAAATCAGGCGAATTGAACAAGGCGAATGGTCATTTGTATGTTCATAATGATTGCAACCATTCGCATGTTGAAAAAGACCTAAATCATGATAAGCCTACTTACAAAGGTTGTGGCCATGACCATGACCAGAAATCGCATGATCAAGATGATCATGGCCTTAGTGGAGACTGTTGCGCGGCTGCGCCTACAAAGATTAAATAATCTGGGGGGGCGAACTGAAATCCGCATTATGCAAATGGATTGTCCTGTAGAGGAAAAACTGATTAAAAAGAAATAAGGGGATGTATATGGCAGTTATGGGCCTTAATTCTAGACAGTGGCCAGAAGCTGCGATGATTATGGTGCTCTTTACTATTGCTGAACTCATTGAAGCAAAATCACTCGATAGAGCTCGAAATGCAATCGGATCTCTAATGAATGAATTTGACTCTCAAAACTGCAATGGTCCAACTATCAGTATGAACGATGACACCTTGAGGCTGCCCTCGCCAGAACAGCGCCATGGTCAGCACATCGCATATGATGATGATTTGGTTAAAGCAATGGTTCAATGGGTAGATAATTTTTTGAACACTAGATGATCAGTGGAGTCAGATGAATTAAGTCGGCATTTATTTTTGAACTTTAAGAATTATTTATTATTAAACCATGTGGGAAATCTAAACGATCAAGATTTTAATATCATACAAAAAATCTATCGACTTCTCTTGACCTTCCGGTTAGGGGAAGGTTTAACCTGAAGTTAGGTGGGGGCTGGTGAGATTTTTGGGAACAGGTTAATGGTTACTTGGTTCAATGGATTAGGAAATTTCCTTCAATAAATGTTACCCGAAACTATGTTACTTAAAGCTAACTACAGTATTAGTAAAAATCATTTGGGAGGTGAAGATGAACATTGGTGATGCAGCCCGCTTATCGGGAGTTTCGGCGAAAATGATTCGTTACTATGAGGAGGTTGGGCTAATACCATCAGTCTCCAGAACAGAGGCTGGTTATCGGATCTACAAAGATGCCGATGTTTATAAGTTACATTTTATACGTCGATGTCGAGATCTCGGTTTTTCTCTGTCACAGGCAGGAGAGTTACTTTCTCTTTGGGGAAATCATTCGCGTCAGAGTGCAGATGTTAAAAGTATAGTTGAATCTCATATTAATGATTTAACCTTAAAAATTGAAGAATTTCAACGTATGGCATCAATTCTTACCACACTCTCTGCTTGCTGCGCGGGAAATGAAAAACCCGACTGCCCAATACTGAAGGCTCTCTACCTCGCGGATACTTCCCATCTGCAGGACATAGAAAGCTGCCCTTAAACTTTCGACTCCCTTCAATGTTATTAGGTGATCGCCATGGGTGGGAATACGCAGTTTAGCTCGAAAGCTAGACCTTTGTCGTCAGGATGAGGTCGCATGCGGCCTGATTTTTAATTTATTAAAATTCATATGATTAAAGTCAACTTTATTTAATCAGTGCTAACAAGTAAGTTTGTGAGTGATTGGAAGCTGCTGTGGTCAAAAGTCGAAAAGAAAAAAGTACCGAAGCGAACTCCAAGTGTTTATTGGGTTTGTATAAGTCTCGGAAAATTAGTGGGTTGGTTTGATTCAAAAAGGACGGGACGAGTCGGCAGGGAGCGGTTATGGGAAGGATAGTTTTACCACAAACCATCCTTGAAGGTTACCTGTTAGCCAAGTCTCTTGATCAATGAGATGTGATCAAGAGACAGGCACCTTGGTCAGGGCGCACTCGATTCGGACGATGCAGCTCGTGCAGGTCATGCCCTCGATGGGCAGGCTGATCGCTGCTACGGTGGCACGACCAGCACTTGTTAATGGCATGCTCAAGGTGTCTTCTCAAAATTGAAATTAGACATACAGGGTACTTGAGGGTTACTATGTTGTAAGGTTAAGCCCTATTTTGAGCGCTGCTGGTTTGGACGATTTCGCTGCGCATAGACGCGGCGCGCCTTGGCTCGCAGGCTGTCTCCTGATCTTTGTCGGCGAGTGCGATCAAATTATCGCAGCCTCGTTAATTCTGAACGGCATGAGTAGCTGTTCGAGAGTTGGAATTTTTGAGAAATGACTTTACGCAAACAAGTTAACGCGCCCCGCGGTGCAAGCGACGATCTGGCTTCTTTGTCACAGAATGACGTTACGATCCTGGCCGAGACCTTCCGCCTACTGGGCGACCCGTCTCGGTTGAGAATAATGCTGTGCTGCATGAAGGGTTCCTCCTCGGTTGGGGACATCGCGGAATCCCTCGAGCTTTCGCAGTCGCTGGTCAGTCACCACCTGCGGCTGCTGCGTGGAGCCCGCCTTGTGAAGGGGGTGCGCCAGGCCAAGCAAATTTTCTATGAGGTGGACGACAAGCATGTGAACCAAGTGCTGCTGGACATGTCCACTCACATCGTCGAAGAGCACAACGACGATTAGCCGCGGGCGAAGCGCTCGTTGCGATGCGGATTGCGATCTATTACAAGCTGGGGCCGTATGACCGCCCGCGGCTACACTCAATGAGATGAATGCGGGTCCAATTCTGATCAATCAGAAGTTCAGCGCGCTTATCGACCGCAAGTGAGGCCTTATTGAATGCCATCGCGATGACCGCCTCAGCCACAAGTTCGCTGATCTGCGGGCCGACTACATGTACGCCGAGGATTTCGTCTGTCGTAGGATTTGCGATCACCTTGACGAGACCCGCTGTCTCGCTCAATGCACGCGCGCGACCGTTAGCCATGAACGGAAATGTACAGCTACGATATGCTGCGCCCGCGTATTTGAGCTGCTGCTCGGTGCGACCTACCCAGGCGATTTCCGGGCTGGTGTAGATGACGTTGGGGATCGTGTTGAAATCGACATGACCGCGATGGCCTGCAATGCGCTCGACCACAGCGACACCTTCTGCGCTCGACCACAGCGACACCTTCTTCCTCTGCCATGTGCGCTAGCATCAGGCCGCGCACCACATCGGCGATGGCCCAGATACTGGGCACGCTGGTGCGCCATTCGCCGTTCACCACGACGGCTCCGCGCCCATCCAGTTCAAGGCCGACGGCGGCCCGAGTCATAAACGCCAGACCGTTTAAGAACTGCACCTTGTTTTTTCGGAACAGATAGAGTTTGCCTTCGTTGCTCGACTTCACGACCTGATTCTTGCGCTCCAGCATCACAGCCACGTCCATGCGTAGCTCGCCCGTGGACATGATGCCGAGCGCGCCGAAGTGGTGCTTGGCTTGGTCTAAGTTTTTGGACGACTGCAGCAGCGCCTTTGACGGGATGCACCCGATGTTGTTGCATGTACCGTCTTGGGTAGGCTTGCCTTCCTTGGTTTTCCAGGCATCGACGCAGGCGACATTCATGCCTAACTGCTCGGCGCGAATCGCTGCGATGTCGCCACCAGGCCCGGCGCCAATGACGATGACGATGACGATGACGTCGAAGTTCGTGTCCATGATTGAAATCTCCTAGATGTTTTCAGGCGCTTTCCTGCGTGGTGCTCGCGCTGCGGTTTTGGCCAGCCAGCGCCCCGTCCGATCTGGCTCACGACCATCCGAACCTTCCGGCGGGTCATCCTCTATCTGCGTCAGCACTTGGATCTGGGCCAACATCATCACGACCTGATTGTGGACGACCTGCACAGGGTGTGGCCAAGAGGATAGGCGTACTAAATAGCCGCATCGCCGCCACTCATCTTTCGCAGTCCTTAGTATGGTTTGCTAAAAATACATTGCATAAACATATGTTCATGTATTATATTTTACGTACAGTCAACCACCTAATTTCTGCGCGAGGCCCTGATGTCCCAATCGCACGATGAACATGGTCACGACCATGACCACACTCCAAAAGTGACCGGCGCTAACGAACGCAAGGTCTTGCTGTCCTTCTTCCTGATCTTCGGCTTCATGATCGTGGAGGCTGTCGGCGGCGTGCTGTCGGGCTCGCTGGCCCTTCTGGCCGATGCGGGCCACATGCTGACCGATGCAGCAGCGCTGGCTCTGGCATACGCGGCATTCCGGTTCGGGCGCCGACCAGCTGACAGCAAGCGCACCTTTGGCTACCTTCGGTTCGAGGTCATCGCCGGCTTCCTGAACGCTGTGACGCTCTTTGTGATCGTGGCATGGATCGCCTATGAAGCATGGGAGCGACTGCAAGCTCCGCCCGCCATCCTTGCCGGCCCGATGATGATCGTCGCCGTGCTTGGATTGTTGGTAAACGTTCTGGTGTTGTGGATCATGACCCGCGGAGAGACCGATCACGTCAACGTGAAGGGGGCCATCCTGCACGTGATGGGCGACCTGCTGGGCTCGGTCGGTGCCATCGTCGCTGCAGTGGTCATCTATCTCATTGGTTGGACGCCAATTGACCCCATCCTGTCGGTGCTGGTGGCAGCCCTGATCCTGCGCAGCGCCTGGAAGCTCCTGGCGAAATCGATCCACATTTTGCTCGAAGGTGCGCCCGAGGACGCTTCTCCGGAGCAGGTGGAACAAGGCCTGATGGGCGCGGTGCCTGGCTTGGCGGCCGTCAGTCATGTGCATGTATGGCAGCTTACCTCTGGTCGCACGATGGCCACGCTGCACGTTCGCCCTAGTGTGGCTGAGGAAGCGCGCACCGTGGTCAAGTGCGTAGAGGTGGTGCTTCGAGAGCAATTTGGCATCGAGCACGTGACGGTCGGGATCGAATGGAACTCTCCTGGTGAAAAGAACCTTTGCAGCTTGCAGCCGACAGGTGGGCCGCAAGGGCACACCCCACATGAGCATGACACTAGCCACAGCCATGAAAAGGGTCATAAGCACGACCATTCCGTCCCGGGTCATCAACACTGATGCTGCAGCCAGCGTAGTGCTGGCAGCTCAGGGACAAGAAATCCATGACTTCTCGAAAACACGCCAATGGCGACAATGCTCAGAATTGCGCCACCAATGCTCAGCGTTCGGCCCCAGAGCTCTTGGCGCTCTCTCATAGTGACGTCGCTGTTCTCGCTGAGACTTTTCTCCTGTTAGGAGATCAATCGCGCCTGAAGATCCTGCTACAGTGCATGCGCGGATCAGTCGCGGTGGGCGACATCGCAGAAACGCTCGATCTATCCCAATTCTTGGTCAGTCATCATCTGCGGCTCCTGCGTGGAGCTCGACTTGTGCGTGGATAACGTCAGGCGAAACATATCTTCTACGGCATCGCGGATGAGCACATCAGTCAAGTGTTTCAGGACATGGTCTGTCACTTCTCTGAGGAATGATTGCGAATTGCGTCGAACGCAAAGATGCCTACTTTTTGCTGGGCATTTTCGCGATTGCGCAAGAGAGGTGCCAGCCCGTCAGCAACTGTAATGCGCCATCCCAGTCCTGAGTAAGCGCGACTTCGCCCATGCGTGATGTTTGGGTGACGGTTGTATGAATCTGACCGCACTCAATCCCCTGGGCCTCATCAGTCGACGCCAGCTTTCACTCCCCCCCATCGTGAGCGTAGAAATTAACCATGCTAACTTCATGAATTAAATAATTGAACATATCTTCATATGTGTGCTAAAATTCAATCTGCATTTTGAAAATGTGTCGAAACTGTAAGCACGTGCGCCGCACGCCGCACGCCACAACCACAGACGATCGTAAACAGAAGGACAACAGCCTTCTTTTTTAATGATTAACACATGGATGTATGTTCATGTGTTTGTTATATTTAAGCAGTATGTGCGGCGTGCGGCGAACCTAACTTGCAAAGTGTTCAGAGAACTTGGAGGTAGATATGACAAGGGAAATAACGGAGTACCAGGACAAGGCTAGGGAGCAGCTGAGCTTCCGTGTGGAGGGCATGGATTGCGCGAGCTGCGTCGGCAAAATCGAGAAGGCCCTTTCCCGAATGGATGGGCTGACGGACGTGCAAGTCAATTTTTCTAGTGAAACGCTGACGTTGACTCGCAATCTGAAAAGCCGCTTCACTGCTCGCGATGTAGCTAAGAAAATCAAAACTTTGGGGTTCGGTGTGGAAGAACTGCCAGTGTCGTCGCTCTCGATTGCGGCCGTATCGCGCCAATCGGTCCATGCACATGACCACAGCGAAGATCACAAGGATGGTCACGCTTGCGGCGGTGATCATGGGCACGGCCACACGCAAAAGACAAACGGCGGGCATGAACACGGCTCCTGCAGTGGACATGATCACACCTCACACGCTCGCCGCGAGCCCCCTGGTAACCCACCCAACGTTTCGATGCACGTGGAAGGCATGGACTGCGCGAGCTGCGTTGGCAAGATTGAAACGGCTCTTGCTCGCATGGCGGGCGTATCAGATGCCCGCATCAACTTCACGGCAGAAACGCTTGAGCTGACGCTCGCGTCTGGAAGTCCTACACATATTGGCGACATCGAGAAGACCATCAAAAGCCTGGGTTTCGGCGTCTCCGACGTGCGCCGCCTTGATGGATCCTCGCCTGCCGCGCCTGCCCGCGTGCCCTCAGCTATCACTCAACGCTGGTGGCAGACGAAGAAGGGTAAGCATGTGCAGGGCCTAGCAGCTCTCATGGGCTCGGCCTATGCAGTTGCTCAATTTATCCCCGGCTATGCGGAATGGATCTTCGCCGCTGCCGTGATCGCTGGCGTACTCCCGTTCGCGCGCAAAGCCTTCGCGCTGGCCATATCTGGCTCCCCGTTCTCCATCGAAACACTGATGGTTGTCGCCTCGCTGGGCGCGCTCGTGATTGGCGAGGCCGAGGAGGCCGCTGCTGTGGTGTTCCTGTTCGCGGTCGGCGAGCTGCTTGAAAGTGTGGCCGCTGGCCGCGCCCGCGCCGGCATTAAAGCGCTGGCTTCTCTGGTGCCTAAAACTGCTGTCTTGCTCGACGCCAATGGTGGGCAGCGCGAAGTGCCCGCTGCCTCCCTGAGCGTGAACGACCGGGTTTTGGTGCGCCCGGGTGATCGAGTGCCCGCTGACGGCAAGATCTTCCGCGGCGAAAGCAGTCTCGATGAATCTCCGATCACAGGGGAGTCCGTGCCGCGTCAAAAGGCCGGTGGCGATGACGTATTTGCCGGCTCGATCAACGTCGACGGTGTGCTTGAAGTTCTGGTTGAGAAGGCTGCATCGGACAACACCATCTCGCGCATCATCCAGCTCGTCGAGCAAGCTCAATCCTCCAAGGCGCCGACGGCACGCTTCATCGAAAAGTTCAGCCGTTACTACACCCCGGCCGTGATGGCCATCGCGGCGCTGATCGTCGTGGTTCCCCCGCTTACCATGGGTGGTGATTGGGGCACTTGGCTGTACCGTGGTCTTGCTTTGCTGCTAATCGCGTGCCCGTGCGCCTTGGTTTTGTCAACGCCGGCGGCCATTGCCTCGGGACTGGCTGTTGCTACTCGCCGAGGTTTGCTGATTAAAGGTGGCAACGCCTTGGAAACCATTGGTCGCGTTCGCACAGTCGCCTTCGATAAGACTGGCACGCTGACAGAGGGCAAGCCGCGCATCACTGAAGTCGTGCCTTTCGGGCAATCCAAGCAGCAACAGGTACTGGCGCTCGCCGCCGCCGTCGAGTCTGGATCGAATCACCCGTTGGCGAAGGCAATCGTTGCCCACGCCAAGAGCCTCGATGTGGAGGTTCCACAAGCCACCGAAGCATTCGCTATCCCGGGCAAGGCAGTTCGCGCTACCGTGAACGGCAGCAAGCTAGCCGTGGGATCGCCCGTCCATGCAGGGCAGATGGCCACGCTGACCCTCGCGCACCAGCAGGAAATCGCCAAGCTGGAAGATGGTGGCAAGACGGTGGTGGTTCTGTTCGACGAAGCAAGCAAGAATGTCATGGGCCTGTTGGCCTTGCGTGACGAACCTCGCCGTGACGCCCGCGAAGGCGTGGCCCAGCTCAAGGCGATGGGTGTGCGCTCGGTCATGCTCACCGGTGACAATCGGAGAACTGCGCAGGCCATCGCCGGCAAGCTGGATATCGAGTGGGAGAGTGAGTTGCTTCCGCAAGACAAGTTGCGCCTGGTCAACGACTTGAAGCGCGACGCGAAGGTGGCGATGGTCGGCGACGGCATCAACGACGCGCCGGCCTTGGCGACCGCCGATGTAGGGATCGCCATGGGCGGCGGCACCGACGTGGCCCTAGAGACCGCAGACGCTGCTCTGCTCAAGAGCCGCGTCACGGACGTTGCGCACCTGGTGGCGCTGTCCCGCGCGACGATGGCCAACATCCACCAGAACGTAGTGTTCGCCATTGGCCTCAAGGGCCTGTTCCTAGTCACCAGTGTGCTGGGTATCACTGGCCTTTGGGTTGCTGTGCTGGCCGACACCGGTGCCACCGCTTTGGTCACGCTCAATGCGCTGCGCCTACTCCGCTTTAAGGGTGCCCAAGAGCCAGCCGATGGCCAGAACGGAGGTCATCAAAGCTCTGTGTCCGTACAGGATGCCCATTGAGGTATTGCAGAGGGCTTGAACTGCCGTTGTTGCGGCGCCAAGCCCTTCCATATCTTCATCTGTAAATCGATCTCCGAAAACATCGATGTTAGGCGATAAACGAATGCCTTTAGAACAACGAGTTTAAATAGATGGGATGATCGGACGTGGATAATGGGCTCAGATGCGTCCCTTTCGGCCGTAACTGCATCTCATGCGTTCACCGGGAGGCCGGAAGGTTCCTGATCTGATCCGCTAACTCTGGACACTTAACTAAGCACTGTGTTTCAGTTCAAAATTCTCAGGGCTTAAATAGCCAAGTGAACTATGCCTTCTGGTTTTGTTGTAATCAACTTCTATGTATTCAAAAACGGTCTGTCGCATGGTTTCCCGGTCCATGATTGGCTCGTACTGAATCGCCTCAACCTTCAGTGAATGGAAGAAGCTCTCTGCACAGGCATTGTCCCAGCAGCAGGCTTTGCGGCTCATACTTTGGGTAAGTTGATGTTTTTCAATCAGATTTCGATAGGCATGTGAACAATATTGGCTACCGCGGTCGCTGTGAACAATTACATTTTTCGGGAACCCACGGCGGAACAATGCCATAGTCAGTGCATCACAAGCCAACTGAGCCGTCATACGATTATTCATTGACCAGCCAATCACAGCTCGCGAGTACAAATCAATAATCACCGCCAGATACAGCCAGCCTTCGCTTGTCATCAGATACGTGATATCACCGACCCATTTTTGGTTCGGGCCAGTGGTATCGAAGTTCTGCTCCAATAGGTTTGGCGCTACCGGAAGCTGGTGATCGCTATCGGTTGTGGTTTTGAATTTACGCGCAGCTTTAGCCACTAAATTCTGCCTTGTCATGCTGTTCATAATGGTTTTCAGATCAGCGCATTCCCCATCCTCCGCGAGGTCGGCTTGAATACGCCGAGCGCCTGAGCGCTCTTTGCTCTGGACAAAAAAAGCTTTGATTTGCTCATCACGGCTGTGCTGTTTGAGCAAGCGCGCACTCGGTTCTTTGCTTGATTTTCGCCAGGCATAATACCCACTTCGCGTCACGCCAAGCACCGCCGCCATTGGTTTTAGGCGGAACTGGTGCTGGTGTTCGAGCATAAATTCGAATCGGTTTACTTTTGATTCTTCGCGAAGTAGGTGGCCGCCTTTTTTAGGATGGCTAAATCCTCGGCTTGGTCAGCTAACTGGCGTTTTAACTTGGCAACTTCAGCAGCAAGTTCTGCTTCGCGTTGGCTGGTTGTCGATTTCTTTTCAATGGCAGAGCGCCAGTTATAAAGTTGTGATTCGTAGATTTTGAGTTGCCTAGCCGCTTCAGCAACACCGACACGTTCGGCTAGTTTAAGGGCTTCTGCTTTAAATTCAGCAGTGTGAGTCTTGCGGGTCTTTTGGGTTGTCATATTCACCTCGTTAAGTCATTTTACTCACTTAGCGTGGTGTCCAAAAGTATTGGATCAGATCATCCAGAGCTTGTAGTCCAGTCCCATGCTCGTCATGGTCATCGAAAAAGGCTTGACCTTGACGTGGTTGTAAGGGCTAGCCTTTAGAAACATATGCGAACCGCTTCGGATGGACCGAAGCCCCGTAATAAAAAAGGTAACTTCCATGCATAAAAAAATCAGGATCATTTTGGTAGCTAGCGTCATCGCGGCCGTCGGGGGGATAGCGGTGGCTGCCCGAGATGGCAAGGATGAAAGTAAACCAGCAGCACCACCAGCTGGCGCACCGATGGCACCGCAGGTGCCTGTGGCTGAGGCCATCACGCGCACAATCACGCCGTCAACTGAGTTCACCGGCTTTTTGGCCGCACCGAAGGTGGTCGAGTTGCGCTCGCGTGTGGGGGGGGCCGTCGACGCGGTGAGCGTGCCCGAGGGAAGTCTGGTACGCAAGGGGCAATTGTTGTTCCAGATTGACCCACGGCCTTTCCAAGTCGCGCTCGACACCGCCACGGCGCAGTTGCGGCAGGCTGAGGTGCTGTCCAGTCAGGCTCAGGCCGACTTTGATCGTGCCGAGCGGCTTGTTGCCACTGGCGCCCTGTCTCGGAAGACCTATGACGATGCAGTCTCCGCACGCAATGCGCGTCAGGCGCAGGTACAGGCGGCAAAGGCCACAGTCGCAGCGGCGCAGCTCGACCTGTCCTACGCGCGGGTATCGGCACCAATTGCCGGGCGCGTGGACCGAGTGCTGGTGACCGAGGGCAACCTGGTCAGCGGCGGCGGTGCAGGAGCAGCCACGCTACTTACCACGATCGTGTCCATCGATCCTGTGCACGTCTATTTCGACATCGATGAGGCAACCTACGTCAATGTGGTGAGCCGCTCGAGACCTGGTTCAGGGACTCATGCTTCGTTGCCCGTTCAAGTAGGCTTGAGCACTGACAGAAACTTTCCGTACAAGGGCGTGCTCGACTTCGTCGGCAATGCGATTGATAGAAGTACCGGCACGATCCGCGCTCGCGCGGTCGTCCCCAACCCTGATGGACGGCTGACGCCTGGGCTGTTTGCGAGGGCCAAGCTCTCCACCGCAAGCTCTCGGCAGGCCGTCCTCATCGACGACCAAGCGGTTGGCACCGATCAAGGCCGAAACTATGTTCTGGTCGTGGGTGAAAACAACCAAGCTCAGTATCGTCCGATTGAGCTGGGTCCCGTAGTCGACGGTCTGCGCGTTATAAACGGTGGCCTGCAGGGTGGCGAAAAAATCATAATCAAAGGCCTCGTACGACCTGGTATGACTGTCACGCCGCGCATGGTGCCCATGCAGGGGCCGGCAGCACCGGCCGCCGGCGCTCCCGACGCGACTAAGACTGCGGCTAGTGCCCCGGCAGTCCCTGCGGAGTCTGCCAAGGCCGCTGGGGCGGCTGGGGCCGATCAGGTCAAGGCTGACAGCGCAGCTGGCTCAGCGGAGGCTCGCAAATGAATTTCCCCCGTTTCTTCATCAACCGCCCTATCTTCGCAATCGTCCTTTCGGTGCTGATGCTGATCGCGGGCGCGATCAGCTACTTCCAGTTGCCACTGAGCGAGTACCCTCAGGTTACCCCCCCAACGGTACAGGTCACGGCGAGCTATCCCGGCGCCAATCCGCAAGTGATTGCCGACACCGTGGCATCGCCGCTAGAGCAAGCCATCAACGGCGTGGAAGGCATGATGTACATGCAGTCCCAGATGTCCACGGACGGAAAGATGGTGCTCACCATCTCTTTCGAGCAACACATCAACGCCGATATCGCGCAAATCCAGGTGCAGAACCGGGTGTCGCGTGCGCTACCCCGGTTGCCACCCGAGGTCCAACGCATCGGCGTTGTGACTGAGAAGACCGCGCCCGACATCCTGATGGTTGTGAACATGCTATCGCCAGGGGATCGTTACGACCCGCTGTATGTGTCCAACTACGCGATGCTCAACGTCCGTGACGAACTGGCACGCCTGCCGGGCATCGCCAACGTGTTGCTTGGTGGTGAGGGTGAGTACGCGATGCGGGTCTGGCTCGACCCCGAAAAGGTTGCGTCTCGTGGCATGACCGCTAGCGATGTGGTCGCCGCCATTCGGGAGCAGAACGTGCAGGTTGCGGCCGGCTCTATCGGTCAGCAGCCTAACGCCTCGTCTGCCTTTCAGGTCACCGTCAACGCACTCGGGCGTCTCACCACCGAAGAGCAATTCGGCGATATCGTCATCAAGGCTGGCACCCACGGCCAGGTTACACGCTTGCGCGACGTGGCACGTGTGGAGTTAGGTGCGGAGAACTACACCATGCGCGCCCAACTTGATGGCGGCAACACGGTTGGCATTCAGATCCTGATGACGCCTGGCTCCAATGCACTAGATGTGTCTAGCGCGGTACGCGCGACGATGGATCGTCTACAAGCAAGCTTTCCAGAGGGCATCGAGTACAAGATCGCCTACGATCCTACGGTCTTCGTGCGGGCCTCGCTTCAGTCTGTAGCGGTCACGCTGCTAGAGGCGATTCTGCTGGTGGTGATCGTGGTGGTGCTGTTCCTGCAATCCTGGAGAGCGTCGATCATCCCGCTGATCGCCGTGCCGGTCTCGCTGGTCGGCACCTTCGCCGTAATGCACATGTTCGGCTTCTCGTTGAACACACTGTCATTGTTCGGCCTCGTACTCTCAATCGGCATTGTTGTGGACGACGCCATCGTCGTGGTAGAAAACGTGGAGCGCCACATGGCACTTGGCGAGTCGCCCAAGGACGCAGCGCTCAAAGCCATGGACGAGGTTACTGGCCCGATCCTGGCCATCACCTCGGTGCTGGCGGCGGTCTTCATTCCCTCGGCGTTCCTGTCTGGGCTGCAAGGCGAGTTCTATCGCCAGTTCGCGCTGACCATCGCGTTCTCGACCATCCTATCGGCGATCAATTCGCTCACACTGTCGCCCGCGCTGGCCGCCATCCTGCTCAAGCCGCATCATGGCGCGGCCCAGCCCGATCGAGTCACGCGCCTCATCGACGGCCTGTTTGGTGGCTTCTTCCGCCGCTTCAACCGCTTCTTTGACAGCGCCTCGAATGCTTATGTCGGAGGCGTGCGCCGCGCAGTTCGCGGAAGTGCTGTGGTGCTGCTGCTCTATGTCGGTTTCCTGGGGTTGACGTGGCTGGGCTTTCATAAGGTACCTGCCGGCTTTGTGCCCGCACAGGACAAGTATTACCTCGTGGGCATCGCCCAGCTTCCGACTGGTGCCTCGCTGGACCGCACCGACGCGGTTGTCAAGGAAATGAGCAAGATCGCGCTTGCCGAGCCTGGCGTCGAAAGCGTGATGGCATTCCCCGGCTTCTCCTTCAACGGCCCAGTGAATCAGCCCAACACCGCGCTGGTGTTCGCCATGCTCAAGCCCTTCAACGAACGAAAGGACCCGTCGTTGTCGGCGTTCGCCATTCAAGGCAGGCTCATGGGCAAATTCAGTCAAATACCGGACGGCTTCGTCGGGATTTTTCCTCCGCCACCGGTGCCTGGCCTGGGTTCAATGGGCGGCTTCAAGTTGCAGATCGAAGACCGTGCGGGCCTGGGGCCAGACGCACTTGCACAGGCCCAAGGTCAGATCATGGGCAAAGCCATGCAAGCGCCTGAGCTGGCCAACATGTTGGCCAGCTTCCAGGCCAATGCTCCACAGTTGCAGGTGGACATCGACCGCGTAAAGGCCAAGTCGCAAGGTGTGTCGCTGACCGAAGTTTTTGACACGCTGCAGATCAATCTGGGCTCGCTTTATGTCAATGACTTCAATCGATTTGGCCGAACTTACCGAGTGATGACGCAGGCCGATGCGAAGTTCCGTATGCAGGCTGAAGACATTGGCATGCTGAAGGTGCGGAACGCTTCGGGGGACATGATCCCGTTGAGCGCGATCGCGACGATCTCACGTAGCTCCGGTCCCGATCGAGTGATGCACTACAACGGGTTCCCATCAGCTGACATCAGCGGCGGACCAGCACCGGGCTATTCGTCTGGCCAGGCTACTGCCGCGATCGAGAAGATCGTGAGCGAATCGCTGCCGGACGGCATGACCTACGAATGGACTGACTTGACGTTCCAAGAAAAGCGGGTTGGCAACACCTCCATCTACATTTTTGCGTTGGCAGTGCTGTTGGCATTCTTGTTCCTGGCAGCTCAGTACAACAGTTGGTCGCTTCCATTCGCTGTTCTGTTGATCGCGCCCATGGCGTTGCTTTCGGCGATCGCCGGTGTTTGGCTTACGGGCGGCGACAACAATATCTTCACGCAAATTGGCTTCGTGGTGCTCGTAGGCCTGGCAGCCAAGAATGCAATTCTGATCGTGGAGTTTGCCCGTGCCAAGGAGAGTGAAGGTGTCGATCCGTTGGCGGCCGTGCTTGAAGCGGCGCGGCTGCGGCTGCGCCCGATTCTGATGACGTCACTGGCTTTTATCGCTGGCGTGATACCGCTGGTGCTCGCGAGTGGAGCGGGTGCCGAGATGCGTCACGCAATGGGTATCGCTGTGTTCGCCGGCATGTTGGGCGTGACGGCATTCGGTCTGGTGCTCACGCCGGTGTTCTACGTCGTAGTGCGCAAGCTGGCGTTGCGTCGTGAAGCCAGTCAAGCCCGCGTCGGTATGAGCGACAAGCATAACGGCCAGGAGGAATTTTGAGATGAAGAAACCTTTCGCACTCACACAACCTGCCAAGAGCTTGGCACCGGTAGCTTTCGCGATAGCGTTAGCCGGTTGTTCCATGGCACCCAAGTACGATCGGCCGCCAGCGCCGATTGATATAGTATATCCTTCGGGCGCGGCCTATGCAGAACCGGCGAAAGCGACGCCAGAGGCCCCAGTCACGGACGCGGCCGATATCGGCTGGCGAGATTTCTTCCGCGACCCGCTGTTGCAACAATTGATCGGTATCGCGCTGGAGAGCAACCGCGACATGCGCAAAGCTGCGCTCAACGTTGAGGCGGCGCAGGCACTGTACCGCATTCAGCGCGCTGAGGTGCTCCCGAACTTGGGGGTATCCGGCAGAGGGGCCGCAGAACGACTGCCAGCCGATCTCAGCAACACCGGCGCTGCCGACGTCGTGCGTCGTTACGAGGTTGCTGGGGTGACCGCTGCCTGGGAACTGGACGTCTGGGGCCGTATCCGCAGCCTCAGCAACCAAGCGCTGGCTTCCTACTTGGCTATGGACGAGACTCGCATAGCGACGCAGATGAGTTTGATCTCTGAGGTTGCTAACGCCTATCTCACGTTGCGGGCTGACCAGGAGTTACTGCAGTTAACAGGCGAGACGCTCGGCACGCAAAAGCGTTCGCATGAACTTACTGCCCAACTGTTCGAGGCTGGCAATGCCACGCAACTTGACGTGCGCCGCTCGGAAATTGTACTGCGTACAGCCGAGGCCAACTTCGCGGACTACACACGTCAAACGGCCAAAGACCGAAACGCGCTAGTGCTACTGCTCGGCCAGCCGCTGACGCTTGAGCTGTCGCAGCAACTTGACAAAGCCATAGTGCTGCCGGATGGCATCGTGCCGACCGAACTGCCCAGTGGCCTACCTTCTGAGTTGCTCGTGCGCCGACCGGATGTGCGCGCGGCCGAGCAGGTACTTCTGGGTGCCAACGCCAGTATCGGAGCAGCGCGAGCCGCTTTCTTCCCCACCATCAGCTTGACGGGTTCGGCGGGGACGGCAAGCGCATCGCTTGATGGGCTCTTCGAATCGGGTTCGCGCGCCTGGAGCTTCTTGCCGCAGATTACGGTGCCTATTTTCCGGGGTGGCGCGTTGCGCGCCAATCTGGATGTGGCGCACGTAAAAAAGCGCATCGAGATCGCCAACTACGAGAAGTCCATTCAAGTTGCTTTTAGTGAAGTGGCTGATGGCCTTGCCGGCAAGCGAACACTTGATGAGCAGATTCGTTCAGAGCAATTCCTGGTTGCTGCTAGTCAGGGCATGTATGACCTGGCCGAGCAACGTTTCAGGGAAGGTGTGGACGATAACCTCACCTTGCTTGACGCGCAGCGTACGCTGTACAGCGCGCAGCAGACGTTGGTGCGTACGCGTCTGGCTCGGTTGAGCAACCTTATCGCGCTCTACAAGGCTCTGGGAGGCGGGTGGACAGAGAGCACACCAAGTGGTGTGGCGCAAGCGAGTCGATAGTTAGTTTTTCCCTACTGGCACTGGTATTGGATATTCGTACCAAGAAATGACGCATGGTGGCAGTCGCCTCCATGCGTGTGTAGATGAGTATGAAAACCGGCGAGCTTGCAAAGCTAACGAGGACTCCCTGGGTTCTACGAGGCTCAGGGTCTTTTACCTGCTCCTGATCGTTATAGCAACAACTAAAGGCAATAAAGGCAGGAGCAAGTTGAGCGGTTGCAGCTTATACTAAGTTGCAAAGTATTAGGTATCAGTCTGGAGCAGATCCGGACTATCTCAGGGGGTAGCTTTGACCGACATTTTTGATGTATTACAGGTAAATTTGGGATCGCTTTACGTCAATGATTTTAATGGATTTGGCCGTACCTACCGTGTAATAACTCAAGCTGATGCCCCATTCCGTATGCAGGCAGACGATATTGGATTATTGAAAGTCAGGAATTCTGCTGGTGATATGATCCCTTTATAAGTATTGATCAATATCAAACTAACTTCAGATCCTGATCGCGTTATGAGATACAACGGCTATCCATCCGCTGATATTACGGGAGGTACTGCATCAGGATATTCTTTTGGTCAGGCTACAGATGCTATTGAGAAAATAGTTAAGGAAAATCTACCTGAAGGTATGGCGTACGAATGGACTGATCTGACCTATCAGGAAAAATTAGCGGGCAATTCCGCACTGTATATTTTCCCATTGGCGGTATTCTTTGCATTCTTGATTCTTGCCGCTCAGTACAACAGTTGGTCGCTTCCATTTGCTGTGCTGCTTATTGCACCAATGGCACTCCTTTCTGCAATTGGCGGTATATGGATCTAAACGGTGATAATAACATCTATACTCAAATTGGCTTCGTTGTTTTAGTCGGGCTGGCCGCAAAAAATGCCATTTTAATCGTTGATTTTGCAAGGACTCAGGAGAATTAGTGACGATCACCGCTTGGGGCCGTACTCGAGGCAGCGTACTTACGTTTGCGTCCTATTTTGATGACTTCTCTTGTATTTATTGCTGGTGTGATATCTCTTGTACTAGCTAGTGGTGCTGGAGCAGAAATGCGTCACGCCATGGGTATTGCAGTGTTTGCCGGTATGCTTGGTGTAACCTTCTTTGGATTACTACTTACGCCGGTGTTTTACGTTATAGTAAGAAATCTGTCATTAAGAAAAAACGCAGAAAGTATAGTCAATCTTTAGTGAAAAGATATCAGAGTGAAATGAGTTTAGACCTTGACCTTACAACAGTGGAAAGCCCTACAATCAGAAGTACTCAAACCAAACTGGAGGTATATAAATGCAATTTCATTTAGAAAATATGACATGTGGGGGCTGCGCCCGGACGGTAACTAAAGCAATTAAGGATATAGACCCAGAGGCTACAGTTTTAACTGATCCTCCGACTCGTAAGGTGACGGTAAAAACTTCATTATCAGTTGAAAAGGTCTCCTATGCTCTAATTGAAGCAGGCTTCCCTCCTCGGGATTAGTATTTTCCTTTTACGGTTGCCTCCTGAATGAGGCAACTTTAAATTTCGCATTCAGGGCATTCATTCATAGACTGGACCTTAAGAATTAAGCCCATGCAGTATCCCATCTAACGTGATGTTTTGTTTGTCTTTTGACTGTTGGGCTTTTTGGGCGTTCTTCGTTATATAACGGGTCGCCCAATCTATCCTCTCCGCTATTTCTGACCATGCGTGCTGGCTGATGCTTTCAAGATCGGCAACAGCCAAATTTCCACATTTTTGGCGGCCTTGAATAGCTAGACTGATGGCATGATTTGAAGAAAGACGCTTCGCCGAATGATCAGAGCGAGCAGGCTTGACCATACCAAACCATCTACAATCGCTTTCTGTGCCGCCATAAATTTCTGCAAGTTTGTATGGGATTTCAACTCTTTGAATCGCAACTTCACCTGCCAGCGACAACGATAGATTGCCATAACATCATCCGCTTAGTAGGTTTCCCGCGGGAGGTTGATAAGCCAGATGCAAAATCGTATTTCTCCGGCAAAACAGAGCCTTATTACTCTGAATATCTGCTTTCCTCGACGAACTTGCAAATCGAGCGTAAGCGCCTCATAAACCGCGCATTCTAATCACCTAACACGCAGAATAAGATCAAGTCTCCAACCATAAGGAGATTTAAAATGGCAAACGATGCACCAACCAATAATGGCAAACGCTAATCAAGCAATCTGAATCGAGTTCATTATCAACACTCACATTTTGTAAGCTCAATCAACTCAATCCCTCAACGTTCTCTGCCAAGCGCCAGCAACTCAACAACACTGGCGCATCTCAAGGTTTTGTTAGAGCAGAAGTCGTTGAAAAGATAACTCAGTATCAGGCCCAAGTGGCAACCGCCAACATGACACTCTTCGTCAATGATATCGAACTGCGCAATCCCCAATGCACGCCAGTAAGTAACCTGGCTGAACTCATCGGTGCGCTATCATGAAAGGCATGCTGAGCTCACTAGAGATTTATCTGTATCGTGAAAGTGTCGATTTTAGAAAGTCCATCAACGGCCTTGCCGCGATTATCGAAAGTGACACCGATTTACCGTTAGTAAGTGGCGCATTATTCCTGTTCACCAAAAACAGCGCGATAAAATCAAAGTGTTGTGCTGGCGTGTGCCACGAACAAAAGGTTAATACCTTTTGGATCTGTATTTCTGATGAGAGAAGGCCTCTCGAAATCTACCTGTAGGGGGCGGTTTCAAAACCACCAAGTGCTTCTGTAAAGTGCGGTTTGGAGACTTATCTGATCGCTCATTCAACACTGAGTTCACCTTCGCAGGTGATCTACACTTCGGAGCAGCTATTTAGTAAGGTATTCAATTCTTCAATCTATCTAACCGAGTCCACATAGGACAACTGCATAGACTGGAGCCTCGATTTACATTAACGAGGACTCCTCATGCGAAAACTATCTCCAATTATTCTGGCGCTTGCGCTGTCTCCATTGGTTCAAGCTGAACCTGTGTCTGAAGTGTCGCCCGTTGGCAAAATTGACGGCATGGTTTCTTTACCTGTCACGGGTATGAAAGCGGTCGAAAGCAATGGCCGTATTGTTTTCATGTCAGACAGTGGCCGGTTCGTCATTGATGGCACGCTCTATGATGCCTGGTCCAAAAAGCCGCTTACCAGTCTTGAAGAAATTCGTGAAGCGGGGAACACGCTGGACTTAAGTCGTCTTGGCTTAAAAATGGATGATTTGAACCCACTGACGCTGGGCGAAGGCAAAAAGAAAGTGGTGGTCTTTGTTGATCCACGATGCCCGCACTGCCATGAGCTTTTGAAACAAGCTTTACCGCTAACCAAAGAATACACCTTCCAAATACTCCCTGTGCCAGTGCTTGGTCCTGATTCAGAGCGTCAGGTTCGCCAGCTTGGCTGTGCGCGTGACAAGAAAGCGGCCACCGATGCATTGCTCAATGGCCGGATTGGTAACCTAGAACAGGATGATGCCTGCAACTTAGAGCCAATGCAGCGTACCTTGGTGACGGCTCAAATCCTGGGCATTCAAGGTGTGCCTTTCATCGTCGCCAATGATGGTCGCATCAGTCGAGGCCGTCCTTATGATCTTTCTGCTTGGTTGGAGGGGCGTTAATGAAAGCCTCTCTGTATTCAGGGCAACGCGCTTCAGAGCTGTTGCCAGTATTGGCCTATTCAGACGATGAGCAACTGTTTTTCATGGAAGACCAGAGTGTTGGCTTTGGTTTTCTATGTGACCCATTGCCGGGTGGTGATGAGTCTGTTGCAGATAGGGTTAATGTTCTACTCAACAACGACTGGCCAAAAGACACTTTGCTGCAATTTGGCCTGTACGCCTCGCCTGATATTCAAACCGACCTTCAACGCATGATGGGCTTACGGCATCGTCAATCCGATCCATTGCTCAGGGCGTCGATACGCAAACGTGCGGATTTCCTCGATGGGGGCACGGTTCAACCGATAGAAGAATCGACCCAGACTCAGGTACGCAACTTTCAACTGATCGTCACCTGCAAATTGCCTTTGGAAAGTCCTATACCGACGGAGCGTGAGTTGAGTCGAGCATCCGCGATTCGGGCTTCTTTCTCGCAAGCGCTGGCAACGGTTGGTTTTCGCGTCACTGAGATGACTGACCGAAATTGGCTCGCGGCATTAAGTTCGCAACTTAACTGGGGAAAAGATGCTTCTTGGCGCAATCCATCTCCAATCCGCAGTGAGGCAGATAAACCACTTCGAGAGCAAGTGTTGGATTATGACCGAGCTATCAAGGTGGATAGCCAAGGTCTGATGCTGGGCGATTACCGAGTTAAAACCTTATCGTTTAAGCGCTTGCCTGAGCGGATCTGGTTTGGTCATGCCGCAAGTTTTGCGGGCGATATGATGACGGGCAGTCGCGGTTTACGCGGCAGCTTTTTGCTGAATGTCACCATTCACTTTCCTTCAGCCGAGGCCATGCGATCTCGTTTAGAGACGAAGCGTCAATGGGCGGTCAATCAGGCCTATGGCCCGATGCTCAAGTTTGTGCCGGTGCTTGCAGCCAAGAAAAAGGGATTTGATGTTCTTTTTGAAGCCTTGCAAGAAGGTGATCGTCCTATTCGGGCAAACATGACCTTAACGCTGTTTTCCCAAACGGAAGAAGCGTCCATCAGCTCTGTTTCAAATGCTCGAACTTATTTCAAAGAACTCGGATTTGAGCTGATGGAAGACAAGTACTTCTGTTTGCCCATTTTTCTGAATGCCCTGCCATTTGGTGCCGACCGCCAGGCGATGAACGACTTGTTTCGATTCAAGACCATGGCGACACGGCATGTGATCCCTCTGTTGCCTTTGTTTGCGGATTGGAAAGGCACGGGCACGCCAGTGATTAACTTTGTTTCCCGTAATGGCCAGATCATGAGTGTGTCCCTTTATGACTCGGGCAGTAATTACAACTGTTGCATCGCGGCGCAATCGGGGTCGGGTAAGTCATTCCTGGTGAACGAAATCATCTCCTCCTACTTATCTGAAGGCGGCCAATGCTGGGTGATTGATGTTGGCCGCTCTTATGAAAAGCTGTGTGAAGTCTATGACGGTGAGTTCTTACAGTTCGGGCGGGACAGTGGCATTTGCTTGAATCCGTTTGAAATTGTTGAGGACTATGACGAAGAAGCGGATGTGCTGGTTGGGCTATTGGCTGCAATGGCCGCACCTACGCAGTCATTAACTGATTTTCAGATGGCCAACCTAAAGCGTCAGACCCGTGAACTTTGGGAGAAAAAAGGTCGTGCCATGTTGGTTGATGATGTGGCTGAGGCCTTAAAAAATCATGAAGACCGTCGTGTGCAAGACGTGGGTGAGCAGCTCTATCCGTTTACGACACAGGGCGAATATGGCCGTTTCTTTAATGGTCACAACAATATTCGTTTCAAAAACCGTTTCACTGTTCTGGAGTTAGAAGAGCTCAAGGGGCGCAAGCACCTACAACAAGTGGTGTTGCTTCAGCTTATCTACCAAATCCAACAAGAGATGTACTTAGGTGAGCGGGATCGTCGCAAGATTGTGTTCATTGACGAAGCCTGGGATCTGCTGACTCAAGGTGATGTCGGTAAGTTTATCGAGACGGGTTACCGTCGATTTCGAAAATATGGCGGCAGTGCTGTAACGGTAACGCAGTCGGTCAACGATTTATACGACAGCCCTACAGGTAAAGCCATCGCTGAAAACTCGGCCAATATGTACCTGCTTGGCCAAAAAGCTGAAACCATCAACGCGCTCAAAAAAGAAGGCCGCTTGCCACTCGGTGAAGGCGGTTATGAATACCTGAAAACCGTTCATACCGTCACTGGTGTCTATTCCGAAATTTTCTTTATTACCGAGATGGGCACCGGGATTGGCCGCCTCATCGTCGATCCGTTTCACAAGCTGTTGTACTCGTCCCGTGCAGAAGATGTAAACGCGATTAAGCAGTTAACGCGTAAAGGCCTTTCTGTTGCTGATGCCATCTCCCAGTTGTTAAAGGAGCGAGGCTATGAATAAGTCCACGCTTTGGCCATTTATGGCCTCTATTACTTTGTCTATTGCAGGCAGCGGTTTAATGACCAGCTGGCTCTTAATGAAAACACTCGAACCTATCCACAGCCAGTTGGCGTTAAGTACGCCCATTGCAGTCGTGGATTTTGGGGAGGCGGTGCTGTCACTGGGCCCCAATGCCAGCGAACAAGACATCGAATCCAGGTTGCTTCAGACCAATCAGCAAATTGAAAAGCTAAAAGCAGCCGGTTTTATCGTGCTGGATGCCCAAGCGGTGGTGGGTGCTGATGATTCCATATTTGTGCCAGTAGGCTCAAAGGAGGTGTCTCATGCAGATACTCCGTAAAAGAATGCCTTGGCGGCCATATCTCATCCGGTTGGCCGCTCTTGCGTTAATCATGGCCTTGGTAGGCACCTACGCCATGATGCGCTACCGAATAGGTATTGATACCCAGCAAGAGCGCTGCCTGCCTGATACCACGGTGTATCTGATTGACCTATGGAATAAAGAGCCCGTTAAGGATGGTTTGTATGCCTTCCACTCAAAAGGACTTGCTCCGTTATATAACGACGGTACTCGTATGCTTAAACGCCTAACAGGGATGCCAGGGGATGAAGTCAAGGTGACGCCTGAGCATGTGCTGGTGAACGGTGCTGAAGTCTCTACCGGCATGGCATTAGCCCAGCGTCTTGGTGTGGCTGAAACAGAATTTAGCCGTTCATTGATGCTGCAAGAAAACGAATATTGGTTTTCCGGCGAGGCCGCAACGAGTTTCGACTCCCGCTATTGGAATGCCGTTAAGCGCGAGCAGATTGTCGGTCGCGCTTGGCCGCTTTGGTAGGAGGTGGAAGATGAGAAGACTATACCTCTTATTTTTGTTGGTTGCGCCATTGGCTTGGGTTCAAGTGTCCTGGGCACAAGAGCCTTATCCGTTGTCTGACGAGGACAAAAAGATCGTCGAAATGAGCCGCAGCATTTTACAAAGTGCTGTGGATGGTTCATCTGAATTTATCGAGCCTTTTTCACCGATTGAACAACCTGCGTCGCTCAAAAACAACGATGAATGGTTGATATTTGCGTCGTCCTCACTGGGAGATTCCTCACTGAAGCAGCTATTTAAAGAGGCCAGTGCTACCGGCGCTATTGTGTTGTTTCGGGGAATTCCTGAAGGAAAGAACTTGGGGGCGGCTATCCGTGATTGGCATACGCTGATGGTGGGACTTGATCCTGTTCCTCAGGTTCGAATCGATCCGAAAGCCTTTGTGCACTGGCGGGTGACTAGCGTGCCTGCCATTTTCCGCATAGAAGATGACAAGGTGACTGCAAGTGCACTAGGGGTTTACAGCAAGGACTGGTTGCAGCGTCAAATTGAAAAAGGCAATACCGGTTCATTGGGTCAACGCGGTCCTATTCATTCCATTTTAGAACCGGATTTGATGCAAGTGGCGATGCAGCGTTTACAGTCGATTGACTTGGGCGCGTTAAAGAAAAAAGCCATTGAGCGATTCTGGTCTCGCCAAACTTTCACTGAGTTACCCAAAGCCACGCAGTATCGGATAAGAATGGTTGATCCAACCATCGTCATGCAGCGGTCACTATTGGATGCCAGTGGCCGAACATTGATCCCAGCAGGAACGCGTATTAACCCGCTAAAAGCCTTGCCGTTTACTCAGCAGCTTGTGGTGTTTAATGCGTCGAACGCTGAAGAAGTGGACGCAGTAGCGCATTGGCTTGAGACGCAAGATAGGACACTGCGCCGCATTACGCTTATCACCACGCAGCTCGACCGTGCCCAAGGCTGGAATCGCCTCAATGCGCTCGAAAAGACATTGGACAGTCCGGTTTACCTTCTCAATGGCTCGCTAAAGCAGCGCTTTGATTTGCAAGTCACCCCGTCGTTTGTTCAAGCAAAGGGGCTCGCGTTTGAAATAGAAGAAATTCCAGCAAAGGAGCTTGTTCATGAAAAAGCTCAATAATACGTATCGTCTGTTGCGGACTCTCATTGTCATGTTTGTCCTTGGCGCATCTATTCCTGCAAAAGCCGAACTGACCTGCCCAGACGCGGGTTTATTGTCGGGTAAGTTGCTGACGGATGTTTGCTGGTCATGCATTTTTCCTATCCGAGTTGCGGGTCTTCCTCTTGGCTCTGGCAGTGTCCCAAGCGGCGCATCAAACAAGTCATTTTGCTTATGTGAAGATAACTTAGGCGTGCCAAGGCCAGGTATTGTTACCAGCATGTGGGAGCCAGCGCGTTTAATTGAACTGGTCAGAACGCCGGGTTGCTCGCCTTCCCTGGGAGGGATTCGTTTACCGTTAGGTGATAGGCGGCTGCAAGGTGGTCATGGCGAGGGTGAATACGATACCGGTGATCTCGCTTTCTACCATTACCATTATTACGCCTTTCCGCTTTTGGTCATGCTCGATTTGTTCATGGATGGCAATTGCAATGCCGATGGTTACATGGACTTTGACTTGATGTATTTGTCCGAATTGGACCCCACATGGATGAACGATGAACTGGCCTTTTTTACTCAGCCTGAAGCTGCTGCCGTTGCCAATCCATTGGCTATATCTGCTTGTACCGCTGACGCTGCTTCATCAACGCTTGGTAAACCCATCGATCAGTTGTTTTGGTGTGCTGGCAGTTGGGGCCATCTCTATCCCTTATCTGGCCACACCTTAGCCTTTGGCTCATTAGCAGAAAACACCAGCCATTTAGCAGCGCGAGCAATCGCGGCTCAACACAGGCGTGGTCTTGCAAGGCGAACAATGGGGAACAGTGCGCTATGCCGACCTGTTATCGAACCCATGCTGCCGAAATCCCAATACAAGATGAGTATGTTCTTCCCTGTACCGGAAACTGAAAGTGCGCATGTCATCGGTGAAAGCACCATGAAATGGGGAGAGTGGCGAACGATCCCCGGTGCCGGTGAAGATGCGCTCTACATTTTGTGGCGCTGGCAAGACTGCTGTAACTCGGGAGGTTAACCATGAAACCAACACTTTTTACCCGAGTTTTAGCGGGTATTTTATCAATCACTATGGCGTGCCTGCCCTTACATGGTGTGGCCGCTGATGTGCAGCGCCAATCCGGCCTAAGCGGACAACAAGAAGGTAAGCAATTGCTGCAAAACTGGACGATGCCCGCACTCAATGGCAATACATTGTCGGTGCCGAATGGCAGTGGTAATGAGTCCATTAACTTGCAAGAGCTTTTCCCTGGTATGGATCAGGGCTCATTGGATGTCTTAACGGGCGTTTATGGCTCTGATGCCAGCATGAATCAAATGGGGACACAGCGCCAAGAGAGCATGGCATCCGAAAGTGGCGCTACGGGTGAGGCGTTTCGTTCGCTACAGCAAATCAAAGACAGGTCTCGGCCAGATATGGTCAATGATCCGCTTTGGGCATTAACTGATGCGGTTCAAACTGCCCCCAATCTATTAACGCAAAGCTTCCCCGGCTGTGAGTCTCAAGGTGAAGGTAGCCCAAATTACCAGCAATGCGACAGGCTCAATACAGCGGTTAACAGCTGCACTATTACTCACGATTACACGGCAGGCATTATTGAGCATGTTTCAGGACCAATGAACCTTCGCTCTTGTGGTGAGGGATGTCTTGAAGTTTGGATTGGACGAATTGGCGACAACTACTGGAGTGGCCGTTGTAAAGTGTTTGAACAGGCCATCACACTCAAAGTCGTGAACCCCGATGCGATTACTTCAGCCGTTCTTGAGTACGCCAAATGGGATGACTACATGCAGGTGTGGCTTGGCGATCAGAAAGTCTGGTCTGGGCCGAACAATAACTTTCCACCAGAAACGGCAGGTCGCTGCGAGCTCAGTACCAGTTGGGAGCGCAATCCAAATACCGATCTCACTGCCAGGCTAAAAGCGGTAGAACCAGGTTTAGAAGTGCCGGTAAAAATTCGCGTATCGGTCACTGGTAGTGGTGAGGGGTATGCACGCATCAAGGTGCGCTTTGATCCAACCAAGGTGGTGATGAATGATAGTTGGTCGCCACAATCCTGTATCGAACAAGCAGCGGATATCCCGACGAAGTTTTCAGACTACAGCATTCAATGCACGGATCAGCCTTCTTCAACCAACGGATGTACGGTGGTCAATGGTGTTTCAGTTTGTGAATCCTACTTTGCCCCAAGCCCAGTGGCTGGCATATCGCCTTTGTGTCGGCGTGTTCAAGTTAGTGTGGATGATGAAAGCTATAAGGGGATTGAAAATCAGGCCTGCCAAGTGCTTGAAGCGAATCCTTCCTGTGGATTCATGTCGTCAGAATGTGCCGAGACCAATGATAAAGGTGAATGCATTCGTTTTACCGATACCTATGACTGTGGATTGCAAACCAGCGATCCAAAGTGTGTGGTATCCAACCTTATGCCAAGTAGTTTTGAAGCTTGTGAGCCTACTCAGACGATTACGCCATTTACTGAAACCAAGCATGTACCGGATTACCAGGTGTGCGAGAAGATCAGCACGCTTACTGAGTGTCAGTTAGAACGACGTATATCCGCCCAAACCCATCAACAAAGCTGGTCCATTGAGCGTGGTTGCTTTAGCTCCGAAACGCTCAGTTTTGTTCCACAGCACAGCAGCACTATGCAAACTGGAAACGCGACGCTGAGAGTGTTTGATAATCAAAATACTGAGATAAAAATCACCGAGTCGCCGTCCAAGGCAAATGGCTGGAAAACGACACTCTCATTGACGGGCAACAAGGAGACGGTCACAGAGACGAAACCGTCCATTAAATACCCTGAAATGACCTGTCCAAAAGGAACCTTAGTTGGTTCATTGTGTAAGGTCGTTAATGGGTCGATTATTTCGTGGCATGAACCTCAGGAAGTTACTCGTTCCAGATGTGAATCCGGCTGGAACAAAGTCGATTTCGATACTTGCAGCCGAGAAGTTCAGAAGTGTTTGGCTCCTGCGAAACTGAGCGCTTCATTGACCTTCTCTGGCAAGTACTTAGAACAGGACGTTGTTCATCAATCAAGTGATCCGGGCATAGACCAATGCTTGATGCAAACGGATCAGTTTACTGCCGTGCAGTGGCAGTGTTTGGATACGGGCACAAAACGAATCGACGGGTTAACGGTTGGTAGTGGCGAGTTGGCCAATCTTGGGAGCCTTTATCCAGCGGTTGTTTCGTCTCCTGTTCATTTAACCAGTCGCGGCAGCTCTGATGGACTGGGACTCTCATGCTGGAGGGCAAGAGCAACCTACAATGCTTCGACTGCTCATCCAGAGTTCAACATGGGCAGCTCAGATAGCTGGGTAGATGCCAATGGTAATACACAAACCATCGTTAATAACGGACAAAACACGACCACCAATACGTGTGCCGCGCTGGAGCAAAACCTGGCCTGCCAGTACGTCAGAACCGAATGCACTGAAGGCGGGGCTGGTCATGAAGGCTTCTGCTATATCCAAAGTTTGGTGTATGACTGCGGACAAAGCGTTGAAGTGCAAAATGCACGAATGGAAACTCAATACAACTGTGAGGGGCCAGTTCGCTGTATGGGCACAGATTGTTTAGAGCCAGAGTCAATCAAGCAGGCTAACTTTGCAGAAGCCGCTGCGATGCTTAATGCGGCGCAGTTTATGACCAATGATATGTCATGTACGGGCGCTGATGGCCAAGATAACGTCGAGTGTACGGTTTTTAAAGGTAATGCTGGCCAGTGCAAAAAAGCCGTTGGCGGCATAGTGGATTGCTGTGAAAAGCCAAGCGGCGTGTCGTTATCGGACTACATCACGATGATAGTGGCGGTTAACAAGCTTGATACGGCAGTCATGGCCATGAATCCGTCTTCGGCAATCTATGGTTCTTGGAATACGCTCAGGGAGCCAATCACGAGCACTTGGAGTGCGGTCAAAGAGCCTTTTGTGTCAGCATGGGACTCTCTCATGGGAGCTGGGCCATCAACGGCTGCTGGCGCGGGAGCGGAGCAAGCTGCGACTGGCTTCATGCAGGTGTTGACCAATAAGACGGCTGAATGGGTAGGTACGACCTTTGGTTCGGGGGCGCAATCGGCACTGTTTAGTAACGTTGGTGGCGCGGTTGGAGCCGATGGTGTCGTTTCGGGTGGTAACTTTGCACTGGGAGGCGCAGCGGGCGCAGTTCTGAGTACGGTTATGACGGCCTACATGATTTATTCAGTCACCATGATCCTCATTCAGCTTATCTGGAAATGTGAGCAGAGTGAGTTTGAGATGAACGCCAAGCGGGTATTGAAGAGTTGCCATTACGTGGGCTCTTACTGCAAGTCCAAGTTCTTAGGTGCCTGTGTTGAAAAACGGCAGTCATATTGCTGCTTTACTTCGCCACTTTCACGGATCATTCAAGAACAAGTACGTCCGCAATTAGGCCTTGGCTGGGGCAGTGCGAAGTCACCAAACTGTGAAGGTTTGACCGCGAGTCAGTTAAACCAGGTAGATTGGAGCCAAGTCAATTTGGATGAATGGATAGGTATCTTGTCGATCACGGGCAACCTACCCGAAATACCGTCACTGGATCTGGAACGACTCACAGGCTCAGGAAGTACGCTAAACGTTGATGGGAACCGTCAAAGTGCCGCAGATAGAGCCATTGAACGGCTAAACGGAATGGATGCACAGAAACTGCGTCAGGAGGCGACGGAAGAAATTTCGGGGAATAATTGAGCTCGTCCTTCTAAAATAGCAGCGACAATAATGTTCCATTTTGGTTACTTTAATGCGATTTTACGCTTTAAAGTAACCATTTTTGCACTTTGTGATCACAGATCGAACAATTTCAGCTAACGCGCTTTTGCCCTTTTTTGTGTTAGCTACGGGGCAAAGTTAAGCCATTGATTAAGATTTTGACTCACTCAATCCTATCACTTTGTCATTCGTTCAATGAGCGCTGGTTTTAGATAGTAGATTAAGTACAGCAACACCACATACGATTAATCCAATTCCAATCCACCCCCATGTATCCATTTTCTGTCCATATACAAGCCAAGCAATGCCAGTAACAATGGCCACGCCCAAGCCCGCCCATACAGCATAAGCGATGCCAACTGGTATAGATTTAAGGGATAACGATAGAAAATAGAAAGAAATACCATAACCTAAGCAAACAACGAATGAAGGAATCAACTTTGTAAAACCATCGGTTGATTTCAATGTAGTGGTTGCAATCACTTCACCAAGTATTGCTATTGTCAAGAATAACCAGTGTTTCACAAATATACTCCTAGTAGGTTTAGCTGAGGGCTAAGTATATGGAGTTTATTGATTAAATATCAGTCTTGTTAAAAAACAGAATTTCTGAGCAATGATTGCTTTATCAACGTTTCAATGCGCTCTCGGCTGACTCAAAAATGTCCAAAACTGTTTTACAAAGTTCACAACTGCAATTTAGAAGAGCCCCTTCGAGAGGGGCTGGTTGATGGGAGCCTAGTTGGCTAGTTGGCGGGGTTATCTGTTTCCTCTTCAGTGATATCGTCATCGGTTGAAGGCACCGCTTGCTCAACTTCTGCTTCTTTACCCTTAGCTTGGGCTGATTTTCGTGCTCGAATTTCGATATCAATTATGCGTCGAGCCAGTTTGATGATGCGCTGTTGCCATGCGTAGTTGCCATCAACACGTTGCTTGTTGCTAAGCACGCTAGACAACCAGAGTGTGTCCATTGAGAGCATCAACGCATCGAGTTTGCGAACTAATCCGACAAACTGGCCAACCTGAGGCGAGCTGATTTTGGCGTTGAAGGTAATCGGGTCGGTGTAGTCAGGTACTTCATCGATACCGTTGGACTCCATCAGTTTGTCCAAACGAGCTTGTTCGTTGTCTACCGCTTTAGCGCAATCCTCGATCAATTGGCTAATGATCTGTTCCACTTCATCAATTTCGTTCTCATCGCCAATGATGCGCAGGATGACATCGATTCCGTAAAGCGCACTGACCGTCCGTCTAAAAACACGGTCAACGACACGTTGCGCCTGTAAGCTGTTAATTGTGAATGATTGTTCAAAGATGGGTTTTGAGTAATTGGGTTTTGCTTGGGCCATAAGTTTGCTCCTGATATGACAAAAATCAGTCCCTAGCCTAATCCTCTGTGCGGTAATGGCCTTTCAGCTAGGTGGAAGAATTGAGCATCTTTCTGACTATCCTGTCTGGATAAGACGGTTACACTGACTTTCAAATATTGCTGATCTGTTTCAGTGATATCTGCGCCTGAGAGCATGAGCTCAAAGGAAGCCCGCCGCTGAGTATTCTCAGTGGTACTAAGAGGTAGCTAGCCTCCCTAAACAAATAGCCTGCATGTTTTTACATGCTCAACCATGCGTTCCTTACGGTTCGCCTTTTCACCACCCAACTGGGGGAGTTTTCCCCAGTTGGGGGTGACTCCTTCACAACCAAATTAAGGAGTCACCAATGGAATATATCTTCGGATTTATTATCCAAATCGCAGGCATTATGTTGCTTGCAAAACTGAGCTGGTCGCTTTTGCGATTGCTTGCTCGTCAAAGCGTGCGCCCGTTTCGATTTGTACTTACTCAAATCAAGCGATTGCTCACACCAACACCAAAACGTCGTCCAATGGCAGTGCCTAAAGCTCCTGGTATGCCCCGTTTGACATCTGCGTTTTACAAAGAGCCACATCAGTACGACATGGCTTTACTCGACATACCAACCTATCTGCGCCGTCAGTCATCTTTGCCCAGCCGGGCAGAAACGACTGTGTGCACAGAGTTCAACTAAGACGAGGAGAACATTATGAAAAACCAAGTAACACTCATAGGCTACGTTGGCTCTGAGCCAGAGACACGAGCCTATCCATCAGGTGATTTAGTGACCAGCATTTCACTGGCCACTTCTGAGAAATGGCGCGACCGTCAATCCAATGAGCTCAAAGAGCATACGGAATGGCATCGGGTCGTTTTTCGAGATCGTGGTGGATTTAAGTTAGGGCTAAGAGCAAAAGATTTAATCCAAAAAGGAGCGAAGCTTTTTGTTCAAGGTCCTCAGCGCACGCGCTCATGGGAGAAAGATGGTATTAAGCATCGATTGACCGAAGTGGACGCGGACGAGTTTCTGCTTCTTGATAGTGTGAACAAAACATCTGAGCCATCAGCGGCGGATGATGCGGGCTCCCAAGCTAATTGGGCACAAACTTATCCTGAACCAGATTTTTAACCGAGCAAAAACGCTTAAACCCAGCCGGGAGTACTTTCCCGTCAGGGGCAGACTCCCACTTTGATTGTCGGAGTCCACAATGGAAAAACCAAAGCTAATCCAACGCTTTGCTGAGCGCTTTAGTGTCGATCCAAACAAGTTGTTCGATACCCTAAAAGCAACAGCATTCAAGCAACGTGACGGTAGTGCACCGACCAATGAGCAGATGATGGCGCTCTTGGTGGTTGCAGATCAGTACGGCTTGAACCCTTTCACCAAAGAGATTTTTGCGTTCCCTGATAAACAAGCTGGGATTATTCCAGTGGTAGGTGTCGATGGATGGTCTCGCATCATCAATCAACACGACCAGTTTGATGGCATGGAGTTTAAGACTTCAGAAAACAAAGTCTCACTGGATGGCGCGAAAGAATGCCCTGAATGGATGGAATGCATCATCTACCGGCGCGACCGTTCGCACCCAGTCAAAATCACTGAGTATCTGGATGAAGTCTATCGGCCGCCTTTTGAAGGTAACGGCAAAAATGGCCCTTACCGTGTAGATGGTCCATGGCAGACGCACACTAAGCGAATGCTAAGACATAAATCCATGATCCAGTGTTCCCGCATCGCGTTTGGCTTTGTGGGAATTTTCGATCAAGACGAAGCGGAGCGAATTATCGAAGGCCAAGCTACACATGTTGTTGAGCCATCTGTGATTCCACCCGAGCAAGTTGATGATCGAACCCGAGGGCTTGTTTACAAGCTTATCGAGCGGGCGGAAGCTTCAAACGCTTGGAATAGTGCATTGGAATATGCCAATGAACATTTTCAAGGTGTTGAACTGACGTTTGCGAAACAAGAAATATTTAATGCACAGCAACAAGCAGCCAAAGCGCTCACACAGCCTTTAGCTTCTTAGCGCCACGCATTCATTCTACTAACCCTGGCGGGATTATTCTCCCGTCAGGGGGAAGGTCTCGTCTTTTTTTGGAGATCTTCCATGACTAAATCAGCCTCACTTTTTCGCTTGGTACTGGTTGTTGCCCTTGTCGTAGGTTCGATTCAAGCCGGTAAAGCGGCAATTGATTCGGTTCAAGCAAGTGTTGTTCAGCACCAAACAGCGTTAGCACAAGCTGCAAAGTAACCACTTAACCCTGAAGGGGAGTTCTCTCCTTCGGGGGAGTCTCCCCTCAAAGGAGGCAATATGAAGGTTATCGACCTATCACAACGTACTCCTGCATGGCACCAGTGGCGCATTGCAGGGGTTACGGCATCTGAAGCCCCAATTATTATGGGGCGTTCACCCTACAAAACACCTTGGCGATTATGGGCAGAAAAAACCGGATTCGTATTACCGGAAGACCTGTCTAATAATCCCAATGTGCTTCGCGGTATACGGTTGGAGCCTCAAGCAAGGCGAGCATTTGAGAATGCGCATAATGACTTTCTTCTGCCGTTATGTGCAGAAGCCGATCATAACGCAATCTTTCGAGCCAGCTTTGATGGCGTCAACGATGCGGGCGAACCCGTTGAACTGAAATGTCCTTGCCAGTCAGTTTTTGAGGATGTGCAAGCTCACAGAGAACAAAGTGAGGCGTACCAGTTGTATTGGGTGCAAGTTCAGCATCAAATACTGGTCGCCAATAGCACGCGTGGTTGGTTGGTTTTCTATTTTGAGGACCAACTGATTGAGTTTGAAATACAACGAGACGCGGCGTTCTTAACTGAGTTGCAAGAAACAGCGCTTCAGTTTTGGGAGTTAGTACAGACCAAAAAAGAACCGTCAAAATGCCCAGAGCAAGATTGTTTTGTTCCCAAGGGTGAAGCTCAATACCGCTGGACATCGCTGTCCCGCCAGTATTGCTCAGCACATGCCGAAGTGGTTCGACTGGAAAATCACATTAAATCTTTGAAAGAGGAAATGCGAGACGCCCAGTCAAAATTGGTCGCCATGATGGGTAACTACGCTCATGCCGACTATGCTGGGGTCAAACTCAGCCGCTACATGATGGCGGGCACGGTGGACTATAAGCAATTGGCCACCGATAAGTTAGGCGAGCTGGATGAAAAGGTTTTAGCCGCTTACCGAAAAGCGCCACAAGAGCGGTTGCGCATCAGCACCAATAAGCCAGATCAGCCCGTTGAAACACCAATCAAAATCAGCCTTGAGCAAGAGAACTTGGTTCTGCCAGGTGACTCGCCGAGCTCATTTTATTTTTAACGTTCACTTGGAGCCGATTTCGGCTCCTTTCTCATGCACTTACATCGAGTGCATCAGAAAGCAGTTTCACTCGTAGCCAATGCTGGGTACGAATGATAGAGCGAGCTGAACTCTTACATACACAGCCATACCACAATCAACACACCACCCGACGGGGACTTCATTCCCTGTTGGGGCATGGGGCCTCGTCAAAACTGATGAGGTTTACCATGACTGAACAATCCCCATTTTTGGTTCAAGTGAATCAAGCGTTTAATGTCCCGGCTCCTGATGCTTTCGTTCTGGAAGGATTTAGTGCCGACACAACCCATCCAAACATTCCCGTTCGCAAGGACGAGTATGTTTTTAGAAAAGAAGACTTACGTGACGTATTGGCGTTCTTGTCTAACCCCGACGGTGACGGTTTGTATATTACAGGCCCCACGGGATGCGGTAAGACCTCGCTAATTTGCCAAGTTGCTTCTCGATTGAATTGGCCTGTTCAGCAAATTACTGCACATGGTCGATTGGAGTTGTCCGATCTTATCGGTCACCACACGCTGGTTAATGGCAACATGACCTTTGTGTATGGACCGCTGGCACTGGCTGTTAAGCATGGCCATTTGCTGATCATTAATGAAATGGATCTTGCTGAGCCTGCTGAACTGGCTGGGCTCAATGACATTTTGGAAGGTGCCCCGTTGGTCATCGCACAAAATGGCGGTGAGATCATCATGCCACATGCCAAGTTTCGTTTTATCGCTACCGGCAACAGTGCGGGCAGCGGTGACCAAACGGGCTTGTATCAAGGTGTGCTCCAACAGAATTTGGCTTTTCTTGATCGCTTTAGAATCATCGAAGCGACCTATGCAGAGCCTTCTGTAGAGGAAGCCATTCTGGAGAACGTTGCGCCGGGCTTGCCAGAAGTCTTTCGCCAAAAAATGGTGAAAGTGGCTGGTGACATTCGTCGTCTCTTTATTGGGGGCGCGGATGGCGGTGCTGAGCTTAGTATCACCATGTCCACTAGGACCTTGGTGCGCTGGGCAAAGTTAACACTTGCTTTTAAAGGCGCTCCTAACGCAGTGGAGTATGCACTGGTTCGGTCTTTGACGGCTCGTGCTGAGTTGGAGCAACGTGAAGCCATTCACCGTATTGCCGCTGATGTCTTCGGTGACCACTGGGAGGATTGATGATGGAAAATTGCTTTGCTCTTTACCGTTACAGTCATTCTGATGGGACAGCCAAAGAATGGGCCATTTACGTTGGATCAGACACCCAGGAGATTGAAGTTCGGTTTGGAAAAGCCGGTCAATTGTCGCAGCAGCGATTGATTGACTCGACTGATCCTAACGCTGAAGCAGACCGAAGAATCAATGAGAAAATCAACAAGGGTTATCGATTTGTTGGACAAGTCGGCATTGATCATCAAGGGCGGCCATTTGAACTCTCAAATGCGCTAGATAGCGTCGCGTGCGCCAATAACGTCAGTTGGGAGTTTCGTACTCGCAAGGACGTCAATGGCCAAATCTCGCTGGCTCAAAAAGCGTTGTTCGATATGGCAAAGCTGCTTGAAGCCTATGGCTTGGCTGTTATTGATGATAACCAGGTCAGGATTGGAGAATGGTCATTAGGGTTTTGCAAAAGCGGATTACCTAGTACCAATCAAATCAGCATGGTGTCAGGTGAAGGCGCTGGCATTGTTAACACTGATGATGGCCCGTGGCCATTGTTGCTGTTACTGGCCTTTAAGCGTCAATTACCACCTCTGTGTTCGCTCACAGTAGCGAGTCCTGAAGGGATAGAAGTATCCGACCAACTGAAGTTGGAAAAAGATGTATTGCGGTTACTAGGCAGTGATTTAGAGCGGGTTCGCCCGATTGCTGAAGCACTGGACTTAATGCCTGCGAAAATCGATCTCAACCAATCGTCGCCTGATTCGCAAAATTACTATTTCTGATAGTGATGTTGCCATTAGCGCGTCAACTACTACCACCCAAATGGGGGCCATTGCTCCTGTTGGGAGTGGTGCGTCCCCATCTCGCATGAGGATGCACTATGAGTATTCAAACCCTCGACAAACTTTTGATTTGTCACATCGACTGTTCCATCTGGAGCGGTAGAAAAAAACTAAGGCCTGAAGATTTCAGACTAGCCAATGGCAGCCAACTTCCACCGAAGGATGTTGCCAGCTTAGGGAGTAAAAAAATTTGCGACCCTGAGGCATTGGCGAACTTTGAAAGGCTTAAGAAAGAAGCGCAGCGCTTGTGTGAGCAAGTCGGTGTGCGGTTTTTAGGTGGCTATGCCGTCCCTGAAGACCGAATTGATCAGATTGTTCCAGAGCTTGACCGTATAGGTCAGGAGTTTGCGCAGTGTAAGCAGTTGTTCTTGGACAACTATGATCAGGTGACGTTTGACTGGGTTGCGAAACACCCGGAATTTGCAGATGCAATCCGACGTGCATTATCGCCCATCGAAGACGTGGAACAACGGCTTCAGTTCGATTATGCCATCTATCGAATGCAACCGGCTGAACAAGCTGGAGGCTTAGATGACAAGGTCAATGGTATGGGACACACCCTCTTTAGGGAGGTGGCTCGTGATGCCAATGAACTGTTTGAGCGTTCCGTTGCAGGCAAGAATCAAATCAGTCAGCGAGCCCTTAATCCGCTCAAGCGATTAAGAGACAAGTTGGATGGTTTGTCCTTCCTGGATCATCGAGTTCAGCCGATGGTTGAAGCGATGGACAATTTATTTGTTCGTCTGCCGAAGACCGGCCCTGTGACAGACAATCTCTATCACGAACTGATGGCGACCATTTTAATTTTGTCTGATCCAGACAAGATGAGAATGCACGGTGAAGGTCAATTGGATATCAGACAACTGATGCCCAAACCTGAACCTAAACCCGCACAGCCAGTATCTGCTCAGGCAGATAACTTACGTGCAATACCACAACCAACCGTCAGACCAAACCTTGGTTCGACTGTACCAAACTCATTTTATTTCTAACGTCCTTGAGGGCATGTTGCCCTTAAGGGCGCATGTCCTCTGAACTATGTAAGAGGAAATTATGCAATCAACCATCCATAACCCCAGCCAACTGAACCAGTTTGAAGCACATTTTCGTGGTGTGACTGATGCGGTTGAAAGTGGATCGATACCAGAAGTGGCGTGTTGTCGAACGTTAGTACAACGGTCGTACTCAACACATAGTGTCGTGATCCCCAAGAACCCTGTTTTGATCGCAGATGCGGACGCACAAGGAGTTTGGGTAACGGCCATGGTATTTGTTCCAAACATGGCATTGCAGCAAACCGCTTATGAGCGGGCCTGGCTGCAATATCAACACGAGGTGTCTACTCAGTTACAAGACCAGTACGGTCTGACATTGGATGACATCCTGAGTTTAGACCAGCTTAAAACGTCATTTGAGCAGCACGAGAGTCCAGCTCAATTGGTGGCTTGGTTAGGTCAAAAATACGACCTGGATAAGCTAAAAGCACAGGTTTAAACACTTACATTCCCAGCGGGGAAACGCTCCCGCTGAGGGAGTATTCCCCCTAATGATTAGGAGACTCCCATGAATCATCCATTAAAAAACGCACTGCCAATCGTTGCCGCCGCTTATGGCGAAAAGTTTGGTGTGAAGGTGCTTATTCAAGGACAAGATGCGTTTACCGATGGTGAGCGGATTGTGATCCCAACAGCAAACCCAGACGACCCACACTATCAACAGATAGCGTGGGGTTATCTGGCTCATGAAGCGGCGCATATTCGGCATACTAATTTTGACATGGTGCAGAAGGCGTCGTCCAAACCGATCCGTAAGGCACTTCTCAATATCATTGAGGACGTTCGCATTGAAAACGAATTGGCAAAGGATTACCCCGGAACCCGGCGCAGTATTTCGCAAGTGATTGAGTACATGGTGGACACACAGCAAATGTGTGTACCTGAACAGCCTGAGCCTGCATCTAACTTGCAAGCCTGGTTGTTGTTTCGCTTGAGATGCCATTTTCTGGGCCAGAAAGCACTGACGCCTTTGTATCAAGCTGTTGATGAAAGAGTGAGACAACTCTTTCCTGCCGCAGCGATGAGCCGGTTAAGCGCCATGCTGACAGCAGTGCCTAGCCTGGCATCTACAGGTGAAGTGCTGAAACTTGTCGATGCCATCGTTGCCATGTTGGAAGAAGAATCTCGTCCACCACAGGATGAGTCGGATGCTGATAACGGTGATGACATTGGACAAGATGCGAGTAATGACAGCAATAGCAGTAGTGACAGTCAAACCCCGGAAACAGGTTCGTCTGCAACGGGGGATGCTGCTGAAACGGGAGATTCTGATAACTCTGATCAAGCTGACAATTTGCGACAAGCCTTAGAGGCCAGTGCCGCTCAGTTTGAATCCGATACCTTTGCACAAGTGGCAGAAGTGTTGTCGGAACAAGCTGAAGGACATCAGGGTGTCACTCCACTCAGTTTGCCCCAAGCAGAGCAGGCTATGTTGGGTGATGAGGCCATTTTGACCTTATCGGCGTCTGAGTCCGCTCAAATTCGAGCCAGGCTTAGGGGCATGGTTCAGTCCAGTCAGGACAATCGGAATCATGCCAAACGGCACGGTCTTCGAGTTGCAACCCATCGTCTTGCCGCCTCACAAGCAGGTGAATCGAGATTGTTTATTCAAAGGCAGCCGCGCATTGCGCCTAATGCTGCTGTGCACTTGCTTGTCGATATATCGGGCTCAATGGGTAAGCCCATTGGCGAAGGTAATCGCAAGTACTTTCATGTTGCCAATGAAGCCGCTTTGGCTTTGGCCATGGCATTGGAAGGTATACCGGGTGTTGTACCTGCGGTCAGTTATTTTCCTGGTATTCATCAGGAAGTATCTATCGCGTTATTGCCCAAGCAATCGGTTCGACATCGGGCCGCCTGTTTTGACCAAAAACCACGAGGTTGTACGCCTATGGCACAAGCGATGTGGTTTGCGGCAAACAGTTTGTTAGCGCAAAAACAGAAGCGAAAGCTAATGATAGTGCTAACGGATGGTGACCCAGATGATTGGGCTGCCACGCATGACATTGTTGACCGGTGCAGGCGAAGTGGCTTTGAGCTGCTGGGAATAGGGATTCAAACACGCAGTGTTGAGAAATTCTTTCCTCAAAGCATCGTGATTAACGACGTCAAAGATCTGAAGCGTGAGTTATTCGAAGTAACACAACAACTGATAATTCAGTAACCACATCCATTTTACCACCCTGCGGGGACGATTCCGTCCCCGCCTGGGCATGGGTTCGTCTCCGTTTTTTTTGGAGACTCCTATGAAAAACAGAAAGTTCTTAGCTGGCGAAGAAGCCGGTACTTACATCGTTCCTGAGCAAGTGACTGAAGCGGATATCTTAGATATGGCGCTCAAGCTTGCCCGTGGTCGATTGAGTAAAGGTCGAAAAATTGAACAGCCATCGTCGGCGTTCTCATACCTGCAAACACTGATGCACGAGTATGAGCACGAAGTCTTTGGCGTACTGTTTCTTGATACAAAGCATCGCGTTATTCGATTTGAAGAGCTGTTCAAAGGCACTTTAGATGCAGCGAGCGTTTATCCAAGGGAAGTAACAAAACGAGCGCTAGAACTTAATGCGGCAGCAGTGATACTGGTTCATAACCATCCATCGGGTGATCCTGAACCCAGTGAAGCTGATAAACGCATCACTCATCGACTCCGTGACGCCTTGTCACTTGTTGATATTCGAACGCTTGACCATGTCGTGGTCGCATCCGAGGGCTGCGTTTCGCTTGCCGAACGCGGTTATCTTTAATGAATGGGCGCATTGCCCATTCTCCTTCATCACAAAAGCAGTCCTATCAACACACGTCATCACAGCTCGAATTTCTATTTGAGTTTGATGATGCCCCAGTCACTTGGTCTGACACGGAAATCTGGCAGTTACGCGAAGGCATTCTATTGGATGCGATCCGTGTATTGCTGGACGGTCGTGTCAGTACTCGATTGCGAAGGGATGTGTTGTCGTGGATTCAAAATGACGAATTAACGCCATTTTGCTTTCGTGTTTGCGCGATGGCTGCGGTTGTCGATCCTGATGTGCTTCGTGATTCCATCATGTGGCTATTAAGACGACATGGTATCCAGCTTGACTAACGTTCCTGCATTAACCAAACGGCTCAATGCAGGACCCAAGCTGACTTTTACCACCAGTGGTAGGAGTCGGCTTTTTACTTAAGGAGGTTATATGGCGTTACCTTTACAAATTGAAACAGTAAGGCCATATCTTAATGGCCAATGGCTTCAAGTATTAGCGGTATTGGTGCCAGAACTTGATGCCGCCATTGCTCGAAAGGGCCGTCATGTGGCTTGTCCTGTTCATGGCGGTCGTGATGGCTTTAGGCTATTCAAAGATGCTGAATATACCGGAGGTGGCGTTTGTAACACCTGCGGTATCTTTCATGATGGTTTTGAACTGTTGTCTTGGATTAATGGATGGAACTTTGCTCAGTCTATTGAAGCAATCGGCCAGGTTCTTGGTATTCAACCCGGACAAATACAAGCGCCTATTCGGCCAATACCGAGTAACGCAGTTGATTGGAAGGCTAGAAAGCAGGACGAGGACAAAGCGATTATCCATCGCTTGAATCAAACCTGGGGAGAAACGTTTTCTCTTGCAGATACTCGTGCGCAACCAGTTTGGAACTACATGCATCGTCGTGGCATTGTTACCCGGCTTCGTCCTGAATGGGATTCGGTGCTGAGGTATCATCCAAACTTGCCTTACCATGATGAAGATGGCTTGTTTATCGATAGCTACCCAGCGCTGCTAGGTAAAATCGTTACTCAGCAAGGGCGTTCGGCCACGTTTCATCGGATCTACCTAAGTGAAGATGGATTCAAAGCGCCGGTTGAAAAGCCTAAAAAGATGATGCCGATACCAAGTGACAGAACAATCACTGGTGGTGCCATTCCGATAGGTGAGCCTGGTGAGGTATTAGGTGTTTCTGAAGGCATCGAAACAGCTTTAGCGGTTACCAGAGCTACGGGACAGACATGTTGGTCGGTTGTGAATGCAACGCTACTGGCTAGGTTTGAACCACCAAGTAATGTGAAAATGCTGTACATCTGGGCAGATCACGATCTCTCTGAGACCGGCCTGAATGCAGCGAATGAACTCAAGAAAAAAGCCTGGCAAAAAGGCATTCTGACACAAGTTCTGATCCCTCCGATACCAACGTCACTTGGCGTGAAAAGTTGGGATTGGAATGATGTGCTGAATGTTTACGGAGCCATGGGCTTTCCGAAAGTTCATATCTGATCTAAGGGGCTTCGGCCCCTTTTTTTGCGCCTTGCATATTTGAAAAATCATGGAGAATGAAAAATAGATAACCAATAGGAGAAACAAACATGATGGTATTAACCCTGTTAACAAAGCAGATTGATGGTGAGTTTACGGTTTACTGGAAGACCGGCCTTCGAAGAGGTGGTGAACTAAAGGTCGATTTAGGTGAGCAATACGACAAGCTAACTGAGCAGCAAAAGCCAATTGCAGCTGAGCTCTATGCGATTCATCACCTACTGTCAGTGAAAGAGGTGATGGGGAGTAACCGAAGCGGTAATGGGCTTCAAATCCGGGTCAGTAAAGGAGCTATCAAAAAGTTACAGAAACAACGCTCAACTCAGCATTCACTTTACAGCCTGACTAGGTTTTTGCTCACTCGATACCAGGAAGCACAGATATCGGTAGAGAAACGGGAAGATTGGCTCTCATATTCCTTCGAAGAATACAGCGTCGATAATGCTACCGTGAGAGAAATCGATGAGGTCATCAACGTTCCGAACATTGGGCCTGTCGTGGTGACTCGTCATGCACTGGAAAGGTTTGTGGAACGGCTTTCAGGCGGTGTACCTAAGCATCCTTGGAAGGCTTTGTGCGCTAAATTGTGTAGCACAGAATTGGCAAAATCTTTATTGCCAGAATGTATAGCTTCAAAGAAAGCAAAAAAATATTTCGTACAGGCAGAGTTTTGGTGTCATGGGAGCTCTGGTATGCACTTTGTGATGGTGCCATCAGCCAAAGCACTTACGTTAGTAACAGTGTTTAATAGATAGTCAGAAACACACACGATTCCTTCATCTATCTGGCCAATCGCTCTTACGGGGATCTTTAGCATGTTAGCTCTGTGAAATTTCTGGAGCTGACAATGAGAACGCCTTTGTTACCTTGGTTCATCCTATGGGTGACCATCCCAATCATTATTTTCTTTCTATTCATCTTGCCCGCCTATGCTAGTGATGGGCAATTCTATCAGCGTGGTCAGGAAGGTTGGTTTTGGTATCAGGTCATTCCCGAGCCAGCCGAGTCTGAAGACCTAATGAAGCCGAAATCTGGTGTTGTGGAGCCCACTAAGGACGGGCTAAAGCCTTTCAGTGCTGCCTGGTTTCGTGAGCACATGCAGTCGTTCATGGACAAGGCAATTGATGAGCCGACGAATGAGAACGTCAGAGCCTATCTGTATCTCCAGCGCGTCATGATGGATAAGGGCTCACAGTTTGCTGATGTTAGTCAGCAGGTGGTCATGGGCGATCCTGTTTTGGATGAAATCAGTCGCAGACCCTTGGCGACCTATGCTGCCAATCGGATGGATCGAGAAGCTGGCGCTCAACGTGATGTAGCTTTAGGTGAAGTAGCGAAGCGGGCTGGTTTGTTCTTTTTCTATCGTTCGGATTGCCCTTATTGCCATGCTCAAGCGCCTATCATCGAATCTATGGCCTTGAACTATGGGTTCGAGGTGTTTGCTATTGCTGTCGATGGCTTGCCTTTACCCGGTGGAGAGTTTCCCAATTACAAAGTCGATTCAGGACAAGCACAATCCTTGTCCGTTACGACTGTCCCTGCCGTGTTCTTAGTTGACCCGCCTAACGTTATTACTCCGATTGGACAAGGCGCAATGAGCCTTGATGAGCTCAATAATCGAATCATTCTCGCAGCCCATCAAGCCGGTTGGATTGACGATCAAACTTACTATGCCACCAGACCTGTTCAACCCGGCGTGTCACTCGCGATGTCAGCCCAAGAGCTTAACGAAAAGATATTACAGGACCCTGAGTTCCTTGTTCGCTATCTGCGTGCACAAGGAGGGTTATAACAATGAAAAAAGTAATCCGAGTATCGCTAATCGCCTGTGCGATTGGTTTTTCATCTATGAGCCAAGCAAGCTTGCAACAGGAGATGAACCAGTTGTTTGGTTCAATGACCAACACCACTGCGCCTGGTGTATTCGAGAGTCAGCGGCGTGGCGTTATATCTGGAGGAAGCGTTGTTGTTCGTAACAGGATCATGAACGAGAACCTCGTCTCTATGGTGCCACCGTCATTCCAAGCCGGTTGTGGCGGCATTGATATGTTCGCGGGAAGTTTGTCATTTGTTAACGCGGATCAGTTTGTTCAATTACTTCGCTCTGTTGCTGCAAACGCCAAGGGGTATGCATTCCAATTGGCGCTCAGTGCTATGTGTGAGAAATGCTCTCAGCACATGGAGACACTGCAAAAGAAAATCCAGCAGTTGAACGAGTATTTTGGTAATTCCTGTCAAATGGCTCAGGGAGTCGTGAACGATACCCTGGCTGCTTTTGGTAAAAAGGGGCAAACAGAAGCCAGCATGTTGAGCTCACTTAAAGGGGCTGGGGACATTTTTACCAGTTGGAGTGAGTCCAATGGTAAGAACCCATATGAGAACGCTTCGAGTGTCGCGGCATCTGATGTAAACAGAACGATTAAAGGTAATTTGGTTTGGCGAGCACTGAAACGTCATTCGGCATCAAGCTGGTTTGCATCGGGGGATGACCGTTTTCTTGAAGCAGTTATGTCGGTGACTGGTTCGATCATTGTTGGTGATCTAGCTAATGCCGCTGATGGCCAAGGTAAAGCCCCGAAACTGACCAGACTGAATGGCAATAAAGTGACTATTGAGCATCTAATTCACGGCGGTAACGTCGCTATGTACCGATGTGACACAGTGACACAAGACGGCTGTCTGAATCCGACAATCACTAACGTGACCCTGACGGGGTTATCAACCCAAGTAGAAAATTTACTTCTTGGTACAGGTTCCAGTAACGGCATTATTTTTAAGTTTGCTCGAAATACAGGAGCTGCTAGCACCACCGAAAAGGCTTTTATGACATCGGCTCCTGCGAGCATTGGCGGCATGATTCGAACACTTTCTGCATTAAATGAAGGGGCCGCTAGGTCGTTTGCTTCACGAACGGCACCATTTATTGCTGTTGAGATGGCGCGAGCATTGGTTGAAGACATGCTCAATGCAGCTAGAAGTACCTCCGGTGTGGAAGATCATGCCTATGCGAAGTTATTAACGGAAGACCTTGAACGTGCACGTCGCCAAATCAATGAGGAGTACGCTGCGTTGCAGCGAAGATACGGCTCAGAGCAAGAATTGCTGGCGCATTTTAACCAGGTGATTCAGACCATTCGCAAACAGCGTTATTACACCGTTAAATCTACGGCACTGGGGGAATAGGTCATGTGGGAGATCTATTCCATCGGGGATTCGGCATTTTTAGAGCAGGTCTTGAACGCTGTCGCGATGATTACTGGTACAGGCGACTTTACTTCAATGGTTCGCATTGGCTTGCTCATTGGGGTATTGATGGTCTCTGTTCAGGCCTTAATGCAAGGCGGTCGTGGCATTAACTTTCAACACGTTTTAGTCTCATGGTTAGTCTTTGCAACCATGTTTGGACCCAGTACCCGAGTGAGCATTGAGGATGCGTACACGGGACAAGTTCGAGTGGTTGATAATGTGCCCATCGGTGTTGCTGCCGCAGGCAGTACGATTTCAACTGTCGGCTTTCAAATCACGCGATTGTTTGAAACGGCGTTCTCAACTCCCGCCATGACGGAATACGGCTTTGCATCCAGTTTACAGTCACTGATTAAAGTGAGAAAACAGGTGATGGATCGCTCGGGGTTGGGTGATGCAAATCGTGTCGGTGGCTCAGATATCGAGCAATCGTGGTTTAACTACATCAAAGAATGCACCTTGATTGGCATCGACATCGGCCAAAAGAACCTAGATCAGGTGCTGAGTGATCCTAACCCGATGACTGCGATTAGGTTTGATTCGCGCATATATGGCACACGCATCATGCTCAGTGGTAGCAGTAGCGATCTGGACTGCACCGATGCCTATAGCCAACTGAAACTCATGACAGAATCAACCTTCATTCCGAGGCTTAAACAGGTTCTGTCAGCCTCATTGGGGACTTCGTCAGCCACTGACACTGATGACGTGATCCGAAATGCACTGAATAACCTTGGTTTGGCTTCGGTTAACACCCAAGAGTACATGACCGCGTCAGTGCTTTTGCCTATTTATGAGCAAAGCGTGACGGGCAAGTATATGGATGATCAAGCTTTCACCGCCGCCGTTATGGTTAATCAAGCGATTGAACAGCGCAATACACAATGGGCGGCGGAGCAGACTCTTTTCCAAAGTATCGTTCGTCCGATGATGACGTTTTTTGAGGGTTTCATTTACGCCATCACCCCTTTGATGGCCTTTGTGATAGCCCTTGGCCAAATCGGGATGCGAATGGCTGGGAAGTACTTGTTAATCCTGCTTTGGATTCAACTTTGGATGCCTGTCATGGCTATCATTAACCTGTATATTCATTTAACCGTTGCAGGGAAAATGTCGGCTCTTGATGCCTTTGCAGGTACAGAAGTGCCATCTTTTGCTGGGATGATGCAGATGGATTCAGTGCTGCAAACCTGGATAGCTACTGGCGGCATGTTGGCGTCGAGTGTTCCGGCAATTTCGCTCATGCTCGTGTATGGCTCAGCAATAACTGCAACCCACTTGGCTGGACGTCTTCAAAACGGTGATGCCATTGATGAAAAGATGGCAAGTCCAGATGTCGCGAAAAATGCCCCGGTGATGCAATCACAGTCAATGTTCCAAAATTCAGCCCTCACTGGTTCTGCTATGACCGGCGCGTCAAACCTACTTAGCAGTTTCTCTGTCGGAAATGCGGTGGGTTCAATGGTCGGCTCTGCAAAAGAATCCATGACTCAGGCAACTCAAGCCTTTAGCCGTCAGGTTGGCAATACCATGAGTCGAACCTTTGGTGAAAAGCTAAGTTACGACAACCTGTCTTCAGTTGGACGTCAGATCGGTTCTTCTAATTCCGCATCTAGCGCCGTTGTTAATCAGGTTACTGATGACCTGCAAACACGGTATGGTTTCGGAGACGATAAAAAAGACGCTGTACGTGGCTTGGTATCGGGCGTGTTATCGGGAGGCCTAAGGGTCGGTGGAGATGGAACCATTACAAATACCGGTGATAAAGAAGTAGCAGATAAAGGGTTCTTGGGAAGATTACTTGGTACAGGGGGGAATGACTCCCCACAAGGTAACTTGCCTGGAGTCGATAAGCCTGAATCCTCAAGAGTGCCAAAAATATCACGGCTACGAGCAGGCTTGGATTTAGGTGGAAACTTTAGTGGCCAAGTTGAGTCGTCAGAAGGCAGTTCTCGATCTACGACCGCAAATACGCTCACTGGGGAGATGCAAAGCTTGGCATCGAGTGATTCACGACGTGCTGAGTATCGCGATGCAATGGTTAAGGACCTTTCAGATTCAAGACGTTCTGGCGTTGAAATGTCGTTGTCTAACCAAGACTATCAGTCACTTCAGAGTTCAGCACAAGACGTTATCACGGCATCAAACCGCTTTAGTGAGCTTGATCAGGCCAGCTACAGTCTATCAGGACAAAGGAACACGGATGGTGCGACGTTAACTCGATTAGCAGCGGATAATCCTGAAGTCATGGATTATTTAGGTCGCTATATGAACCAGCATGTTGAAGCAGGTAACCGATTACGTGAAAACCTTCCAATGTATCAGCGCTTGCTACCTGATGATAATCAGGCGTATGTGGCCGCAGCTATGGAGTCTTTAACCTATAGCAACTCCTCGACGCCCGCTGAACGAGACAATGACTATCAAGCAGCAATGACTGTTATGGCCATGGCTACCGGAGCCGATTTACGATCTATTCAGCCACGCTCTAATGAAGGCTTGTCATCAACTGCACCTACTTTTGGTGGCACTCAAAGCCAAGTTGAATCCGGTGTTCTGGGAGGCTATGAGGATGCTGCAACAGTTCAAACGCAGTTCAATTCGGCTCAATCCGCTTACCAAACCAATCTTTCTGGTGTAGATGGACAGCTGAATGCGCATCAGCAACAAGCCCAGCAGGCCGTAGCTTCTGACACAAGTACCTATCAATCTGGACTCAACAGTGAAGCTGGCTCTCAGTGGCGATCTCGCATTATGGCTGATGATAGCGGAGTCTCAGGTGCTGAAATGTTCTTCAACAGCGCCAGTGCTATCGGTGATTTCAGTGGCAAGCATACTGATGCAGCTCTGCATACCCTGAATCACTTTGGCGAAGACTATGAGAGTTACAAAGAACAAGCGCTTGAAGATCCTGGCTCACGAGGTTTCTTGCACAACGCTACTGTGGCCAGCAAATCAACCTGGGATGGCTTAAAAGCCGCCGTTGATGCAGGAACCTCTTTGGAAAACCCATTGACGGCGTTTAATGATGCATACAGTGGATCGAGTTCGCAGTATGCCTCCGAAGTAAACTGGGGCACTAAGTCTGAAGCCATGTTGGCGGGGGCATTCGGTGCGGCAGTTAACAATCGATATGGTGAGTTTCTAGAGCAGTATGCTGATGATTTTAAACAGGAAGCATACAGCGAAGGGCAGAGAATGGGATTGACCCCGATTCAAAGTCAAGTTTTCGCTCAAGCTTTCAATGAAGGTTTGGCGGGGCGCGTTTTCAATTCTGAAGACTCATCGAGTTGGTCGCCTGAAATGCTTGGTCTAAGGGAGCAAATGCTAAATGAGTATCGTCAAAAGGATGAGAGTGGCGCTTACATCTCTGACAGTGTGTCTGATGAAGATAAAGCATTTGTGGATAAGCAGATTGCAGTGATCTCAAATGCATCCCTTGCGGGAGATTATGCTCAGAACAACTTGATCGATATTAGGGCATATAACCAGGCATCAGGAAATAAATAAAACAAGGAGTAGAAGCTCAAGGCTAACGAAGTTTTATGGCTTAATTACGTAGATAGGGATATATTTCTCCGTACTTAGATACGGAGAAATATATCACATGTACACAATTGGAAAATTAGCCGAACAAGCTAGTATCAATGTTGAGACTGTTCGTTATTACGAACGACGTGGTCTTATAGAAAAACCTGAAAAACCGCATCTAGGCTACCGACTTTATCCTTTGGCAACATTAAACCGAATAAAATTCATTAAACGTTCCCAAGATCTTGGGTTCACTTTGGAAGAAATCTCCAATTTACTCAGCCTTAATGACACTCCCTGTATAGAAGTGCAAGAAATGACTTTACACAAGCTTGCAAGTGTGAAAGCCAAAATAGCAGGTCTTCGCCGCTTAGAAACCGTTCTCACAGAATTATTGAATGAGTGTAATTCTAATACTAACCAATCCCACTGTCCCATTATTGATTCCCTACTTCCTGAAGATTAATAATGAGTCAAATTTTATCTTGACTCCGTAGTTGGGTACGGGGTTTAAGCTTGTTTTACTAAAGTACGATAAGTAGAGTGAGTTATGTCAAAAAGTAATCCCAACTTTCCAATCATCGGCGGTGTTATTGCCGCTATTGGCGCTGGTCTTTGCTGCGCTGGTCCTTTCGTCTTGTTGCTGCTAGGCGTGAGTGGCTCCTGGATTGGTAATTTAACCTTGTTAGAACCTTATCGTCCCATTTTTATCCTGCTGGTTTTAGCCTTATTTGGCTTCGCAGGCTGGAAGGTCTATCGCCCCGTCGAGGACTGTGAGCCAGGCACCGCCTGTGCAGTTCCTCAAGTGCGAAAACGTCGGCAGGTGATCTTTTGGTTAACGGCACTGACTGCGTTGGTTTTAGTCACCAGTAATTATTGGATTGTCTGGTTTGCCTGATGACGATTTCTAACCTTTTATTTTGATTAAATCTTTATGGCTTGCTCTTGGAGAAAATTATGAAAACACTCGCCCTAATGTCCCTGTTCGTACTGACCAGCCTGAACGCTTTAGCTGCCCCGAAAACAGTTACTTTGGAAGTCCCAACCATGAACTGTGTGACCTGTCCCTTTACCGTGGAAAAAGCCTTACAAAAAGTCGATGGCGTCAGTAAAGCCGAAGTGACCTTTAAGACCAAACTGGCGGTGGTCACCTTCGACGACGAAAAAACCACGGTAAAAGCACTGACCGAAGCCACCACTAACGCGGGTTATCCGTCAACGCTCAAGGAGTAAAGCATAGAAATGCTAATACGGTTACTGACCCGGTTCGGCGATAAGATTAGCTCATTGGGCGCGCTGGTTTCTGCTATGGGATGCGCCATGTGTTTCCCGGCCATTGCCAGTCTGGGCGCTGCGGTAGGACTGGGTTTTCTCAGCCAATGGGAAGGTCTGTTTGTTAGCACGCTATTACCCCTGTTTGCCTGGATTGCCTTGGTACTCAACGGACTTGGCTGGTTCAGCCACCGGCAATGGCACCGTAGTGCGCTGGGTGTGGCCGGCCCCATTTTATTGCTGTTATCGCTCTATCCGTTTTTCCAGTACGGCTGGAGCAGCTATGTCACCTATTCAGCATTAGGCCTGATGGTTGCCGTATCGCTTTGGGATATTTTTTCACCGGCGAATAAACGCTGTGATGATGACAGCTGTGCTGTTTAACACGACGCAATGCCTGACTACTATTTGAGGAAAACGAATGATCTTACTATCGATAGAAGGGATGACCTGTCCAAGTTGCGTCGCCCACGTTAAAGAAGCACTCGATGCGATCGAAGGCGTTAATAAGGTTGAAATATCTTATGAAAACGCCAGAGCAACGATCACCACGAACGGTGGGGTCAGCGTAACCGTTCTCATTGGAGCAATAGAAGCTCTCGGTTATATCGCAAAAGAATCCACTGGCACTGCAAAAGAAATTACTTCACCGAACGACTGCTGTGACAACGAAAATGCAAGCAACACTGAAAGCAACCAAACTCAACATGTGGCGATTATCGGTACGGGTTCCGGCGCTTTTGCCTGCGCTATTAAAGCCGCTGAAGGTGGTGCCAAGGTCACTCTTATTGAGGGAGCCGATGTGATTGGCGGCTGTTGCGTGAATGTCGGCTGCGTACCCTCAAAAATTCTAATCCGCGCCGCTCAATTGGCTCAGCAGCAACGCAATAATCCCTTTACCGGACTGGAAAATCATGCGCCCCAATTGAGTCGAGCCTTGTTGACTCAGCAGCAGACCGCTCGGGTCGAAGAGCTGCGCGCGGCAAAGTACCAGAATATTCTGGAGACAAATCCTGCGCTTAGTTTACTTAAAGGTTGGGCGCAATTTAAAAATGCCAACACCCTGATAGTCAGAAAAAATGATGGAACCGAGCAGGCAGTTCACGCCGATAAAATCCTGATCGCTACCGGCTCCACGCCAACCATTCCTCCTATTGATGGTTTAACTGAAACACCTTATTGGACCTCTACCGAAGCGCTGTTTGCTCAGGAATTGCCGCAGCACCTGGTCGTGATTGGTTCGTCGGTTGTAGCGCTGGAAATTGCCCAGGCTTATCGCCGTTTAGGCAGTGAAGTCACCATATTAGCAAGACATACATTGCTTTATCGGGAAGATCCCTTGCTCGGTGAAAAACTCACCGGATGTTTTGAAAAAGAAGGCATTCGAGTATTAAACAGTACGCAAGCTACCAAGGTGACCCACGATGGAAGCCAATTTACATTGGAAACTAACGCGGGCGATCTACGCTGCGATCGTTTGCTGGTAAGCACCGGGCGACACGCCAATACTTGCCAACTCAATCTGGGCGCGGTGGGTGTTACGACCAACAAAAAGGGCGAAATCGTTGTTAACGAACGCATGGAAACGAATGTTCCCGGTATTTACGCCGCCGGAGACTGCTGCAACATGCCGCAATTCGTCTATGTCGCCGCGGCCGCCGGTAGCCGTTCCGGCATCAACATGACGGGCGGATACGCCAAACTGGATCTATCCACCATGCCAGCAGTGATTTTTACCGATCCCCAGGTGGCAACTGTTGGGCTCACGGAAGAGCAAGCCAACGCACAAGACATTGAAACCGACAGTCGTGTATTGGAGATGGAGAACGTGCCGCGCGCACTGGCGAATTTCGAGACCGATGGTTTTATCAAATTGGTGACGGAAAAAGCCACTGGCCGCCTGATCGGGGCGCAGATTCTGGCGCATGAAGGTGGAGAACTGATCCAGAGTGCGGCGCTGGCGATCCGCAACCGTATGACGGTGACGGAATTAGCCGACCAGCTTTTCCCTTACCTGACTATGGTGGAGGGTTTGAAGCTCTGCGCCCAAACCTTTAACAAGGATGTCAAAGAACTGTCCTGTTGTGCTGGGTAACGAACTTGAGTTGATCCGTATTCATTGATGGAAATGGCATTTTTCATTCGTAGTACGAAAGTGCCAATCAATTTTTTGAGTATAAGTAAAAAAGCAGTCAATTTACTATGACCTTGTTTTTTTAGGGAGGATAGATGAGCGACCATCTGCAAATTCGTTTACCCAGTACCAATATTTTTTTTCGCTCAGGCTTAGTTCTCGACCGGTATCTTTCAGTTGTCTTTGAAATAAATGGATTAGTCCGCTTAAGCCTAAGAAGGCTAAACCGACACATAAAATTGTCCAACTCGCTTGCCAATATGCGATTGCTACAAGCATAGTGATGATGGCTATAAGTCCGATGGGATTACAGGTCGCTTTGAATCCCAAGTAGCTGAAAAAAACGACGGTGCAAATCAGAAATGGCAAAGCCGCTAACTTGGCAGATGCCGTTAATATTTCTGAGGGAAAAAAATGAGCCGCAGCCAAAGTCGCCAGAAAAAGCCCCAGTGATATAAACCAGCAGCGTGCTGGTAAAGATTTAAGTAATTTTATCATCTTAGTACTCTCAAAGTGCACGGGCGGTGCACAATCAAATCATGCATCAGCATGTTAGTTCTCAAAAAGTGCTCTAGTGGTTTGCTCGGCCATAATCTCACACACAGGACATTTAAGCTGAATGCGCTGTTGAGATACCGTCAAATACAGACTGCCGCATCGACACCGGTGTAAGGATGCAAGCTGTGATCTTAAATCACGAGCTAGAACCCAACCTTCATTGATGGTCAGTTTTTTCCAGGGGATCTCAGCTGGAAGATCTGCCTCTTCTCTTGCAACCAAGTACGCATCGTAAGCCTTCATCAAAGCATCGATATTTAATTTCTTGTAGACATTATCACCACCAATATTGACATAAAGCGCCATCAGCAGGGAGCCTTCAACTAGGGCTCTTCTGCTTTTAACGATGGCATCAGATTCTGGCAATTGACCAGGACAAGGTGACTTGCCAGTCACTTCTTTGTGCAGCCTTCTGATAATGTGGATTGGCAAACCTGTATCGAGCGCGATAATGGTCGTTCGAAATCCGTACTTAATAAGCAGCGAGGCTCGGGTAAACAGCTCACTTTTGGACAGGTTATCAATCATGCATCCCCCTTGTTGTTTAGGGTTGATAATAAATAAGCGATTCTTGGGATACCTGTACCTTTGCTCTTCACCATCTCAATCAGTTGGCTTTGGTTACCCCTTGGTTGAAACAGCATGAATGATGAGGTCGCCACTCGTTGCAGGTCGTCAACACCGGCATTAATCAGTGCATCCACCACGTCGCGTGTAAGTCCAAAGCGCAAGACCGCCTCTTGCGGATCAATGCGCGCCAATTCACGTGCTGCGTGTAGGTACGCCAAATTTAATTGATAGAAGTCTTGTTGATTGGTTGTCATTGACGGACCTCCAGTTCATGTAAAATATTGCGATAGATAGAAAGCACTCTTTGCCCATACCAGCGTGCACGATCTTCGTTCCAACTGTGATAGCGGCCTATGCCAAGCTCTAAATCATTTGGTGAAGACTTGATTGCTTCGGCCAAAATACTTGAGCCGACCGTAAGGTTGGTGATGGGGTCTAGCAGTTCCGCTGCTGAGCTCACCCGATGCCCATGCCAATGCAAATTGATTTGCATAAGGCCAATATCGAGCTGATATTTTTCAGTCTCTTGCAGTGCCTGGTTTAACAGTTGCTCTGCTTCTGTCTTAGATTTGGCGTAGGTTGCGTTTGAACCATTGCGAATTGCGTATGGCCATGGACTGGTCATGTTGAGACCACGATGTGAGGCCGACTCAGCCAAGGCAACGGCGTAGAGCATGACTGGATCAATACCAACGCTTTGTGCTGCTTTTTCCCACTGATAGCCCGGAAACGCATAGACTGAAGTGCTTGCGGACATGGCTATCACTAGGGCAATGGTTTTTGCTTTAATCGTTTTCATTTTTGTCCTCTAATTGATTTCCGAGAAGCGCCTGAATGGCTTTCGGGCTTATTCTTTTTAATGGCACTGCGCTAAAGTCGGCGATGCCTCTCGTATAAACTTGTGCCGCTTTTGACCAGTCGCCTACGGCAACAGGCGCTTGCATATCAAATCCTTTTTGCTGGTTCTGATGGTCTGCAATACCCTGTAATAGCCTTGGGTATTCACCCACTTCGTCCCGTAGCAAGTAAGCCTGGTAGCGTGTTAAAAACTCTTTTTGCTTAAAGGGGTATTCCCTGTCATCAACCTTGCAGAGTTCAACCCATCCACCCATGTCTGAAATCACGCGGTGGATAAGCGCATCGTCAAACATCACGGATGTCCAAGCGCCAACCTGACGAACAGCCTTGTCAACTTTGTTCCAAGCAACCATGGCTCTTGAACCTGAGTTGCCGTCGATATGCTTGATGACGTCAGCGGGCTTTGGAAAAAATTGCCCAGTATCCGGTGATTGAATATGCCGAGTCAGACCGATTCGCACTTCTTCAATGCTATAAGCACGAAGGGCTTCAAATGCGATGGATAGCAATTGTGGTGATACGCTTTTGCCATACATGGCCCAAGCTGCTCCCCAAACTTCAGCAAACTCGCGTTTATCAACCTCCTGCACTTGAACGAACCTCCCGAATACCTGGTCCGGCCCAGCTTTCAGCAATGCGGCGATTGCTTTCTTCAATATTCAATTGGTGATTGCTGCCCTTTAGGCTCGTCGATGATTGCTGTACTTCATCAATGCGAACGTACTCGTCTTCCCATTGCCGGTTTAAAAGCCAGTTATGTGGCATAGGGGTCTTAGTCCGATCTTGATACTGTAATCGGTTGTCTCGTTGCTCTTTCCAGCGTGTTAGCACTTCCAAGGCGAGTTCATGGTCTTCATTGAGGCCCATGCGTAGCCATTCTTCTTTGGCTTTCGCTTTTTTTTCTTTGCGTATTTGTACATCCCAGAAGTCTTCAAACTGTATGTGGTCAACAGTTTTAACTGTTGGTTTATTGCTTCTCTCAGAGTCATCCGACCGTTGAGAGTCCCTTACCGGGTTGCCATCAGGCATAAACAATGATGAAAATTCTTCTGGTAGCCGAGCTTGAAAAGCGGCAAGAGATTTCAAAAGCGATGCCATACCAATGAAGTCGGCAGGTACATCTTTAAGCAACCGAAAGGCTGCCTTACCTTGGTTTGGGTTTTCGATTGGGTTGTGCTTCAGAAAGCTTCGAATCAAAGTCCAACCAGATCCCTCGCAACGAATCAGGAACTGATCTTGTTCTAACTCACTTAACGTCTTGGCAACCTGTTGCTCATCCCAGTTCAAGTCAGAAGCAACGTAACCAATCGGCAGTCGAAAGCAGCCAAGCAAATTACAATGTGGGCATGTAAGCAAATACAGTCCTAGCAACTTCGCTGAGTCACTCCAGGACAAAACATTTTGCTTTAGCCAAAAGCGGGTATAGACCTTGCCATAATCACGCATGGAGGAACTCGCTTTTGTGTTTACGTAAAATGCTGACCATTATTTGCCCTTAATCCTACTGGTTACTGGCTTTCAGCTCGCTTGGGCATTCGGGATAGATGTCCGGTCTTAACTGAGATCGGGTTACCTGTCCTTGCGTAGCTTGTTCGATGGGTAAAACGAATTCAGCGGGAACACGCCCTGATTTATTCAACCAAAACCAGACGTTTTGCTGTTTTGAGTTGATGGCTCTTGCTAATGCTGATTGCCCGCCGACCAAGTCAATGGCACGGCGGAGATGTTTTTGTGTCGTTTTGAACACTTCCATACCGTCTCCTGTTACAATAATAACTGTTACAAGATTGAATGTTACAGTTTAAACTGTAGATAAGTCAACAGTTAAAATTGTTGAAAGACTACAGTTTTATTTGTAGAATGCGGGCTTATGAAAACTTTATCCGAACGACTAAACCATGCCTTGCAGCTTACTGGGGTAACTCAGTCTGAGTTGGCTCGTCGCATTGGTATCAAACAGCAGTCGATCAGCCAGATTTGCTCTGGTAAATCGGCTAGGTCTCGTTACACCATGCAGATCGCGGAGGCGCTTCGCGTGAATGCTCATTGGCTCGCCACAGGTGATGGCGAGATTGGCTTGGGGGTCGGTAATGTAGAAGTCGGGCCTGATATTAAGGGAAGAATTCCTCTCATTAACTGGGTTCAGGCCGGTGATTGGTCTGAAATAGCGGAGGGATTTGCCCATGAAGATGCTGAGGAGTGGCGTGAAGTCACTGGGAAAGCACATGAGGGTTGTTTCGCACTTCGCGTAAAAGGCGACAGTATGGAAAATCCAAGCGGAAAAAAATCCATACCTGAGGGGGCAGTGATCGTTGTTGATCCTGAGTTACCTTACTCTTCAGGTTCATTGGTTGTTGCGCGTTTGGATGATTCGAAAGAAGCAACCTTTAAGCAGTTGGTTATTGATGGTGAACAGAAGTATCTAAAACCTTTGAACCCGCAATACCCTGCAATACCGATCAACGGCAACTGCACCATCATCGGTGTAGTACGACAAGCTATCATCGATTTCTGGTAGCGAAGGAATTTGTGGTTTAGCCACAGTTGTTCATTAGCTGAAGAAGCAACGATTGCAAACAGCTACAACTGAGCATTGGTGCACGCTGAGAGTAAATGGTAACCGATTAGATAACCATTGATTGTTTATAAAGTCAAGATCAGCGAAAATAGCGGCCAATTACGATTAACACGACGGATTTGACAAGCGAAGAACTGAAAAGAGAGTACTTCCAAAAGTGTGTACAAATCCGTGTACAAACTAAAAGAATTTATACATGGCAAACCAAGATTTTCTTAATGAAATCAATAAGCGAAGGACCTTTGCTATCATCTCGCATCCCGACGCCGGTAAGACCACCCTGACCGAAAAGCTGCTGCTGTTCGGGGGAGCCATCCAGATGGCCGGTACCGTCAAGGGCCGCAAGGCGGCCCGCCATGCCACCTCTGACTGGATGGAGATGGAGAAACAGCGTGGCATCTCGGTCACCACCTCGGTGATGCAGTTTCCACACCGCGACAAGATCATGAACCTGCTCGACACTCCGGGCCATGAGGATTTCTCGGAAGATACCTACCGCACCCTGACAGCGGTGGACTCGGCCTTGATGGTGATCGACTGTGCCAAGGGGGTTGAGGATAGAACCATCAAACTGATGGAGGTCTGTCGCCTGCGTGACACGCCGATCATCTCGTTTGTTAACAAGCTTGACCGTGAAGGTCGTGACCCCATCGAACTGCTGGATGAGGTGGAAGATATCCTCAAAATTCAGTGCGCGCCCATCACCTGGCCCATCGGCATGGGGAAGGAATTCAAGGGCGTGTTTGATCTCTACAATGACCGCATCCACCTGTTCAGTGCTACCCACGGCGGCAAGATTAAAGAAGGTGAGGTGATCCAGGGCTTGGATAACCCGCGTCTGGATGAGCTGTGGGGCGGCATGGCCGAAGAGATACGCGAAGAGATTGAGCTGGTGCGTGGCGCGTCTCATGAATTCGATATTGATGCCTATCTCAAGGGTGAACTGACGCCGGTGTTCTTCGGTTCAGCCATCAATAACTTCGGTATTCGTGAGCTGCTCGATGCCTTCGCTGAATGGGCGCCGGCGCCGCAGCCACGTGAAACCAAAACCCGCCAGGTTGAACCATCGGAAGATGCCTTCAGTGGTTTTATCTTTAAGATCCAGGCCAACATGGATCCCCAGCATCGCGACCGCGTTGCCTTCATGCGGGTCTGTTCCGGTAGTTACAAAAAGGGCATGAAGATGCATCACGTGCGTATTGCTCGTGATGTGCAGATATCCAATGCCATTACCTTTATGGCCAGTGATCGTGGACATATTGAGGAGGCCTACCCCGGCGACATCATCGGATTGCACAACCATGGCACTATCCAGATTGGTGACACCTTCAGCAATGGTGAAGAACTCAAGTTTACCGGCATACCCAACTTTGCCCCGGACCTGTTTCGTCGTGCCCAGCTCAAAGACCCGATGAAGATGAAGGCACTGCAAAAGGGCTTGCAGCAGTTGTGTGAAGAGGGCGCAACGCAGTTGTATAAACCGCTTAACAATAATGAGCTGATTCTAGGTGCAGTGGGTGTGTTGCAGTTTGAGGTGGTGGCGCAACGGCTTAAGGATGAATATAAGGTTGAGTGTTTGTTTCAGCCGGTGCAGGTGGCAACGGCGCGCTGGGTAACATGTGCTGATGAGAAAACCTTTGAAACATTTAAGAACAAAGCGGCGGATAATTTGGCCTTGGATGGTGCTAATCAGTTGGTTTATATTGCACCGACGCGGGTGAATTTGCAGTTGGCGCAGGAGCGATATCCTGAGGTGGAGTTTCATTCTACGCGGGAGCATTGATCTCTTTTTTCCATTTCCTCTCCCCTTGAGGGAGAGGTGGAGTTGTTTTAGAAGACTGCATTTGTTGCAGGCTTTTTTGTTGGCTTTGTATCGCTGTCGCGATGGTTTTATTTTGATGTGGGCTTCCGCGCCCACACTGCGGATTCATTTCTTTTGTGCGGCCAAAAGAAACGAATCAAAGAAAAGGCCGCCCGGATGACTTGCCCGGCAAACAACGCCGGGTACCCTGCGCTTCTCACCCACTTTGGCGCACAACCAAACTCGCACAAAAATCGTGCTCAAACATGGTTGCGCTTAACCCAAAGCGGCCTGCGATGCTCGGCTGCGTCATACGGGGTTAAAGTCAAAAACGGTGGTTCGCGTAGGTTGCACCCAAAGGGTAAATGCAATGGACCCCAACGGTTTGAGAGAATGTAGGGGGCGTTCGCTTACCCCCAATCTACGGGGTGAGTTGAACGGCTTTGTTGTAAGTCATTTTAGTTTTTTCTTAAATTTTTCGAGGTCCTTCTTTGCCACTGTAACCCATGGCGCCTCATCAATACTTGAATGCTCATATATGTAGCTTACATAGTTTAGTATTACCTCAGGTGCAGAAAAACAATTCACCTTAAATAGTTTTACTGCATAGTTTACCCTTTCAACTTCCTCATCTGAAATGCTCAAGGTGTTTTGCATATGCATAACAATGTTTCTTTCATCTACAATATTGCCAACTCGCTCCCTCAGTGTGCTGTGTTCCTTTAACTGTGGGCATAAAAAAACTTGAGGGACAAGTTGGAATAATTTGGGGCGAACTGGAATAAATGGATCAGACGCAACCAAGTTAGACATTATTTTTTTATCTGACTTATTGGGGCGTTTTAAAGTTAACTCAGTAGCCTGCCCATTTTTTACCCCATGAATGGCTATGGAATTATTTGCCCAGGATTCAATTGCGCTTACAGAGAATGCAATAGACGCCATTCCGTTTTGGCACATGCTATAAAAGGTTGACTTGTTTTGGTCATCCAAGTCTATTTGTTGTAACCCATCAAAATCTGACATTACTACTTTTATCATCTTTTTAAGAGTTTCCGCTTTAGCTGCAGACTCTAACGCACTGAAGAACAAAAGTGCTTCAAATTCAGGTGGCGGAACGCGCATTTTAAAACCTGAATATTCCCCCTGCTCCAATACAATGGTCAGCTTTGTACCAGCGTCAATGGCAATGCCGTCAAGAATAGTATCTTCGGCTACTTTAATGTTTTTATCTTCTACGAAGTGATCATCGCTCATGATTTATAGCATTGTAGTTGGGTGACAGTTCTGGATATAGAAACTATAAATTATTTTCCGCTCTCGAGTTTTGCCACCAATCCCGTCCGACGCAGCTGAGCATCGCAGACCACTTTGGGTTAAGCGCAACCATGTTTGAGAACGTTTTTTGTGCGAGTTTGGTTGTGCGCCAAAGTGGGCGAGAAGCGCAGGGGAATCAGCGCGTTGTTTGCGCTGATCTGTGTCGCCAGGCGGCCTTTTCTTTGGTTCGTTTCTTTTGGCCGCACAAAAGAAATGATCCTGCAGTGTGGGCGCGGAAGCCCACATCAAAATAAAAGTCATTGCGATAGCGATACAAGATTGGTGTAGAAACTATTGAGCAACAGAAGCTCCAGCCTCCACATACTCAAAACTCTCCCGAAACACCTCTTGCCCCATCTCATCAATCACCACCACCGTCCATTCCCCCGTCCAGTCCGGTAGCAAGGCCTTGCTTGACCACACCCGCCACCTAGGTGCGCCAACCT
>Ga0316209_1000234_pt1 | contig 112931 bp, 88 predicted proteins | sample 6monopyrite_MG_FD_204945 | JGI IMG/M metagenome (GOLD analysis project Ga0316209, IMG submission 204945) | Microbial mat bacterial communities from mineral coupon in-situ incubated in ocean water Damariscotta River, Maine, United States -... | ecosystem: Environmental > Aquatic > Marine >... | reverse complement strand
GTACCACTTAATTTTTATGCCCTGTTGACCTTAGCGGTGGTTTTTTATTCGGCTTACACCGGTAAGTATTATGGTCCGTTGGCCAATAGCCCGTTAAATTCACAAATAAATACCGATTCAGATTCGAAGCCCGGTTCAGACCTGCAGTCAGAACAACAAGCAGGACATGCTAGTTTTATGGTGTTGCCTATTTTGGTAATGGTCGGTGGTATGATTGCTTTTATGTTTTGGACAGGGAACGGCGTGATGTCTGATGGCAGCGGTTCTAAATCGGTTTTTTATGCAACCACGCTCGCTTGTTTAGTTGCCTACTTTATGATGATAGTGAGTGGCCGTTTTAAGCATCAGCAATTGGTTAAAATTGGTTTTAATGGTATGTCTGAATTATTACCGTTAGTAGCAATCGTTCTTCTTTCGTTGGCGTTAGGGGCTAGTTTGAAATCACTGGGTACGGGGATCTATATTTCACAAATTGTTGGCGATTTTTTACCACTTTTTCTGGTTGCTCCTATGATGTTTATAGTCGGTGGTATTATTTCATTTTCAACGGGTACCTCTTGGGGAACCTTTGCCATTTTAATACCCATAGGCGTGCCAATTATTCAACAAATGGGCCTGCCGCCTTCGCTTGTTTTAGCAGCAATACTGGGGGGGGGCGTATTTGGTGATCACTGTTCTCCGATTTCAGATACAACCGCTGTTTCCGCGATCGCTTCCGGGTGTGATTTATTAGAGCACGTTCGTACTCAGTTGCCCTACGCGTTAGCCGTTGGGGGAATTACAGTGATCTTTTATGTGATTGCTGGTTTAGTATTAGTTTAATGATTTTTCTTGCCATTAACATTAACGGTAATGAAATAAAGAGAAAACTAAACCGGCTAATGGGCAATATAAGACCGTTATTAAAAGGAGATGCAATTGCCATTGTTAAAGATAGAAAACCTCTTTATATCAAGGGCTACGGAATTGTCGATGTTGCGAACCAAAGAGCTGTTGATACAGATACTGTTTTTAAAATCGCCTCCTACAGCAAAGTATTTACTACCGAGGCATTAGTTATTTTAGTCGATAAGGCACAGTTAAATTGGCAAGATAAAGTTGTTACTTATCTACCCGAATTCGCCATGTACGATCCTTGACCATGAAAGCGATTTCTGGAAGCACGGTTTTTAGCTTTGATTTTGAGGATCTATCGTTTACCCGACAAAAGTAAACAGTTTGTAATGCGTAACAATGTGATGGAATAATTAGACATGCCTAGAAATACTCGAGCGATTATCCATTTGGATAATATTGCAAAAAACTATCAATTAGCCAATAAGTGGGCAGCTCACTCTAAAAATATCGCCGTTATTAAAGCCGATGCTTATGGTCATGGGTTGTTGCCGGTAGCGAAGTATCTTGAAAAAACGGTGACATCTTTCGCGGTGGCAATTTTTGAAGAAGCTGCGGCACTTCGAGAAAATGGAATTACTAAAGATATTTTAGTTTTACAGGGAATTAATAGCGCGGAAGATTTACTAAGGGCTAGTCAACTTGATTTGTCAATAACGGTTCATCAAATAGAGCAATTAGATATTGTTATTAATACTCCCCTAGAAAAACCGATTAAACTCTGGCTCAAATTAGATACCGGTATGCACCGCTTAGGACTGAGTGAATCGCAACTGATTACGGCGTTAGAAAAATTAAAATCGTGTCGACACATCGATCGTCCTTTGGTTATTTCTTCCCACTTTTCGTCGGCAAGTGACACTAATAGCCAAGAAACTGCCAAGCAAATCCGCCGATTCAACGAAATGAATGGCCGGGTAAAATTGCCGGAGGACACACAATATAGTTTGGCTAATTCACCAGCAATCGTAGGTTATCCTGAATCGAATTTAGACTGGAATCGACCAGGAATTATGTTGTATGGTTTACCTCTTTTCGATGTGCCTCATAAAAGCGATCAGCAACTTTCAGCAGCGATGACTTTCGAATCGGAGATAATCAGCTTACGACAAATATCCAAGGGCGATTGTGTCGGTTATAACCAACAATGGTGTGCTGAAAATTCCTCGTTAATTGCGACTATTGCAGTCGGTTATGCCGATGGATATCCGAGACAAGCGAGCAACGGAACGCCAGTATTAATCAATGGTAAAAGAGCGAAATTAGTGGGAACGGTCTCGATGGATCTTATTTCAGTCGACGTTAGTAATATCAAAAATGTCGCGATAGGTGACTCAGTAGAACTGTGGGGAAATCGACTTTGTGCAAATGAAGTCGCAAGATTTTCCGGGACTATTGGCTACGATTTAATATCGGGTGTTAGCAAAAGAGTACCGAGAATTTATCAAGAATGATGTCGCGTAGCCCCATATTTTGTTACGGCAGTTATACTAACGCGTTATTTATTTTATGGTATGTGGAGTTTGTAAGGCTGCTATGTGAAAAATTTGTGCAGAGCGTGTGCAAATTTTCATTGTCAATTGCCAAATCCTTTAAATCTTTCCAAATCATTCTCACTAGCGATCTTGAAATACTGCAAAGTGCGATTTCTGCGTTTCCTAGAAATCAAAACTTATTAGATCGGCAATCGAGAAGTCTCGAGTGTTTTAGCCGACTCGTTCGGCATAGCAATGAATCGATTGCTTCAGAAAACTTATTCAAACTCGGATTTATAGCGCAATCTCTTGAGCAATTAAAACCAGTGATATTCTCACTAGATAGTCCAATTTACGATATTCGAATGAGTGCCGCACTGGCGATCGAGCAAAATTCGTTGACCGATAGTGCTATCAAGAAAGAACTACTCAAAAGAGTCAATAATGCCGACGAAGCAAGCGACATAAGACAAGTGCTGCTTAGTGCGCTTAAGCGTTTTAATTAAAAACATTCTAAATTTCTTTCTAGTATTAACCTTAATCGATGTGCTTATTTTTCTAAAAAAGCTTCGTAGATTAATGAGACAATGCTACCATATTTACCCGTTTCAAAGGTATCGCCTGCAAAGACTAATGGATGTTTTAAGCCATCATTTTCAGCCAGCGGGTCGTCTATCATTTTACTGTGCTTTTTATTGGTCAGCAGAACAATTATTAAATCATAATACGGATCGATAATGGTCAGTGTACCTGTCCAACCCGTGTGACCAATTGCATAGGGACTAGCATAAGGGCCAAATTGCCATTTTCTTTCACCGTTGCCGGCTCGTCGCCAACCCAGCCCCATGGTGATATTGAGATCCGATGGTTTGAGAAATTGATCCATTTGGCTTTTATCAAAAAGACGTACATCGCCATAACCACCACGATTTAGTATAACGCTTGCTAAAATAGCTGTTTCTTTTGCGGTGGAGAATAGTCCCGCGTGACCTGCGACACCTTGCATCGAGTAAAAAGCTTTTTCGTCATGTACTTCTCCCTGAATAACATCGGTACGAATATTGTCAAAGGTAATTTGTGACTGCCGCGTATTGCCCTGCAATTCGGTGGCGGCAATTCGATTCTTAGAGATCTGTTTTAGTAAAGGATTAAATAGGGTATTTTTGAGTCCTAGTGGCTGATAAATTTCTTCTTCAACATATTGATCTAAGGGTCTTTTACTAATCCGTTCTATCAGAGTCCCCAAAAGCATATAATCAACATCGCTGTAGACCGATTTTATTCCTCGCTTTCGTGAAAATGGCACTCGTTCGATTAATAAACGTTGGCTATCACTTTTATTTTGAGAAAAAAAACTGCCGCCTAATTGATTCTGTTTATCATGGAAATCAACTACAGGTGGATAACCGGCACTATGATTTAGTAAATCTTTCACCAATCGTTCTTCTCGACCGCCACCTCGATATTCCGGCAAATAGTAACTGATCGGATATCCGATATTAATTTTATTTTCTCTGGCTAATTTCATAATCGCGTAATTAGTAGCAAACATTTTGGTATTTGATGCTAAATCAAAAAGCGTATTCTTTTGCATCTTAGTGGCGGCTGCTAAAACATTGCCGTTACGGTCATAGCGGTTCGAAAAACCATAACTACGGTGTTTGATGATTTTCCCTTGTTTGGCAATTAAAAGGGTCGCTCCGGGAAAGCCTTGTTTAATTTCAGTTTCTATCAGGGCATCAATTTTTTTTAATTTGTTGGTATCAAAACCGACATCTGAGGCCTTGCCTGATGAAAGTCTTGGAAAGGGGATATCGATGGTTATCGAAGCATCTACCGGAAGGATATTTTTTACCTTAAGAGTGTTGTAGCCATTTTGAGTATAATCGGATAGATCAAAACTTAATTCTTTATCTTGAGCGAATTTAACCGGTAGTGTTTTTCCATTGATTGCGATTTCAGCAGAGCTAGCACCATGGTTTTGAATACTCATACGGCCTTGATTTTGATAACTTCTAAATAGTTGTCGGCCGTTAACGAGCGCTCTTTTGCTTTGTTTCTGACGAGGAAAATGGCCATCAAATTGCCCGTTGTATTCAGGCTTCGTTTCGGTATTTAGATTTTGTAGCTGTTGGTATTGTTGCAACAACGAGCTTATCGAATCCGTGCGGTATTTTTCGATAAGGGCAAATAAGGTCGCTAGCGTTTGCGGTGAGAATTTGCCGTTGACTTGCCATGGCCTGAAGTGCATCTGAAAAACGGTGATGGCGTTGATTGTTTCTGCATCAAGAACTCCTGAAATATCGACATCGTAGCCGTAGGTTCTCAAAGCCGATTGTGCAATTCGAATCGAGGGCATTTGTTGTCGAAATTGCTGCCAATATTTTGCTACTGTTTGCTCTTCATACCAGGCGCCGATACCCGATTGATATAGCTTATACCAGGGGAATTTTGGGCCGGGGTCGACTCGTCGGCTCGGTGTAATATCGGCATGTCCAACAATGCGCTCAGGAGTGATTTCCGGATTTCTTTTTTGAATGTCTTTAATGAGTGCGATGAGCACGTCAATTTGATTTGGATCGAAATCAGGGTAGAAACAAATTCGATCGGATGCGGCATCAATATTGAGCCCTTTAGCAATTTTATTGACTTGGTTTCCGGAAATATCACTGTTTGGGGTCGCTGATTGGAGGGTAATTTGTTTTTTGTAGCTAGTGGATGGCTTAATGCATGGCGCTTTGTAAACCAATTCAATACCGATGGATTGGTCATTTAAGTTCTTTTGTCCGTGCCAAAAACTTCGCCCGGCGTGCCAAGCTCTTTTTTGCTCGTCAACCAGTTGTACTGCTTCTATTTTTCCTTGATGATAACTTTCATCGTTACTTTCAGGTATTAAATAATGAGCGCTAACACCGTTTTCTTCGGTTAAAACATCAACGGATTTTTGATAGTCGATGGTCGTGTAGTGAATGATTAAATAACGAATTCGGTCATTATGATTCTCCGAATTGATATAGCGTAGGCTTAACTCCGAGCAGGCCACTAAATAGAGTGAACAGATTACAACTAAAACTAATTTTGAATTTCTTACATTGAATAAATTATTCATATAATATTGGCTAAACGTTTCTTTTTTGTGTGAGTTTTTGCATCATAATACACTAATAATGCGCAGCGATGAATCAGTCTGGAATAAAATATTCGAAACTTGACTAGGTTTTGTGATATTTTGTCTTTTGTCCTGATCGGTTATAATCTTTACCAAGAATATCTCGCACAAGCGCAAATTTGTCGACTAAACTTAGTAGATGAACTTTATCTAACTCATTACATTTAAACTCAATTTTTCTTAAGGAATAAAACCCTATATGCCCGATTTACCCTCATCGCTTGTTTATTATGGCAGCTATCAAGGTGTATTGCAGATACTTAAACATCAGTCGCTACCTCTATTTCAAGCAGATGAGCTAAGAGATCCATTCCTTTCAAACAAATTCAGTAAGCTCGACTTTGATTGCCAAAATTTATTTGAGTGTTCGGTGAAATATATGACTGCGGCAATTTTGGGCAAATCAGCACCCAAAGGCAATCCCAATCATCCGCTGCAAAAAGCGATTAAACGTTGGCGAGGAGAAAATCGATTTAGCGATGAATCAGAAATTAGAGGGTCATTAGTGGGATTACTGCCTGCCATGGTTGAAAAATCTTTTAATCAAGCAAAAGAGATCCAAGCAGATTGGGAAGCGTTTGTTGCCAACAAACGACTATTGCCTTTGTTCGAAAATGCCAGTAATTCAGACCTCTGGTTGATGGAAGGAGAAAAATATAGCGGTGTGGCGGTCAAATTTAAGTGCCAAGAAGAGTCAATTTTCGAACAATGTGCACCAGTTTATTACACCAAGCAACCGGCAAAACCAGTAAAAATGACAGACTGTGTGGATTTGATGGTTGGTGATATCCAAGAAATGCCAATCGATTTTGAGCGTTTGTTATTAACTCAAAACTACCAATTTAGGCAACAAAAAGAATGGCGTTTGATGGTTGAAAGACAAGCGACCGATGAATTTTGCCTAGATTTTCCGAGCGACTTAATTCAAAGCATTTATATTGGAGCTGCGGTACCGAAACTTAAAGCCGAGCAAATAGCCTTGGTTAGTCGGCAGCTCAGTTCAAAAATTAATGTTTATCAAGCCGTATGTTCCGATAGCGCCTACGAATTTCAATTCGAAAAGCGAGAGTCTTAGGTACCGGCTAACAAGTAAGAGCACTCGGATTACAAAGAGCATCAGGCTTATTTCCATTTAAGCTTATTGTTGTTATGATTCTCTTATCAATCACTATGACTTAATAATCCATTGAACCAAGATGCTATATATCCCAAGGTTAGTTTTCCGTTAACTGATTTGATTGATTCCCCGTTAGATCTTAATTGCCATTTGCCATTTCGGCTAGCCGTAGTAACTAATTTACTCCAATTGAATAAAGATGCGCTAATACGAAATATTACCCCTCTTGAGCCTAGAGAGTTTCGAGTCCTATTAAATATTGGTAGTTATATGCCAATTAAAGCTGCGGATATTGCATATTTAGGCCGGCTCGATTCTTACACCGTCAGTCGAGCAGTAAAAACTTTATTAAACGACCAATTGATAACCGTTGAACTCTCAAATCAAAATCGAAAAATTAAAAATCTTGTTCTCACAGAAAAGGGTATAGAGATTTATCGTCTGATTTGTAAGAGCATCGACCATCGAACCACTGAATTGGAATCGGTAATCAATGAAACAGATAAAAATGAATTGATGCGTTTACTTTTGGTTCTTGAAAATAAAGCGGAGTCCATGATTGCCAGTCACGCGATGAAAGAACAGCAAGCTGGAATTGATATTCCCGCGGACCAAAAAGAAATAATACGCTGGTTTAAGAAAAGCGCAAAGGCGAGCGAAAATTCTTGATAGTCGAATTAAAAATTCGCTTGAGAAAAAAGCTCCAATCGAGTCATTGATTTTGAAAAGCCAACTCACAAAACATAACAAACCAAGAGTGCTGCTTTTATCGGGCTACGATGCGACTAGTCATCGCTATTGGCGAAAGCTTTTGGCATCGAAGTTATGCGAATTTGATTGGACTCAAGTCGCACTACCTGATCGCTATTTTTCCTGGCGAGTCAGAGGAAATAGCTTAACCTTTGCTTTTCAACACCGTTCAATATTGATGCAACAATACGATGTGCTGATAGTCACTTCGATGGTAGATTTAGCGAATTTGCGTGGCCTTTTGCCGCATTTAGCGGATATTCCGACACTGGTTTATTTTCACGAGAACCAATTTGAATTTCCAACGAATTCTAAAAACTCCTACAATAGCAATGCTGTTAATGCCCAGTTAACAAGTATCTACACCTTACTGGCAGCAGATCAAGTTTTATTTAATTCCGCGTTTAATAAAAAAACGTTTTTTGCAGGTGCAAATCGGTTGTTCAAAAAATTACCGGACGGCATTGAAAAAGGCATATTGAAAAAAGCAGAAATTTCTTCGAAAGTTATCCCTGTACCGATTGCAAAAAACTATTATCGTACCAATAAGTTAACTTTTTCTGAGCCGGTTGAAATTGTCTGGAATCATCGCTGGGAATTCGACAAACAACCGGCGGTCTTTTTTAATGCGTTAGCTAAATTAAAACGACAAGGAATAGCCTTTAAATTGCACGTGATGGGGCAATCTTTTCGGCAAGTTCCCGAGTGCTTTGAAGAGGCACAAAGTTTATTCAAAGACGAAATTGTTAGCTGGGGTTTTCAAACGAAGGACAAATATCAGGCAGTATTATCAAGCGCTGATCTGGTAATTTCAACCGCTTTGCACGATTTTCAAGGCCTGAGCATGCTGGAAGCAATCGCCAGTGGATGTTATCCGATCGCACCTAATCGAGTTGCCTATCCTGAATACATGACAAGCAAACACCTTTATTCTGTATCGGGATCGGAAGAAGAGTCGGAATCATTGTATAATAAGCTAGTCCAATGGTTTAATGATGCTAACTTAAAGCCGGGCTTAAAACTGAACTTGAAAGAAAGCGTTGGCGAGTCATTACCGAACAATCACATTAATGAATATTGCTGTCGCAAATTATTGCCAGAATATCAGATAATTATTCAACGGTTAGCCGATAAACAACCACAAGAAGTTTGAGACATAGATGGAAAGTTCGCCCAAAAAATATTATTTATCGCCTAAATATTGGCCGACCCACTTCAGTTTGTTGTTTTTACACGCTATAGCAATGCTGCCCGCTAGATTGAGACGAGCCTTGGGCAATGGACTTGGTTGGTTAATGGGAAAGCTCGCGGCTAAGCGCCGGCGAATCGCTAATATTAATATATCTCGTTGCTTCCCAGATTTAACGAAAAAAGAAACCGCACAGCTCGTCTCAAAAAATATGGCAGCGACCGGTTGTGGACTAATTGAAACCGCAAGCTGTTGGTATAGCGATTTGAAGTCGCAACAACAAAATACACAAATTATTGGCAAAGAAAATCTTGATTCGGCATTGGCTGCTGGAAAGGGCGTTATTTTGCTGAGCTTTCATATGACCAGCTTAGAAATGGGGGGTTGTCTTTTAGGGGCCCACTACGATTTTTTGGCAATGTACAAAGCCAATAAAAATCCCCTTTTCGAAAAAGCAATGCGCAACGGCCGTTTAAGGCATCTTAAAGGATTACTCGATCGCAATAACGTAAGAGGCACCATAAAAGCGCTTAAGAAAAATCAAATCGTTTGGTATGCTGCCGATCAAAACTACGGTGGAAAAACAACCGTGTTCGTGCCATTTTTTAACATACAAACAGCAACTATCACAGCCACCACTAAACTCGCAAAAATGACAGGTGCTGCAGTGGTTCCATTTACTCAAAGACGTTTGGAAGACGCAGATAGTTATCAGCTAACACTTTATCCGGCTCTCGATGATTTCCCCGCTGAAAATGAATCGCAGGATGCGGCACGGATCAATTTATTTTTAGAGCAATACCTTAAGCAGTACCCGGTTGACTATATGTGGCTTCATCAACGTTTTAGAAGTCGGCCTGAGGGTGAAGCGAGCTTTTATTAGCGCGGTAAAAAAGATGATAAGGCTAATTTCTGGAATACTTCTTTTATCAACTCATCCTGCGTCGTTCTTTAGGGAGCCTAAACCTATAAAAACCACAACATTCGAGCATAAAATAGGGTACAATTCGCCCCTTTAAAAATCCCCACAGATTCGTTAACCTCGCGGTAGAAACAGCACACAATTTATGTCTTATATACAAAACATCCGTAATTTCTCAATTATTGCCCATATTGATCATGGAAAATCGACCTTGTCCGATCGTTTAATACAACATTGTGGTGGTCTATCTGAAAGAGAAATGTCCGCCCAAGTGCTTGATTCTATGGATATTGAACGAGAACGAGGCATTACAATAAAAGCTCAAAGTGTAACTTTGGAGTACCAAGCGAAAGATGGTCAAAACTACCAGTTAAACTTTATCGATACGCCAGGACATGTGGATTTTTCTTATGAAGTTTCACGGTCGCTGGCCGCCTGTGAAGGCGCGTTATTGGTTGTGGACGCCGGCCAAGGCGTCGAAGCGCAAACCTTAGCCAACTGTTATACCGCGATTGAATACGATTTAGAAGTGATCCCGGTACTAAACAAAATCGACTTGCCGCAAGCCGATCCCGACAGAGTGGCACAAGAAATTGAGGACATTATTGGCCTCGAAGCGATGGATGCGGTGCAATGTAGTGCTAAAACAGGCGTTGGCATTGAAGAATTATTGGAAGAATTGGTCGAAAAAATACCCGCTCCAGAAGGCGATCCAAACGCACCGTTAAAAGCCCTAATTATTGATTCTTGGTTCGATAATTATCTTGGTGTGGTCTCTTTAGTGAGAGTGATGCAAGGTCGCCTGAAAAAAGGTGATAAAATGAAACTGATGTCGATCGGCAAGTCTCACCTTGTTGATTTTGTTGGAATTTATACACCAAAGCGTAATGATTTGCCGGAGCTAAAAGCGGGCGAAGTTGGTTATGTTATCGCCGGTATTAAAGATATTCATGGCGCGCCAGTTGGAGATACCATCACCTTAATGAAAGATGGGGCGAAAGAGGTTCTTGAGGGATTCGAGCGAGTCAAACCTCAAGTTTATGCCGGTATGTTTCCGGTTTCATCGGATGATTATGAATCTTTCAGAGACGCGCTTAATAAGCTGAGTCTTAACGATGCTTCGTTGTTTTTTGAACCCGAAAATTCCCAAGCGCTTGGTTTTGGATTTCGTTGTGGTTTCCTTGGTATGCTGCATATGGAAATCATCCAAGAGCGCTTAGAGAGAGAATACGATTTAGATTTAATTACCACTGCTCCAACGGTAATTTATGAAATTCTAACTACTAAAGACGAACTTGTGTACGTGGATAATCCATCCAAGCTTCCAGATGCCAGTACCATTGAAGAGTTGCGGGAACCGATTGCCGAAGTTAATATACTGGTGCCTCAGGAACATTTGGGAAGCGTCATTACTTTGTGTATAGAGCGCCGGGGCACGCAAACCAAAATGGAATATATGGGCATGCAGGTTTCGTTGACCTATGAAATACCCATGAACGAAGTGGTGTTAGATTTCTTTGACCGATTGAAATCCGTTAGCCGTGGTTATGCATCACTTGATTATGGATTCAAACATTTTCAACAAGCGGATCTGACTAAACTGGACGTTTTAATCAACGGTGAAACTGTTGACGCACTGGCAATTATTGTCCATCGAGAACAGGCTAAATATCGTGGTCGCGACTTAGTCAATAAAATGAAAGAATTGATCCCTCGGCAAATGTTCGAAGTTGCCATTCAAGCAGCTATTGGTTCACATATTATTTCTCGGGCGACCGTGAAAGCTTTACGCAAAAACGTTATCGCTAAATGTTACGGCGGTGACGTTAGTCGTAAGCGTAAATTGTTAGAAAAGCAGAAGGCCGGTAAGAAACGCATGAAAAGTGTTGGCCGTGTCGATATTCCGCAAGAAGCATTTTTGGCGGTATTAAAAATTAACGACTAAATCGCTAATCGGGTATAACTTATCAGCTTTTGGTAAAATTAAAGTTCGCTAAATTAGCACGTTCAAAGTAAATGGGAAAACAGGAAAATACATGAGTAGTGAATACGGAATAATTTTAGTCATTTTGATGTTCGTTTCTGGGATCGTATGGTTGTTTGATTCTATGACCGCTGGTAAAAAACGCAAGCAAGCGGTGCAGAATCTCTATGAGAGTATGCAAAGCCCTCCACAAGAAGCGATTGATGCCTTGTCAAAAGAGCCAATCCATGTTGATTATGCGCGTTCTTTTTTTCCCATTTTACTTTTTATTGTTGTGTTGCGCTCATTTTTGTATGAACCCTTTCAAATTCCTTCAGCGTCAATGAAACCGACCTTAACTGAAGGAGATTTTATTTTAGTTAACAAATACGACTATGGTTTAAGATTACCGGTGACTTCGGAAAAAATTATTAATATTGGTTTGCCAGAAAGAGGCGACGTTGCGGTTTTTCGAGCTCCGGATACTGGTGAAGATTACATTAAAAGAGTCATCGGTTTGCCAGGTGATACGGTTATCTATACCCGTGAAAAAGAGCTTTATATCGTTCCATTTTGTGCCCCGGAAATCGCCAGAAATGAATGTCCCCAAAAAATGCATATAGTAAAAACCGCTGTTCCAGGGCCCGGTTATATAGATAGAAACCCCGATACGGGGATTAGCCGTATTAATGTCGAATATGTTGAAAACTTAGACGGTGTTGAACACGGTATTCTTAACAATCTAGGAGTTCCGGGTAGTTTTGAAGACGCTATTTTTCCAGTGCCACAAGGGAAATATTTTGTGATGGGCGATAATCGAGATAACAGTAAAGATGGCCGATATTGGGAGACAACTAATTTTGTTCCTGAAGAAAATTTGGTGGGTCATGCGGTGAGTATTTGGATGCATTTCGAATTTGGAATTAAAGACAGTATTTTTTCGTTTGTTCCAACCGGCGTTGATTTAGATAGAGTCGGTGAAATAAAATAGAACAAAACTGGACAGACCGAATTACACATGACAATGTGTATCTTGCCAAGTGCTGCTATAATTGTGCTATTACGAACTGATGAAACGCGATTAAATGGCTAATTAGCCTTAGTTTACCACTGTTAGAGGAATCGAGATGAATTTCAAAAATCAAAATGGCGCAACAATGTGGGGCTGGTTAGGCATCGTTTTTATGGTCGGATTTAATGCCATGTTAGCATTTAATGTGGTACCGATATATGTGGAACATCAAACCATTCGCTCGGCTATTCAAGATGTTGTCGACAGCCGAGAATTTTCAACCATGTCCAACAGTAAGGTTATAATTAATCTTAGAGGCCGTCTAAGAATTAATAATGTAAGGGGCATTGATTCTAAAGCATTCAAGGTCTCTCAGGACAGGACCGGCGATAAATATATTTTGATCAATTATAGTCAAAAAGTATCTATAATGAGCAATCTGTCTGCCGTTGTCGATTTTAACGAAGAAGTGCGCAAAAGCCGATAGAAAGTATGTCAACTAAGCCCAATTTACCACTGTTACAAAAATATATCGGTTATCAATTTAACGACCTCTCGTTACTCAGTCAAGCGTTGACTCACCGAAGTGCTCATTTTAACCACAATGAACGTTTAGAGTTCTTAGGGGATGCGGTGCTTGGCAATGTCATTGCAACCGCGTTGTATGAAAAATTTCCGAAAGCGGATGAAGGACAGTTAAGCCGACTGCGTGCCTTTTTAGTGAAAGAAAAAGCGCTTTCAGAATTAGCCAATCAACTGAACTTTAGTCAGTTTTTAATTTTGGGTAGTGGTGAGCTAAAAAGTGGTGGCTTTCGTCGAGACTCAATCCTTTCTGACACTTTTGAGGCCATTATTGGCGCTGTTCTTTTGGATAGTGATTATCAAACGGCTCAAAGCTATATATTAAAGTTGTACGATGAAAAATTTAGCAAGCTTTCTTTAGAAAAAGCACAAAAAGATCCTAAAACGAGGTTGCAAGAATGGTTACAATCAAAAGGTCATCAAACACCGGAATATGAGGTGGTTCGTTCCAGTGGTAAAGATCATGCTAAAAGTTATTGGGTGAACTGCAAAGTAGAATATCAACAACTACAAGTTGAGGGGCAAGGTGATAGCCGCAGAAAGGCTGAACAGGCCGCGGCGAGTAAAGCCATTGAAAAAATACAAATGGAAAATAAAGTAAAATGAGTCAGCATACAAAAAATAGTCGTGGTTCTAAAAATGAAACAAAGCGTTGTGGCTTTATTGCGTTTGTCGGAAGACCGAATGTTGGAAAATCGACTCTGTTAAATCATTTGTTAGGGCAAAAATTAAGTATTACTTCTCGCAAACCTCAAACAACCCGTCACCGAATTATGGGTATTGACACATTCGATTCGACTCAACTGATTTATGTGGATACACCGGGACTGCATAAAAAAGAACCGAGGGCGATTAATCGTTTAATGAACCGAGCCGCATCAAGTTGCATTTCGGACGTTGATTTAGTGGTGTTTATTGTGGAACCAGAACGATGGACGGAAGACGACGAACTGGTATTAGAACATATTAAAAGAACCGATAAACCGGTCTTTCTTTTTGTTAACAAAATTGATCAGATTAAAGACAAAGAAAAACTACTACCGTTTCTGCAGACGCTCTCGGCCAAGTACAACTTTCAGGAACTTATTCCTGGGGCGGCCTTACTTGGGGATCAAGTTGAGCAACTGAAGAACATGTTAATTAAATATATGCCTGAAAGTGATTTTATTTATCCGGAAGACTACTACACCGATCGCAGTGAAAGATTTTTAGCAGCGGAAATTATTCGAGAAAAACTCATTAGACAATTAGGTGACGAGCTGCCTTATTCAATGACTGTCGAAATAGAACAGTTTAAAATGGATGAACATGGCACCTTGAGAATTAACGGACTTATTTTAGTCGAACGTAGTTCGCAAAAATCGATCGTTATCGGAAAGGGCGGAAGTCGATTAAAAAAGGTCGGCTCGGATGCTCGAAAAGATATGAATGAAATCTTTGGCGAAAAAATATTTTTAGAGTTATGGGTAAAAGTAAAAGATGGTTGGGCAGACGATGAAAGAGCGTTACGTTCATTAGGGTTTGACGAACATTCTGGCTGAACTCAAAAGGTCGCTACGGAAACAGCATAGTGGAAAAAAAAGTATCAAACATCTACATACTACACACAAGACCCTTTAAAGAGACAAGTCTATTACTTAATGTTTTTGGCGAAAATATCGGGCGTTTTTCATTAGTTGCCAAAGGTGTCAAAAGAAAAAAAGCGCAAGCTTTAAAGGCGATTCTGCAACCTTTTAACCTACTCAGTATAGAATTCACCGGGCGCGGCGAACTTAAGACCTTGTGTCATGCCGAGCCAATAAATCAACCTTCTAGAATGCCAAGTCGGGCACTCGCCTGTGGCTATTACTTGAACGAGCTATTATTACGTTCGACCCAAGAATGGCAGGAATTTCCAGAACTGTTTATTTACTATCAGCATACGCTTAAAAATCTGCATTCTGATTGTGAATCCGACTCGGTTGACTATGCTCATTATTTGCGTAATTTTGAGGTTCAGCTACTTGCTGAGTTGGGCGTTTCTCCCGATTGGCAATCTGATATCGATGGTTCCGAAATTCGTCCAAATTCGGCATACCAATTTATTGTAGAACAAGGTTTTATGCTGGTTAATTCCGGCCCAGCCAATGGTCAGCCGAATTTGACAAGTCATCAATTTTTAGGTCAATCGATTATTGATTTGGGACGAGGCGAATATCATAAAGCGTCGTTAAAAAGCAGCCAAAGGGTAACTCAGCTTCTTCTTCGTCAAATTATCGGTACGAAACCACTAGAAAGTCGCAAGTTATGGATATAGAATCAACATTACAAGAGCGGAAATAATCCTTAGTCAACGAGAACTCTATATGCAAAAGTGTCATCCCATTTATCTCGGCGTCAATGTCGATCATGTAGCAACTTTGAGGCAAGCAAGAGGCACGCATTATCCACAAGTTTTCCACGCCGCAATTTTAGCCGAGCAGGCAGGCGCTGATGGTATTACCATTCATTTACGAGAAGATAGACGGCATATCCAAGATAGAGATGTTGAACTAGTTAAAGAAAATATTACTTCTCGGCTTAACCTAGAAATGGCAGTAACCGATGAAATGATCGCTATTGCGAAAAAAATTGATCCAGAGTTCGTTTGTTTGGTGCCAGAAAAAAGAGAAGAGCTGACCACCGAAGGCGGCCTCGACGTTGTTGGAAATTATGATAAGGTAAAACGGGCCTGCCAAGAGCTTGGAGCGCAAGGTATTAAAGTTTCTCTTTTTATTGATGCGCAAGAAAAACAAATTGAAGCTGCAAGAAATGTCGAAGCGCCATTTATTGAAATTCATACCGGCCATTACGCAGACGCACAGAATGAAGCAGATCAAAACCAATACTTACACCAAATATTGCGTGGTGTCGCACAAGCCAAACAATTGGGAATTACAGTTAACGCGGGGCATGGTTTACATTATCATAATGTGGCAGCTATAGCGGCTATTGAGGATATTTATGAGCTAAATATTGGTCATTCGATAATCGCTAGAGCTGTTTTTACTGGTATGGAAAAAGCGGTCTCCGATATGAAAAATATTATGCTAGCAGCTCGCCGATGAGTATTTACGGCATTGGGGTCGATATTGTAGAAATCGATCGGATGACATCTTCGCTCGAAAAACTAGGCGACCGATTTGCCAAAAAAATATTGTATGCCAAAGAATTTGAAATTTACCAATCACATAAACAAAAAGCGCGGTATTTATCAAAAAGGTTTGCTGCAAAAGAGGCTTTTGCAAAAGCAATGGGAACCGGTATAGTCGAAGGGGTTACGCTTCCGAGGATAGAAGTAGTCAATGACGCACAAGGAAAGCCGGAGATAAAATTACATGATGCGACTGCCAAGCTATTTGAAGAGTTGCAGCTAAACAATATCTTTTTAAGTATTAGCGACGAAAAGCATTATGCTGTCGCGCAGGTTATCATTGAAAAATAGACCTGTAGTTAAGGATTAAAAATAATAAAAAAGGATTATAACGATGAATGATAAAAGTACTCAAGTACAATCTGAAATTCAACCCGTTAGCCAATTGTATAAAAATTATGTTCTTTTAATGTTAACGTTGGTGTACGTATTTAATTTTATTGATCGGCAAATATTAGTCATTTTACAAGAGTCCATCAAACAAGATTTGGCTCTGTCTGATACGCAGCTCGGATTATTATCAGGTTTATCCTTCGCTGTTTTCTATGTGCTTTTGGGTGTGCCAATCGCAAGACTGGCGGATCGTAGTAACCGACGTAATATTGTGGCAATTTCATTAGTGATTTGGAGCGGCATGACCGCTGCTTGCGGAATGGTTCAAAATTATTATCAGTTGTTGCTTGCTCGCATCGGTGTTGGGGTCGGTGAAGCTGGTTGTAGTCCCGCCGCGCATGCGATGATTTCTGATTATTTTACCCCTAAGAAACGCGCTACCGCTTTATCTATTTATTCCATGGGGATCTATATCGGAATTTTGTTCGGATTTTCCTTAGGCGGTTGGTTAGATACTCACTACGGATGGCGGATCGCCTTTTTATCGCTCGGACTGCCGGGTATATTGTTTGCAATATTTTTCTTCTTTACGGTGAAGGAACCGAAACGGCTAAACCAAGTTAACACCGGCAATCAGAAATCTATCTGGCAAGTGTTTGTTTTCTTGTTTTCCAAAAAATCCTTTCTCTATCTTTCGGCCGCGGTAGGTTTACATACCTTTAGTACTTATGCACTTGGTAACTGGTTACCGTCATTCTTAGAAAGAGTGCACGGATTATCTAAAAGCGAAATTGGGCTATATGCTGGGTTGATTCTAGGTATCGCTGGGGCACTTGGCACCTTTGTTGGTGGTTACCTTGCAGATAGATTAGGACGTAACGACCGTAGCTGGTATATCAAAGTCTCAGCATACAGTGCATTGCTAGCGATCCCATTTTTACTCCTCTATTATTTTTCGTCTGCCATCAGTATTGTTTTGGGCGGACTGTTTGTAGGCTATGCATGTATTAGCACCTTCCTGGGACCTTCTATAGCAATAACTCACTCGCTTGTTCCACCCCATATGCGGGCATTTTCTTCAGCAATTCTGTTTTTAGTACTTAACTTGATCGGTTTAGGGCTTGGGCCATTAACCGTGGGAGTTATCTCGGATATTTTGCAACCCAGCTTTCAAGAGCTTTCCTTACGTTGGGCATTAGTTTCAACATTAGTTGTTAGCACTGCAGCGATTATATTGTTTTTTAAGGCTGCGTCGCATATTGACAATGACTTAGAGGCACAACAAAATAGTGATTAAAATTGTCTATTAGCCGATATTTAACGCTAAATATCGCTACTTGAGAACTAACTTTTGAGTCCCGATCAATAATAGGCTAGAATAGCAAAATACTCGAAATATCAATTAGTTAGCCTTTCGTAAGGATCGATCGTATTAAAACGTTATTTTCTCAGGGGGCCTCTCATTCAACTCGATTATTTATAGTTGTGGTTTTGTCGAGCATTTTGATGTTTGTCGACCACCGAGAAAAACACCTTCAAGGCTTAAGAACTACCCTCGGAACCATTGTCACACCGATCCTTTATTTGGCCGATATCCCTCAGGAATTTTTTGCTTGGAGTGGCGAATCTTTGGTTTCTCGTTCACAACTTAGACAGGAAAATCAAAGACTTAATGACGAATCGAATATTCTAAAGGCGCAACTTCAAAAATATATTGCGTTACAAACGGAAAACTCAAGACTAAGAAATTTACTCGGAACAGAAAATAAAACCCTTGAAAGACGATTACTTGCTGAAATTATTCAAATTGACAACGATCCATTCACAATCGATTTTATCATTAACCGAGGAGCCATGGATGACGTCTACGTTGGTCAAACAGTGATTGACGCGCAGGGAGTTGTTGGCCAGGTGATTAACGTTTATGCGTCAACAGCACGAGTTTTAATGATTTCTGATGTGAGCCATAGCATACCGGTGAGAATTGCTAGAAATAACGTCCGATCAATCGCTGCAGGTAGTGGTCAAATAAATCAACTTATCCTCAAGAACGTAACCGACACCACCGATATTAAAGTTGGTGATACGTTAATTAGTTCAGGATTAGGCCAAAAATTTCCAGTAGGTTATCCGGTGGCAACAGTTACCAAAGTTGAACACGACCCTGGAAAAGCGTATGCGATTATTTTCGCCCGCCCTACCGCTAAACTTGAACAAATAGCATCAGTCTTATTGGTTTGGACCGACTTGGATCAAGGTGAATAGCCCGTGATGAAGCAGGAATCAAAAGGCACTTTTGTGATGATACTGTCGTTCGCTGCGGCAATGTTTATGAATGTATTACCCCTGCCAGAAAGTATCAATCTTTTTAAGCCCGACTGGGTTGCGTTAGTACTAGTTTATTGGACGATGGCAATGCCAAGCCGAGTGGGCGTGTTAGTTGGTTGGTTGGTCGGTTTATTTGTTGATGTCCTATACGGCACATTGTTTGGCGTTCACGCCATGACATTTGCCCTAATTGCCTATCTTATTCAAATGACTTATCACCGGCTTAGGTTATTTCCCCGCTGGAAGCAATCCATCAATATTTCCGTAGTCATCGGTATACATATGTTATTAGGGCTAATTTTACGAAGTTTTGTGCAACCAATTAGTAGTGATTTTGTCTACTGGCTACCGCTTGTGGGAGCCATGTTATTTTGGCCCTGGGTATTTATTTTGCTGAGAGATATCAGACGAAAATTTTGTGTTTAGTTTTATACCCGTTATCAATGAAGATGCCGGTCAAGTTTTCTAGCTGAGCACCCGGAGGGCAAGGCTATAAACAACCATCTTCATTGATATCGGGTATATAATCAGAGAATGTCCTTATGAGAAATTGTTTATATGAATATTTATCTCGCTTCAAAATCACCACGACGAATGTCTTTGTTGAAGCAAATTGATGTTAGTTTTGAGTGCATCAATGCAGAAATAGACGAATCAAGCTTTAGGAGCGAAACGGCAGTAAAATATGTTCAGCGAATGGCGTTAGAAAAGGCCAATGCCGGATGGAGCGCGAGAGAGCGTCAACGCGACATTCCTTTACTTGCAGCTGATACTAGTGTTGTTTTAAAAGATAACATAATGGGAAAGCCGGGTGATAAAAAAGCCGCGTTTCAAATGTTGTCCGAGTTATCTGGAAATACCCACCAGGTAATGACGAGCGTCGCTCTAAAGCAGAGTGAACGGATAGAAATTGTGACTTCAATCACTGATGTTCAATTTGATCGTTTGTCTAGCGAAATGATCAACTATTATATACAAACGGGTGATTGCTTCGATAAAGCTGGCAGTTACGGAATCCAAGGTTTTGCCGCGCGTTTTGTTAAAACGATTTCAGGTAGTTACTCGGGCGTGGTTGGGTTGCCTTTATTTGAAACAGCAAAATTATTAGACAAATTTGTCACCGATCGAAAATGAATATGAGACTATGAAAGAAGAAATACTGATCAATGTAACTCCCCAGGAAAGCCGAGCAGCGATTTTGGAGAACGGTATGTTGCAGGAGCTTTTTATAGAAAGAGCTTCTAGTCGAGGATTGGTGGGCAACATTTATCGAGGTAAAGTGATTCGAGTGCTACCAGGAATGCAAGCTGCATTTATCAATATTGGTCGCGAACGATCGGCATTTTTGCATGCGGCTGAAATATTACCGATAGCCGAAGAAGAGCCCATTGACCAAAGTAAAATTCAAACACCTGGCATTAACGATCTGTTGCACGATGGCGAAACAATTACCGTTCAGGTTATCAAAGACGAATTAGGCAGCAAAGGTGCTCGGCTAACGACTCATTTGACCATTCCTTCTCGTTATTTGGTGTTAATGCCGGATAACCAACACATTGGCATCTCTCAAAGAATAGAAAACGAGGACGAACGAGCTCGGTTGAAAGAGGTTTTAGGTGGCAACGAAAAAAATACCGCCGGTTATATTGTTCGGACCGCGGCTGAAGGTGCCTCCAAAGATGAACTTTTACGTGATTCAGAGTTTTTACTAAAATTATGGGAGCGGATTAAACTCAAAATCCAACAGGTAAAAGCGCCATCGATTGTTCATGAAGATTTGGATTTAGCGCTGCGATTTGTGCGCGATTTAGTGCCTACAGACGTTGAAAAAATTAGAATTGATTCAGACACAGTTCATCAGCGATTGTTAGACTTTTTAGACGATTTTATTCCAAGCCTCAGTCCCTGCGTGGAAATGTATTGCGGCGAAAGGCCGCTCTTCGATATGTTTAATGTCGAGGATGACATTGAAAAATCTTTGCATAGTAAAGTGCAATTGAAATCGGGCGGATATCTAATTATTGAGCAAACCGAAGCCATGGTCACTATCGATGTGAATACCGGTGCTTTCGTTGGGTACAGAAATTTGGAAGATACAATCTTCAAAACTAATTTGGAAGCGGCATCATCACTAGCAAGACAACTGCGATTGCGAAATCTTGGCGGCATGATCATTATCGATTTTATCGATATGAAAGAAGAAGAACATAAACGACAAGTTTTGCGAACTCTCGAAAAAGCGCTCGATAAAGACCGTACTAAAACCCATATTTCAGAAGTTTCAACCTTGGGATTAGTACAAATGACTCGTAAAAGAAACCGAGAAAGTCTAGAGCATATTTTATGCGAAACCTGCCCGACCTGTGATAGCCGAGGCAGTATTAAAACCGCGCAGACCATTTGTTATGAAATATTGCGCGAGCTACACCGTTCAGCAAAAGCTTATGATGCGAAAAAATATTTGGTGTTAGCCTCTCAAGAAGTTGTTGATCGTATGTTGGATGAAGAAACTAATCATCTTGCAGAGCTCGAAACCATCATTAGTAAACCGGTAAGGTTTCAAGCAGAACCTCTGTACACTCAAGAACAATTCGACGTTGTACTCATTTAATTATGGAAGAGGTATCAAAAAAGGAAAAAACATCTCATCCAGTGGTGAGAGTTTTCGGCTATTGTGTCAATAAACTGTGGTTGTTGTTGGCAACAATCATAATTTTGCTTGCCTTAGTGCACCTCTCTCTGAGTTTTCTACTTCCTAAAATTGACCGTTATCATAATGAGATTGTTAACTGGATAGAACAACGCTATGACGTTGATATTGAGGTTGAAAAAATTTCTGCCGAATGGAGTGTGCAAGGGCCTGTTTTGGAGCTAACTCAACTTCAATTAAAATCAAAGGACGGAAATTACAATGCTTTACAAGTGGGCAAAGCTTCGCTCTATTTTGATATTATTACCAGTTTATGGGACCAGCGCTTTTCGACCCAAGAAATAGTGATTGATAAGGCCGATATAAATTTTTTCATTAATAGAAAACTGGGCGTCGCGATCAGCCAGGAAGAGGAAGAAAAAATTGCGATCGATTTAGAGGATACTAGCCAAACGCTTTTCGACACTCTTTTCGGACAAAAACGAATACGCCTCACTGACTCAAGCCTTAAGTTAAGAACTCTCTCAGGAACTGATTTTACTTATCATATTGAACAGCTAGATGTTAAGAAATTCGACCAAACTCATCAATTATCGGGGCAACTTAAATATGGAGAAGGTGGGCAAATAACGTTGGTGACAGAAGTTTTTGGGGACCCTTCACTTAAAGACAGCTATTCCGAAATTTATTTAAATGGTTCAGCTGCGGACATTTCGAAATTACCGTGGTTAGAAACTATTGCTTTGCAGGCGCCACAATCGGGTGCACTGTCTTGGCAGTTTTGGGGAACCTGGAAAAACAAACACTGGCAAAATGCCAATGCTTTATTTGCACTTAGAGATGCCAGTTGGTCAACGAGTCGGTCAAGCAAAAAAAACGAAAAAACAATAAAAGATAAGACTATAGACAAACAAAACCACTTGTCAGCGATGTTAACTTGGCAACATGATGATATCAGTAATGGTTATCTAGCCTTGCATCATTTCGAAGTTTCCACGGCGAATGAGAAGGACCAAAGCGGTAGTGATATTTTCGTTAAATTTAGCCGTCAAAATGAACAGCAGCTTAGTTGGAATTTACTATTAGAAGATTTTCAAGTTGCCCCACTTGTTAAGTATGCGGGTGAGGTTTTAAATGATAAATCTCAGCTGGCCCATTTTCTGAGTGAAGCCAATCTCGCGGTCGAACTCAACTACTGGAATTTCGACTTATCTAAGAAAGCGGATGTTTGGCAATCGCCTAACATCGAATTTCAATTTTCTAAGCTTGAATATAATGACTGGAAAGAGCTTCCAAAAGCCAACGGAGTTAGTGGAAGTGGTCAGCTCGGTTCATTAGTGGGCGAACTTCATTTGGAAGGAGAAGATGTTCAGTTGACCTTCGGAAAGTTATTTCGTCAACCAATTTACGCACAAAAACTGGTCGGAGATATAAGTTGGTTGTTTGATGATAATGATGCTATCGAATTGATGGTCGATCGATTCACATTAGTAAATAAAGATCTTCAAATGGAAGCTCGAGTAAAATATTTCGAACAAGAAAAAAAACCAGTATTGTCATTATATACAGAAATATCTCACGTGAATGTGAGTAACAAATCTCTTTATTTACCCACATCTGTCATGAGTGAAAATTTGGTGAACTATCTTGATAACGGGGTTAAGTCTGGAGAGCTTTCGTTAATCAAAAGTGTGGTTCGTGGACCGATGGAACAATTTCCTTTTGCCAACAATGACGGATTGTTCGTTGCTCTGGGTCAATTGAAAGGAGCTACCTATCAATATTTACCTGATTGGCCAAGCGCAACAGGTCTAGATGCAAAGTTGTTGTTTGAAGGCAACAGTATGGATATAACGGCAAGCAAAGCCTACTCGATGTCAAATGAAGTGATTAGTGCGAGAGCTATTACCAAAGATTTCGCAGCGAAAAATCCGATTCTTCAATTATTTTTGGATGTTACTAGTAAAGATGACTCTGGGAAAAACTTACTAGCTAAGTCTCCATTGAATTCGATTTCTAATTCACTGTCAGAAATTCAATTTCGAGGAAAGTTACGCACCAAAATAGAATTAGAGGTTGGCTTATCAAAATCAGTAGAAAGCAAGCCAGTCGTTAAAGGAGAGGTAATATTGAGTCCGGATCGCTCGAAAATTATCACTCCTTTTATTTCAGCAGAAAATTTGGATGGAAAAATAGAATTCGATCATTCAGGAATTTTGCCCAGTCGACTGACTGCACAGTATCGCAATAGAAAACTCGACGCAAGCTTGGTAGGAAAGAATTCGAGTTCAACCGCAGGACTTAGCATCGACGTTAAAGGTGTTTTACCTGCTGAGGGGATATCTGATTTCCTTGATTCGCGATGGAGTCAATATTTTGAAGGCGAAATGCCTTTTTCGTCATTGATTCAGTTTTCTCCACAAGATAATCCTGAAACAACTAAAGTCCTTTTTCAATCAACCATGCAAGGATTGTCAGTTAATCTTCCGGATGAGTTCGGCAAGACAAAATCTCAGACAGCAGAATTATTTTTGACTTTAAATTTAGCAGACCATTCTACGGGCGAAATCAAATGGCGTGGCTTAAATGGTAAATGGTATTGGAATAAGACCCAATCACAAGATAATATTTTTGGAAGTCAATCCCAAATTAGCTTTGATAATAAAAACAGCTCTGAAGAAACTTCGAGCAATAACGTAGATGCCGACGTTAATTCAGACTTTAATTATGGCGGTGATTTTTCGATTAATAAAGCAATGACAAACTCTGATTTAGTCGAGCCGGGTATTCGTGCGAGCGGAAACATTTCACAAGCCAACTTGAGAAACTGGTTGGATTTTATCGAAACCTTGAATACTGATGCCAGTTCAGTAGGTAGTGCCGATCAACCGCCGTTGTTTTTCGAATCGATTAGCTTAGAGCTAGAAGAGCTCGATGTAAATCTGGCTACTATCAATGATAGCAAATTAAATATTGTCAAACTGATTGACAAACCTTGGACAATCGATCTTACCTCCAGTCAGGGTAACATTAATTTGGTAATGAATTCTAATATGGCATGGACAGCGAAATTATCTCAGGTTGATTTAGAGCTTAACGAAAAATTATTTGCGAAAACGGATAGCAGCGAAATATTAGTTGATAAAACATTGGTTGATGAAATATTAGTTGACGAAATAACGCAACCGAATTTAAAGCCTAATTTACTTCCGGGCGATATTGTTGATATAGATATTTCCTGCAGCGGATGTATCGTACAGGGCAAAGACTATGGTGATATTCTACTTCAAATCAGAAAAAGTGAGCAGGGCGTTTATTTCTCTGGGCAGTCAAAGAAAGAGAAACAGCACCAATTGATTTTGTCAGGGAGATGGTTTAAACCCGAAAATCAAATGACTCGAACTGAGACCTCTTTTGAATTAAACAGTCCCAATATAGGACAGCTGCTTAAAAAATGGGATCTTGAAGCCGCTATTGAAGATAGTTCTGTCAATTTAGTGGCTAATCTCGCCTGGGATGATTCTCCATGGAAATTTGATTATACCAATGCCCAAAGTGATATGAGATTAAAATTGGGCAAAGGCTATTTAAGTGAAATAAGTGATGAGAAAGGTCGACTGTTCTCGTTATTTAATTTGCAGTCTTTGGTCAGAAAATTAACTTTCGATTTCAAAGATGTCTATAAAAAAGGTTTTTTTTACGATTCAATCACAGGAACGCTACAGTTAAAAGATGGCATTATTGGTTCTGAAAACGTGAATATTAAAGGAAATGTTGCAGATGTAAAACTGTATGGTCACACCGATATAAAAAACGAAACTATCGAACAATTGGCTGTTATCACGCCGCATTTAACTTCGAGTTTGCCTGTGTTAGCTGCATGGGCAGTCGAACCGACAACAGGCATTATCGTTTTTTTGTTGAACAAAATAATGGAGCCCGCAGTTGAAGTAGCAACCCGTATTGACTACCGGATCCATGGAACGTTTGATGAAGTAAAAGTCGATCAAGTTAAGACAAAGAAAGAGAAGGTTGTGGTTGAATACGAGTCTGAATCTGAATCTGAATCTGAATCTGAATCTGAACTAGAACTAATAAACGACAAATCAAACAAAGCCCCTATAAAAGAGGATGAGAAATCATCCGATAAAGGAGATCTAATAAAAGAGAAAACTGAATCAGACGATCCCGTTGTCGAAGATTCAGAAGATCAGTTAATCCCAATGAAGTCGTCTACTCACTAGTATGCAATTAGAAAAACTCAAAATCGCAGCAATACAGATGGTCTCAAGCGCCGATTTTGGGCAAAATTTGCGGCGAGCGGTTGAGTTGATTTCAAACGCGGTAAAGGAGGGGGCAGGATTAGCTGTTCTACCAGAATATTTTGCTATCATGGGATTAAAAGAAAAAGATAAATTTGTTCACGTGGAATCCCATAAAAATGGCATTCTACAAACGACATTAAAAGCGCTCGCCAAAAAATTAAATGTTTGGATAGTCGCTGGCACCCATCCCATTGCATCCGACGATGCTTGCAGACCATTTGGGCGGTGTTATGTTTATGATAGTAAGGGAAATATTGTCACTTGGTACGATAAAATTCATTTATTCGATGTCGAAGTTGGTGATAACCAAGGGAGCTATTGTGAGTCAAAATACACCCAGGCAGGTGATCGTCTAGTTAGTTTTGAATCTCCCTGGGGCAAGATTGGTTTAGCTGTTTGTTATGACCTTAGGTTTCCTGAACTTTTTAGAGAACTAGTTGATCAAGGTTGTCAAATTTTCGTCATGCCAGCCGCTTTTACTTATAAAACGGGTGAAGTCCATTGGCAGTTATTAATAAAAGCGAGAGCGGTGGAAAATCTCTGTTATTTTGTTGCATCTGCGCAAGGAGGCAGCCATCAAAATGGGCGAGTTACTTGGGGACACTCTTGTATTGTTGGACCTTGGGGTGAAAGTTTGGCTCAAATAACAACCGGTGAAGGATTCGCCATAGCGAGCCTCGACAAACAGAAACAGATGCAATTGCGAAAAGAATTTCCTGTGCTCAGGCATAAAAAGCTATAATAAGCCCATACGGACATAGTCCAGTTTTCAATACCTTTTCGGATATTATATGCCAAAGACGCCGCTCGATACCTCTAGTGAATTTTTATCCAAAGACGGATTAGAGAGTAAAGATCTTGTTACCACCTTGGAATCAATGATGTCCCGTCAGATTGATTTCGCTGAATTGTATTTCCAAAGCAGTCGCCATGAATCATGGATGTTGGAGGATGGAATCGTAAAAGATGCCAGCTTTAGCAGTGATAGGGGAGTCGGTATTCGCGCCTTGTCGGAAGATAAGACCGGGTTTGCCTATTCAGAAGAAATCCTGTTGCCAGCCATTCAACAAGCGGCAAACGCCAGTAAGTCAATCGCGCTTGCGGGCAGCCAAAAAACAGTCAAACTCGACTCAATTGGCTCACAAGTTGCTCGTTATAGCGAAGATGATCCTTTAATGAGCTTGAGTGAGTCCGAAAAGTTAGCCCTACTGCATCAATTAGACAAACTAGCAAGAGCTGTGGACCCAAAGGTTCGAGAGGTCATTGCTTCTTTGTCTGGCGTTTATGAGCAGATATTAGTCTGTGCATCTGATGGCACCTTTCGTTGTGATATACGGCCATTGGTTAGAGCTAATGTTACCGTTATTGTTGATAGCAATGGAAAAACAGAACGAGGTAGTGCTGGCGCTGGCGGTAGAGATAGTTATCAAATATTAACCGACGAGCTATTGCAGCAATTAGCCCAAGAGGCAGTTCATCAAGCTTTGATAAACATAGAGGCAATTGAGGCGCCAGCGGGCTTGATGCCTGTGGTCCTTGGTTCTGGCTGGCCTGCGGTATTGCTTCATGAGGCAATTGGTCATGGTTTAGAAGGAGATTTTAACCGTAAGGGCTCTTCTGCATTTAGCAATCGAATCGGCCAGCGGGTTGCGTCGCCTCTATGTACCATTGTTGACGATGGTACTATCAACGGACGACGGGGATCGCTAAGTATTGATGATGAAGGTACTCCGACCCAATCGACTACATTAATTGAAAAGGGTATCTTAACGGGATACATGCAAGACAAAAAAAATGCGCGGTTAATGAATCAAAAATCGACTGGTAACGGCCGCAGAGAATCTTACTCTTGCTTGCCGATGCCTCGCATGACCAATACCTATATGCTCGCAGGTGAGAGCGAAAAAGAAGATATTATCAAGTCTGTAAAAAAGGGATTGTACGCGCCAAATTTCGGCGGAGGACAAGTCGATATTACTTCCGGGAAGTTTGTCTTCTCAACCAGTGAAGCCTATTTAATTGAAGATGGCAAAATTACAGCTCCTGTAAAAGGAGCAACACTTATTGGAAACGGACCGGATGTCTTGACCAAGGTGAGTATGGTCGGTAATGATATGGCTCTCGACAAGGGAGTTGGTATTTGTGGCAAAGCGGGACAAAGTGTACCGGTGGGAGTCGGTCAGCCAACACTAAAAATAGATGAATTAACGGTTGGTGGAACTAACTAATGGCAATTAAAAAATTCAACCGCAACGAGTCTGCTCCAGACTATGCTAGTAAAACTCAGATTAAACACGATGCTGTCGTACTAAAAAAATTCGGCGAAGAATTAACTCGCCTGCCAGTGAAAACTCTAGAAAAATTGCCGTTGTCGGAAGTTTCCCTAAAAAGTTTACTCGACTTCCAAAAAATGACTAGCAACTTAGCAAAAAAAAGGCACTTAATGTATATCGGTAAATGTCTTAGAAAAGAAGACGAACAAGAAATTCGAAGTGCCCTTGAAGCTGAATCGATTAGCCATTTAAAAAGAAAAGAGGTGCAAAATAATAACTTAGACGAGCAGATCAATTCGTTGTTGATCGAAGGCGAAACTAAGGTCGACGAATTATTGACCAAGTTTCCAATGTTAGAACGACAAACGCTAAGGCAAATAATGCGAAATATTAGCAGTGCTAAGACGGATGAAAAAAAACGGCAAGCAATTGACAAAATGAAACGCTACTTAAATGAAAACTCAGAGCCTAATAGGTTATCAATTTAAATAGGATATTCTTGGAGAATATAAATAAAAATATGAATCAGCAAACAGTCAATACTGCATCTGCCGACGAGTTGGATATACCCAAAGAAATCGAATTCTTCGAAGCAAGCTGTGAAGAGTTGGTGAATTATGCGAAAAAAAAGGGTGCGAGCCAAGTCGAAGTAGGCGTCAGTAAAGATATTGGTCTTAGCGTATCAGTGCGCAATAGGGAAATCGAAACTCTGGAATATAACCGTGATAATGGATTCGGAATAACAGTCTATCTAGGAAAGCAGAAAGGCGTCGCGACTACCAGTGATTTGTCGGAAAAAGCCTTGCACGAGGCAGTAGATGCAGCTCTAAATATAGCAAAATATACTCAGGCGGATCCTTGTTCTGGATTAGCCGATGCTGAATTAATGGCAACCAACGAAGTAGACTTAGAGCTTGATTGGCCGATGGGAATTGATGCGGAAAAAGCCAAAGACCTTGCATTAGAATGTGAAGCTTTTGGGCTCGATTATAGCGATAAAATTTCTAACAGTGAAGGGGCGTCATTTAGCAGTCATCGTAACATCCGTTTTTACACCAACTCTCATGGTTTTAAAGCTGCAACTCCATCCACCCGTCACAGTTTGAGCTGCGTATTATTAGCAGAAGATTCTTTAGGAAAACAACGCGATCATTGGTATACCATTAGTCGTGACGCTAAAAATCTTGAAACAGGAAAAACCGTTGGAGAAAAGTCTGCTGAGAAAACTATCGCACGACTAAACGGCCGACAAATTAAAACGCAAAAAGCGAAAGTTTTGTTTGTTCCCGAAATTGCGCGTTCTTTGGTTGGAAATTTCAAAGCCGCGATTAACGGCACTAATATTTATCGAAAGTCGTCCTTTCTTCAAGACTGTTTGCATAAAAAGGTTTTTCCTGACTTCGTGACTATGGAAGAACAACCTTTAATAAAAAAAGGACTAGCAAGTGCTTGGTACGATAATGAAGGGTTGGCAACCAAACAACAAAACATTATTGAACAAGGGATTGCCAATACATTTTTACTTAGCAGTTATTCTGCTAGAAAGTTAAATATGCAACCGACAGGACACAGTGGTGGCGTACATAATCTTTTAGTTTCCTCGACAGGACAAAGCTTCGATCAGTTGATAGAAGAAATGGGTAGCGGACTCTTAGTTACGGAATTAATGGGCCAAGGTGTTAACATGATTACTGGTGACTATTCGCGTGGCGCATCGGGATTTTGGGTTGAAAACGGAGAAATTCAGTTTTTTGTTCAGGAAATTACCATTGCCGGAAATCTAAAAGATATGTTTGCTAATGTTATGGCAATTGGAAATGACCACGATTTACGCAGCGGTCTGCTGACGGGCTCTTGGTTGTTACCGGAGATGATGATAGCGGGAAGTTGATTTTTAGTTGTTAAAGCTCTAATTATTACCTTCCTCAAATTGCACCTCCAATCGAAATGTAATGCCTGGAATGGTTTCTCTTTCTAGTGAGTCGAATGTACGGGTAAATCGTATTTCTGGTTCTACTTCAAAATATAACCAGTCCACGGATGTTTTATTTCGATAGCGAACAGATAAGCGATAATCTTCGACAAAATAATCTCGGTTCGAATATCCTTTGACGCCTAATTGATACGATATCAATTTTTCGTCAGTCAATCGATTGATAATAGAAAGTCGATTTCGCCATTCATTGCCTTCACTTTTTTCTGCTCGTAAAATTGAATAGCGCCATCGAAAGAGATTTTTTTTATTAATAATCTTATTCAATTCTAATTTTGTAGTAACACCATATCCCAAACCTTCTTCCCAAAATAAATAATTATAATTAAATATTTCCAAACCTTCATTTTCTATAAGAGGCATGCTGTGTTTTATGAATGCAAAAGTATCCAAAGACGAGTTTATTCCAACTCGAAAATCAAACTTCGAGTCGGCTATCATATCTGACTGATAGTTGAGTGCTGCTGACAGGTTATCATCATCATTTTCCGCCAGTGTATCAGGTACATTTTCCTCTGAATTGAATGTATCACTTGAATTTCGTTCATCATTAGAAAGGAGGATGCTGGTTCGCTTACTTAATTGTGGCAAATGTACTTTAGCTTTGATTCGAGGTCGATAAGTTAAATTTTCGCCTTCGCGTATGGTGAAGTTGTTAATCATTCTTAAATAGTCATAACTTGCAGAATCGAGTTCTTCTCGTTCACCAAAAAATTTATCGACCCAATTAGCAAATTCTACAGCTCGCTTATGAATGGTATTTTTCGAATTTTCGAATACGGATTTCTTATCCGATGAGCTCTTGTTTTCGAGAGATAGGGGGATTTCTGTTGACGATTCAAAGACTGTTTTTTCATCTACTTGTGAAATGTTTTTTTCTGTACTAGCTTCCTTTAGCTCATTTTCTTCTGTGGTTGAATAGACTAGCGGGGTGCTTACACAATAGAAAAATAATAAGAGATAAACGCTTGTTTTCGATATTTTTCTAATTGATGCCTCCTTGGCGGTTATAAATCTCATTCGTTAATCCTTACTTTTTGCGATACTGCCTTTATAATTCGTTTTCTCAATTTGATGTGCGACATAAACCACCCAATATTCGACGTGCGGGGATTTAATGTCATAATAGAATCCTACTCCAATTTCGTTCTGCAATAAATAAAATTCATGTTCTGCCAGTAAATGCATGCGGTGTCCTTCAGAGTCCTTAAATTCTTGCCACATCTCAGCAGGCTCCGAAAGTCCTCCAGCAATTGCTTTTACATTATTTTCCAAGAATCGGGGATAAATTCTAGACAGTGGATATCCAGCGTCAACAAGACGCATGTTAGCTGAGTTTTTTCCAATATGGCTTACTCGGCCAAGTTCAGCCATTTCTCTTGCTTTTTGATCAGCGATTTTAGAGAGTAATTGATTACACTTTAGTTCAGACCGTCTCTGTTTGGGATCTTCAATAATAAGTTTGGCTAAAATTCGAGCCTTGGCGGTTAAACCACAATTCTGATCGGCGCTAGCATGACTTTTTTGAGAAATTAATCCGATTATTGCTAAACAAAGAAAAAGGGATTTAAGAGCATTCATAACAGTCCTTTGTAATAGGTGTGAGAGCTTAAACATAATCAATAGGTAAGCGAGTAGTATTCTTGATTTCTTCCATGGCAAAACTAGAGCTAATGTCAGAAAAATCTGCTCGAGTGATTAACTTTTTGTAAAAAGCATCAAAAGATTTCATATCTGGAACGACTATTCGAAGTAGGTAATCGATGTCGCCGCTTAGTCGGTAAAATTCCATGATCTCTGGTATTTCTTTAATCGTTGCGGAAAATTTTTTTAGCCATTCAGGATTATGCTGATTGGTTTTGACCATAACAAATACGGTTAATCCAACATTGAGTTTTTCGGGGTCAACCAGCGCAACTCGCCCTCTGATGGTACCTGATTTCTCTAATTGCTGAATTCGCCGCCAACAAGGTGTCGTCGAAAGACCGATCTTTTGTGCGATTTCATTAACTGAGAGGGTGCAATCAGTTTGTAAAATATCAAGAATGTTTTTATCGAACGAGTCCATGGAATAAACTTACCTCATTTTTCGAATAATTGGAATAATATACTATTTATTGGTATCAAACGAGTTTAAATAGCACTATTTTTTCCACTTTATTGTGAAATAATAGCGATCTAGTTAATGCGTTAGAGCGTTTTGCACGATTCCTCTGCAATTAACCTCGAAATGTTGTTGTAAACCTACAAGAAAAATAGAGATCATTAGGAAGTTTTAGCTATGAGCTTAGAAAATTATTTTAGTCAATTTCGGAAGAATGTTGTGGGCATCAATCTAAGTCACAACGGAAAAAAGATTTTGTATGCTGATTGGACCGCCAGCGGGCGTCTTTACGGTCCTATAGAAGACTTTATGACCAACAAAATTGGACCTCTAATTGCCAATACCCATACCGAAGCCAGCTTTACCGGCTGTGCAATGACAAATCTCTATCATGAGGCACAGCAAATCATCAAGCAGCACGTTAATGCCGGTAATGAGGATGTATTAATTTGTGCTGGCGCCGGAATGACCACAGTAGTAAACAAGTTTCAGAGGATTTTGGGATTAAAGCTGCCAGAAAAATGGTCTAATTGCATCGAAATCGCTGGAAAGGATAAACCGGTTGTGTTTATCACTCATATGGAGCACCACTCTAACCAGACGACTTGGGAAGAGTGCGCGGTTACCGTTGTTCGCATTCCAGAGGACGACGAAGGATTGCCGGATAGCAACGCATTGGCGGATCTTATTTTAGAATATCGTGATAGGCCACTGCTAATTGGAAGCTTTACCGCTTGTAGCAATGTGACAGGAATAAAAACGGACTATAAGCAATTAGCTACAATAATGCACCAAAATGGCGGTTATTGTTTCGTAGATTTTGCTGCATCGGCACCTTATGTCCATATCGATATGCACCCTGAAAATCCACTTGAGCGGTTAGATGCAGTAATGTTTTCGCCACATAAGTTTTTAGGGGGGCCCGGTAGTTCTGGAGTCTTAGTATTTAACAAGGCGTTATATACAAATAAAGTGCCAGATCACCCTGGCGGTGGAACTGTGACGTGGACCAATCCTTGGGGTAAACATCATTTTTTTGATGATATTGAAATAAGAGAAGATGGTGGAACGCCGGGATTCTTACAAACTATTCGCACGGCGCTATCGATTCGACTAAAGCAACAAATGGGTACTGAAAATATTAGGCAACGAGAAAAAGAGTTGGTTGATATTTTGTACGCCGAGCTAAGCAAAATTCCTTCGTTAGAAATTTTGCACGAGCAGCACAAAAATCGTCTCTGTGTTATTTCGTTTTACGTCCCAGATATCCATTTCAATTTAATCGTACGTCTTTTAAGTGACCGATATGGCATTCAAACCCGAGGGGGGTGTTCTTGCGCAGGTACTTATGGACATATTTTGCTGGGAGTTGATCAAGAAACATCACAGGAAATTACTTGTCAAATTGATGAAGGTGATCTCAGTCGCAAGCCGGGTTGGGTGAGAGTGTCCATGCATCCCACATCGACCGATGATGAGGCAAGGTTTATTGCTAATTCAATTGCAGAAATAGTAGAAAATATACGAGAATTGGAGCGAGGTTATCAGTTTGATAGTTCGGTTGGCGACTACCTTCCAGCGAAAGAATCTCCTCTGACTTTGAGTCTCGCAGATTTCTGAAAGAGTCCATGAATAGGTTTTTCAATCTACAAAAAGTAGTACCGAGCCTGTCATTGGTCTATTATTAAAGGCAACACATTGCTTGTGAAAAAATATGGCTCTATTTTTGAGAGAGCGATAATTTTCGCGCCGAATAATAGACACTTTTAATGCATAACGGTTTTCCCAATTCAGGGCTAGTTTTCGTTGGTAGGCAGGGTACTAGACTCATTGCGGCTAATTGGCTTAAATTTTGGCTAGTTCTGTTGCTAGGAATAGTCAGCAGTCCATTGATTGCTGAGCAATCAGCAGAAAGATTAAATCGTACAACCACTGACGCGAAATTTAACATTTCAGAAAAACCGATTAGAATTGCGATTTTTAGCAGGAGTGCGCCTTTTTCCTTAGTACTACCCGACGGGAAAATTGCTGGTCTATATGTTGATATTTGGCGAGCTTGGTCACGTGTCACCGGTCAAAAAATTATTTTTGTCCCAGGTAGCTATTCGGACAATATTAATGCCTTAAAGAATAACCGCGCGGATATTCACGCGGGATTATTTGTTAATCAGAAACGAAGACAATGGGCGGTATTTTCACTACCGATAGACAGGGTTCCTACCGGTCTTTTTTTTCGTGGTGATTCAGCTAGTACTCCACCGATTGAATCTTTGGTTGGAAAAATAGTGAGTGTTGGCAAAGGCTCTTTTCAAGAGAGCTTTTTGAAAGAAAATTATCCTCAAATCAAAGTTGTCACCTATACAAGCACCGCAGTAGCAATCGACGATTTATTGCAATATAAAACTGACGCCATTGTTAGTGAGAGTGCCAATGTCAATACGACTCTTGCCAAGCTTGGGATTAACGGAGCGTTGAAGCAAAGAGAACAAGCGCTTTTCAATAATACGGCACACGCATTAATACCTAAAAGTAAACAACATTTATTACCTTTGATTAACTCCGGCATCCGCGCCTTGCCAATTGATGAAATTGTTAGGTTAGAAAAAAGGTGGCTACCAGGTTACCCCGCCTATTTCGAAGAGTTAAAGACGTCTTTGGTACCGAGTTTATCAATAGAAGAACAGGACTGGTTGTTGATCAATAATCATTTCAAACTGGGTGTTGATCCTGCTTGGGCACCTTTTGAGTTCTTCGATAAGCATGGGCAATACGCTGGAATTAGCGCTGAATATGTTGCTAAATTATCTAAGAAGATGTCGGTCGATTTAGAGCCCGAAAAAGGACTCAGCTGGTCACAAGTTATTAAAAATGTTCAGGATGGCAAGCTCGACATTCTTCCAGGGGTTGCACCTTCGGAAGAACGGAAAAAATATTTAGTTTTTAGTAAGCCTTACGTTAGTTTTCCGAATGTTGTTGTGACGCGCAATAATGCAGAATATGCCAAAGATCTAGATGACCTTAACGGCAAAATAATAGCGGTAGTCGACGGCTATGCAATCACCGAACTATTGCAAAAAAATCATCCTAAATTAACTTTAAAAACCGTGCAAAATATATCTGAAGGCCTGTCTCTAGTAAAAGATCAAAAAGCTTTTGGTTATGTCGATAACTTTGCAGTGGTTTCACACTATTTAAATATCAACAAAACGGATAGCTTAAAAGTGGCAATATTTACTCAATACGATGATACTTTATCATTTGGGGTTAGAAAAGAGTTAAAACCGCTGGTATCAATCATTAATAAGGCACTGGATAGTTTATCAATAAATGAGCGAAAAGAAATCACCAACCATTGGCTTACAGTACAGGTAAATGTTGGTACCGATATTGTTACCATTTTGAAGTGGAGCTTACCAACACTAGTTGTTTTGTTTACGATTATATTTTTCATTTGGCGGTCGAACACTCAATTGAATACAGAAATTCGAAGAAGAATACGGGTGGAAGCTGAATTGGCAGATGCGAGAGATCTCGCTGAAAAAGCCAATCTCTTGAAAGGTGATTTTTTAGCGAATATGAGCCATGAAATTCGTACCCCAATGAATGCGGTTATTGGAATGTCTCATTTGCTTGAAGAAACAAATTTAGACGCCAAACAGCTAGAATATATTGATACGCTTAACCATTCGTCCGCATCACTATTACTTTTAATCGATGACATTCTTGACATATCGAAAATGGAAGCTGGTAAATTGGAGTTAGAATCAAAAGCGTTTAATCTGCGAGAAACCATTAAGAGAATCGTTCACCAAGTTCAAGTAGGTATGGATCAATCTTCCGTTAGATTAGTGGGGTCTATTGATAAAGACGTTCCGATAGAGCTTATGGGGGATGAACATCGCTTAGGACAAATTTTATTAAACTTGGCTGGAAATGCAGCTAAATTTACCAAAGATGGAGCCATTGAGATTCGTGTTTTCGATCTATCAAAGGAAGAGTTAACTGCTCGAGAGAGGTCACAAGATAAACAGATTAGATTACATTTTATAGTAGAGGATAGTGGTATCGGTATGTCTTCGACGCAAATCGAAAAGCTATTTCAAACTTATAGCCAGGCGGACTCTTCAATAACCAGAGAATATGGCGGAACCGGTTTGGGACTGTCGATATGTAAAAGTTTATGCGAATTAATGGGCGGAAAAATTTGGGTTAAAAGTCAGCTTGGTAAAGGTAGCCAATTTCATTTTACCGCCGTCTTTGATAGGGCAATTAGCGATAATACGAAACGAGAAAGCATCCCTATATTCGATAGAAAAAATGCTTTGATACAGCTTAAAGACAAAAGAATTTTGCTAGTCGACGATAATTTTGTCAACCTGACAATCGCCAAAACAATGCTTGTCAAATCGGGCATGCAGGTTGTTACTGCAATAAATGGTCAAGAATCGATTGATGAGCTGCAAAATGGCCATTTTGACGCCGTATTAATGGATGTTCAAATGCCGGTGATGGACGGATATGCAGCAACCAAAGTGATCAGACAAAATCCAAAATATCGAAATTTAGTCATTATTGGACTCTCTGCTAACGTGATGAAAAGTGATACCGAAAAGGGAAGAAACGCCGGTATGGATGACTATTTGGGCAAACCAATTAGTTTAGATAAAATATTAGAGGTGTTGGCAACGCATTTAATCTAGCCAGTTGAACCTGTGCTTGGAACTCAGGATAACAGGTATGGAAACTTCGGAAAATACATTGCGATAAACCCGTTAAATGTCTAATTATTGTCTATGCTTAATAGAGGTAATATATTGTTGTAGGTTTAATTTAAAACAAAAAATGAATAAATAGTGGAAAAGAAACCGCCAAATCTTGCTTTTAGAACTCAAATCACCCTGATGTTGCTTAGTGTGGTCGTCATTATGCTGGCGGCAACACTAATTTATCTGAATACCAGTGTAGCCAGCGATTTAGAACAATCAACTATTCGAACCAGCGTTCAACGCGCACAACTCGTGGGCAAACAGGCTATTTCGTCTATTGAGAAAAAGGATGATAGTGCGGCTAATCTTATTGCAGCCCAGTATCAAGCCGATGAGTCTGTAAATGTCGCGGCCATCTTGCTCGCCAACCAATCGCTTTTGGGTTTTTATTCTAAAATCAAGGATATACCCTTACCTCAGTTGAATGTTGACCAACCATTAGTACAAACCGATGATCGTTTGGTTATTGCTGAACCAATCACCTGGCAGGGAGTTGCGAGCGGTTATGTTTATGTCGAATATGATCGAGCCATGCTTTTTAGCTCCGAAAACTCAATCACGACATTTATTGTTGCTCTGCTCATATTTATGTTGTTTGTTAGTTTCCTATTGGCGGGTCTGTTTCAAAATATGTTGACTAACCCAATTACCAAAATGGTTAATCACATTAATCATATCTATAAAACCAAGGATTTTAATAAAAGGCTCAAGCCATCTAGCATCGGAGAAATCGGCCGATTAGTCGGTGGATTCAATCAAATGCTCGATGCTTCGCAAGAAAGAGAACGAGGACTTACCGCTCGCAGCAAACAATTACAAAAACTAGTGGAAGTAAGAACCAAACAGCTTTTCCAAAAATCGCATTACGATGCACTAACAGGTCTGCCGAATCGTTATCTGCTGGTGGACCGCCTACATCAAGCCATTTCAAAATCGGCACGTTCTAAATCGGTTATCGCTCTTTTATATTTGGATTTAGATCGATTCAAAATAGTTAATGATAATTTTGGCCATCAAAACGGCGACCTTTTATTAAAAGAAGTTACCAAGCGTTTGAAAGACACAGCTCGCGACGGTGATACGGTTGCCAGGCTCGGTGGCGATGAATTTGTCTTTCTTTTAGAAAATCTCTCTCATGCAAAAGATGCCGCTCGAACGGCTTTAAGAATTATCGACTGTTTTAGCCAACCTTTTCAGCTGCAAGAACATTTGCTACACGTTTCGACAAGTATTGGCATTAGTATTTATCCAGACGACGGAAAAGCGCATGAATTATTGCTAAAAAACGCAGATATTAGCATGTATCATGCGAAGAAAAAGGGGCCTGGTAACTTTAGTTTTTATTCGGATGAAATGAATAATGCGTCATTGGAACGACTTGCCATCGAGGCTAATTTAAGGAAAGCCATTGAAAACAATGAGCTTCACCTTGTATATCAGCCGCAAAAGAATTTACACCAAGATCACTTTAAAAATGCTGAAGCATTATTACGTTGGCAAAATCCCGAATTAGGTTTTGTGTCGCCAGGAGTTTTTATACCTATCGCCGAAGAAACGGGCCTGATCAAGAAAATTGATCTCTGGGTGATATCTGAAGTTTGTAAACAACTTAAAATATGGGGGGAACAAGGCCTAAATGATCTGACTGTTGCTATCAACGTGTCTGCCGGACATCTTATTAGTCCGACTTTACTAGAGCACTTAAAGACCGAAATAATTGTTAATCAACTAAAAGCAGAGCAACTCGAAATCGAAATCACCGAGCAAGTTTTTGTTGAGCAAACAGAGAGAACGATAGAGAGTTTGTCGGCTATTAAGAAATTAGGCGCCAAAATAGCGATAGATGATTTTGGAACCGGATATTCCTCTTTGCAATATATTCAAGATTTTCCAGCCGATACACTCAAGTTGGATGGTATGTTTATTCAAAATCTCGAAACCGACCAAGCCAGTCAAGGCATTGTTCGTTCAACGATTATTCTTGCCCATAGTCTCGGGTTAGAGCTTGTCGCAGAATGTGTAGAAGAGCAATATCAAGCAGAATTCCTGAAAGAAAATCACTGCGATTTAATACAAGGTTATTATTATTCAAAACCATTAAAACCCGATGAAATTCCTAGTGTTTGTGGATCTTAATATCGCCTTTCAGTGTAACTTCGTTTTCGTTGCTGACCGTGTCCACTCTATGAAACCTAACTGTCCTTAAATCGGACGGATTATAAAACCTGACAGTCTATTTCCCCATCTGATAGCAAGATGCTCACCAATTGCTTTTTTTCAACCTGATCCATTTTGCTAATGACCGACTGAGTACTCTTATCACGCGTAATACTGTAGCCCCGAGCAAGAGTTGAAAGCGGGCTCAGCGTATTGAGATTTGATGCAGAAATGGCCAATTGATTAACCTTCTTTTCGAATAGCACAGCAAGACTATTTTTTAATCGATTTTCAAGGCGGTCTATTTGATGTTTTTTGCTGAGTAATTTTTCTTTTGGGTGATTTATTTGTAATTTTCTTGTCAAGCTGTCCAGTGATGTTGAGCGAGCATTAATTAGATCTCGAAAACTTACCAAAAGCCGGTGTCGAAATTGCTCCAATTGACGTGCTGATTTTAATATCGTTTGTTCTGGATCTCTCAATTTAAGTCTGGCGATATTGAGCCTCGATTGTAACTCACCGAGGTTATATTGAAGAACTGCATTTAAATCTTGTAAGAGTATGTCGGTTTTTTGCCAGAGAACCTGTTGATCCGGCACCATTAATTCAGCTGCAGCGGAAGGAGTTGCCGCACGTAGGTCGGCCACTAATTCGGTTATTGTTACATCAACTTCATGCCCAATTGCGGCGACTATTGGGATTGCACATTTAGCAATTTCTCTAGCTAATCGCTCATCATTAAAACACCATAGATCTTCTAGTGAACCGCCGCCGCGCGTCATTAATATCACATCGCATTCATTTCTTTGCTGAGCGGTTTTTAAAGCTCGAATTATACTAGAACTAGCATTTTCTCCTTGGACTTGGGTCGGATAAATGATGACAGGTACCATCGGACAATGCCGACTTAAGACCGTTAAAACATCGTGAATGGCTGCGCCAGTCGGAGAAGTTATAACACCAATTTTGGAGGGGAGGAAAGGCAACTGTTTTTTCAGTGAACTTGAAAATAAACCTTGCTGTTGCAATTGATTGATTAATTCATTTAAAGCGAGTTGAAGTTTGCCTAGTCCTGAAGGTTCCATATAATCCGCAATCATTTGATAGTCACCGCGAGCTTCATAAAGGCTGACCTTTCCCTTTACAATGACCTTATCGCCTTCCTTCGGTAAAAATTGAAGCCGTCGATTCTTAAATTTGAATATAGCGCACTTAATTTGAGCACTATTATCTTTCAGAGTGAAATACCAGTGCCCGGAAGACGCTTGAATAAAGTTGGAAATTTCGCCTTCAATCCAAAGCGAGCCGAGCTCCAATTCCATTAGCTGTTTAGCCTTACGGTTAAGCTGGCTTACTGTGAGGACCTCTCGCTGCGGAATCTGATTGCTTTCAGTCGTTAAGCTCAACGATTCAGCTGGACGTTGATTGCTAGGTTGCTGTGGTTGTAAGTAAGGCTTTCGCATATTGATTTTGTTCTTTGTCCGTTGGTGACAACTCTGCGGGGAGAGAATGTTATTGAGTATATAGAAAATTGTTGGTCCGGTATGTCAAATTCATTGATAAAAATCAAAATTAATCTCAAAAAAATAATTGTTACTCTGCACCAAATGTCTGTATAATCCCGCTTTGGCTGTATCAGCCCTTCTCGAAACGGTGAAAATTACGATGCGAATCACTCAAGAAGCCCTCACATTTGATGACGTTTTACTTCTTCCTGCCCATTCACAAGTTCTGCCCAATATGGTGGATCTTAAAACAAAGATAACTCGCGGCATTAGCCTAAATATTCCATTAGTCTCGGCTGCCATGGATACGGTTACGGAATCCGGTCTGGCGATTGCAATCGCTCAGGAAGGCGGAATTGGATTTATTCATAAGAATATGGATATAAATACCCAAGCGGCTGAAGTGTTGAAGGTAAAAAAATATGAAAGCGGTGTAGTAACCGATCCTATCACCGTGACTCCAGATACGACTATTGGAGAACTAAAAGAAATCACCTCGAAATTCGGTATATCCGGCCTACCGGTGGTCAAAGATGGCGAGTTATTGGGCATTGTGACAAGCCGCGATATTCGTTTCGAGTCGCAACTTGACCAACCAATAACAACCGTTATGACCACCAAAGAAAACTTGGTAACGGTGACCGAAAAGGCAAGTCCAGAAGACGTCCTTTACTTGATGCATCAACACCGAATTGAAAAAGTACTGATGGTCGATGACGATTTTCATTTGACGGGTATGTACACGGTAAGAGATATTCAAAAAGCGGAAGAAAAACCAAATGCCTGTAAAGATGCTCTAGGACATTTACGAGTTGGAGCCGCGGTAGGCACCGGACCTGACACCGAAGACCGTGTCGCGGCGCTTGTCAAAGCAGGTGTCGATATCATTCTGGTTGATACTTCCCATGGTCATTCTCAAGGAGTATTAGATAAAATTAAGTGGGTAAAAACTCATTACCCTGACATTCAAGTAATTGGTGGAAATGTTGCGACAGCAAAAGGTGCAAAAGATTTGATAGCTGCTGGAGCCGACGGCGTAAAAGTAGGTATTGGCCCAGGTTCTATTTGTACCACTCGAATTGTAACCGGAGTTGGCGTTCCGCAGATTTCGGCGGTTAATAATGTTGCAAAAGCGTTAGAAGGAACGGGTGTTCCACTAATTGCCGACGGCGGTGTCCGCTATTCCGGCGATATGTGTAAGGCGCTTGCCGCCGGTGCATTTTCTGTTATGGCCGGCTCAATGTTTGCCGGTACCGAAGAAGCACCGGGCGAAGTTGAACTGTATCAAGGTCGATCCTATAAATCTTACCGCGGTATGGGCTCGTTAGGCGCTATGGCTCAAAAACACGGTTCTGGTGATCGTTATTTTCAATCGAATAATGCTGCAGATAAATTTGTACCAGAAGGTATTGAAGGCCGAGTTGCTTATAAAGGCGCGCTGAGCGCTATTATTCATCAAATGTTAGGTGGGCTCCGATCTTCGATGGGCTTAACCGGTTGTAAAGATATGCAAACTTATCGTTCTGAAACCGAGTTCGTTAAAGTGACTGCGGCGGGTATGGCTGAAAGCCACGTGCATGATGTGCAAATTACCAAAGAAGCGCCAAATTACCAATCGACAAAGTAACTTTTGCGCTAAAGTTTTATTTTGGCAGTAATCATAAACTACTGAATTAACGACAACGAAATAGTGTTAGCATTTCACAACTGAATGCTAACGTATTTCGGATTTCTTCAATCAATTCTTGAATCCATTTTTTTAAAGGTTAAGCGATATGTCTGCAGACATTCATTCACAAAAAATTCTAATTCTTGATTTCGGTTCACAATACACTCAACTTATCGCACGCAGAGTTCGAGAGCTCGGCGTCTATTGCGAGTTGTATCCTTATGATCTAGACGACAAAATTATTCATGATCTTAAACCCGATGGTGTTATTTTGTCTGGTGGGCCGGAAAGCGTGACGGGCACAAACACTCCACGCGCGAATGAACTTGTTTTTGAGTTAGGCGTGCCGGTTCTAGGCATTTGTTATGGTATGCAAACCATGGCGCATCAACTTGGTGGAAAAGTTGGTACATCCAACAAGAAAGAATTCGGCTACGCCAAAGTTCGACATGCAGCGGACTCAATTTTATTTGAAGGCATTGAAGATCATTCGGAAAACGGTAAAGGGGTTTTAGATGTTTGGATGAGTCATGGTGACAAAGTCGTAGAACTACCGGAAGGTTTTGTTGCTATTGGTGAGTCAGACAATGCGCCATTGGCAGCAATGGCCAATCAAGATAAAAGATTCTATGGTGTGCAATTTCATCCTGAGGTTACTCATACTCATCAAGGCGGTCGTATTCTCGAAAAATTTGTTGCGGAAATTTGCGGTTGTGAAAAACTTTGGACTGCCGATAATATTATCGAAAATGCGATCCGAGAAATTAAAGAGAGCGTGGGAGACGACGAAGTAATTTTAGGACTTTCTGGTGGGGTCGATTCTTCCGTTACTGCGATGTTATTGCATCGTGCTATTGGTAAACGACTGACCTGCGTTTTTGTCGATAACGGTTTGCTGCGATTAAATGAAGGCAAGCAAGTTATGGATATGTTTGGCGAGGACTTCGGCCTAAATGTCATTAAAGTGGATGCGGAAGACAGATTCCTCGATGCGCTAAAAGGAGAAATTGATCCTGAAGCCAAAAGAAAAATTATTGGCCGAGAGTTTATTAACGTTTTCCAAATCGAATCGGAAAAATTGGTTAATGCTAAATGGTTAGCACAGGGGACTATTTATCCCGATGTCATTGAATCGGCAGGCGCAAAGAGCGGTAAAGCTCACGTAATTAAATCCCACCACAATGTTGGTGGATTACCCGATGATATGAAGCTAAAACTGGTTGAGCCGCTACGAGAGTTGTTTAAAGATGAAGTGAGAAAAATTGGCTTAGAACTGGGATTGCCTCACGATATGTTATATCGCCATCCATTTCCAGGACCAGGTTTAGGTGTAAGAATTTTAGCGGAAGTAAAAAAAGAGTTCGCCGATTTATTGCGACTAGCAGATAATATTTTCATTGAAGAGTTGTATAATTACAACCTTTACCATAAGACGTCTCAAGCTTTCGCCGTTTTCTTGCCAGTAAAATCGGTCGGCGTCATGGGGGACGCAAGAAAATATGATTATGTGATTGCGCTCAGAGCCGTTGAAACTATCGATTTTATGACGGCGCGTTGGGCGCATTTACCTTATGATTTTTTAGAGCATGTTTCTGGTCGAATCATTAATGAAATCGATGGTATATCAAGAGTGACTTATGATATTTCATCGAAACCACCGGCGACTATTGAGTGGGAATAATTGAATTGCTCATGAGATAGATAAAAACCAATAAGAACGATTAAAAAACTAAAAGACTATTCACCACGGAGGCACGGAGAAAACAAAAAATTGTTAGTATCGATTGGGTTGTCGTCGGGCCGTTAATTAATTTATTTGTTTTCGTGGTTTATGTTTTAAAGGATATTATGCACGATCACCAATATTGGATGCAGCAAGCTCTAACTCTTGCCGAAAAAGCAGAAGCCTTGGGAGAAGTTCCGGTTGGTGCGGTTATCGTCAAGAATGATCAAATCATCGGCCAGGGATTCAATCAGCCAATTTTAAAACACGATCCGAGTGCTCACGCGGAAATTATTGCACTAAGAGCGGCGGGACAATTAATCAAAAATTACCGCTTAGTTGATTCGACCTTGTACGTCACTTTAGAGCCTTGTGCAATGTGCGCGATGGCAATGGTACATGCGCGAATAAAAACTGTGGTTTTCGCTGCCGCTGAGCCTCGAACGGGAGCAGGCGGTAGCTTATATCAACTACTACAGCACTCTGGTCATAATCATCAGATCGAAATCGTTGATGGTATTCTTCAGCAACAAAGTTCTGATTTGTTAAAATCTTTTTTTAGGAAGCGTCGAAATAAAACTTCTCAAGTAAGCGAGTAGGGTTAAAAATAAACTCAGGTAGTGTTATTTATCCATCCGATCGCTGTGTTCGGTTAGCAGTTCGCCGTTTTTGAGTACTATTTTGATTGCGTCGACTATTTTTTTTGATGGCTGTCTCAGTTCGATTATCATTCCGATTATTCGCTCGATATTTATTTTTTTTCGGCTTCTTTGCTTTTATTGGTTGATGATCGACTCTCGATGCTGGCACGTCATGACTTGGTTCAAAACCATCAATTAATTTACGCTCTATGGTCTTTTTAATTAAACGCTCTATGCCTGATAGTTGTTTAAATTCATCGGCGCTAACTAAAGAAACAGCTTCGCCAGAACTACCCGCTCGTCCTGTTCGGCCGATACGGTGGACATAATCTTCTGCAACGTTCGGTAGGTCAAAATTGACTACATGAGGTAATTGGTCGATGTCGATCCCTCTAGCGGCAATATCGGTAGCGACTAAAACTTGAATATCGTTTTTCTTAAAACTGGCTAACGCTTTCACTCGAGCGCCTTGGCTTTTATTGCCGTGAATGGCCATTGCGCGAATACCGTCAGCTTCTAAATGTTTAGTTAATCTGTTGGCGCCATGCTTAGTTCGAGTGAATACTAACACTTGTTGCCAATTATTCGATCCGATTAGAAAACTTAACAGTGCGGATTTTCGTTTTTTGTCGACCGGATAAACCCATTGCTCAATCGATTCGACAGTGGTATTTCTGGGGCTGACGGATATTTCAACCGGGTGATTAACCAGTCCTTTAGCAAGGCTTCTAATTTCTTCTGAAAAGGTGGCCGAAAACATTAAGTTTTGTCTTTGATTAGGTAATAGTTTAATAATCTTTTTGATGTCTCGAATAAACCCCATATCTAACATACGATCGGCTTCATCTAAAACGAGTATTTCCAATTGATCAAATTTGACCGCATTTTGACTGTACAAATCGAGCAGTCGACCGGGGGTAGCAACTAAAATATCAACGCCTTTGCGTAATTTCATCATTTGAGGATTGATTTTTACCCCGCCGTAAACAACAGTCGATCTTAATGGTAAATTCGACCCATAATTGGAAACGCTTTCACTAACTTGAATGGCTAATTCTCTGGTAGGTGTCAAAATTAAGCAGCGGACTTGATTAGGTTTTGCTAATTTTCCTTTCGATAGAATTTGTAGAATTGGTAAGGTGAAACCAGCTGTTTTACCGGTACCGGTCTGCGCCGCAGCCATTAGGTCTTTGCCCTCAAGTACAACCGGTATCGCTTTTATTTGAATAGGCGAAGGCGTCGTATATCCTTGTCGGGAAATTGCTTTAAGAATTAGTGTATCGAGACCTAGCGAATCAAAGCTCATATTATTGCACTGTCGGTGGTGTGTTTGGCGCGTAGCATACAGGATGTTACCTTATCAAGCTATGACTTGGTTGAACAATGGCCTGCATTGTTAGCATCTCGGCCAACTGATTATCCTGTAGATATTCTTAGTGTTGGTTAGACGGTAAATTTTGAGACCAAATTTTGTAAGCTATTGGCGACGTCATTTAGGACGCTACTATTTTCGGCAGACTGTTTCGCTGCTTTGCCTGTATTTTCAGAAATGTCTTTTACTCGCATGACACTACGGTTAATTTCGTCAGCAACTGTGGTTTGTTCGGTTGCCGCTGAGGCGATTTGTTCACCCATTAAACTAATATGCGCGACTGAGTCGGAAATTTTTTGAAGTGCGTTTCCTGCGTCGGTGGCGTTAACCACTGTTTGCTCACTTTTTTGGTTGCCGCTTTCCATGGCGTTGACGGATGACGAGGCGGACGCTTGAAGTTTATCAATCATTAACCGAATTTCTTCAGTCGACTCTTGTGTTTTACTGGCGAGTGTTCTCACTTCATCAGCAACGACCGCAAAACCACGACCACTTTCACCCGCTCTGGCTGCTTCAATGGCGGCATTTAATGCGAGTAAATTAGTTTGATCGGCAATGCCCTGAATAACATCTAGAACGGAACTAATGCTTTTAACGTCACTTTGTAATTCATTGATTGACGACGATGCTCGGGTAAGCTCATCGGCTAGCTCGCTTATGGAGCCAATAGTTTCTTGTACAATGGTCAATCCAGCTTTCGATTCGTTGTCTGCTTGTGAAGTTGAAACGGCCGTTTCTTCTGCGTTATTGGCAACCTCTTGCACTGTTGCTGACATTTCATTCATTGCGGTCGCCACTTGTTCAACTTCAATATTTTGCTCTTCAATTTGCTGATTGGTCGAGGCGGCGGATTCTCGGTTTTCTGAGGCCGTATTGACAAGATTACTAGTTGAATTAAGTACTTCACAAACCAATGATTTGGTATTTTCGACCATGATATTAATATCGTTACCGATCGTTCTTAATTCATCGCTCGAATTGATAGCAACGGAAGTGGTTAAGTCGCCATCAGCAACCGCATTGACACAGTTTTCTATTCGAGAAATTGAATCAAGCATGTTCGAGTAAACGCTTGCAAATAGATACATCGCAGCTAAAACTAATAGTACGGAAGAGGAAATGTTCAGCAGGATTTCGGCTTTAATAGCATTTTCTCTTTGCTGTAACAATCGATTAAGTTCATCGTAAGTTGCATCGTATAAACTGAGTAATGCACTGATCACATTACTTCCTTGAGAAAAATATTTATCGCCCGCTATTGTAATACTATCGGGATCTAAAATATCTCTAGAGGTCGTTTCAATGAAAGATTTAAGTCTGTCGTCAAGTTTTGAATAGTCGGCAGATAATTGACGTAGATCGTCTCCATCGGCAGATGCTTTTTGAAAATCGTGGGCCATTCGCGCCCGAACAAGTTCCAGTTGTTTATTGTAATTGGAAAGTGCAATAAAGGTTTCGCTAGTAAATTCGCCCTTAGTTGCGACGCCCGCGCCAGCGCCCCTGTTCTTGCCGCTAATATCGGCTAATGTCGGTAAATCGTCAACAAATATTTTAATTAGAAAGGACGTTCGATGTTCTGAGTCGGTAAACAAGGTACTGGACTCTAAGATAGAATTCATTAGTAGTCCAACTTGATTGATCAACAGAGAATGTGCCGCAAAACTGGCTTCACTTTTTAGCTTGGAGATATTGGCGACTAGTTGCTGCCAATCGGTTGAAATTTTCTCGAAGTCAGATTGTTCCATAGCTGACAAATTGGTAAAGTCGGCTAATCGATTAATACGGTCGAGACCGCGGGTAACTTTTTCCTGTGCGTCGGATAATTCCGATTGAACTTCTTTGTTGCCATTTAATAAGCTATTGTTGAGTCCGCGGGCAATAGCCATATTGCTAAATACCGGCTGAAAGGTCTGAATTAATTTGAGTTTGTCGATTTCTTGCTGAGTTGAATTTAGTGCCTGAGAGTGGTTAGTGACTGCATAATAAGCCACGTAGCCCACTGGAATTAAGTAGAGTATAAATATTAGTATAAATTTTTTGGCGATCGATATTCGACTTACAATTTGAATTCCTGGAGCTAATAATAGTTGGAACATTGGGCGTCCTCAGCAAGTATTCGGATTATTAGTAATTATAGACAATAATTACCATTTTGCTGATGAATCCATAGATTTTTCCTGATGTAATTGGCCGATGGTCGATTTGAGTTTATTGGTATAATTGACGACGACCGAAGAATGGAACAGAGTTTAAATTTGAGGTTTTAGCTCGAAATATCAGTGATTGCAATAATGAGCGTTTGATTAGTCAACAATCTTGCTTTCGATGGTTTTTTCTTCATCTTTAGGTTCAACAACATCGGCAATCATTGTACCTGCAGGATCGACCTCAAGAGGGGAGGCAGGCAGTTCTTGGTTTTCTTCGTCTTGCCAAACTAATACATCATAATAACGACGAATATTATCGACATAATGGACTGGTTCACTGCCTCTGGCGTAACCGTGCTTGGTCTTTTTATACCATCGACTTTTTTGTAACAAGGGTAAACGTTCTTTTACGTCGGACCATTTATCGGGATCTGCGCCTTGTTTTTGAGTAATAATACGCGCGTCTTCCACATGGCCCCAACCAACATTGTATCCAGCCAGTGCTAGCCAAGTGCGATCGGGTTCTTGAATTCGTTTGGGTACTTTGTTGAGAACTTTGCGTAAATAAAGAGCGCCTCCATTGATGCTTTCTTGGGCATCTAAGCGGTTAGTAACGCCGAGTTGTTTGGCTGTTCTTAGCGTCAGCATCATCATGCCTCTAACGCCAGTTGGCGATTTCGCTTTTGGTTTCCAGTGAGATTCTTGATAAGAAATGGCAGCTAGTAATCGCCAATCTAAATCTTCTGAGGCGGATTTAACAAACCAACTTTTATACTCGTCTAATTCTTCGCCAGTTGCGCGGTGAAATTTTCTAGCGCCTACGTAATCAAATTTTTCAACGTGACCATAATATTTTTCGTCTAATTGACCTATCGAACCTTGTGCTTTTTGTTGTCCAAAAAACTCTATCGATTTAGAAAATAATGAATAATCGTCGGTGGGAGCAAACGCCCAAGCTAATTTTTGTGGCTCGCCTAACGTAAATGCCACGGCTAATTCCGGATGAAAACGTCGGTTTAAACTTAGTTCAGTAGAATCGACAATGGTATAGTCGATGGTTTCATCTAAAACCATCATTAGTAACTCTTCTGCGGTTTGTTCAGTTGTTTCCGTCCAATACAGGTTGCTATGGGTCTGTTTTAGCTTTAACAATTCCTGAGAATAGGATGAATGGGCCACCACTCTTAATTCGCCATCTAGCTGAGCGATGTTGCGAGGCCATTTTTTACCTTGCTTAAAGACCAATTTAGAGGTGATTGTTTGGTAAGATGGGGCAAAACGCAACATTTTTTCTCTTTCTTCAGTGACTGTTAATCCGGCAGCGGCAACATCGGCTTCACCTGAATTGACGGCATCAATGATGGCTTTGAGATTGTCATTGACCTGGTATTCTGTTTTAACTCCTAGCGATGCGGCAAAAGCTTCGGCCAATTCATATTCCATTCCGGCTTGGCCATCCGCACGTTCATAAAAAGTGGTTGGACTGTTACGGGTTATGACTTTTAAAACGCCACGTTTTTGAATTTGCTCAATTTGAGTGAGTTTTTCTTCACTGCAGCCGAAAATCATCAAAATGAATAAAAGAATAAAATAACGTGGGCTTAATTTTTTGAGGGCTGAAAAACTTGGCAGAAAGGCCAATGAATTGAGTTTAAATTGTAAAATATGCTGCAAACTCATAATAACGGAGGTTTTCTTCCTTTCCTTCTACTAAATAAGAGTGGTTTTATACCGAAAAACGCAAAGGTATAAATGTCAATTCTTTGTATTATCAACAACCTGACTGAATAGAGTATGAATTTTGATTCCCTTTAAGACATTATCTACTTTTCTTTGAGATACTGCAAGTTTCAGTCGTTGTCGCGATTTGAACTTAACACAATATATGGTACATAAACGCTACCAATCTACCTTATTGTGGGGTGCTGGCGAACATGCTCATCGATAGAAGGTTGAGGTTTTATTTCCTTGATGTTTCGATTATCAGTTGTCAAAAAGGATATATTTTAGTGGGATGTCGCCGCTTGATGCGATTACCTAAGAAGTGCAAAATAATGACGCCGAACTGGCGTAAGTCAGCATTTAAAACTTAAACATTTGGCGGATTTCAAGTATCATGGCGCCTTGATTTTACACCATCCGAACCGGGCTTAAAAAACGATGCTAATTCTTCGCGGTGCACCTGCTTTATCTTCCTTTAGAATCAACAAATTACTCGCAGAAGGCAAGAAATTGGAACCCCAATTGGGCCAAATTTATGCTGAATACGTGCATTTTGCTGATTTAAAAAGAGCCTTGTCGGACGATAGTTTGATGACCTTGAAAAAACTTTTAACCTACGGCTCTAAAAAGGAAATTAAGGAAACAAAAGGGGCATTTGCGTTAGCTATACCCAGACCTGGAACTATTTCGCCCTGGTCTTCAAAAGCAACCGATATCGCACACAATTGCGGGATCTCTGAAGTAAATCGTTTAGAAAGAGGCGTAGGCTGGTACCTACAAGATTCTGAAGGTGAAGAATTATCGAAAGAAAGTCTCAACAACTTATTGCCTTTGTTACACGACCGGATGATGGAAGTGATATTCCCAGCATTGCAAGATGCAGAAGTCTTGTTTGAGGCCCATCAACCCAAACCACTCACTCAAGTCGATATTTTAGCAGGTGGCAACAAGGCTCTTAGCGAAGCGAACGTCAGTTTAGGTTTGGCACTAGCCGAAGATGAGATAGAATATTTGGTTGACCGATTTAATGCGTTAAATCGTAACCCGACCGATGTCGAATTAATGATGTTTGCCCAAGCTAATTCAGAGCATTGTCGACATAAAATATTTAATGCTCAATGGACCATCGATGGTGAGCAAAAGGATATTTCATTGTTTGGGATGATCCGAAATACCCATAAAGTGACACCACGAGGCGTTCTATCTGCCTACAGCGATAATGCGGCCGTTTTTGAGGGGGTTGAGCAGCCGCGTTTGTGGGCTTCATCCATGATTGAAGAAAATCCGGGAGAATACCAATACCATCTTGAGCCGATCCACGTATTGATTAAAGTGGAAACACACAATCACCCCACAGCTATATCTCCTTTTCCGGGGGCTTCGACTGGTTCTGGCGGTGAAATTCGAGATGAAGGTGCAACTGGCCGTGGCGGCAAGCCAAAAGCTGGGCTAACGGGTTTTAGTGTTTCAAATTTAGAAATTCCGGGTTATCAAAGACCGTGGGAAGTTAAATACGGTAAACCGGGTAGGATCGTTTCAGCCTTCGAAATCATGATTGACGGACCGCTCGGCGGGGCAGCCTTTAACAATGAATTTGGTCGACCAAATCTTTGTGGTTACTTTAGAACCTACCAGCAAAATATCGCCTTTGATTTTGGTGAACAGGTCCGTGGTTATCATAAACCAATTATGATTGCCGGTGGTATGGGTAATATACGGGATCAGCATGTACAAAAAGCCGAAATAAAGCCCGGTTACCATGTCATCGTTTTAGGTGGACCAGCAATGTTAATTGGATTAGGCGGTGGCGCTGCCTCGTCCATGGCTTCGGGCTCTAGCCATGAAGATTTAGATTTTGCATCGGTTCAGCGAGAAAATCCTGAAATGGAAAGACGCTGTCAAGAAGTGATCGATCACTGTTGGTCGATGGGCGAGAATAATCCGATTGCGTTTATCCATGATATTGGCGCTGGCGGATTATCCAATGCGGTTCCAGAGTTAGTGCATGACGGAGGCCGTGGTGGTTCATTTGAGTTACGCCGGGTGCCGAATGATGAGCCTGGAATGAGTCCGGTGGAAATCTGGTGTAATGAATCACAAGAGAGATATATGCTGGCCGTTTCGCCAGAAGATAAAGCCATTTTTGAAAAAATTTGCCAAAGAGAACGTTGCCCTTTTGCTATTTTGGGTGAGGCTTTAGAAGAGCAACACTTAACTTTAAGTGATGAGCATTTTGAGAATAATCCGGTCGATATTCCAATGGATGTGCTTTTTGGAAAAGCGCCTAAAATGCATCGCGAGGTAAAATCCGCAAAGGTGATTAAGAACCTTATTAAAATTGAAGCGACGGTAAATGAAGCGGTTGATCGTGTCCTAAGTTTACCTGCAGTTGCGGATAAAACTTTTTTGATTACTATTGGCGACCGAACGGTTGGTGGTTTATCCCACCGCGATCAAATGGTCGGTCCTTGGCAAGTGCCGGTGGCAGATTGCGCGGTTACCGCATCCAGTTTGAAATCTTATACTGGTGAAGCAATGGCCATGGGCGAAAGGACACCCATCGCTAATTTAAATTATGGCGCATCGGCAAGAATGGCTGTTGCAGAATCGATTACCAACATTGCAGCGAGTCAAATCGATAATATTAGTCATATTCGTTTGTCGGCGAACTGGATGGCGGCATGTGGTGCAGAAGGCGAAGACGCCGGTTTGTATGAAGCGGTTGAAGCAATTGGAATGCAACTTTGTCCCGCGCTTGGTATTGCCATTCCTGTCGGAAAAGATTCAATGTCTATGCAAACGGCTTGGACAGATGGAGATGATGTCAAACGAGTTGTTGCACCGTTATCACTAGTGATTACCGCTTTTGCGCCGGTCTCCGATATACGTAAAACGCTTACCCCTCAGCTAAAAACTGATATCGATAGCGAACTGATTTTGATAGATTTAGGCGAAGGAAAAAATCGCTTAGGTGCCACCGCACTGGCGCAAGTTTTTAATCAGCTAGGCGATGAAAGTGCCGATGTTGGATCGGCCAAATCACTAAAAAACTTCTTCAATGCCATTCAAAAACTTAATAGCGAAAACTTAGTTCACGCCTATCACGATCGCTCCGATGGTGGACTAGTTGCAACCTTATCGGAAATGGCATTTGCTGGAAATTGTGGTTTGCATATCAACCTTTCAAGTTTAGTCAATGCGCCAATGGATGTTTTGTTCAATGAAGAACTCGGTTGTGTGATTCAAATTGAAAAATCGCAAAGACAACAAGTGATGGAAATTCTAGAGTCATTTGAATTGGATTCGATTAGTCATTCGATTGGGTCAGTTGCTAAAAATAGGGTTATCAATATTTCTCATGGCGAAACTCAGTGGTTGTCAAGAGAGTTAATGGACCTTCGAGCAATTTGGTCGGAAACCAGTTATCAAATGCAATCACTCAGAGATAACCCAGAAAGCGCGGCGCAAGAAAAAGCCATTCGACTGGATGAAAATAATCCCGGGATCACGCCAAAATTAAGCTTCGATGTGAATGAAGATATCTCGGCGGATTATTTAGCCCTAACCGATAAACCTAAAGTGGCAATTTTAAGAGAGCAAGGCGTCAATAGTCATTTAGAAATGGCAGCGGTGTTTATTAAATCGGGTTTTAACGCGATAGATGTTCACATGAGTGACTTAATGAGTGGTCGTTTGAACTTATCCGATTTTACTGGGCTAGTTGCTTGTGGCGGTTTTTCCTATGGCGATGTTTTAGGTGCTGGAGAAGGTTGGGCGAAATCGATTTTATTTAACGACAATTTAAAACAAATGTTCACTGAGTTTTTCAATCGAAAAGAAACCTTTTCCCTCGGAATTTGTAATGGTTGTCAAATGATGTCGAACCTCCGTTCGATTATTCCTGGCAGCGACCATTGGCCCCATTTTGTGAGAAATCGCTCTGAACAATTTGAGGCACGTTTTTCAATGGTGGAAGTGCTTGAAAGTCCCTCCATTTTTATGAAAGATATGCAAGGCTCGCAAATTCCGATTGCGGTGTCCCATGGTGAAGGACGGGCAGAATTTGCGTCCGCTGAACACGCACAAGCAGCGAAAGATTCCGGTTTAGTGAGCGCACGTTTTGTTGATAATTATGGCGAAGTCAGCGACCAGTTTCCTGCCAATCCTAATGGTTCGCCGTTCGGTATTACCGGATTAACTTCAACCGATGGCCGAGTGACTATTATGATGCCGCATCCTGAGCGAGTCGCAAGAAGTGTTCAAAACTCTTATGCTTTGCCTGAATGGGGTGAAGATGGACCTTGGACGCGAATGTTTCGTAATGCGCGGGTTTGGGTTGGGTAACCTAATTGGGCTGCGTTAACGCAGGGATGAAATTTGATTTCATATATTTCTAAAATATTTTCTAATTCCAGTTATATTTTGGGGTAATTATAGCTCCATTGTTTGAGGAGCTATAATTTAAGTTAGATGCAGTAAATATGTGGTTACATTGGCATTCAAGCCTTTGTGATGTTGCGGTCTGCATAGTTTTTGGTGGCTAGTCAATTGATATACGGGTATAAATGAATTGCTTGATTTTGAATTAGACTAAATACTAAAAACTGTCGATATTTCGTCTGTCTCCTGCTCAGACAGACTTGACTTCTCGGCATATTCAGGCCATTTTTTTAGCGCCTCAATTACTTGCTCGGCACTTCTTTTAGCATCTTTTTTTGGAACACCTAAAATGCGTTTTGAACCATCAATTTCTGATGGTCTCAATGGAAAACTCGAATGATGAAATCCGGCTGCATGATATTGGCCCTTTGTTAATGACGGAACTAAATCATAAGCTGGTGAGAGTTTGTAACCGGAGCCATCATTAATTAGACTGAAGTTTCTTTCATGATCGTCGATGTTATTAATTGCCCTATTAAAAAGCATTAGTCGCAACAACTGATTTAAATCGTGTTCGATATTGACTGAATGCGTTTTTAGAATTTGATGGATGTCATCATATTTAAATAGAGTTCCACAATCAACGAGGGTTAAATGATTTTTTAGTAGAGCATTAATAGTGACTAAATGTTTTCTGGAAAGATTATTTTCGAATAAGTCAAAACGATTTAGTAGTAATACGTCACGGCCATTGACGTTTTCTTGAATAAATCCATCCTCGACTATTAAGCCTGCTTCTTTCGCCATCATTAAACAAGCCAGTTCTACTTTTGCATTATTATAATGGTCTTGGTGACTATTATATTTTGCCAGATAGCCGACACCATTTTTATGGATTAGACTTTTTGGACGAGCGCCACCAGCGGCGCCTGAGCCTTCTTGCCAGAGGTGAATTAATTCGGCAGCTTCGAGTGAGATTTTTTCGTTTGGGTCACTTGTTGAGTTATCGTGGTGAATGATTTGTGCGGCATTTTCGGCATTAATCAATTCCTCGAAAGGTAATCCCAAACCATAAATTGCCGAATTATTTTCATCATCAATCGATAGAGCACCTATATTACTTTTACTGACTAGTGACAAAATATCTATCACGCTGTTAGCATTAAAATTTCTTTTTTTGGAAAGGGCTGCTGCACGTGTTAACACTTTTTTACCCCAACGATCAGGTAGGTAGTCGTCAAGAAAGCCTGGTAAACAGTTGTTTACAGGATATTGAAAACGAGTATTTCTAAGGGGTAATGCGATGGGATCGATCGAGAAAGCACAGGGGTGTGACAAGTAATTAGATGAATATTGAAAGCCAATGCCATCAGTATTACCGTTTAATTCGCGGACGATTAAAGTACCACATTGAATGCTCCCTGTTTTTGGAGTATTCAGAGTCACTTTATATTTTTCGATACGTCTAGACATTAAACCAATCTTCTTTCATTTTGAATAGTTCATGAAAGGCTGATTGTTGTCCTAGTAATACTGCGGCTTTATAGTATTGGTTTAAGCTAACAGTGAGCTCGCCCGATTCCATTTTTTTGTAGGTGGATAGGCCTATTTCGCAGCGGAGCGCAAAAGCCGCCATGGTATCTTTTGGAAAGCTCTTTTTTCTTGAATTGCGCAAATTTACGCCTAACTCTTTCAAAAGCAAAGTCATTATAATAACCATTTAGCTGAAAAACACCAGATATAGTTATTATAATAACTATTTGAAGTAAATCAAGGTATGGCCAAAAATATTTACATGAAGTATGTTAGTTAATTTGTGCGTCACCGATGAGATATTTTTTGAAGAAAGAATTCTCTGTATGAACCTCCCTCACTTATTTGGTATACCTAACAGGGTTAGGTATTCAGCTAATTTCGAAAGTGCAATGCCCGTTAAATGAATGGCTAATCACCAATGAGCTATACTGCTAGAATCGATTATTCAAAATAGTAATATTCACAGCATTCAATATGAACACGACTTACGCAGAGATTATCGGTTGGGGCAAATGTGCACCGCCAGCGATATTAACCAATCACGATCTAGCCACTTTTATGGATACTTCGGATGAATGGATTTTTTCCAGAACCGGTATTCGGCAACGTCATATCAGCCATGTCCCTTGTTCTGCAATGGCGCGAGTTGCTAGTGAACGTGCGATGGCTTGTGCTGGGATCGATGCAAAAGAGCTCGATCTGGTGATTTTTGGTACCAATAGTCCCGATGAGATGGTGCCTAATAGCGCGAGTATTATTGTCAATCAGCTGGGCGCTGTGAATGCCTCTGGTTTTGACCTTAATTCCGCCTGTACTAGTTTTTTATACTCTCTAAATGTCGCGACAGACATGATTAAGGCCGGCTCGATAACCACCGCGTTAGTGATAGGCATGGAAAAAACCTCCACCATTATGGATTGGCATAAGAGGGAATCCTGTGTTTTATTTGGTGATGGTGGCGGTGCAGTGGTGCTTCGAGCAAGTGATGAGAAACTAGGACTCATCAACGCGAAATTGAATTTAGTTCCTAATACCCGAGAGATGATTCAAATTCCTAACTTGGGCATGAATTTGTCTCACCAAGAGTTTAAACAGTTTTATTACTCTCTCAATTTCAAAGGACAAGACATTTTTAAACATGCGGTACGTGGTATGCACGAAGCCTGCATTGCTGTTATGGAAAATACCTCAATAAAGGCGGATGATATTGATTTTTTTATCCCTCACCAAGCCAATCTTAGAATAATTCAGACATTAGCCAAAAGGATGGATTTTGATATCAATAAAGTCATGTTATGTGTTCATAAATATGGCAATACTTCCGCCGGTACAATTCCATTGGCGCTGTGCGATGCGCTAGAAGAAGGCAAAATTGAACCGGGCATGAGCATTTTAACCGCTTCTTTTGGTGCTGGATTGACTTGTGGCGCTGGCTTAATCAAATGGGGAAGTCGAGTCACCCCACTTGCTATTTCAGAGGCTCAGCTGCCCCCTTGTGAAAAAACAGCACTGGAAATTATCCAGCCAGCAATTGAAGCAGCCAAGGTGCATTACAAGGATTAACCGCAAAGTGGCAATAATTTTTTAGAATCGCCTAATATCAAACTTACTAAATACTACTTGCATAAGTAGTGTTTAGGTCTATAATCATATTCCCCTTGCATATAGTTCTAGATGAATCAGTGAAATGTGAAAGTCTTCGCAAGTCCTGATGATTTATAGATAACACTAACTTCTTCTGGTTGCAGAGGTGGGCTTTTACCTGAGATCAGTCATCGGTAAAACCGCTTTCTCCCTGATTTATGCAGATCCTAATTTTTATGTCATCGCAACAACAGCTACAACCGCAACAACAGCTACAACCGCAACAACAGCTACAACAGCTACAACAGGTTTTAAAACGCAGCGATATTTGGCAAGCGTCGCAGCGTGTAAGCAAAAAGCATTCAATCACGAGCGGCTACACCGCTTTGGATGAAATTTTGCACCTTGGCGGCTGGCCATTAAACCGATTAACAGAAATTTTAGTCGAGCGACAACATATTGGAGAAATGCAGTTGGTTTTACCGACGATTGCAAAGCTAATGAAAAGAGGTGGATGGCTATTTTTAATTGAACCGCCTTTTAATCCCTATGCGCCGGGATGGATAAAGGCGGGGCTTGATCTTCAACAAATAGTGATGATTAAATCTTGTCAAGAAAAAGACTGGTTATGGGCATCAGAGCAGATTATCGCTAATAAAGGTGTCACCTGTTGTTTGTTTTGGCCGGCTAAAGATCATTTATCCAATAAGGTTTTAAAACGTTTACAAGTAGCGGCGGAGCAAGGCAGTTTGCTGAACTTTATCTTTCGTTCAAAATCGGTTGCTAATCAGTCATCACCGGCCAGTTTAAGAATGATGCTTAAAAATAACAAGAGAACCAATGAAAATATTAGGCCGCTTGGAATTGAAATTTTAAAACAAACGGGAGGCTGGGCTGGGCAAAAAACAGTTGTTGATTTGTCAAAAAACAATCAAAAAATGCATCCAACGGAATCTTTTAACATAGAGGCCTGTCGATAAGTATGCTTTGGTTATCGCTCAATTTTTATCAATTACCGCTCGATGTTTTTTTATTAGAACAAGCGCAAACAACTGAATTGTCGGTAATCGAAAACGGGGTGCTGAGTTATTGTAATCAAGCATCATTTTCTAAAGGCTTAGAGCCAGGCATGAAAGTTTCAACCGCTTATGCGTTATCGGATCAGGTTAAAGTAAAAAATCGTGCTTATGAATTAGAAAAAAACACCTTAATTCAATTAGCAACTGTGGCCTATGAATTCAGTTCACAAGTTTGTATTTATAGCGATCAGGCAATCTTGTTAGAAGTGGAGGCGAGCTGCCGGTTATTTACTGATTTATCATCTTTGCTTAAAAAATTAACATTGCGATTGAATGATTTTTCAATACGTTCTTTTGTGGCTTTTTCTGCGACGGCTAAATCTGCCTATTTGTTAAGTTGTTATCAACAAATATCTTTAAAAGAACAGCTCCAATCGATTGAACAAAAATCAGCTACCTCTATTAGCGAAGAGAGTGAGAAACAATTATTACAAGTGCCCATTGGACTTCTCAATAGTGATCCGACGATAGACTTATCGCTTAAATTAAAGAAAATGCAGCAAATGGGCATCAAAAACGTCAAAGAATTATCCCGTTTTCCAGTCAGTTCTATTGGTCGGCGTTTTGGTAAGGATTTTTTAAATTATCTCTATCGTTTAAAGGGAGATATTGCGGATCCTATGGCGCTCTTTAATTTGCCAGAAAAATTTTCGATACAACGCTGTTTTATCGACGGACTTGACTCTGTTGAGCAAATTCTTTTTCCGGCAAGACCAATGGTTGAGCAGCTGGGCTATTTTCTTAAAGCTCGACGAGTGATGGCGGTAAAGATCACTTGGCATTTTATTTGTTTTAATGGTGACGAGTTGTTTTTTGATATTGAACTTTCTTCAGAAGTACAAAGTAGTGAACAACTAATGGCCTTAACAAGGCTTAAATTACAGTCTTTTATATTACAAGAGAAAGTAGAAACGATTTTTTTGCAATCAGAAAATTTTATTTCGCTAAAAGAAAAACAAAAAGACCTGTTGCTTTTCGACTGTTCAACTTTACCTAGTAATGGAGATGTTGAATCGTTAATGGATAAACTGAAGGTTCGTCTAGGAGACAATAAATGTTCAAAACCCTATTTTAAAGACGAATATTTACCCGAATATAACTCATTAGTTTGTTCTGTTACAAAAGGAAAATTATCTGATAACTATTTAACTTCCCTCCTTAATTCACAACCTTTATGGCTTATGGATGAACCAGAACAAATTTATACCTTTGAAGTAAAAAATAACAAACAGCTCAATTATAAGGGGCGATTAGCTATCTCATCTAAAGCCGAAAGGATCGAAAGTCAATGGTGGGATGACGGGCAGCGGAGAGATTATTATATTGCTGAAAATTTAACAGGTGTTCGGTATTGGATTTATTTCGATCTTAATAAGAATGACTGGCTGGCTCATGGAATATTCTGATGAAATACTCAGAACATCATTGTCTAACAAATTATTCTTTTTTACGAGGCGCGTCACATCCTCACGAATTAGTTATTGAAGCAAAAAAACAAGGTTATCAATCGATCACCATTACCGATGAGTGCTCTTTTTCTGGGCTGGTGAAAGCGTGGAAAGAAGCGAAAGAACAATCGATCAAATTAAATTACGGCAGTGAATTTTTAATAGAAGAATTCAATGGTAGCCCACTAAAAATACTCTTAATTGCGATTAATAAAAAAGGTTACCAACAAATTTCCACCTTAATTTCTTTATCGAGAAGGCGAAGTGAAAAAGGTGAATATCGATTAATAATCGATGATCTCCAAGGAAAAACGGAACAGTGCCTTTTTATATTGCCGATAGTGACATCTATAACCATTAAAACAGTCAATTTTTTTAACGCTATCGCAACACAGCGCATTTGGCTGGGTGTGAGTTTGCTACAAGATGGTATGGATTCCATTATTCTTCAGCATGCTAAGAGCTTATCTAAACGATTAAACATTCCAATGGTTGCTTGCGGTAATGTACATATGCATACACGTCAAAGAAAACCTCTTCAAGATTTACTTACCGCTATTCGAATAAAAAAAAGTATTAAAAATGCGGGAAGTAAATTATTCAAAAATGCCGAAAACCATCTCAGGAAACTATCGGTCATCGAACAAATATATCCCAAAGAGTTAATTGAACAAACTCAAGTCATTTCCGATTTATGTCATTTCAGTTTGGATGAATTACGTTATGACTACCCTAAGGAGCTAGTGCCAAAAGGTGAAACGCCGGCCAGTTATTTAAAACGCCTTTGTTATCAAGGTGCAACCGTTCGATGGCCTAAAGGTATGCCGAAACATGTCGAACAGTTACTGTTAAAAGAGATGGCTATTATTAATGACTTGGCTTACGAGTATTATTTTTTAACGGTTTACGATATTGTGCGTTTCGCTCGAAGCCAAAATATTTTGTGTCAAGGGCGAGGTTCTGCCGCCAACTCTGTGGCTTGTTACTGTTTGAGAATTACGGAGGTCGATCCCGCTAGAAGCGAACTTTTATTCGAACGCTTTATTTCAAAAGAAAGAAATGAACCACCGGATATTGACGTTGATTTTGAACACGAACGACGGGAAGAAGTTATCCAATATATCTACAAGAAATACTCTAGAACGCGAGCAGCTCTAGCTGCAACTGTCATCACTTACCGGCCTAAGAGCGCGATTAGAGATGTTGGAAAAGCGTTGGACTTAGATCCGTTTTTGATTGAAAAACTGACATCATCAACTGCCTGGTGGGACTCTCGTAGCGAATTGATAAAACGATTTAATGAGGCAAAAATTGCCACCGATAGTCAAATGGCGAAACATTTTTTAGGTTTAATTAATCAAATTTTGGGCTTTCCAAGGCATCTTTCTCAACACGTTGGCGGTTTTATTATTACTGAATCGCCAATCAGTCATTTAGTACCGTTAGAAAATGCTTCTATGCCCGACAGAACGATTATCCAATGGGATAAATATGATATTGAGGCCATGGGGTTGCTTAAGATTGATGTTTTAGCATTAGGCATGTTAACGGCTATTCGAAAAGCGATCGATCTGGTGAATGCTTATATGGATTTGCCCATTCAGCTATCCACTATTCCAGCTGAAGATCCCAGAACTTATTCGATGTTATGCCGAGGTGACAGCATTGGGGTTTTCCAAGTTGAATCGCGCGCGCAAATTGCGATGTTACCTCGGCTTAAACCGAGAACTTTTTATGATTTAGTGATTGAAGTGGCCATTGTTCGGCCGGGCCCTATTCAAGGTGATATGGTCCACCCTTATCTAAAGCGTCGAGAGGGTATTGAAGAATTTGATTATCCAAATGATGAAATAAAGAGAGTCTTAGAGCGGACTTTAGGGGTTCCTATTTTTCAAGAACAAGTGATTAAGCTCGCGATGGTCGCAGCGGGTTTTTCCGGAGGAGAAGCTGACCAACTACGACGAGCAATGGCGGCATGGAAGAAAACAGGTGAGCTAGAGCAGTTTCGAGACAAGGTCATTAATGGCATGTTAGAAAGAGGGCATCCGCGCGAATTTGCCGAGAGAGTTTTTAAACAAATGCAAGGTTTTGGTGAATATGGTTTTCCAGAATCCCATGCGGCAAGTTTTGCCTTGTTGGTCTACGTTTCTGCTTGGCTTAAATGTCATTATCCTGCAGCTTTTTATTGCGCATTATTGAATAGTCAGCCGATGGGCTTTTATAGCCCTTCTCAATTAGTGCAAGACGCTAAAAAACACCGTTTACAAGTTTTTCCAATCGATATCCGTTACAGCTTTTGGGATTCTTCATTGGAGCATATGGCCAATTCATCTTGCTTGTTAGAAAGCCAACCTGATATTCGTTTGGGATTACGACAAATTAAGGGCTTATCGGAATCTAGCGCGTTGCGGATAGTGACAGCTCGTCAGCAAAAACCATTTAAAAATTTGCAAGATTTATCGCATCGAGCAAAGTTAGATCGTGGAGAAATCGAAAAAATTATTGGCGCTAACGCGTGTCGCTATTTAACTCAAAATAGACATCAAGGTTTATGGCAAGCTGCAGCCATTGAAGAGGTTAAACCGCTATTGAGCGAATATGAAAATAATTCGGCCTCTTTTTTATCTGACAATATCAATATGCCTGCACCACAGGTTCAGGAAGATATGTTGGCTGATTATGCCGCTACTGGATTAACTTTAGGATGCCATCCTCTAGCCTTGTTACGAAATAATGAACCGTTTAACCGTTGCAAAAAAGCAGAAAATTTGGCTTATTTGAATCAGTCTAAGTATATCTCGGTTGCCGGAATTGTGACTTGTCGGCAAAGGCCGGCGACGGCTACCGGGGTATTGTTTATCACCTTGGAAGATGAAACAGGCAATATCAATGTGGTTGTTTGGGAGTCGCTACAAAAACGCTTTCGACAGGCGTTGCTAAAAAGTCAGTTGTTATTAGTGAAAGGCAAAATGGAAAAGAAAAACTCTGTAGTGCATGTGATCGCCGGTTATGTGGAAGATGTTAGCAGCGCTATCGCTAACTTCGAAAATGCCAGTCGAGATTTTCATTAGTCAGACCAAAGGATGCAAGCAAATAATAGAGGTGCTCTAAATACTGCTTCTTAAGAAGGCACGGCTACGAAACTGAAATTAAGGGACCATTTAGAAAAAATTGATTTGATTTTTGCCAGAATGTTTTGAATTATAAAGCGCTTTATCGGCTTGAAGAAATAACTCATCGGCGGAAGTGTTTTCTGTAGATGCGACTGATATACCGATACTGACGGTCACAAAAAACGAATTGCCATTTTCGTTAGTAAATGGACGTTTTGCGATATTTTTGGACATTCTTTGAGCAATCCGTAAACAGTTCTCGCTGTCGATACGTGGCAATACACACAAAAATTCCTCACCACCAATTCGCCCTATCACGTCTTCGTCACGCAATGTAGACTGGCAAATTTTAGATATCGTTTGTATGACTTTATCACCAAAAGAATGGCCATATTGATCATTGATGCGTTTGAAATCGTCAATATCTAAAAGTATCACTGAGAGGTTGCCATTTCGTTTAGATAACGCTTTGACTCTTTTGTGGAGAATTTCAAAAATATAACGGCGATTAAAAAGGCCGGATAAAGAATCACGAATAGAGATAGCAATAATTTTCTTGGCATTATTTTTTTGTAAAAGAAATGCGACCAATACAACGATAGACAAAGCGCTGCTTAGAATTAATAAATAGATACGGAACGTCGCAGTCTGATCGAGTTGTTCGGCTTTAAGGGTTTGAACTTTTGATTGCTGCTGCAGTAATAAAATTTTTGCATCACGGCGTTCTACTTCATAAGAAGCTTGTAAATTAGATAATCTTTCAGTCGAATTGTTATTTTGAATGACGTTTAATTGTTGGTAATAATCGATAGCTAACTGATAGGCACGTAAATTATCACCCAAAGCATTAGCAAGTTCCGCCTCAATTTTTAATGTTTCTAATTGCCAACTGGTGCCTTTAATTTCTGAAATTTGGTCGAAAATAGTTTTTGCCTTAAAGAGAGCGCCTTTTGCATTTGATAGCTGATTCATTTGTATATAACAAGAAGCTTTTCTCTTATACAGCTCTGCATTGTAATCAGCTTGTCCATTCAGCGTAAGTGCAAGATCAATAACTGCCAGAGCTGTGTCACAATCGCCCCTTTCTGCCATAGTCATGCCAAGACCATAATTGCCAAAAAAAGTTACTTCTTTATTGGGCGTGTAGGAGGTCTTATTGATATATTGTTTGAAGTAATCGATAGCCATGTCGTATTTTTTCCAATACCGATAAGTGGTTGCCAAACCATAAATGGCCTCGGCTTCATAAGGTCGGTATCCTAAATTTCGATAACTATTGAGAGCTTGTTGGTAATAAGTAATTGATTGCTCATATTTCCCCATATATCCATAAATAGCTCCATAGGTTTCATTAATAGTCGCGACTAAAAACAAATCATCCATTGCCAATGCTTGACTATAAGCTTCTTGAATTTCAATTAACGAAGCGTGATAAGAATCGGTTAAACTTCTGGTATAGGCCATTTCTTGCTTGGCGAGAATATAAATATGATTGAGATTGGCTGCTTGAGCAATTTCTATGGCGAGCTTAAATGATGTAATGGCTTTCTTATAGTTACCATTTCGCTGGGCAATAAGACCCGCATAGGCGTGTAATAAGCTGCTAATACCCGCGGGGGTTTGTGGAGTAATTAAGCTTAATGTTTGATTAACAGTTTGTTCAAAATCACCAAAAAAATAGAGTAAATTTTCAGCTTGCGCCTTGCGTAATAAATACCAAAGTAGGGCATTTTCAGAGGATAGGTTATTTGCTGGTCTATTTTTGAGCAGAATTTGATAGTGGATCCAAGGTTCCTTATTGATATCTTCAAACATCGATTCAAAATTAAGCGTTTGATTTTTATCCTTAGCGACAACGCTTGCGCTAAATAGAAAAAGAACCAAAAACACAAAGGAAAAAAAAGTTCGATGCATCAGATATTAAAGGCCCTATTTTTTGGAAAAGAGTTTATTAATAATAGCATATAATCTCAATTTGAGTTTATCGGATTGAAAAGTCATTCTACCAAGTAACGCATTTTCGAAATCGACTAATTCACCCGTGATAAAATAGTATCGTTTGGTTCATTTTTCTGGTCAGTTTCCGGATGATCGAGAGTGTAATGCAAACCTCGGCTCTCCTTTCGCTTCATGGCACATTCGATAATGAGTTCCGCGACGGTAATTAAATTTCGAAGTTCTAATAAATCACTGGTGACCCTAAAATTCGAATAATAGTCTTTCACTTCTTGTTTTAACAGCTGAATTCTTCTTTTCGCTCTTTCCAGACGTTTAGTGGTTCTCACAATGCCGACGTAATTCCACATTAAATGACGAAGTTCATGCCAGTTGTGTGAGACCACTACTTCCTCGTCTGAATCTGCAACCTGACTCTCATCCCAAGACGGTATCTTCACTTCATTTTGCGGGTTGTTTTGTTTGTTCGCAATAATTGATTCGGCGGCATTTTTAGCAAATACCAAACATTCCAGCAGTGAATTACTTGCCATTCTATTGGCACCATGTAGTCCCGTAAAAGCAACCTCACCGATAGCGTATAAATTAGTGAGATCGGTAGAAGAATCTCGATCGACCACGATACCTCCGCAGGTATAGTGAGCGGCGGGTACAACAGGGATCGCTTCTTTGGTAATGTCGATATTAAGTGCCATTAGTTTCTCATAAATTGTGGGAAAGTGTGACTTAATAAAATCAGCCTCTTTATGGCTAATGTCCAAATAAACACAGTCAACACCGAGTCGCTTAATTTCATGATCGATAGCACGGGCAACAATATCGCGTGGGGCTAATTCAGCGCGATCATCAAATAGATGCATAAAACGTTCACCATTCGGAAGTTTTAGAAGGGCGCCTTCGCCTCGAAGTGCCTCGGTGATCAGGAAAGAATTTGCCTTACTGTGAAACAGACAAGTTGGATGAAATTGATTGAATTCAAGATTAGCAACGCGGCAACCACTACGCCAAGCCATCGCGATACCATCACCGCTCGAAATATCGGGATTACTGGTATAAAGATACACTTTACTCGCGCCGCCAGTTGCAACAACAACATATTGCGATTGAAAGGATTCGACTTGGCCTGTTTCACGATTGAGCGCATAAGCGCCATGACATTGATTTTTCTCCCCAATAATGCCCAAACTGTGGGTGGAAACTAAATCGATGGCATTATAATTCTCAAAAAGCTTAATATTTTTATTGTTAATAATGGCTTCAGAAAGTGTTGTTTGCACGGCCTTTCCAGTCGCATCTGCCGCATGAATAATTCTTCGATGGCTATGGCCACCCTCACGGGTTAAATGATATTTAGTTTGCTTTTGATTATCCTTGCTAAAACTAACCCCTTTATCAATTAACCACCGGATCGCTTGTTTGCTATTTTCAACGGTGTATTCAACAGTCTTTCTATCGCATAAGCCTGCGCCAGCTTTAAGGGTATCTTGCACGTGAGATTCTATAGAATCATGTTCATCTAAAACCGCTGCAATTCCCCCTTGGGCATAATAAGTAGCGCCTTCAGAAAGTAATCCTTTACAGATTAAGTGAATATTGAAGTGATCGGCTAAATGAAGCGCACAGGTCAAACCTGCGGCGCCGCTACCGATGATTAATACCTCAGATCGATGTTCAATATTCATTTTCAAAAAGACTGCTAGTTATTAAAGTTGCTCCATTTTCCGCAATTATGAGATGAATTGCCAATAATTTAGCGAGATATGAAAGTAATGGCTTGGAAAATATCTGATATAATTTAGGTTGAACTAAATGTGGTTTATGGATGTCAATCTATGAAGATTTTCTCCATTACGATATTATTAGAATAAATCGCAGTATATACCCGTTATCAATGAACACTGAAACCTGCATCTTCATTGATAACGGGTATATGCCAACGGAAGTTGATTGCCAGGAACGAATCTAAGAACAGGCTATCAATAAAAAATATCAACCGACAAATACTGAAATAAGAATTAATGACAAAAACAACAGACGCCGAGTTGGTTAAACGAGTACAACGTGGTGATAAGCGAGCTTTTGATATATTGGTTATTAAATATCAAAGTAAAATACTCTCTATTGTTAGCCGTTTTATTAGCGATAATGCTGAAATTAATGATGTCGCTCAAGACGCTTTTATTAAGGCTTATCGAGCGCTGCCTAATTTTCGAGGTGAAAGCGCCTTTTATACTTGGCTTTATCGGATAGCAATTAATACCGCAAAAAATTACCTCACAGCGAGAGGTCGTAGACCACCTGCATCAGATATCGATTCGCAAGATGCGGAAAGTTATGGAGTTGGGGTAGCACTTAGAGAGAATGCTTCACCGGAAAGACTGATGATGCGTGATCAGCTCAAAGAGGTTATTTTTAACACCATTGATGATTTACCCGACGATTTAAAAACAGCCATTACTTTGAGAGAAATTGAAGGGCTAAGTTACGAAGAAATAGCAGAATCGATGGATTGTCCGGTAGGGACAGTTCGATCGCGCATATTTAGGGCGCGAGAAGCTATTGACGATAAAATAAAGCCGTTAATTGACGGCCGATAAAGCTAAAAAATAGTGATTTTTATGCTTTTATGAGCATGGTTAGACTAACTTTTGATAAATAGTCTGCAATCTATGAACTAAATGTAATATATTATGTCATAGGATCGCTGAAATAACTGAAAGCGCCATAATCACTGATTGAGTGCTAATAAGCGGAGTGGAAACAAATATGTTGAGAAATAACGAGTCATTGTCGAATCTGTTGGATGACCAATGCGCATCAGCCGATCTTGACGATTTACTTAAGAATGAGAAAACACTTTCAAAGTGGTATCGTTACCAGGCCGTGAGCGCCGTTCTAAAAGATCAGCATTCTGCAGACGCTAATTTCGATTTTTGCCAAGCAATCAGTGCTAAAATAGCGGAAGAGCCAGCGATGATCGCTATTCCAGCTGAATCCGCTTCTGAAAAGTCAACTTCAGAGAAATTAAATAATAAATCTGCCGAGGTAATTAGTTTTAGACGATTTGGTGGAGGATTTGCGATTGCCGCATCGGCAGCATTTGCGACTTTCTTTTCTGTACAATCTTTGCAAGTATCTAGTGAGCTGTCGCCATCTGAGCGACAAACTGCGGAAATAACCACCTCAAATACGGATAATTCCGTTAGCGATTTTGCGATTGGCGCCTCGCCAATTTATAGTCATGAGCAAAATGAATTAGAATTTTTTAACAATCTCTATCTACAAGAAGTTAGTCGTTCTGAAAACGTCGCTTTTGAACAAGTCGGTGGAGTATACGCCGGAACGCTTCGTATCTCAGCAGAGCAGTGGCAACAACTTTTGCAAAGAGCCGTTCAGCAGCGATCAAAAATCGAATCAGCTAATCTTGAAGCGGATGAAGAAAATTCTAAGCAATAAAACCTTTGCTTAAAAATAAAGCGAGTCTAACCAAATACAAATGACCTTTGTGTTTGGTTTCTAGTAATCTTGTATTTTGAGCTGATTTGCCAATAAGCTATAATTAATACCTAGCACACTTTTGAACCAATATCATATGCTTCGAGAAAACGGAATTGTTTCTGATCTTAAGGGAAATTTAGCAGTCGTTCACACCCAAAATCAGTTAGCCTGCTCTTCCTGTAAAGTTGTCGATAGCTGCGGCAACGGATTAATTGAAAAATATTTTTTGGGTAAAGTTTTTCGTTCTGAAATAGAAAACTCTCTTGACGCAAAAATTGGTGATCAGGTGGTCTTGCAAATGCCAAAATCTAGCGTGACTAAAGCCTCCATTTTCGTTTACATTATCCCGCTAATCGGCCTGATTTCTTTTGCATTGGTGAGTTCCTTTTTCCATGCGAAAGAACCACTAATTATTTTTTCCAGTTTTGTGGGTTTGATAGCGGGGCTGCTTGTCACAAAATATTACAATCGACTAGTCGTTAACAACGAATTTTATACGCTTAAAATGGTCTCAATAATCGATTCAGTTAAAACAGAACCGGCGATAAAAGTTAAAATCTTATAATTTCCATTGAATTGTGATAATTTATCCTCACATTTGTTTAATGCTAGCGACAACGTGCGGCGATGTTTATTGGCTGTTTACAAGATTTGCTCAACATTCCAATTACAACCATTAATAAGGAACGAACGATGACAAAAAATAAATTTGTTTTTGTATCTTTGGTGTTTGTTTTATTACAAACGTTATTCACTCAAAACGCGTTTGCGGCACGGCTGCCTGACTTTGTTGAACTGGTTGAGAAAGCGCAACCGAGTGTGGTTAGCATCTCGACAACCATTGAAGTGAAGCCGCGAAGCCTATTTTCTAGACGACCCCAAGGAAGTAACAGAGGACCGAGTGGGTCGGGTTTTATTATTTCAAAGGATGGTTATGTTCTAACCAATAATCATGTAATCGATGGCGTTGAAAGCGTGTTAGTTCGGTTGAGTAACGGTAGAGACTTACCAGCAGAAATTATTGGAACAGATGCGGACACGGATATCGCATTATTAAAAATAAAAGGCAATAAATTCGTACCGTTTAAAATAGGCGATATAGACAAAACTAAAGCCGGTTCATGGGTTGTTGCAATTGGTGCACCATTTGGATTCGAACAAACGGTGACAGCTGGCATTGTGAGCGCCAAAGGACGCAGTGTAGGAGAGCAGTATATTCCCTACATCCAGACTGACGTTGCTATTAATCCGGGCAATTCAGGAGGGCCTTTAATTAACATGGATGGTAAAGTCATTGGTATTAATTCGAAAATATTAAGCACTTCTGGTGGTTCAAATGGTCTGTCATTTTCTATCCCTATCGATTTAGCGATGGATGTTGTTGGTCAACTCAAAGACAACGGCCAAGTAAAACGTGGATACTTGGGAGTGACCTATCAGGAAGTGAGTTATGATTTAGCGAAATCATTTGGTTTAGAACGCTCGCAAGGGGCACTTATTAATGGGGTTTCTCCGGGCTCACCCGCCGATAAAGCGGGTATTCAGGCGGGGGATATTGTATTAAAGGTTGATACTAAGTCGATTAAGAATTCTGCAGAATTACCCTTTGTGATTGGTCGTTATCGGCCGGGTGATGCGATCAATCTGTTGGTTGTGCGAGAAGGCGATAAGCTAAAATTAAAAGTCGATATTGGCAGTAGAAATGGTGAAATCGCGCAGACCTCACCTGAAGTAACAAAAACGAATGACAGTTTTGAATGGCTTGGAGCGAAATTTAAAAATATCCCTCAGGATATTGTCGATAGAACCAATATTAATCGAGGGGTCTTTGTTGAATCGATTGAGCAAGGTGCTGTTTACAATGCAGGCATCAGACAGGGAGATATCATTCAGTCGCTTCAACTAACAAGGATTAGCGATTTGCAGGCGTTTGAAAGCACGGTCGAAAAACTGCCTAAACAAGGCAATGTTCCGGTTTTGGTTAAGCGTCCGGACGCTGGTTCACAATATTTGATCCTTGAATTAAATGAGTAAATTCTCAATAAGCTTGTTATTTGCGACAGCGATTTTTTTATCGGCAAATGTTAAAGCAAAATCGCTGCAGCAAGCGCAACAATTGCAAATCGAACAACTGCTAAATTTCGTTAAAACTTCCGAGTGTCTATTCATTCGAAATGGTGATGAACACAGTGGTAAAGACGCCGCAAAGCATATGCAAAGAAAATTTGATCATTACAAGAAAAAAATCGATTCAGCGGAGCGCTTCATTGAACTGTCAGCTACAAAAAGTAGTATGTCAGGCAAGTTGTACCAGATTCGATGTCCCAACGAAAAAGAAGTTAGTAGCAAAACTTGGCTATTAAAAGAGCTGGCTCGAATTAGGAAATGAAAAAATAAATTGCTTGTTCATTTTTCGGCTGCATCGGTTGCGTTATGTCATTCATAATAGCATTGATAACAGGCATATAATCAGTCATCAAATGAATAGGTTATTTCATTGAATCCGATAAAAACGAGCAAAAAACTACCGAATCGCAAAGAAATGTATCAAGCGCTGGTCAATAAAGATCGCGCTTATGAGGGAATATTCATTGCGGCCATTAGAACCACAGGGATATTTTGTCGTTCCAGTTGCCACGCTCGTAAGCCGAAAGAAAAAAACGTTGAATATTTTTCCAGTTGTTCCGAAGCACTCAGTTTCGGATTTAGGCCGTGTAAAGTCTGCAAACCACTGGAACCCTTAGGTACCACGCCAGACTGGATCAAAAGTTTACTTTTAGAAGTTTCCAATCAACCAAATATCCGGCTCAAAGACCATCAATTGAGAGAAAGGGGAATAGAACCGGCTAAAATAAGGCGTTGGTTTAACAATAACCACGGAATGACCTTTCAATCTTATTTGCGGGCGTTAAGGTTAAATCGAGCCATCGGACAAATTAAGCACCAATCAACCGTCACGGAAACGGCCTTTGATTCAGGTTATGGTTCCTTGAGTGGTTTCGGTGAAGCTTTTAAGAAACTAACCGGTGTGTCGCCAAAATCTAGCAAACAGCAAACCTTAGTAACAATAACCCGAATATTGACGCCCCTTGGTCCTATGATTGCCGGAACAACAGACAAAGGTCTGTGCTTGCTGGAATTTGTTGATCGGCGAATGTTGGAAACTCAACTAAAACGATTAACGCGATTAATTAATGCGAATTTTGTTCCGGGTACGCATCCACTCTTTGAGCAGCTCGACAAACAGCTAATGGCTTATTTCTCAGGTCAATTACAAACCTTTGATTTACCACTTGATTTACCGGGCACACCCTTTCAACAGCAAGTGTGGCGGGCGTTAACGACAATTGCGTATGGGGAAACACGAAGTTATCAAGAGCAAGCAAACCTCATTAATAATAGCAAAGCCGTGCGAGCCGTTGCTAAAGCAAACGGTGATAATCGCATCTCAATTCTTATTCCCTGTCATCGTGTGATTGGCAAGAATGGCTCCTTAACCGGCTACGGTGGTGGTCTATGGCGTAAACAACGATTATTGGAACTAGAAAAAAAATTATAAAGGTTTGCTTTTTTAGTCTAAAACTCCTACATTATCAGGTAGATAGCTAGTTTTTAATCTAGCAAGCTACAACTTAATGGGGATGCCTTCAACATGACAGCAAAGATTGTCTCGATTGCTCAAGCAAAAGGCGGTGTCGGAAAAAGCACCTTATGCGCTAATTTGTCCGTGACTCTGTCGCAAACCGCTAAAGTATTGATGGTTGACTGCGATCCGCCGCAGCTTTCACTTTCTGCTTGGTACGGGGTGAGAGATGAGCTTTATATCGAAACTGGTCTTAAGCTAACCAGCGCAACGACTCCCGCACAACTGGCTTCTTTGATTGAGAAAAATAAAGAAAGCTATGATTATATTCTGATAGACGGTGCGCCGCATGTAAACCCTCTTGTTAGGAGCATGTTATTACTGTCTAACTTGGTTTTAATACCACTAGCGCCATCGTCCGTTGAAATATGGTCGTTTGCTTCGTTTGAAGAATTAATCCACCAAGCCGAGAAATTCAATAAAAGCTTAAAAACAAAGATTGTTTGGAATCGCGTTCGTAAACGAGTGAAATCTTCGGAAGAAGTGATTGAAACGGTGAGTAAAGAATCGAAATTGACAGCATTAAAAAATCAAATTACCTTCCGAGTCGCTTATTTAGATTCTTTTTCGGAAGGCTGCAGTGTTTACGAATGGTCTGATCCGGTCGCAAGCGCCGAAGTTTGGGCGCTCAGTTCTGCAGTAAAACGAGTGCTCAACAAAACCGAGCCACTGAAATTATCGAAATCAATTGCGGCACAAGACTTTATTAAGAAGGGATAGCTCTCTGGTAAAGTGCAGTGAGCTTTGTCTTATACAGTATCTATTCCACTTTATCTTTTCGTTTTTGCCAAGCAAAAAATCCACTCAGTGCCAATATAATAACAATGAGAGCAACCAAATCATTGAGAAGTTTACCTGGTAAAGAAAAAATTCGACCACTGTGTAGATCTTGTATAAATTTTAGATGGGTGATTTGTTTATCAAGATAAAGGTTTTGTAACTCTTCTATTTTATCACCTTTTCTCATTTGTAATTTCACCGGCATGATCGAAAGTGGCGACTCTAATTGCCAACTTAAATCGTTTGGTTGCAAAGACCATTGTTGGTTTTCGGTTTTTATCAAAATTTTAGGGTTATTAATATTGTCATTGGTGGTGTCGAATCGGATTAATTCGAGAATTGTTCCGGGCAAACCGTTAGATTTGTCCATTATTTCTACTAGTTCAAAAGTGTCAGTGTAAATATAAAGTTTTTGTTGAGTTGCCAGATAAAAAAGTTGCTCTAACTTCACTAAGCCGACTAATGTTGACGTTTCATTAATCAGCAGGCTATTTCCGTAATAAATTTTTTCAGCTAATTGACAAATCGGGTTTTGGGGACTAAAACCCTTGATACAATCGGCACTATCTGGTGCTTTGACGCCATACAAATCGATTAACCAATCACTCGAGACGTAACTTTTATGTAGTTCGAAATCTTCTGAATGATTGAGCAAAAAACCGGTCAGCGAGAGATTAACGAGAAACAATGCTGCCGCAAATCCAATTCTTCTATGCCATTTTCGGAAAAGATTCTTTCGTCTTTTTTCTTTTTGTTTTTTTTTGTAAGGGCTCATTTCTTATATTTGTAGGTCAATTATTGGTAGTTAGTTGGCTGATAACTTCACGATGAAGAATTATAGCAACCCGTGCAACTTTTTTCATAGCATTTACCGAAAGTGTTGCTCCGGTAATTCCGTCAATTGTTCGATCTAACCGGTTTTGTTGATTTAATCCTATGAAATTAAATTGATCTGAAAATGCAGCAATATGAATTTCATATCCTCGGCTTTCTCGAAATTCTAAAACTCGCAATACTTGAATTTTATCATTTTTGACGCTAACTCCGAATGAAATGGCTTTTTCTTTTCCGACTTCATCAAGAAACCAAACTGTCGTACGACCACTAGGGGTTTCAATTAATTCGTATCTTAGCCGCAATTTCGGGTATTTATGGTGGAGTATTGATTTTAGTTTGGACTGCAAATTCTTTTTTAACCAAATCTTTTTGCTAGATAAGTCGTATGATGAATTTTGTTGCTTAATAACAAGGTCTAAAAACTCTTCCTGTTTAAGATAAGATTTTGCTGCAAGAGATGAAATAAATATACTGCAAGCTAGCGCAAATAACATTACGACTTTCGACTTGACCGCTTGGCTAGCATAGATATTTCTTCCCATAATGGTTCTCATTTTTAATGTTGTATCGACATTCAAATTTGCGTCGACATACAAAAGCTATAATTTACTGAAGTATCTTTCATCAATAGATAACACGAATAAAGCGTAAACCTAAAACTGATAACCAAGTCCTAAATTAAATCCGCTACCATCTTGCGCACCGAATCGATTCTCTATATCGAGTTTGAATACAACGTTCTCATGAGGCCAGAAATTTAACCCAAGATTCGTTTGCTTTTTCTCGGTATCATTATTGTCCCCAGCATTATTGTCCCAAGAGTTATAACGAGCAAATAGTCCCCATCGATGATTGAGTCGATAGCTCGGTTCAATGTAATAACCGCTTTGCTTATCTCGACCAACAGCTTCCGCTTCCGTACCGTCGATATTCCAACCGGCGTATAGCGCTCGAATTCCGAAGCTGCCTTTGTTATATATTGCGTGGGCACTAAATAAATTTGCACGAGTCGAACTTGCCCCTTGAGTAATGTCGTCCTGAATTTGATAAGAACTAGCAAGTTCTAAACCAGGAATTGCAGTATATTTTAATCGCGCCGTATAGGCGAGGCTGTCTGCATTAGCATTAGCAACCTTTTGGCGACCATTACGAACTAAAAATGATTTGCTGCCGACTGTTTCTACATTGAAACCCGAGTGAATACTAAAATTACCACTAAAACCCTCAGAAAATTTCGTTTCCACTGCGACACCGGCTTCTCGCCATGTCGTAGGAATAATATCTTTTTCAACAGGATTTCTCTCTACACCATAAAATGTATTAGGTTCGTGAGTCTCATTGATGATCCCAACTGGCGTTAATAAGATACCGGATTGCATTTTGGTTGACTCGGTAACGTCAATTTCTATAAAGGCTTGCTCGAGCGCGACTGTGCCAGGTGTGCCATCGCCGGAAAGCGAATGTTCAAGTTCTAATTCTGAATAGAAGCGTATTTTATCGCTAAACTCATGGTCTAGAAACATAACAAATCGATGAAAATCAACTTTTTCATTCTCATCGATATTATTGTAATGCAATTCGCCATAACCACCGACTGAGGTTTTGCTTGTTGAGTTATCTGTAAGATTTTCTTCAATAACAGCGACACTTGCTTCAATTTTCTCGTCAGCTTGTTCGATTTTTTGATCCGTTTTATTCAGCTTGTTTTGTAATGCTTCAATTTGTGCTTGTTGCTTTTTAAGAATATCCAACAACTCTTGATTGGTCGGTTCTGCTGCAAAAATACTTGTTGTGCTTAATAGTGACGCGACAGCCAGTGCGATGGTTTTAACTTTCATTACTTTTCCTGTTTAAATAGAGGAGGTCTTTTGTTTTAGTGGTTGGACTATAGGATAAAAATAATACAAATGCAAATCATTCTCATTAAGAAATGCGAGTAATTGTGATTTAGATCAATAAATAATGAATTGACCAATATTTAGACGAATAGCTGTCACTTATCCTTGGCGTCTAATTTACGATTTTTAGATACGAAAAACGAAGTTGAAATAAAGTTATTGAGGACGCGATCGCTTTTTCAGCGATTTTATGTAGAATCTTGCGGGATGCAAGGCGTTTGATAAGTCTGTTTGTATTGACGATATATCGTTGGTAATTAATGCTGCTAAATGTCGACTGGCCAATAAAGAATATAATAAACCATGAGAGCCATAGGCCGTGTTTAACCAGAGTCCAGGTAAATTATATTGTTCAATAGATTCTAGACGCAGGCGTTTTTGGCCAAGGTTTTTGAAATGAGCGTTTAGCTTCTCGTAGTTGGGCGCTGGACCGACTATCGGCATTCGGTCGAGTGAATGAAGTCGGTATCCAACCGTACCGTTTAAAGAGGTTTGCTCTATTTGATTTTTCGATAAAGTACCTAAACCGATTTCTTTCATAAATAAAGATGAACGAGTAAGCATATCGTTTTGACTCTGTTGATTTAACTGATCGTCTTCGAAATCTTCAAAAGTGGTTCCGAGCTGAACTTCTCCGTTCTTTCTAGGCACTAAATAAACTTGTTCGCAAAGTGTCGTTTCTATTTTTCTCGACAACCCATTTGATCCTAATACGCAAGTTTGGCCGCGGGTAGTATTAATCGCACGGATATCGAGTTGATTTAATAGCGTACTTTTTGCACCACCGCAATAAATGACGTGTCGGTATTTGCATTCATGTTCGTTGGCTAATATTTGCCAGTTCTCGCCACTACGAGCAATCCCGTTAATAGTGGTATTGGTTTTTATGGCTAACTTACCATCAGCTATTTTATTAATAAGCAATTCGCAAAATGCCGTTAGGTCGATCGCCGCAGCATTTGGAAACGATACGCATCGTTCAATTGGATCAAATTGCGAACTTTTCTTAATCCATTGATTAAGGCCAATTTCATCGGCTAGGGCTAATAGATTATTGGCAACCTTTTTACTTTCTAAGAATCGTTCGACGCCTTGCGATAAGATAATCCTATCTTTTTCGTCATTGTTTAGATCGTGCAAAAAACCAAGCAGTGTCAGGTAGGCTAGCCAGTTGTATTGACTATTAATATTCATGTCACTGGTCAGTTGAGGATGAAATATTCCCGCTGCTGCGCCGGAGGCTCCTTTGGCAATTTTTGTATTTGTTTCGAATAAATCACAATCAAAGCCCTTGCGCGTAAGCGTGTAGGCTAAAGTGCACCCGGCGATTCCGCCGCCAATTATCGCAATCTTATTTTCATCAACGGTGCTAATAGACGGCTCATTTTTCGAAAGATTAAACCATGGGGATTCAAATTTAATGTTAACGGTTTGAGTGCGGTTATCGCTTTTTATGACACGACCCAATTTTGCGGTTAACATTTCACGCTTTTTAGCAAAACCCTTTCGTTTAGTAATGTCAAAGCCTGCCTCTGTTAATGGTCTTTTCACCGATGCAGCAACGCTATAAGTTGCAAGGCGCGAACCGATTTTTGATAGTTTTGCGATTTTATCAGCATTTTCTTGGCCCCACATCGAGGCATTTTTTGTTGGTGCAAAACCGTCTAAAAACCAGTGGTCAATTTCTGTTTTGTTTTGCTGCGATTTAGATTCGGTGATTAAATCATCTAGCGCTTCTTCAATCGGCATAAAAATGAGTGTCAGAGTCACCCGCCACTTTGGAAATTCTATTTGGTGTCGACCATAGGTTTGCGAAGGATAGTGGTGAATGAGTTCAGAAATAAAATCTGAAAATTGAGGCCATAGTGCACAAGCTTTTTGGAGATCGTCGATAGAGAAAGGGCGTTTTTCGATGGCGATATAATGAAGCGTCTTTTGCTGACTTGCCAAGTTTGAAAGGGGAAGATTCTTCGCCCATCGATCAATTGTATTTAAAAAATTCAGACCACTACCAAATCCTAGTTCGGCAATATAAAAACGATTTTGCTCCAATTCTTTCCAATCTTTTTCAAGGCAATTACCTTCAATAAAAACATGTTGGGATTCTTCAACAGCGCCATGAACAGAAAAATAGACATCTTCGAATTCAGTGCTATAGGGTAAGCCATTTCGCCACTCAATTTGTGCAGGTTTGACCCTTGAGAATTTTTTTAACTGAGCACTGGACATTTTTAGTTAGTCAGTTTCTTAAGTTGATAAATTTTAGTTTTTTACCAAGTTTAAAAATTCAGCGCGAGTGGCGGGTTTTTGTCTAAAGGCGCCTAACATGATGGAGGTTATCATTGATGAGTTTTGTTTTTCGACACCTCGCATCATCATGCACATGTGTTTCGCTTCTATCACCACACCGACACCCGATGCGCCGGTAACCTGCATAATCGCTTCGGCAATTTGCTTAGTCATATTTTCTTGAATCTGCAATCGCCTTGCAAACATATCTACAATGCGAGCAATTTTAGATAGCCCAATCACTTTTCCAGTGGGTAAATAAGCGACGTGGCATTTACCAATAAAAGGCAAAAGATGATGTTCACATAATGAGTAAAGTTCGATGTCTTTAACAATCACCATTTCGTCATTATCGGATTCGAAAATAGCGCCGTTAACAACGGTCTCAAGAGATTGTTGGTATCCACGAGTTAAAAACTGCATGGCTTTGGCGGCTCGTGTTGGTGTGTCTTTTAATCCGTCACGCTGAATATCTTCGCCAAGCTCAGTAAGGATATTTGAATAATTTTTTGCAAGTTCGTCGCTCATAATAGCGGCCTTTTTAATCGGGATATATATTAATACAGCTATTGTAATTTAACCGCACACGTTAACCAAGAGATTACTTTTAGAACTCGTTTATCAAAGCTATTTCTTCGCGAGTCAATTATTCTCTAGAGCAACATCTTATTTCGACTCTAAAGCTATTATTAAGACCCTATAGCTAACCACAGTCCAACAGCTATCATCATTGTTCCTGAAACATGATTGAGCCGTTTAAGTTGGCCTTTCTTTTCAAGAAAATAGCGCAATGACCGACCGCCGCTTGCATAAAGCAACATAAATCCGAACTCTGAAAATAGAATAATAGCAACTAATATGCTTAGTTGAGGTGCGAGAGGATAGCTGGTGTTAATAAAAGGCGGTAGCAACGAAACCGTAAAAGCCCAACCTTTGGGATTAGCGATGGCCGATACGAATCCTTGTATTATTAAGCTTTTTCTAGACAAAATAATTTCGCCGGAAGGTATTTGGGTTACGGCCATTTTTCCATTTGAGCGCCAAAGTTGAATGCCAAGGAATATTAAGTATCCGGCACCCAAATATTTCAGGAATTCAAATACCTTCGGATAGTTAAGCATGATACTAGCAACACCAATCACCGCTAATACCGCTACTGTTCCGACTCCCGCCAACTCTCCCCACATCATCCAAAGTGTTTTTCTAACACCGATGGTCATGCCCAAGGTCATTGCTAGGGTCATGCACATGCCCGGAACCGCAGAAACTAATAAAAAGGTTGGCACAAAAAGAGAGAGGAGTGTGAAATCGATCATTGGGAACTAAAGTGAGTATACTGATCGGCCGCACAGTCGCATATTTCTTCAATTTGACTGCTATCGGTATAAATACCGTCAATCAGTAATTTTGCAATACCATGCATTGTGCCCCAAATAACCTGCGATAATCGCAATGTATTGCTTTTAGGATTCAATAGTCCAATCGATTGCCATTTTTTTGTGACTTCTAGTTGGTGTTGAAAACTGGGGTAAGCGGCATTTTTAAGGGATTGGTTATCGATTTGGGTTTTCCAAATCGTGCGTCCAAACATGAGCTCATAAATTTCTGGATTACTTTGAGCAAATTTTACGTATTCAATAATGTACTCTTTTAATGGGTTTTCACTTGAATGGTTTCCATTTGGACTGGTTTTGGGCAAATTATAAGAATCAATGGCAATAATTCGTTCTTTGAATCCTTGCTCTGCAATCGCGCACAACAAATCGTTTTTGTCTTTAAAATGATGGTAAGGAGCTGTCCGGGACACGCCGACTTTACTGGCCAGTTTTCTGAGTGACAAGGCGTCGATGCCAAACTCCTTAATCATTGACGTAGCCGCATTGAGCAGATCATTACGTAAATCACCGTGATGATAATTGGCTTTTGAGGGAGAATTTATCATTTGTTGTCTATTTTAGGCTGAGTTAACCGGTATAGGGCGCAATTTACCAAGGCTTGGCTAATTAATCAATCTTGACAGCGCTAAACTCAAAATGTATTCTTTTAACTGAACTAGACGCCGTCTAGTTGAAGTCGCTCTATCGAAGCTTATTCGCCTTAAGTTTTATAGATAAACGCCACTCGGCCACTGAGAATAAAAAATGTCAAAACTTCTATATCCCAATTTATTTCGTCCGCTTGATTTGGGTTTTACCCAACTTAAAAACCGAGTATTGATGGGCTCCATGCACACCGGCCTAGAGGAAGCCAAAGATGGTCACAAACGTATGGCGGCTTTTTTTGGTGAGCGTGCGCGCGGCGGAGTGGGATTGATTGTAACTGGCGGATTCGGACCTAATGATCGCGCCGCAACCCACGAGCATACGAAATTGCTTAAAACCGAACAAGATATTGCCAATCATCGTGAGATCACCGATCAAGTGCATCGTTATGGCAGCAAAATTTGCATGCAGATATTGCACACTGGTCGTTATGCCTTTAATGCCAATCCTATTGCACCGTCTGCCATTCAGGCGCCAATCAATCCTAATAAACCTAAAGCCGCCACGATAGAGGAGATAGAGCAACAGATAGTCGATTTTATGGAATTGTCTGTACAGGCGCAAAAAGCGGGCTACGATGGGGTTGAAATTATGGGCTCCGAAGGTTATTTCCTGAATGAGTTTTTGGCGGAGCGAACCAATCAACGAGACGATGAATGGGGAGGCAGTTACTCCAATCGAATGCGGTTACCTGTGGAAGTGGTTAGCCGCGTACGGCAAGCGGTTGGCGAAGAGTTTATTATTATTTATCGATTATCCATGTTGGATTTGGTGGAAGGAGGCAGTAGTTTTGATGAGGTCGTTTTATTAGGAAAAGCGATCGAAAAAGCGGGAGCGACAATCATTAATACCGGTATTGGCTGGCATGAAGCAAGAATACCCACCATTGCAACCAAGGTTCCGCGGGCGGCCTTTACTTGGGTGACTGCACGCTTTAGAGAGCATTTTAGTATTCCAGTGATCACTTCTAATCGAATCAATACTCCGGAAAATGCCGAACAAGTTTTGACCCGAGGCGATGCCGATATGGTTTCTATGGCAAGACCATTTTTGGCCGATGCTAATTTTGTGATTAAGGCGGAAATGGGCAGAGCCGATGAAATTAATACCTGTATTGGTTGCAATCAAGCTTGTTTAGACCATATTTTTGAAGGAAAGACTACCAGCTGTTTGGTGAATCCACGGGCTTGTCATGAAACAACTCTCAATATTACGCCGACAGACAAAAAGAAGAATATCGCTATCGTTGGCGCTGGTCCCGCCGGATTATCAGCAGCCGTCACTGCCGCAAAGCGCGGACACAAAGTCACTCTTTTAGATCAAGCCAGTGAAATTGGCGGTCAATTTAATATCGCCAAACAAGTCCCTGGAAAAGAAGAATTTAACGAAACCATCCGATATTTTGCCAGACAGCTAGAACTTTGCGGCGTTGATTTAAAATTAGATCAAGCGGTAGACGCGAGTTTGCTTAATTCCAGCGATTTCGATGAGGTGATATTGGCAACCGGGATCAAACCGAGAGTGCCACCCATTGAAGGAATAGGCCATGCAAAGGTATTGAATTACCTCGATCTGTTAAAAGACAAAAAGAGCGTTGGCAACAATGTCGCGGTCATTGGCGCGGGCGGTATTGGTTTTGACGTGTGTGAATCGCTTATTCATGAGGGGGGATCGAGTAGTCAAAATATTGAAACCTTTATGCGGGAGTGGGGCATTGATATGACTCTTGAAGCAAGAGCTGGAGTTGAAGGCATGAAACCTAATTTCAAAATGCCAAAACGAAAAGTCTATTTGCTGCAACGTAAATCAAGTAAAGTTGGTAAGGGGCTTGGTAAAACCACCGGCTGGATCCACCGCACGGATTTAAAGAAAAAAGGCGTTGTTATGATGTCAGGTTGCGAGTATCAAAAAATTGATGATCAAGGCTTGCATCTCACCATTGGCAATGAGAAACAAATTTTGCCGGTGGATCACGTCATTATTTGCGCTGGTCAGGAGCCATTACGAGATTTGGTGGAAGGTTTGGAAAAGCCGTATCATCTCATTGGCGGTGCCGATGTCGCCTCTGAATTAGATGCCAAACGCGCCATTGACCAAGGGACTCGGTTAGCCGCTCAAATATAAACGACATAGATAGCTAATCCTATTAAATCGTTCGAATATTAATTTAGGTAATATAAACATTAAGACATCGAACATCGTAAGAATAAACGCTAAAGTCGAAACTTGAAGTCTTTTCTCCCTAGTGGGAACGCTAAGGGCTTTTTTCGTTAGTTTTTCAGCTCTTGGAAAAAGTAACTCGCAGGAAAGCAAAGCGCTGCGAAACGACTTTGACTTTAAAAAAACAATAAGTAGTTGCCAACAATTGGCTGTTATTTTAACCAGGCCCCGTTGGCGAAAACTAACTCGCTACGCGAGCCATTTCCGCCAACGGGCAAACATTCTATTGTCGAATAACAAAAGTTGATTGTTGTTCTGACTCTTGATTTAATGCAGCCTAACTCGCTGCACTTTGCTTGGAATTACCATTGAGAAAAAAATATCAAGTCGTTGTCGATGAAAACATGCCGGGGATCGATGTGTTATTTAGCGATATTGCCAATATTATTCGACGAGATGGCCGTTCTATCACCGCTGATTGCCTACAGAACACCGATGCCTTGTTATGTCGCTCGATCACCTCCGTAACTCAAGAATTACTGCAAAATAGCAAGCTAAAATTCGTCGGCACAGCCACCATTGGCACCGATCATTTAGCAATTGACTGGCTCGATTCACAAAATATTCAATGGGCAAATGCCGCCGGTTGTAATGCCGCTGCGGTGGCACAATATGTTCTGAGCGCAATTGCTTATTGGAGTAAAAATAACTCGAATGATATTCAGCAATTGAAAGTTGGCATCGTCGGTGCGGGCAATGTGGGTACCGAACTCGCTAGATGCTTAGATCTATTGAAAATCGACTATTTACTCTGCGATCCGCCATTGGCTGCACAGGGCGATCCTCGTTCTATGGTGTCATTGCAGCAAGTATTAAAATGCGATGTGATCAGTTTACATGTGCCATTAACCATCCAAGGCCCGCACGAGACCAAACATCTCTTCAACTCATCTTTGCTTAAAAAACTCACTAGTCACCAATTATTAATCAATGCCTCCCGAGGTGCGGTGATTGATAATCACGCTTTGCTTGGTTATTTACAAAAACCGAATGCCGCCAGAATTATTTTAGATGTGTTTGAGAATGAACCCAACCCGCCTATCGAGTTGCTCGATGGCTGTTTGCTCGCAACACCTCACATTGCAGGCCACACCTTAGAAGGAAAGCTTAGAGGCAGTTGGATGATATATCAGGCATTTTGCCACGCCTTTGCCCTCAAATTAAACAAAACAGAAAGCGAACTTTATCCGGCTTACAATCAAATAACGCTGGCCAACGACAACCTCGTTGAAAAATTATTAGCTATTTACGATATTCAAGCGGAATCGAACCGGTTCGTTCAACAAAATAATGAAACCATGGCGGTAAAATTTGACCGTTTACGCAAAAACGCGACCCAACTAACAAATGGTTATACTCGCCGGGATTATTCAGGTTGGTGCTACCAGGGGCAAATCAATTTGCCACTGTAGTAGACGGTGAGGGATTGTTATTTTCATTTTATTTGCTGAAAGCATAATGTCATTGCGAGCGTAGCGCGGCAATCTTCTAAAGTTATGAACAAGGGTTCAAAAGTTATGCGAATCGGTTGGAGAAGGGCTTGTCCCATTAATCGTTGTGCAAATTGCCACGTCGTATCTCACCGCAATGACAGATTTCGCAAGTATGATTTTACTCGGCCAAGTGACGCGATTTAATGGATGTTCGAATTAATTCAAGCCTGAACTACATACAAGTCCGATCTATCACTAATCGGATGATATATTGTAGAATTTAGTTCGCTGTGGCAAACTCTCACAGCTTAACCGCTTCGCGGTTTGCCACCAATACTATTCAATAATAATAAAGAGGCACTCATGGAAATCGGAACCATTATCTCCCTGTCAGCATATTTCTTAGTCATGCTAGGGATCGGCTTGTACGCGTTTAAAACCACTTCTGAGGATTCTTCGGGTTATTTGTTAGGTGGCAGACAACTCGGTCCCGCGGTGACGGCTTTATCTGCCGGAGCTTCAGATATGAGTGGTTGGATGGTGATGGGATTACCCGGCGCAATGTATTTGACCGGGCTTTCTAATATTTGGATTGGTTTGGGATTAATCGCTGGTGCTTACATCAATTATTTAGTTGTTGCGCCAAGGCTGCGAGCTTATACAGAACTTGCCAACGACTCCATTACTTTACCTGAATTTTTTGAGAATCGATTTGAAGATAAAACCCGTTTACTCAGAATCGTTTCGTCCATTGTCATTATTGTTTTCTTTACCGTTTATACCTCTTCCGGCGTTGTTGGTGGCGGTAAGTTGTTTGAGTCCTCATTCGGCTTAAGTTATGAGCTGGGCCTGTATGTAACTGCCGGTGTGGTCGTTATTTATACCTTATTTGGTGGGTTTTTAGCGGTGAGCATGACGGATTTTGTTCAAGGCTGCATCATGTTCGTGGCGTTAGTCTTAGTACCGGTTGTTATCTTAATTGACTTTGGTGGCTACTCGGCCATCAGTCAGACCATTACCGATCTCAGTAGCACTCATATGGATCTTGTTGCAGGAACCACCACGCTAGGAATTATTTCCTCACTCGCATGGGGGCTCGGTTATTTTGGACAGCCGCATATTATTGTTCGATTTATGGCCATTCGATCGTTGAAAGATTTAAAAACCGCCAGAAGAATTGGTATGAGTTGGATGATTGTTGCATTAATCGGCGCCATGGCCACGGGCTTTTTTGGATTTGCTTATGCGGCAAAAACAGGCATCCAAATAGAAGATGCTGAAACAGTTTTTATCGTCCTTTCGCAAGTTTTATTTCATCCTCTAGTCGGTGGATTTATGCTGGCGGCCATTTTAGCGGCCATTATGAGTACCGTCTCTTCACAACTTCTAGTGACCTCTAGTTCATTAACTGAAGATGTTTATAAAGCCTTTATAAAAAAAGATGCCAGTGAAAAACAATTAGTATTCATGGGCAGAATTTGTGTCGTGTTAGTAGCGCTTATTGCAATTGGTATGGCCTATAATCGCGACAGCTCAATTTTAAATATAGTTGCCAATGCATGGGCAGGATTCGGTGCGGCATTTGGGCCGTTAATTGTTTTAGGATTGTATTGGAAACGTATGACATTTGCAGGAGCATTATCTGGAATTGTCGTCGGCGCATCCACTGTATTAATCTGGATCTATGCGCCACTAACCATCGGTGGTGAATCGTTAGGCAAAGTCATTTACGAAATTGTTCCAGGATTTGTTTTTAGTACCTTGGCTATTGTTGCTGTTAGTTTATTAGGAAAACCTCCATCAAATGCGATGAAAGAAATGTTTGATGTGATGGTTAGACGGGTTAAGGAAGAGAGCTGAGTTTAATAATATAAAGTAGTTTTCATTTCCGTGTTAATTATTTCTGAATGGGGGGCGATGGTAAAACATTAATTAGAGAAACTGCACCCGTTCTACGGGATGCGACTCTCTCTCGGGGGAACTACGGAGTCAGGTCCTGACGGATCCCCACTGTCTATAGGTTGAGTGTCTATTTTTAGGCAAGGGATTGTCGCGTCATTGCTCCTCCTAGTAACTTGATAACAATGGACAATCTCCTACAACACAATTGGTTTATTTCCTCTTTTAATTATTCTTAACTAGGTTAAAATTTATACCTCTTAAGGAAATTAATGGAATAATAAACATGGAACGTTTTGATAAAAGGATTGCCTTTACGCTGAGCGCTATTGCTCTTTCAATTTCGGCAGTTTGCCACGCTGGTGAAGCTAATCTCTCTGAAAATAATTTTAAACCCACACCACCACCGTTGCTGTTGGCAAAAGACTACCGGTCAAATATTGAATTGTCTCTATACCTTATTAGTGAAAAGCTTGATGGGGTAAGAGCGTTTTGGAATGGCGAAAATTTAATTACCCGTAGCGGCCGCCTAGTTAACTCGCCTAGCTGGTTCACCAAAGATTTTCCCAAATCATCGCTTGATGGCGAATTGTGGCTTGGACGCCAGCAATTTGAAAAACTATCTGGCATTGTTCGCCGTAAACGCCCCGATGACAACGAATGGCGTCATGTTCGCTATATGGTATTTGATATGCCGGAAAATTTGTCAACTTTCGAGCGTCGATACGCACAATTGCAAACATTGGTCCGGCAGGCTGCAAGTCGATATTTAACTTTAGTATCGCAACAAAGCATCCAATCTGAATCAGATTTAAACGATCATTTATCAACGATTATCGCAAAAGGCGGCGAAGGTTTAATGCTGCACCGGAAAGATTCGCTCTATCAAGCAAAACGAAGTTTTGATTTGCAAAAACTAAAACCATTTGACGATGAAGAAGCGATTGTAGTTGCGCATTTTACTGGTAAGGGAAAATTTAAAGATATGATGGGAGCTATTGAAGTTATTAACAAAGAAGGGATTCGATTTAAAATTGGCAGTGGTTTTTCTCGAAAGGAGAGAATGGACCCGCCGCCAATTAATAGTGAAATCACTTATCGATATCGCGGGAAAACTAATAAAAACACACCAAAATTCGCAACGTTTTTGAGAATGTCTTCATCGGATTAAGGTATATACCCGTATATGCATGAGTAATCGATAGACGGCGATTTAAATTTTGAATTGATTCACTAATTCCGATAGTTGACGGATGCCTTCACGCTGCTTACGTGTACCATCTCGAACATCGTTAATTTGCTCTTCCGTTTGTTCCGATAATACTCGAATAGAGGTGGCTCTTTCGGTAATTTCTTGTGCGGCTTTTGCTTGTTCATGAGTGGCGCTTGCTATTTCTGATGATTGATTTTGGATATCGGCGATTGCGGTTGAAATACTTTTTAATACATCTTGAACCATTGCTGATTTTTCGACACCAATCTCAGCCTGTTCTGTGCCGCTAGATACCGACTCAACTACTTTTTTTGCGCTTTGCTGCAAATTGCCAATGATCTGTTCAATAACTTGAGTCGACTCTTGGGTTCGACTGGCGAGTGTTCGAACTTCATCGGCGACTACCGCAAAACCACGGCCCTGATCACCGGCTCGTGCAGCTTCAATTGCGGCGTTAAGTGCCAGTAAATTAGTTTGTTCTGCGATACTTTGAATAACTTCTAAGACGCCTCCAATTTTTGTACTGTCTTGGTTGAGGTCTTCAACAACGCCTGCTATTTGAGAAACTGTTTCTGCCAGCGTTTTAATGCTACTGGATGCTTCGTCGACGACTTCAATACCGGTCGATATTTGTTTTTCCGCTTCGCTCGCAGAAGTCGATGCCGAAGAAGTGTTCTTTGAAATATCTTTGACGGAATAGCTTAGTTGTTCGGCGGCCGTTGCAACCATATCCGTAGCGTCTCTTTGTTCGGCGGCTTGTTTGCTGCTTAGATTAGTAATGGTGGTAATTTTTTCAGCATTGTCGTGTAAGTCTTCCACTGTATTTTTATTAATAATTAATATTTTTTGAATATGCTCAACAAAAATATTAAATTGGTGAGAAAACTGTGACACCTCATTTTTATTAACGACCTGCAACCGTTTCGTCAAGTCGTTATCACCTTCGGCCACGTCTCTTATGGCTCCCACCAATTTGTTGAGAGGCGTGACGATTCTTTGAGCAATACCAAAAACTAATAGAGTGATGATTGCCAAAATAACAAAAGCTGCAATGGTTGCCTCCATCTTGCTATTTTTTACTGGTTGCTCCACTAAACTGGCCGGAACAATGATACCTGCTATCCAGTCGAGGTAGGGCTTCTCGGAAGTAATCCGATGAAAAGCCACTAGCTGATGAGTACCATGCCATGTCACGGATGAAATACCACTATTTTTTTGTTTCATTGTTTCAAATAGTTCGCTAAAGCCATCACTATCTGCCAGTGATTTGTCGATATCTAAAAACGGACTGTCGGCTTTAATAGTATTGTCATCGGACGGAAATAAAATAATCCTGCCGTCTTTATTGATCAAAAAGGCTTCACCAAGCTCTTTGTATTTTAAGTCGTTTTCAACTTTATTTTTGATGGTTGAAATTAATATATCAACCCCCGCGACGCCAATTAGTCTCCCGCTTTTATCGTAAACCGTCCGTTTGACGGAGGTGACAATTGTTTTGTCCACATAATCTTGTTCTGGTTGGGTGACAAACATTTTGTTTTGATTGATTGCTTCGCTCCACCACGGTCTCTTTCTTGCGTCATAATTATCTTTGCCGTAGCGACCATTAGCACTGTCAAAATATTCGCCGGTTAATCCACTGGCGAAAAAAACGGCTTTGGTATCTTTGTCGTTGGATAAGTTTTTGAAGAGTTGGACGATTTGAGGAAAAGTTTCATCGTCACTTAAATCTTTGTTTCTTTGCTGGTATTTGCTAAACCAATCGATTAAATGAGGATTGGCGAGAACTGTATCGACCACTGCGGCATGTTTGCTAAAGAAACTGACGATGTGTTCCGACTGGATCTTTAATGCATTGGTTAAACCAAGTTCCGCAGACGCTTTACTTTCATTCGACACTTTTGTGATGAAAAGGTTTGCAACAATTAGTAGAATAACTGCCAAAGCGGAAACAAGGTAAATAACGAGTTCCGTTTTTATTGATTTGAATTGAAACATTGGTTGTTCATATCCTACATTTATTTTATTTTTACTTCGAACGACTTATCGATGAATTCGAAAAATCATTCCGCAACTTGTACACAGTTTCTACCATTTTCTTTCGCAAGATAAACTCCTTTATCCGCCATACTGATTAAATAGTTCTGCGCTTCTTCAATGGTCAATGAATGTTTTCGGTCCGGTTGCCAAGTACTAACGCCAATTGAAACGCTAATGGAAAAGGCTTGGTTGTGATCGTCGGCAATTGATATGGCTGCTATTTCAGTTCGTATTCGTTCTGCAATTTCGATAGCCTCTGATTGCTTGGTATCGGGCAACATAATGGTAAATTCTTCACCGCCAAAACGTGCCAATACGTCTGATTGTCTCAACAATGGCATGATGGTCGATGCAACAGATTGTAGTGCTCGGTCTCCGGTTAAATGGCCGTGAGTATCGTTGACCTTTTTGAAATAATCTAAATCCATAAAAAGACAGGAAATTGGTGTGCAGGAACGGCTTGCTCTAGCAATTTCTTTGCTGAGCGATTGAATAAAATAACGGCGATTTTTGGTTCGAGTTAATAAGTCGACTAGGCTCAATAATTTAAACTGTTCTTGAGTGACTGAATTTTCAATGCAGATGCCAATAATAGAACCTAAATGTTGCAGGAAGCTAGTCGCTAATCCTGGAACAAAACGTTGTTTGTTATGGCTGCCTAAATGAATGCTACCAATTAGCTGGTTTTCTCGAATTAACGGTAATAGGGCGACACTGTAGACTTTCTTCACGCTGTGTTTAAATAGTCGTTGAATGAGCTGAGGATCTTGGCTCAAAAGGATATCGATGTCTGCATTATAGAGCGCTTCTAGTGGCTCTTTTTTGGGAAAAAACTGTAGGTTATCGTGTTCTATCTTGCCATAGATATCGTGAAATAAATGTTGTATTTCGCTATTAGGGTCAACCAACTGTAGTTCCACAAGCTCCAGTTCTAGTTTGTTTGGTAAGTCAATTAATAACCGGTCAAATAGAGTTAAAAGTGAGGTGGACTGGAGGAAATATAATTCTAGTTGATAAAATTTTTCTTGAGTTAACTGATTGTATTTTGCTTTTTTGATTAAATCGGACAAAGTAGCGCTAAGCTCTTGATTATGCTTTTCTTGCTCCGAGATTGGGAGCTGGCTTATGTCTTCTATTCGCAGCTTGTTGTCCATGGAATCATTTAATTCATTCGTTATTTATCAAGTGTGGCACATATACCGGCATTTTTTCTTAAAAATGCCGAAAACTGAGCTTTTGGTTATTAGGTTTCATTATTGGTCGTCTTAGCGCTTTACTCAAATTTCCAATAATTTGAACTAGCGCACATTATTAGTCGTTTTTGTTACTAAAAAACGGAAGCAAAAGCTGCCATCACGCCTATACTTAACTTAGGTTAACGATAATAATAAATTAAATTAAGGTAGTAGCAGTGACAAATAGCCAAATAGAAGATGTTCAATGGTCGTCTGAGCACCAGATGCGTGCAGCGGATGATCGCCGAACTGGTATGGATAGACGCCAATATAGTGGACGCAGTATTACTGTGCCCGATATGCGAGCAGGTGCAGATCGACGCGCGGGCGCAGACCGACGCGGAAAAGTTCGATTAACCATTACTGGAAGAGCGTTAGATATATAACTTCGTTTGATCCCTTTCTTATTCAAACCAACAGATATCCAGAAACAGATATCCAGACAGTCAAGCCAAAACATGATCAAATAAATACCAGTTGCATAACTAGTGTTTATTTTGGTAGTATATTGGTGTTGAGGATAACCAGTCATTGAGTGCCAAATCACAAAGAACTTAAAGTCTTTAGATAATGTTGTCGTTTAATCGATTGGCTTTAATCGCTTTATTAATCCGGGTCATTTTCTCCACAAGAAAGCTTATTGCCTTAGGGTTGGCTCCGATTTGGTTGTTTCCGCTGTCGATTGTTTGATCGCAGGGGTGTGATGATAGAGTTTATTTCGAACAATATTGGTTTAAAACAATGTTGGCTCAAAATAATATTGGTTCAAGACAATATTTGTCGAAGCTGAACTCTCTTTATCAAATGATCGGCAGTGGTTTTGGTTATCTTCAACAATTTCAGCTTTTAACTATCGATTTCCGTTTCAGGTCTCGATTTCTAGTCTCAGCTATCGATTTCCCGTTTCAGGTAATGGGCTATACAGGGCGGGATTATACTTTTTATTTCTGATCCCAAAGTAACCTGTCATTGCGAGCGTAGCGCGGCAATCTCCCAATGTTTTGCACAATTTTCAAGTTTCGTACAAACCTGTTGGAGATTGCCGCGTCGTACCTCCTCGCAATGACAGTTTTCCAAAGTATGATCCGGCCCTGATGAGCTATAAGTTTCAGGCTTCAAATTCTAAAATTGAAAATCGGTTCGTGTTATCATCCGTTCTAATCATCCTAATTTAAAATGAATTTGTTTTTATGGAATTTCTTGCTCAATTAGAACCCTATTTTTTAGCATTTAACTCGTTGATATTATTTGTTATTCTAGTTATATCTTTAACGGGAAAAAAAGCTGATACCGAACAAGAAATATTAAACAGTAATGAAAAACAACTTGAGCAGATTCGACTAATTCTTAATGAAAATCATCGCTCTTTAGATGATAAGCTGACCCGCAGTCAAAGTCAGTTGTTTGACGCTCTTTCAACCGATAGAGAAAAACAACTGGCATCCATTGAAGATTTAAAGCTGACACTCGAAAAACGATTCGCTAATTCAGAAAAGACTCTTAGTGATAATATTCAGTCGTTTAAAGTGGACATGATTGAGCGTTTCGAGCAATTAAAGCGAAATACCTCTCAATCGTTACTCAGTGGACAAGAACAGCTTGCTAATCGCTTCAATCAATTTAGTGAAAAGATGTCCACTAGCATGCAGTCCCATCAAAGCTTGATAACAGAAACTATCGCTGAAAATATTCGCAAAGGGATCAATGATTTACGAAAAGATCTTGATCGAAGTCTGAAACAACAAAGTGACATTATTAATAAAAGTATCACAGGATTGACCGAATCGACGGATACCCGTTTGAAAGAGATTAGTGGACAGGTTGAAAAACGGCTCACTGATGGATTTGAGAAAACCAATCAGACGTTTAATGATGTGATTAAACGACTCGCTTTAATTGATGATGCACAAAAGAAAATCACCGAGTTATCTTCAAATGTCATGAGTCTACAAGAAATACTCAACGATAAGCGCTCCCGCGGCGCATTTGGTGAAGTTCAACTACAGTCGTTGGTAAGCAATATCATGCCCGATTCTCACTACACTATGCAGCACAAGCTATCTAACGAGAAGATCGCCGATTGTGTGCTTATATTACCGGAACCCACTGGAAAAATTGCCATTGATGCCAAATTCCCTTTGGAAAGTTACAAACGAATGACGGATGTAGAAGTCGCCGATGTTGATCGAAAAGAAGCGTCAAAACAATTCGCTAGAGATATTAAAAAACATATCAATGATATCTCAGAAAAGTATATTTTGCCGCCCGAAACTTCCGATGGTGCGGTTATGTTTATCCCAGCAGAAAGTGTTTTTGCTGAAATACACGGGCACTATCCAGAATTGGTCGAACATGCTTATAAATGTAAAGTGTGGATGGTTTCTCCAACCACATTAATGGCGATATTAACCACGGCTTCAGCAGTCATCAAAGACGAGCAGACTCGTAAGCAAGTGCACATCATCAAGGAGCATCTTTCGGCCCTAGGTAAAGACTTTGTTAGATTTCAAGGACGTATGGATAAACTTTCTTCTCATATTAGCCAAGTTAGTAAAGACGTCGATCAGGTTCACGTATCAGCGAAGAAAATTTCATCTCGATTTGAGAAGATTGAAAGAGTTGAACTAGCACAAGAGCCACACACAAACATTGAATCTGAAGGTCTGACCGATGACGAGAAACTAACCTAAGAAATGGGTCTTAAAAATACTTCTTTTAGTCTAAGAGCTCCTCTACAAATTAAATGTCCCTCTGTGTAACCTGAAGCCTCTAGCGGTAAGTCGAAGAGTACAAAAAATTAATAGATGTAGGCTAAATAAATTAGGTCTAATCCGATAATCTGAACTATATTTTAAGTATCATCAATATTTAAGGTCAGTCGATTGTCTATTCCAGAGAACGTCATTGAGAAGTTAGAATCTTTAGCGGCTAATTATGAGTCGGTAAAATCCTATCATTGCGAAGATATCTATGAAGCTGCTGGTGATGTTGATCACCGATGTGGCAAGTTAATAAGAACGGTAGGACTTAAACACGAATCTCAAACCTACCTAGCAGTATTACCGTACAATTACCTATTGGATTATCGGTTGCTGTCCGATCTGCTAGGCTTTGAGCCAACAGTTTCAACCGATGCAGAATTGAGTCAACTCTTTAGTCAGTGTCTTGGTGCCAGCCGACCACCCATTAATGGATTATTTGATATCAAATTGATTGTTGATCCTGTTGTGCTCGATATGGATGAACTATATGTGGAAAGCGGTAGTCCGTCTGAGCTATTAAAACTCGACAAAATAGCGGGAAACTTACTTTTTCAAAATTGCGATTCGTTACAGTTTGCTACTAGCCCGGAACGTCTATTTGCCGGTCGTACTTCCGGAAAGAGTGACAAAGAAGTCGACCTCAGTTTTACTCCGATTCGATTGAAACAACGAGTCGATGAAACCTTTGATTTACCCGCTATGCCCGATATCGCACAGGACATCATGAAATTAAGAGTCGATCCCAGCGCCGATGCCGCTAAGTTAGGGCAAATTGTATCGCGAGATCCTTCTTTGGCTGCACAAGTGATTAGTTGGGCAAGCTCTCCTTATTATGGATATCAAGGTAAAATTGATTCGATTGAAACCGCTATCGCGCGCGTTCTAGGATTTGAACTGGTGATGAATTTAGCTTTAGGTATTTCCATTGGTAAATCACTTAGAGTACCAAAAGAAGGTCCGCTAGGAGTCAAAGAGTTTTGGAAACAATCAATTTATACTGCTAGTCTCGCGGAAAAACTTTGCCGAGCAATGCCAATCAAACAAAGGCCAGAAAGAGGACTGATTTATCTCAGTGGCTTATTACACAATTTTGGACATCTCTTGCTGGGGCATATCTTTCCACCACAGTTTAAATTAATTAATCAAACGATCTTAACCAATCCACATATTTCTGTCGAAGATATTGAATTCTATATTCTAGGCGTTAGCCATGAAGAAATCGGTGCTTGGTTAATGCAGAATTGGCATATGCCTGACGAGCTTATCGTCGCTGTGCACCGACACCACCAGGAAGAATTTTGGAGTAAACATTCCGTTTATTCTAATTTGGTGTTAGTTGCCAACCGGCTTCTCAAAAAAATTGATATTGGGGATTCGGTAATGACAAAGATCCCGGAAACTACGCTTGAATTACTCGCGCTGGATTCCTCCGACGTCGATAGCGCATTAGAAGATATCAAAACCGAATCAGAATCACTCGATATTATGGCGAAACAACTGGTTGCCTAGACAAACAGGCAAGTCGTAGCCTGTTTGAAAATACCCTATTGTACAAAAAAAGAGCGGCCATATTGGCCGTTCTATTCAGTTTTGGTTCATCAAAACGGCTTATCATAGATAACTCTAATACATTAAAATATACACCTTCAAAAGAACTAGGTATCAATTTAATCGGCCAATCGTTTCTTGCTTTGCGCTATCTAAAAGAATCTTGTTTATTCTAAGTCAATGGCTATTAAAGATAATAGCGCAGCATGTTATAGTGAGGATTGAGTCGATCAAAACCATCATTTGATTGGACGCAATACCCGTTATCTAAAATATTGAGTAAACAATGAAATCTCAGTTATTCCACATTCTCCTTCTATTGGTTTTGGCCATCACTTTTCCAATGTTGGCTAACGCACAAGAACCAACAAATAAAAATTATGACAATCAGTCAAAAAAATATGAATGTAAATTAATTTCCCGTGCCGACGCTATTCGGCAGGCGAGGAAACGCGCCAAAGGAAAAGTGGTCGGTGTACAGTTAAACAAGAATGGCAGGCGCTCATCCTATCGGGTAAGAATGTTAGTCGATAAAAAACGAGTAAAAACCCTATCAATTAATGCTTGCCGTTAAAAATAAAGAGAATACTTATGAAGATACTAATTGTTGAAGATGAAGCTCTGATACGTGACAACCTAGTAGAGGCCTTTAAATCAAAGGGTTTTGCAACTGAATCGGCAGCTAATGGTGAAGATGGTCTTTTTTTGGCCGATGAATATCCAATCGACCTCGCGGTCGTCGATATCGGTTTACCTGGAATTTCAGGCCTCGAATTGATTGCCAAGCTGAGAGAAAACGATAACCAAGTACCGGTTATTGTATTAACGGCTAGAGACTCTTGGCAGGACAAAGTTGAAGGTCTTTCAACCGGAGCTGATGATTATATGGCCAAACCATTTCAGTTTGAAGAACTGCTTGCTCGATGTAATGCACTGTTACGCAGAACGGCGGGCTTCGCCTCACCGCTGTTGAAAATTGCGGATATTGAACTGGATACAATGGCACAAAGTGTTCGAAAGGCCGGTGAACAAATTGAGTTGACCGCATACGAATATAAGGTACTCGAATATCTTTTTTTGAATCCTAAGAAGGTTGTTTCGAAAACTGAATTAACCGAACATATTTACGAGCAAGATTTCGATCGTGATAGCAATGTTTTAGAAGTTTTTGTCGGCCGGTTACGAAAAAAAATTGATGCTAATCAAGAATTAAAATTAATTCAAACGCTTCGCGGACAAGGCTACCGACTTAACCCAGATTACGTCTCTTAAAAAAGAACGGCTAGAAAAAAACTATGAGAAATTGGTCGCTTAAGCAACGTCTTACAACGGTTAGTTCTATTATTCTATTAATAGCCTTTAGTATTATTTTCTTTGCTACCCAATCCGCATACACCATCGCCAGTAAAAGCCGTCTGCAAGAAAGCATGACCGCGCAAGTTTATGCCTTGATGGCAAATGCGAATGATGACCAAGGGCAACTTTTTATTCCCGATATATTAAGAAATGAGCGACTAGAAAATTTGAGTTCAGGATTGGTTGCTTATGTGTTACAACAAGATGGCAGCTTGGTTTGGCAGTCGCCGTCCAGCGAATTGTTCGAAACACTTCCAGATATAAAATTATTGTTTTCGATGCAAACTGTTATTGGTTCGACTTTTGAAGGTCGAAAGATGTTTTGGGTTGGTGAGTCGATCATTTGGGAACACGAAAGTTTTGGTGAAAAAACCTATTTTTTCATTGTTGGTGAAAAACAATCAATACTAACGTCGGCGGTAGACAAATTTAAGAATGAGGTATTCGCCTGGCTTTCAATTTCAGGGATCGTTCTTTTGATCGTCTTCGTTTACGCACTGAATTTTTCCCTTAAACCACTTAAGATTGCTGAGAAGCAAATTGAACTGGTTCGTTTAGGTGAAATAAAAAACCTGGAAGGCCATTTTCCGGAAGAACTGGTACCATTAACCTCTAGCATCAATCAGTTGTTAGATAGTGAAGCACGGCAGAAAAATCGATTTCGAGATAGCCTAGGAAACTTAGCCCACAGTTTGAAAACACCTTTGGCTATTTTAAGAAGTGAAATTGAAAACAAAAAAATTCAAGACAAAGAAAATGTTCTCAAAAATCAGTTGGAACGAATAAACGATATCGTTCGCTATCAACTTAATCGCTCGGTTATTTCCTCTGGGCGAACATTGGTTAAAACTTGTGCGGTTGAACCCGAAGTGCTGAAAATAGTCGATGCACTGAAAAAAGTTTACCAACAAAAAAATATTCATATTCAATATCGAATCGAAAACAAAACTATTTTTCCGGGTGATGCCGGAGATCTACTGGAGCTGGTCGGTAACTTGGCAGAGAACGCTTGTAAATGGACCAAAGCCAATGTGGTTATTTCTGCAAAGCAAAAAGAGGGCGCTTTTTGCCTTTACGTGGATGATGACGGACCGGGCATTGAAGAAAAAAATAGAGAGGCAATACTTAACAGAGGTAAGCGACTCGATCAAACCACCGAAGGGCAGGGACTAGGTCTTTCAATTGTGATGGATATCATTAAGAATTATCGTGGAGATATCTATATCGAAGAAAGTGCCTTAGGTGGTGCTTTATTCAAAATTACTATTCCGCTCGATGAATGATTCGTAAAATAATACATGTCGATATGGATTGCTTTTATGCGGCAATCGAACAACGAGATGATCCACATTTAGCGAATACCGCGGTTGCTGTGGGCGGTAGTCCCGAGAATCGCGGAGTCATAGCTACCGCCAATTACGAGGCTCGAAAATTCGGCGTTCATTCTGCCATGCCTTCGGGTTATGCGCGACAACTTTGTCCCCATTTAATCATTGTTAGACCAGATATAAAAAAGTATAAAGTCGAATCCAATAAGATCCGCTCAATATTTCATTCCTATACCGATTTAGTTGAGCCCTTGTCACTCGATGAAGCCTATTTGGATACCACTGATTCTACTCGTTGCCAAGGTAGCGCCACTTGGATAGCCCAAGCTATCTGTAAAGAAATTTTTGAAACAACGGGTTTGACCGCTTCTGCCGGCGTTTCTACGAGTAAATTTTTAGCGAAAATTTCCAGCGACTGGAACAAGCCAAATGGCATAAAAGTCGTTTTGCCTGGAGAAGAGATAAAATTTATCGATATTTTACCGGTTAAAAAACTGCACGGTGTCGGTAAAGTCATGACCCGCAAATTGGAGTCGATGGATATTTTTACTTGTAAAGAACTGCGTCAGGTTGAACTCTCTACTTTGGTGAAAAAATTCGGCAAGTATGGCAAATATTTATTTGATTTAAGCCGTGCGATTGATAATCGTAAAGTGAGTCCAAATTCTCAAAGAAAATCAGTCAGCGTTGAGACAACTTTTAATGAAGATATTCTCGAATGGAATGACTGTGAGTCGGAGTTGCTCAAATTAGTTTCCAGTCTATCGCGACGTCTAGAATCTGCGGGCGGAGCCGAAAAAATTAGAAAAGTTTACGTTAAAGTCAAACAAGCCAATTTTAGTTTGCATACCGCCGAATCTATTTCAATTGGGTTGGATGTGAAATTATTGATCGCGCTATTAAAGCGCTTGCGTAAGCAATATCCCCAAGCCATTCGATTACTCGGTATTGGGGTTAGGTTTCCAGACGAAAAAAAATCGCTAGGACAACAACAGTTAAATATTCCTTTTTAAGGTTAAGCCTTTATTCAAAATAAAATATAAAAGGCTTTATTGTAACCTTGCGGCGCCATCAAGGCGAATGACGGAACCATTTAACATTTGATTATCATTGATTTGTTCCACCATTTTTGCAAACTCTTCGGTGGTGCCAAAACGCGACGGGAAAGGAATGCCTTCATATAGCGACTGGCGAATATCATCCGGCACGTTTGCCATCATTGGTGTTTCAAACATTCCTGGCGCAATAGCCATACAGCGTATTCCTGCTTTGGCAAATTCTCTCGCTAACGGCAGCATCATGCCAACAATAGCCGCTTTGGTTGCGGAATAAGCCACTTGCCCAAACTGACCTTCATAGGCTGCAATAGACGCCGTATGTACAATGACTCCAGACTCGTTATTCACATCGGGCGTATTGGTTTGCATATGCTTTGCTGCAGCCCGGGTTAACAAAAATGTGCCGATTAAATTAATATCGACTACTTTCTTAAAATAATCCAGCGGCATTGGTCCTTTCTTGCTGATGATCCGACCGGCTCCCAAAATGCCTGCGCAACCGACCGCTAAATTGATTGAGCCAAACTCTTTGGCAGCAAAATCAACCGCGTTATCGACATCGTTTTCGTCACTAATGTCGGTTTTAATAAAACGCACTTGCTGGGGATGTCTTTCGGCGATGATTTGGCCTTGTTGCTCATTAATATCAAGAATAGCCGCTTGGCCACCTTGAGCGACAATTCGTTCAACCACGGCAAGGCCAAGACCAGACGCGCCGCCGCTGACAACGGCATGGGTATTTTCAAATGACATAGGTACATCTCTAGTAGATTGGGGGATAACTTGGCGGGTATTGTATCAGTATTGGATTAAATATCTATCGTCAGCAGGGCTGCAGAGAGCAGAATATTTGACTGAAGCGTTAGACAATTATTTATAGATAGCTCTGCACCTATCAGAAAAACTGATTTTTCCGAATAAGTGACATTACTGCAAACCGTCGTTTTTAACCAAATATACTCATTATTTGAGAACGATCGTCAAAACGGTTATTTCCAGGCTCAGAAGACTTATTATTGCGTAAAAATATTTCATTGATATCCGCTAAAGTATCATCAAGTCGGCAACAATCATTTTCTTTTAGTGATTCCATCATGCTGTTGGCAAAATAATCGTATTCAGTTGCCCAAAGATGAAGGTTGTTGGTTTGTTTCATTCGTCGGCTGACGCGGCCTAGAATGCCATAAAGGCGTGGCGCATCGTGCGATTTGCAATACTCCTGAATCACTTCCTTCATCATTGAATACTGAGAATTAGTGATTTTAATAGCATTCTTTTTGTCGAACTGTGGCTGCATCGACTTAAGGATCGTAGGGATTTGCTGAACTGACATAGTCTCAACTCCTTTGAAATTTCCCGGAAGATAAATACTAACGTCTTAAATATAAAGGACTTAGTGGTAAAAGTACAACAAATAGATCAAATTAATCTCAAACTGATATATTTATAGCGAGAATTAATATAACTGTGTCTCTTTTATCCTTTATAACAGTTTACTCGCAGAGCGTTTATTAGTGCGGATTTCAGACCTAAGGAAACTTAGGTTGATAGCTAAAACCTATTAAAGATTGAGCAATAATTTATTTTTCTTGCCAACATCGGCGATTATTGTTTAAAAATTGCACGATAAAAGCGCTAATTTCGAAATTAAATAATAATTCCGAGGGAAAACTTGTGGAAACTAACCTATTTGTGGTTTTATTGGCGGTTAAAATAGTCGCAAGATAAAAATAGCGAATCTTATACAGTCTCAGAGTCTTTATAAATAATGAGCTAACAGCTTATCGCTGAGATTAATAACAATTAATAAGGATTATCATGGCAACACAACGTGGTGGGTTTAGTTCTAGACTTGGTTTTATTCTTGCGGCTGCTGGTTCTGCAGTTGGTTTAGGGAATATTTGGAAATTTCCGTTCGAAGTAGGACAGGGGGGAGGAGCAGCTTTTGTTGTTATGTACTTAATTTTCTGTTTTGTGCTTTGTTTTCCTGTAATGGTTGCTGAAATCGCCATTGGACGTAAAACCCAACTTAATCCTGTTGGCGCGTTTAAGTCGCTTGGATATAAGAATTGGGCAATCGTTGGCTACCTTGGATTAGCCAGTGGGGTGCTGATACTCTCCTTTTATAACGTGGTTGCGGCTTGGGCATTCGGTTATTTTATCGATATATTATTTGGTACCTTCTCGGTAGGAGAAGAAGCGTTTGGCGGGTTTGTTGCCGATTATGTAAAAGTGGGAGGATATGCCGTATTATTTATGATTAGTACCGCCTACGTGGTTTCGAAAGGTGTTTCTGGCGGCATCGAAAAGGCAGCAAAAATATTAATGCCAACATTATTCATAATGATCTTGGCACTTATTGTCTATGCATTAACCTTGCCCAATGCGATGGAAGGCATAAAGTTTTATTTGGTTCCAGATTTTAGCCAAATAACCGGAAAGGTTGTCTATTCTGCACTAGGGCAGGCTTTTTTCAGTCTGTCTTTGGGAATGGGGGCGCTGATTACTTATGGTAGTTACGTCTCAAAAAATGACAATATTGTAAGTGCTGCCGCTTCTATCACTTTGATGGATGTCGGTGTTGCGACACTTGCCGGTTTTATGATTTTTCCTTTTGTCTTTTCACAAGGCATAGAAACAACTGGCGGCCCGGGCCTAATTTTTATGACATTGCCTGGAGTTTTCGAAGGGCTGGGTCCGATACTCGGAATAGCCGTTGGTGCCTTGTTTTTTTTACTGTTGTCTTTTGCAGCATTTACCTCAACGATATCCCTTTTAGAAGTGCCTACCGCTTATATGGTTGACGAGCAAAAAATGCCTAGAAAAAAGGCAACTTGGACTGTTGCGATATTTATTTTTATTGTCGGTTTACCTTCGTTACTGTCGTCCGGCGCGGTCGACTCTTTAACCCACTTCGTGAACTTAAAAGGTGCCGGAGAGAAAAACTTCATGGATTTTATTGGCTTAATTGCTAGCGATACCTTTTTACCTTTGGGTGGGTTCTTAATTTCCGTTTTTACCGCTTATGTTTGGAAGAAAGAAAATTTCAATAAAGAAATGGCCAGCGGCGATGAAGAAATTCGAGGTAGTTGGTTACAGTCCTATGTCGATTTTGCGATAGGTTACGTTTGTCCAGTCTTACTCGGTAGCATATTTATTGTGACAGTTTTAGATAATTTCTTAGGTATCAAAATATTGACGATGTTATTCGGATAATTAATTTTACAAAAAATAATACTCTCGAAGGCTTATTTATTGTGAGTCTTCGAGAGTTCTCTAAATAGCCAATCCACATCGATTGGCCAAATTTATAATCAAGAGGAAATCGAGTGACCTATTTAAATATATTTCCCAAATTCCCCGTTTCTATATTATCTGTTGCTGTTTTATTAATGGCATGTACGCCCGAAAAAAGTGCCGAAGAAAAACCGGCAGAAACTTTGGAGCCTTTTCCGTCAACTTATCAGGCGATTCCGTCGGAATCGTTTATTATCGAGCACGCGACAGTGTTAACCGGAACGGGTAAACAACTTGAAGACGCATCGGTTTTAGTAGAAAAAGGTAAAATAAAGGTTGTCGGTCAAAATGTATTTGTGGCAACTGATATAACGCGTTACGACGGTAATGGAAAATGGGTGACCCCAGGAATAATTGATGTCCACTCCCATTTAGGTGTTTATCCTTCACCGGGAATTGAAAGCTCTGCAGATGGTAACGAAATGACCGCACCGGTTACGGCACAAGTTTGGGCAGAACATTCTGTTTGGACGCAAGATCCCGGAATGCAGTTGGCGCTAGCTGGTGGAGTGACCACTTTTCAAGTACTTCCGGGTTCAGGAAATTTAATCGGCGGACGAGGGGTAACTCTTAAGAACGTCTTTGCCCGCTCAGTTCAAGGAATGAAATTTCCCGACGCGCCTTACTCTCTCAAAATGGCTTGTGGAGAAAATCCAAAGCGATTTTACGGCTCTAAAGGTCGATCGCCTTCCACACGTATGGGCAACGTAGCTGGATACCGTGCAGCTTGGATAAAAGCACAAGCTTATCGTGAAAAATGGGATAAATATTATGAATCCATTGGCAGCAAAAAAGAAAAAGACAAACCTAAAAGAGATCTGAATTTAGAGACTTTGAGTGAAGTCCTTCGTGGCAATATTTTAGTCCATAATCATTGCTACCGTGCTGAAGAAATGTTGGTCATGATTGATATAGCCAAAGAATTTGGTTATAAAATTTCAGCATTCCATCACGCGGTTGAAGCGTACAAAGTGGCGGATGTTTTGGCCAAGGAAAACATTTGTGCGGCGGTGTGGGCAGACTGGTGGGGCTTTAAACATGAAGCGTTTGATCAAGTAAAAGAAAATGCGGCGATGGTCGAAAATGCTAAAGCCTGTTCAATTATCCACTCCGATTCTGCAATTGGTATTCAACATCTTAACCAAGAAGCCTCCAAAGCAATGGCTGCGGGTAACAAAAATGGTCTGGCATTGCAGCCGAAAGATGCGATTAAATGGATTACGGCTAATCCGGCGAAAGCAATGGGAATTGAAGATAAAACGGGTACCTTAGAAGAAAGCAAAATGGCTGACATAGTCATTTGGTCACATAATCCATTTAGCATTTACGCTAAGGCGGAAAAAGTATTTATAGACGGCGCATTAATGTACGACCGAGATGATCGAACCAAGCAGCCCGTTAGCGATTTTGATTTAGGAATAACCGATCCAGAAGGAGAGCGCTTATGAAAGCCGGTAAAAAATTAGCCGCTAAAATCCTGCGAACAGGACTGTTTTCCTCAGCAATAATTTTGACTACCTTTGCCAGTAATGCAGAAGATTATCTAATCAAAAATGCGACGGTTCATAGCGCCACAGAGAAAGGCGTTTTAGCTAAAACTGATATTTATGTAAGCGACGGATTTATCATGGAGGTCGGCAATAATCTATCGGTTAAACTAAAGCATACGATTATTGATGCCACTGGCAAACATATCACGCCGGGTTTGATCAATGCAGCCACTCAAATGGGTTTAGTTGAAATTGGTGCGGCTTCCAGTACCGTTGATTATTCGACTAAAAACGAAAATCAAGGTGCTTCTTTTACTATCGCACCGGCGATTAATTTTAGATCGACGTTAATTCCTCAAAACCGTATTAACGGATTGACCAGAGCAATTGTTAGACCCGCGGGAGGCACTTCAATTTTTCAGGGACAAGGCGCCGCAATCGCGTTATTATCCAATGAAAATGGTTTGCTCTCTTCCTTAAATGCACAATATGCCAGTTACGGTATTGCAGGAGCCAATATTTCCGGTGGTTCACGAGCTTCAGCCTACGCTGTTTTAGATAAAGCACTTGAAGAAGCTAATTACCTTCGTCATAACCGTAGCCGTTATTTGCCAGGATTCGATTGGAATTTTTCACAATCAGTTGAAGATTTGGACGCACTTAAGGCGGTTATCGAAAAGAAAATACCACTTGTAATTTCAGTGCACCGCCGAGATGATATTTTAAAGATGATTGCGCTTGCCAAAAAACATAATGTTCGTTTGGTATTGGCGGGTGCTTCAGAAGCTTGGACAGTGGCAGATGAAATTGCGCGCGCTAATATTCCCGTCATTATGGACCCCATTCTAAACTTGCCGGGGTCTTTTGAATCGCTCGCGAACCGTTTAGATGCCGCCGCAATTTTGAATGCTGCCGGTGTTAAATTAGTTTTTACTGGCGTTAACTGGCGATCGACCCACAATGGATATTTGGTAAGGCAATCCGCCGGTAACGCGGTTTCTTATGGCATGCCAGCGGAAGAAGCAATTAAGGCGATGACTATTAATACTGCTGAAGTTTTTGGCGTCGAAAATTATGGACAGATTGCCGTAGGAATGGAAGCTGATATTGTGGTGTGGGATGGCGACCCGCTTGAGCTTTCAACCAGTGCAGACGTTGTTTTAATTAAGGGAATTAAACAACCGATGGTTTCAAGAGCGACTCGTTTGCGAGATCGTTATTGGGATTTAAAAGATATTCAGAAGAAGGCGTTTACTCGGTAAATGTGGATGAAGCGACTTCAAATGGAATGAGTCGGTAGTGAATGGAAAAATACAAAAATAATAACCGCGAGTTAAAAGATGAATTCAAGCAAAAAAGAAGCGACCTTATTCGATGCGCTGATTCCCATAATTTCATTAATGATTATGCTTTATGCCTCGGTAAGGCTTTATGGCTCTGATTCGTCTTCAGGAGCTAATCAAATAGCGCTGATACTCTGTGCGGCGATAGCGAGTTTAGTCGGTTTCAAAAATGGCTATAGCTGGAAAGAAATTGAGCAAGGCATAGCAAAAGGAATCGCGACGGCCTTTGGTGCGATTCTTATTTTGATGATGGTTGGTTCTCTAATCGGCAGTTGGATTATTTCAGGCACCGTACCGACAATGATCTATTATGGGTTACAGCTTTTGGAACCCAATATATTTTATGTGGCTACCTGTGTAATCTGCGCAATTATTTCAATAAGTATAGGAAGTTCTTGGACTACAGCGGGAACAGTAGGCGTAGCACTAATAGGTGTTGCGATTGGGCTGAATATGTCTTTACCGATAACTGCTGGGGCAATCATTTCAGGGGCTTACTTTGGTGACAAAATGTCTCCATTGTCCGACACCACCAACTTAGCTCCCGCAGTAGCAGGTACCGATCTATTTACTCATATTAGGCATATGGCATGGACCACCGTTCCAAGTATATTGTTAGCTTTGGTACTTTTTACACTGATCGGATTTTTTCAAGAAACTCAAGAAGGCGGTAATGATCTTGGAAAGACTCTTGAAGTAATAAAACAAGAATTTAATATTTCAATCTTGGCGTTGTTTCCTTTACTTCTAGTTTTATTTCTAGCATTTAAAAAAGTACCCGCATTTATGACTTTGTTAATCGGCGCATTGACGGGATGTATTTTCGCTATTATTTTGCAGCCGTCTAGTCTGGAAAGAAGTATTGGTCTAGCTAAATATGAATGTAATCCGGTAGAAGAGTCACGCCGTTTTAGTAAATGCCAGGTAGAGCAGCTTCAAAATATTAACGGCTATCAAATATTTGATGCATCTTTAACACTTAATGGTACGCAAAAGAAACTTGAAATGATTAAACTGCCAATGACAGATGAAGAAGTTATTGAACTAGAAATAGATGGTGAACAATATCAGCTTACATTCACCCATTTTTCAACTACAAGAAACACCCTGAATGCGGTTTGGAGAGCAATGTTTGAAGGTTATAGTTCAGATTCCGGCGATGCTGCGGTCGACGAGCTTCTTTCTCGCGGGGGCATGTCGGGAATGATGAATACCATCTGGCTGATATTAACTGCATTAACCTTTGGCGCCGTTCTAGAAACGGTGGGCCTACTAAAAAAAGTGGTCGAATCCATTCTCGGCCTAGTAAAAGGAACCGGCTCGTTAATAACCGCGGTTATTGGTACTTGTTTAACCACTAATATTATCGCGGCTGATCAATATATTGCGATTGTTTTACCAGGACGAATGTTTAGAGCTGAATTTAAACGACGGGGCTTAGACGCAAGAAATTTATCCCGTTCTTTGGAAGACAGCGCGACCATGACCTCGCCTTTGATTCCATGGAATACCTGTGGCGTATATATGTTCGGTGTTTTGGGCGTACCAACACTTGCTTATCTACCATTTTGTTTCTTTAATATTGCTAGTCCTTTTGTTTCGATTATTTATGGAATAACTAATTTTAAGATTACTCGAATTGATGATTCTGATCAAAATTCGGGTTCGGGAAGTTCTACCAAATCTGATTTAGGGATTAATAAAGGAAAAAATGATGAAAGCGCTGTACTCGATAACGGGTAATTCACAAAAGCTCGATGGTGGGGCTATGTTCGGCAACGCTCCTAAAGGCATGTGGCAAAAATGGGTCGAAGTCGATGAGCAAAACAGGATCGACTTAGCCTGTCGTTGTTTATTGGTAAAAGAAACGCTGGCGGATGGTTCCCATAGAAATATTTTATTCGAAGTAGGCATTGGCGCTTTTTTTGAGCCTAAAATGAAACAACGTTTTGGAGTGGTTGAATCGAATCATGTTTTATTAGACTCATTGGAAGCGATTGGACTCAAGCACACGGATATTGATCTGTTAGTATTATCGCATCTCCATTTTGATCATATTGGCGGACTATTGAGCCAATGGAAAGAAGGTCAAGCGAGTGAATTATTATTCCCTAATGCGAGCTTTTTAATTGGCAAAGATGCGTGGCAAAGAGCTTATAACCCGCATTTTAGAGATCGCGCGTCCTTTATACCCCAGTTGCTCGATTTGTTAAAATCCCGTAGCAACGTGCATCTAGTAGAAAATTCTCAGCATGAGTTATTAGGACCCGATTATTCTTTTCATTTCAGTGATGGACATACGCCCGGCATGATGCTGGCGGAAATTAAAATGCCTGATGGTCCAGTTGTTTTTTGCGCCGACTTAATACCGGGTGAACCTTGGGTGCATTTACCGATCACCATGGGTTACGACCGTTATGCTGAAAAACTAATTGATGAAAAACAACAGCTTCTTGCCGACTTATTAGAAAGAAAAGGTCGCTTATTTTTTACCCACGACGCCAAAACCGCATGCGGTACGCTAGCTCAAAACGATAAAGGCAAGTATTGCTTGAACAATGCTATGACCCAACTGGTCGAAACAAACGCCTAACCTGAGCTCTTTCCGAGTTTAATTTTCATACGAATTACTTGCTTTCTTTCAAGCGATGAAGTAACTTAGCACTCTTAATGACAGCGTTGTCATTTTTAGTTCGGAATTCATATTATTTGATTGGTCTTGTTGAAGAGGAAAAGCATTGGCTGCATCAGCGGAAAAACACGAAGTTTTATACTTAGGAATTGATGGTGGTGGAAGTAATTGCCGGGCCGTCATTTCTGGTATTGATGGCAGAGTTATCGGTCGAGGCAGGGGCGGTCCAGCCAACCCATTCTTTGGCCTACAAAAAAGTTTTGATTCAATTATCGAAGCCACTCAAATCGCACTTAAAGAATCTAATCTTGACGATAAAACGATGTCAAAAATGGTTGCCGGGATCGGCTTAGCCGGAGTTAATTTGCCAGAGCTATTTGCTCAATTTCAACAGTGGGATTCGCCATTTCTAAGAATGTATTTAACCACCGATATGGAGATTGCAAATCTTGGTGCACATGGTGGTGAAGAAGGCGCAGTTATTATCGTTGGAACGGGCTCCTGCGGTTATTGCAATGTCGCCGGCAAGCAAACGATGTTGGGTGGTCATGGATTCCCTATTGGCGATAAAGCGAGCGGTGCTTGGATGGGTTTAAAGGCGATCGAGCATACACTTTTAGCTCTCGATGGATTTGTTGAATCGGACCAATTGGCAGAAAAAATAAGTGCTTTCTTTTCGGCAACCAGTGGTCTGCAACTATCCGAACATTTAATTGGTCGAACGTCCAATAGCTACGCAAAGCTTGCGTCGATAGTTTTTGATAGTGCGGATGCTGGCGTTCCTAAGGCACTAGAAATTATTGATGAAGCAACTGCTTATATCGCATCACTGACCGACAAATTAATGGCGGGTGAAGGCAAACGATTAAGTATGATTGGTGGTTTATCTCAGCACTTATTAGCGAGACTCAGTAAGGAACTAGCCAGTCAATTCAGCGAGGCGATTTCACAGCCTGAAATTGGAGCGTTGCACTTTGCTATTAAGAGTTGGAAAGCGGAGCAACGGCCAATAGGCTAATGCCAATTGATTGCCAATTAGTTTAAGAATTTTAAAGCTTAAAACATGCTCAAGAGAGAAATAATTTTATGCCGCAAATACAGCAACCTCAATGTTCTTCCAGTTTTATGAAAATTGAAGCCAGTGAAGCTTCGAGTCGAATAAGGGAACAATTATTTAAAAACCAATTGGCTATAAAACGAATTGCTAATCGATTGATGGATTATCAGCCGCAATCAGTGATGTTCGTCGGACGAGGTTCTTCTGATCATGCCGGAACTTTCGCGAAATATTTGATTGAAATTGAAATAGGCATTCCGACATTTTGTGCGGCTCCATCAGTTGCCACCATTTATAATCGTTCACTCCAACTAAATAATACTTTAGTGATTATTGTTTCCCAATCTGGAAGGAGTCCCGATATATTGGAGCAGGCAAAGCAAGCAAAGGCCGCAGGTGCACTCTGCATCGCATTGCTTAACGACGAGGAAGCGCCTTTAGCTGATTTAGTGGACTTTGTAATACCATTGTCAGTGGGTATAGAAAAGTCGGTTGCCGCAACCAAAAGCTATTTGGCGACTTTGTCTGCATTACTGCAACTAATAGCCTATTGGAAAAATGACTCTATGTTAATTGCAGCACTTTCGGAAATTCCAAAGGCGCTCGATAATGCGCATAAAGCTGAAACACAACTCGATTTTGATTTCTTAAAAGGCGTTAAAAATTTGGTGGTACTTGGTCGAGGATTTGGATTTGCGATAGGCAACGAAATTGCATTAAAACTAAAGGAAGTTTGCGCTATTCACGCAGAATCGTTTAGTAGTGCCGAATTTCTGCACGGCCCAGTGGCGTTAGTTGATGAGAATTTTAAAGTTTTAGATGTACTATTTCAAGACGAATCTAAGCAGTGTCACCAATCTCAAGTGGATGAAATAAAGCGGCGTGGAGCCAATGTTGTAAAATTACATCAGGTTGATTGCAAACTCCACCCACGAATTGCGGCACTGGCAGTCTTACAACGATTTTATCTCGATATTGAAAAAATAGCAGTGAAGCGTGGCATCAATCCCGATCTGCCAAGGGGGCTCAAAAAAGTGACGAAGACTATCTAGATGAGCACTGAGACATACATTTTGTTGCATCACGGATATAGAAAGACGTGTGGGATTAATAAGCAATGACGACCTTTGATATTTCAGTAGAACAATTATTTGATGGCGAAAGTTTACTTTCAAATCAAACACTCCGAGTTGAAAACGGCGTGATAAAATCGCTCGGAAAAAATCAAAGCGATGAACATTGTGTCGCTGCAACCTTGATTCCCGGTTTCATCGATGTTCAAGTTAATGGTGGGGGCGGTTGTTTATTTAATCAAAAGCCGAACCTCGAATCGATTCAACTGATTGGAAAGGCTCACCAAAAATTTGGTACCACCGGATGGTTACCGACCTTAGTTACAGACTCTTTTGAAAAAATGTCCTTGGCTGCTGACGCAATTGCGCTGGCTATAAAAAATAGGGAGCCTGGTGTATTGGGTATTCATTTCGAAGGACCTTATTTATCGTCGGCGAAAAAAGGGGTACATTCAGAAGAATTGATTCGTTCAATTTGCGATAAAGAAATCGCGTTGCTAACTCGCGCTGATTTGGGCCAAGTGGTTATTACTGTAGCGCCAGAAAATATTAGCAACGCTCAAATTAAAAAGTTAGTTTCGCGTAATGTAATTGTTTGCCTCGGACATAGCGACGCGACTTTTGAACAAACCAACCAAGCGCTAAAAGCCGGAGCCACAGGCTTTACCCACCTGTTTAATGCAATGTCAGCATTTACTTCGCGTGAACCGGGAATGGTTGGCGCTGCATTGCTCGATGAGAAGAGTTACGCGGGTATAATATTAGACGGTATCCATGTGCATCCACAAACAGCCTACTTGGCGTCAAAACAGAAAAAAAATCTAATCTTAGTAACTGACGCAATGCCGCCGGTTGGTAGTCGTGCAACAGAATTCGATTTTTTCGGACAAAAAATTAACAGATGTGGCGACCGACTTACCGATCAAAATGGTCGGCTTGCGGGTTCTTCGCTCGATATGCTATCTGCGGTAAATAATGCCTCACAAATGTTGCAACTTAACTGGTTCGATGCCGTTAATTTGGCAAGTAAAAAACCAGCAGAGTTTTTAGGTTTAAATGAGCGATACGGAACACTTAAGAAAGGTGCAGCTGCGAGTATGCTTTTGCTGGATGAAAATAAGAAAATAATATCAAGTTGGATTGACGGTATAAAAATCATTTAGAAAAATCGAAGCCAATCACTAATAACGAATAGACAAATCGGAGAGATTAATGGAAGCTATAATGAATCCAATCGAGAAAAAAAGAAACACTTTTTTTCCAATGTTAGTCATTGGTATTTTATTTTTCATATTCGGATTCGTCACTTGGTTAAATGGCTCGCTTATTCCTTTTTTAAAAATAATTTGTGACTTAAATGATTTTCAAGCGCTGTTTGTCACTTTCGCATTTTATATTGCTTATACCGTGATGGCGTTGCCAATGGCTTTTGTTTTAAAAAAAACCGGTTATCGAAATGGCATGGCCTTTGGACTTTTAATCATGGCGGCTGGTTCTTTGATTTTTATTCCTGCGGCTTTGAATGCGAGCTATCCATTGTTTTTATTTGCTCTATTCGTGTTAGGAACGGGTTTAACAATATTGCAAACCGCTTCAAATCCTTACGTTGTTTTAGTCGGCCCGATTGAGAGTGCCGCGATGCGGATAAGTATTATGGGTTTAATCAATAAAGGTGCCGGTGTGATTGTTCCGATAGTATTTACTGCGCTGGTATTATCAGATCTCGGTTCGACTTCTAAGGACGAATTAGCCGTGTTAAGTAGTGAGCAAATTCAGGCACTTTCTGAAAGATTAGTAAAACCATATCTTTATATGGCCATTACGGCTTTTTGTTTAATCGCACTGGTTAAATTTGCGCATTTACCGGAAATTGAATCTGAACAGGACGAAAAAACTGAAACAGACAAAACTGGAATAATGCAGTTTCCTCAGGCTATTCTTGGTGCGATGGCATTATTTGCTTATGTAGGGGTTGAAGTGATAGCAGGTGATACCATCGGCTTGTTCGGTTCAGATTTGCAGGTCAGCAACTTTGCCTCATTAACATCTTATACGATGGTATTTATGGTCATCGGCTACCTTATTGGTGCGACCTGTATACCAAGATATTTATCGCAAAAGAACGCTTTAGTCGGGTCCGGTATTGCCGGTAGTTTGTGTGTCGTTGCTATTTTGGCGAGTTCGGCTGAATCGAATTCAATGGCCGACATCATTTGGGGATGGAGCGGAATTCCGGTTATTCCAAATCCGATTTTCTTTGTTGCATTAATGGGCTTGGCTCACGCGCTAGTATGGCCATCCGTTTGGCCTTTAGCGTTGGATGGATTAGGTAAGTTTACCGCACAAGGTTCCGCTTTGTTAATTATGGGTATTTCTGGTGGCGCAATATTGCCGTTAGTTTTTGGCCAAATATCCGAGTCAACAGGCGATATGCAAAACGCCTATTGGGTTGCGATCCCCTGTTATCTATTTATTTTATTCTACGCGCTAAAAGGTCATAAAATGCGAAATTGGTAAAAATTCTAAGCTGGTAAAAGTGCAAATGTATTATTACGGCTTTTGAACAATTGCAGTGCCAATCGATATGCTGTAGTTTTCAATAATATTAATTTTATTGTGTTATTCGAACATTTATCGCCGAATGCAAAAACAGGAATAAATGAGTTAATGAACGCGACCATCAATGACGTTGCCAAACATGCGGGTGTTTCTATGAAGACCGTTTCGCGTGTTATCAATAACGAACCTGCGGTTAGAAAATCAACCTACGATAAAGTTCAGGCGTCTGTCAAAGCGTTAAACTATCGACCGAATAACTCCGCTAGGAACTTAGCCGGTACTCGCTCTTACAGCATTGGTTTTATTTACGACAATCCCAATGCTTATTACGTGATTGATATGCAAAATGGTATTTTGGAAGAATGTAAAAATAACCATTTTGAACTATTGATCCATCCTTGTAATCACCAAGCAGCTGATATTAAACAAGAACTAACCAACCTGATTACTCATTCTCGGGTTGCTGGATTAGTGTTAACTCCGCCATTTTCTGAGATGCCAGGGGTTACTGAAATGCTCAGTCAGATGCAGTTACCTTTCGTTCGAATTATTTCCGGCAAAACTGAAAGTAAAAATAATGATTCTTGTATTTTGATTAATGATTTTCAGGCTGCATTGTCTGTCACTAAACATTTGTTAGATTTTGGTCATCGAGATATTGGTTTTTTGTGTGGAGGAAAGGAGCATGAATCAAGTAGCGAGCGACTACAAGGTTATCAAGCCGCGTTATCTGCAGTTGGAATAAAACCTAAGAAAGGTTTAGTTGTTGAAGGAGAGTACTCTTTTGAATCTGGAGTGATAGGTGCAAAAAAACTGCTTAAGAAAAAATCTAAACCGTCGGCCATTTTTGCCAGTAACGATGAAATGGCGGCCGGAGCGCTATTTGCTGCACGATTAATGGGAATTAAAATTCCAGAAGAATTATCGATTGTAGGTTTTGAAGATAGCCCTTTTTCAAGGCAAACTTGGCCTAAGTTGACGACTGCCCACCAGCCAAACAGGGTGATAGCTCGGCAGGCGGTTAGTTTGCTAATTGCCAAAATACAAGGTCGCAGTAAGGAATATATTGCAGAAAAACAGTTATTGAAAAGTTTTAGTCCTCAACTGATTATAAGAGACTCAACCGGACCTCTAAATTAACAGCAAGCCTTTAATTAACGGTATTAGGAGAAAAAAATGAATCAAATTATTGATGGTGTCGATTATGGCCCACTTGCACAATTGCTTGGAAGGTGGATAGGTGAAAAAGGGCTCGATAGAGCGCCTGATGCTAACGCAGACCCCGATAATAGTGCCTTCACTGACGAATTAACCTTTACTGCAGCAGGACCAGCAGAAAATGCAGAGGAACA
>Ga0316209_1000233_pt1 | contig 113002 bp, 99 predicted proteins | sample 6monopyrite_MG_FD_204945 | JGI IMG/M metagenome (GOLD analysis project Ga0316209, IMG submission 204945) | Microbial mat bacterial communities from mineral coupon in-situ incubated in ocean water Damariscotta River, Maine, United States -... | ecosystem: Environmental > Aquatic > Marine >... | reverse complement strand
ACCGATTGGCAATGGATGACAAAGTGCACCCATAGCGACTCTTAATGCAATATCGACTGCATCATCACCGGGTCGGCGTCCGTTAGGAAATCCACCTAAATCACCTGCGGCAACGCCCAAGGAATTTTGTGACCCGCGAGCTGTCGCAGGTATGCCAGTATTTAAGCGAAGCATTTCAGATGCCGTTACAGTCGACATTTGATTCACTCCGGCAAAACCGGTTAAGAAACCATTGACTAAATCAATTCTGGGAATATTGGTTGGTGCTAAATCTGGAATATTTGCACCTAAAGTTGTATTGACCGCATCTTTGAATAATACGTTGACGATCGCTGGAAAAACGGGGTGTGTGACATAGTCAGCAAACTGTCCATCATCTCTAGGTTCACTACTATTAAATTTATCTTTATCAGGAAATCCAATAAATAACTCGTTCACTAAAAAACTTCCCAAACGAGAAACCTGGGTCCAAGCACCACCAGAAACTTCCGGTTTCTTAATACTTGGATTTGGATTTAGAATGGTAGCTTGGCGAAGACTTGCTGAAGTCCAACCGCCTATAACACCATTTCCTTGGCCAACTAAACAAACTTTTGGAACTTCGAGAGCAATTGTAGTGACATTATTTTTTGCGAGAATATTTCTTGATACATCTTGGGTAACGCCGCCAGGAAATCCAGCGCCATCTCCAGCACCCGCAGTACTATCTCCTTCGATGGGTACAAAATTGACCAGATCGAAAACTTCACCTAACGCAATTTTAAAACCCTCTAAACGTTGACCGACAAATACCCGCCCCGTCGCATTACAGTTTGGAATGCTCACATCGGTTATAAAACTGTCTGCATAGGTTTTGTAATTACCCGCGCCACCGAAAGTTTTGGTGCCAACATAGTCAAACGGTTTTCTAAAACTCGTACTGTTGTCAGCAACACTGGTGACATCGGTAGATGTTCCGGTTCGTCTATCGCCACTGACGACTTTAACCGAATAGGATTCAATTAAATTAAGACCGCCTTCGCTACCACTGGCTATTCCACCAACATTTTTTAATACCGCTGGCACTGACTTAGCATCACTACCGCTGCCGATGGTAAAATTGACCACCCCGGCGGCTGGCGTATCATTTGAAAAATTAAATTGAAAAGTAAGATCCTCTAAAGCATCGCCATCGTTATCGATGTGTATTTCGTAAAGCGCTTTTTCATCGAGTGGAAAATAGTTAGGTCCGCCGTAAGCCGCTTGAACGGGGATGTAATTGGCTAAAATGGTCACGTAGTCTTCACGGCCAGCTTCATAGCTATTAAACATATAAAAATCGGTTGCGTCGACTTGCGGGTATTTCGAAATATAGGGTGCTTCTCGATGACTTGAAGCGAAACTTGTGGAAGCAAAAGCTGCCGCCAAAGTCGCACTAATTGCCAAAGAAAGCAGCGTTCGAGATTGATTAACTGTCTTCATTTTTTATCTCCGTTGATTACTCATTAGTTTCGTCTGTTCTCAGGGCAATACGTCAACAAAATTCAACCGGATGCATTTTTTTAATAAAATTATTAATTTTTCGAATTAATGTAAATATTCACAAAATTTTGAATCTAATTACAAGTTGTTAACGTAGTGTCTTAAATGAAGTAGCGAGAACTAATCATTAATCACCTAAAATGAAACGAACATTACTAACTTTGGAGAATATTCTCGGCTTGCTTAGTGCCAAACAACAAGCTTTGTTCGCGCGTCAAAGTCCATCGAACTTGGAGCAGTTTGAAGCAGTAAGAACGCAAAATCGACTATTGGGAGCAATACTGTCACAAATTGATAATGCGCCACTTAATATCCTTCAAAAGGAACAGTTATTTAGCAAAGTACTTGGCGCGCAAGAAAGCCAACATAGGACAAGAAATGGCGAAAGCACCCAAATATTAGAATTTCCGACTTCTATCGCCATTAACAAAGTCGAAAATGATAGCCAATATAAACGCTATAAAAATAAACTTCGATTTCATCAAATTATTTCAACCTCACTAGCCGCATCATTATTGGTGGTAAGTTTCGTATTTTATCAATCAACTTCAAATCAAATATTGCCGGAGAGGCTGTTAGAAAATCAATCGATCAACCAAAATAAAAATTATGCTGTATTAAAATCTGAAGAAAATAGCGCAACTTGGTATGTGGATATAACAGGAGAGAAATTGACTCTAATTCCAGTCAGTCTATATCGAAAATCTGAAACAAATGATTTACAGCTTTGGGCAATAACTAACCAGCAGAAAGTAGTCTCGCTTGGGATCATTCCCGATGGCCGTTTGATGAAATTAGATATTAAACAACTTCAAGAACTGACGGAACAAGGTATCTCGACTATTGCAATATCATTTGAAAAATTAGGAGGATCAACCAGTGGCCAACCTCAAGGTAAAGTAATTTATGCCAGTGAGGTAAAACAGTTTGCAACAACAGGTTTAACCAAAATTTAGAAACTACTTTTGTTTTAGACGTTTAACCAAGATAAATCCTCATGAATATCATGTTTCAAATATAATAGTGCACCATTTGAGGTTGTCATTGAAGGATGGGTACTGCCCTGTTTCATTGAATGAAAGTCGCCGGCATATAAGTGGTGATCGCCGAATCGAATATCACCTTCAATCACTAAACAATCTTCATCATTATGATGATAATGGCCCGGTACCACGGCGCCCGGCTTTAGACGCCAATAGGCTGTTTGAATTTTCTTTTCTAAATCTTGTGTTAAAACTTTTACGTCCAGTTTATCGGTTATTTTTATCCAATCCGCTTTTTCCGCATAACTTGATTGACCGCCTTCGGGGCAAGGCGCCATAACACGGTTCATTACTCGTTCTTTGATAGAATTTTTAATTCGGGCAGAAAGCTCTATCGCACTGACCTCTTCGGCTAGCATTTGCAGATCCGACTGCTCCAGAATTTCGTCATACTGCTCGTGCTTTCCATACAGTTCAAAATTTTTCATATGCTCTCCAAGGACAAACTGCTATTTTGCAATTTTTCCAATGCACGCCTAATATTCGATTTGACGGTTCCTAGTGGAATTTCGGTCACCTCGGATATTTCTTGATGGCTGAGGCCTTTAAAAAATGACAGCGCCAGCAACTGCTGTTGAATGGCAGACAAGGATTCTAATACCTGCCGAACTTTGCTGTTTTCCTGAAACATTTGAGCCACTTTATCGGGCTCAGACTTCTCATCTGCCACTTCTTCAAAAAGGATACTGGCGTCTTTAATTCTATCGCTATGCTTTTTTCTTTTTCTCAAATGATCCAGTGCCCTGCTACGGGTTATCACCATACACCACGCAATAACACTGCCCTTTTCTGGATGGTAGGATTTGGCTTGTTGCCAAATTTGGGTAAAGGTATCACAAACCACTTCTTCGCTATCTGAGCGATTCATTAGAATGCGAGTCGCCAACGCATAAACCCGAGAAACGATTTTTTCGTAGAAGTCAGAAAAAACGGCCTCATCAGACGCTTGGATCGCTAGTATCATGTTAAACAATTCATCTTGTTCGTTTGTTTCAATCATAACGAAAGGATCATATTCCTGAGTAAACTAGTGACTGGTTATCCGACTAAAAAAACTGATTATACACGGAAATCCGAATACATTCACCGGCTCGCGATTCGCTACTTTCCAAATTAAAATGGACTAACGGCAGATTAATATTGTAGGCCTTTTATCTACTACGTAGAAAATGGTTGGTTAGATTCATCTTTTATCGTTTTTTCCAACAAAATACCAAATTGTTCACTTTTCTAGCGTTTGTAGTCAAGTTTTAGCATCTAGCGAGGGGCTGGTAGGCGTATAAGGAAATAACTTCATTGACGATTACTTAGATAAAGGCCCCCTAATGTTGAAAATTTTTAGATATTTACTATTTGTTTTTCTTTGTACCGGTTCATTGGTGCATGCATCCGACGATTCAAATCTGGTTGAATGGAAAGCGTGGAACAAGCAAGCATTTTCACAAGCAAAGAAACAACAGAAATTGATCATGCTCGACTTGGAAGCCGTCTGGTGTCATTGGTGCCACGTCATGGACCAAAAGACTTATGCAAACACCGCCGTCGCAAACTACTTAAATAAAAACTTCATATCCATTAAAGTGGATCAAGATAGTCGACCAGATTTAGCGCTAAAATATAAAGACTACGGCTGGCCAGCGACCATTTTCTTTGATTCAAATGGCACTGAAATTGTGAAACGAGCCGGTTATATTTCCCCTGACCGTATGCTAGCGCTTCTTAACGCCATTGTTGAAGATCCGTCTCCCGAAACCAATGATAGAAGCTTCGAGATCTCAAGCAGCAACCCAGAAACCTCATTGAACACTGATATAAAAGCACAATTAATAAGTAACCACACAAATAGTCTAGACCTTGAAGTCGGTGGTTTAAAAATCTTTCAAAAATACATTGATGTTCACAGCATGGAATACAGTCTGAACGAAATTTTAAAAGGAAATAAACAGGACGAAGCATGGGTATTAAAGACACTCGACAACGCGCTACAAATCCAAGATCCGGTTTGGGGTGGCTTTTATCAATATTCAACTTTTGATGATTGGCAGCATCCACACTTTGAAAAAATCATGAAATTTCAAGCCAGATATATCAAGTTATACGCATTTGCCTATAGCATTTATAAAGACCCTAAATACCTTAAAGCGGCAACTAATACCGCAAGCTATTTGACCAGCTTTTTAATGGATAAAAACGGAACATTTTACGTCAGCCAAGACGCCGATCTAATTAAAGGTCAACATAGCGACAGCTATTTCGATTTAAATGACCGACAACGACGTAAATTAGGAATTCCGAAAGTCGATACCAGCATCTATGCCCGAGAAAATGGTTGGGCGATCGAAGCCTTTGCCTATCTTTATGAAGTCACTCAAAATAGGCACTACTTAAATAGTGCTGTTTTAGCTCTAAAAACCATGGAAGATCATTGGTTTTCTGAAGGTCTAGGTTTTTCGCACAAGCGGCTTTCGACGGACAACCGTCCTCGAATTTATTTGGCGGACAATATAGCGATGGGCAAAGCCTATTTACAACTTTATCGCGCCACTTCAAAGAGGCAATACTTAGCTATGGCCAGCAACATCGGTTCACTGATCAACGACCACTTTTATGAAGAAAAAGGTAGCTTTAAATTAGCACAATCAGACGGCACACCAATTGACTATTCTCCCCAGCTTAACGAGTCGATTGACGTAGCGCGGCTTTTCGCAATGCTTTATCACGTTAGTGGAAAAAAAGAATTTTTAGACAACGCCAAACATGCGATGAAATATCTTTCGATGCCCTCTGTTGCATTTAAGAATATCAGTGACGATGGTATTTTGTTGGCCGATAATGAAATTTCTCAATTGCCGCTGCACATCACGATAGTTGGAAGTAAAAAGTCAGATAAAGCGAAACAATTATTTGCCGACGGTCTATTAATTCCATCAATGGTAAAGCGGATCGAATGGTGGGATAGAAAAGATGGCAAGCTAATGAATGAGGATGTGCTCTACCCATATTTAGAAAAACCATCGGCTTTTGTATGCACCAATAAAATTTGTTCACTGCCTTTAACAACAGGAAAACAACTTAGTGATTTTGCGTTGACCAAGCTCAAACAATAATTTGGCGAAGCTATTACAAATGTAGTGTCAGTTTGGTACTATATTTGAGGGGTTGTAATTGGTAATATTACCACGCTATTCGAAGTATCTTTCAAATTATTTGTCGTACACATCAACTGAAAAATCCTTTCATGACTCAATTTGTATGTCCATGCCAACACTAAATTCTAACTTATTTACTTATGTTTTCAGTCATTTAAAACTTTTTAATGCTCTGGTGTAATAAAAAGGACTGGATGTCGACTAATCAAATGAAATAGTAAATGGTTAGACCACTATTCTGTCTGTTCCGTTTACAATTGCTTACCCTTTCGATTTGTCATAGGAAGGTGAAGCTAGGTACACTTTTCCGGTTAATAAAAAACAATGTTACACCACGAGGGAAAAATATCATGAAAATGTTAAAACGAGTTACGTTAATATTTGTTTTGGGGATTCTCTCCCAGACAATATTCGCCAATCCGGCGGATATTCCAGTCAAAGATTTCTTTAAAAATGCCGATTATTCTGGGTTGCAGTTATCGCCTAATGGCAAGTATTTGGCGGTTATTTCGCCGATTAACAAACGTCGAAATATTGTCGTTATGGAAGTTGAAGGGCTTAAGAATGCCAGAGCTTTAACTGGTCTTAAAAAAGATATTGCCGGTTTTTTCTGGGCAAACGATGACGAAATAATTTTTACGATGGATAGCGATGGTGATGAGGCATTCGGTTTATATCTAGTCAATCGAAAAGGAGCCCCAAAAGTTAAAACCTTAATCGGTTCGAGATCTGGCGCTTCAGGCACTCGAAGTGCATCAATCGTCGAAAGCTTACCTGATGATCCAAAACACGTCATAGTTCAATACAATGGAAGAAATCCGAAATATGCCGATTTGTACAAATTGCCTTTAAATAGTCGATGGAGCGATAGAAGAAAAAAAAATTCAGGAATGAAGCTTATCGCAAAAAATCCAGGAGATGTTCAAGGTTGGATTGTTGACCATGACGGCGACGTTCGCGGTGCATATTCAATTAAAGGATTAAAAGGAAAATTCCATTACAAAGCTAAGGGGGAAAAAGATTTCAGAGTTGTTAAAGAATTCAACATTCATGATGAAGGAATGACACCGCTCGGTTTTGCATGGGATAACAAAACGATGTATGTTGCATCGAATGTCGGACGAGATAGAAACGCAATTTATGAATATGATCCTGAAGCTGACAAATTGGGCAAAATGATTTATGGACATGATACCGTTGATGTTGGTGGGTTAATGATGTCTAGAAAACAACAAAAATTAATCGGCGTTTCATATTTCGATGACTATCCTGAGTCGATCTATTTTGACAAAGATACAGAAACCGTTATCTCAGGTCTTAAGAAAGCATTCCCAGGAAAACGCGTTAATATCACAAGTCAATCTAAAGACGAAAACCTCAACGTATTGCTTGTTAGCAACGATAACGACCCTGGAAGTTACTACCTATACAACCGTAAATCAGGCGATGTACGCTTTTTAGTATCTGGCAGAAAATGGTTGAACCCAGACGATATGTCTCATATGAAACCTATCAAGTTTACCAGTCGCGATGGTTTAACAGTACGTGGATACGTCACCATACCTAAATCGAGCAACGGTAAGAAATTACCCTTAATCGTTAATCCTCACGGCGGACCCTTCGGTGTACGCGATCGTTGGGGCTTTAATCCAGAGCATCAATTTTTCGCAAGTCGAGGGTATGCAACTGTACAAGTAAACTATCGTGGATCGGGTGGCTATGGACGAAGCTACGAACAGGCTGGATACGGCGGAAAATGGGGTGCTGAAATGCAAAATGATTTAACAGATGCCGTTAAATACCTAGTCGACCAAGGTATCGCTGATGCTGGTCGTGTCTGTATCTACGGTGGTAGTTATGGCGGTTATGCAACAATGGCAGGTTTAACCTTCACACCAGATTTATACAAATGCGGTATCAATTATGTGGGTGTAACCGATGTTGGATTACTCTTTTCATCAATGCCTAAACACTGGGAACCGGCTAAAGAATTGATGAAAGTACAAATTGGCGATCCTGATGACAAAGAGTTAATGAACCGCATGTCGCCTTTGGCTCATGTTGATAAAATTAAAGCACCACTAATGATTATTCAAGGTGCAAAAGATCCTAGAGTTGTCAAGCAACACGCTACGGACTTGCGCGACGCTTTGGAAAAAAGAGGTATCAAACTAACCGACGATGAATGGATCATGAAGCAAAATGAAGGTCACGGTTTCAGAAAAGAAGAAAACCGAATCGAGCTTTACGAAAAAATGGATAAATTTTTAGCCAAACATTTGAAATAAAAATAAGTCCTAACCATTTTTTAGTGGTTTGACAAAGGCTGAAATTCTCTAAGAATTTCAGCCTTTTTTTACGCCATAAAATATCGAATAACAATTAATCGCTTATTTTCCATTTGACAAAATTATTTTAGTCGGTATGATTCGCAACCGATTAGAAAGCATAAACCTTTCTTCAATATCTTTTTAAACAAATTAAACAGGAGCCTATGGAATGACATTTAGTAAAAGAGAACAATTTAACTAACCTTCCATGCTCAATATTCGGAAGGCCAATAAATACCTTTCGAATCAGACTTTAAGTTTCTTTAAGCCCTGATCGGACAACCGCTCAGGGCTTTTTCGTTTGGTATCCTTTTAAAATCAATAATACTGTCGATATTCTAATAAATATCGATGGTAAGGATACAGTTATGCCTATTAAATTAGAACTAAACAAAAATGCCAAGAACGGTGTTAAGCCCGTCAAAATATTTACACGCGAAATTGATAATTTGGCGCTCACACAACTTAAGAATTTATCGCAATTGGACATTATTCATTCGCACATTGCGGTTATGCCAGATGTTCACGCCGGAATTGGCGCAACGGTTGGTTCGGTGATCCCCACCAAACAAGCGGTTATTCCTGCGGCGGTTGGGGTCGATATTGGCTGTGGAATGAATGCGGTTAGACTTTCAATTAAGGCGTTTCAACTGCCCGATAAATTGAAAGAGATTCGCAATGCCATTGAACGAGCAGTACCGGTAGGAACAAAAGCGCACAAATTAATATCCGTAAGAGAGGCCAGTTGTAAAAAGTTGGAATCCGGACTAAATCTTATTTTGAACGAGCACACCGCAATCGAAAAAATGCTAAAACGCTCTCGACAAAAATGGCTACAACAAATGGGAACCTTAGGAAGCGGAAATCATTTTATTGAATTGTGCATCGATGAAAATCAAGATGTTTGGATTATGCTTCATTCTGGCAGTCGAGGAATTGGTAATGCCATTGGTCGCCATTTTATCCAAAAAGCTCGCAAGGACATGCAAGGACATATGCATAATTTACCAGACAAAGACCTTGCCTATTTTCGAGAGGGTAATCGAAATTTTGATGATTACTTGCAGGCTGTTAGTTGGGCGCAAGATTACGCATTTTATAATCGACAAGAGATGATGGGGCTTGTTATCAGAGCCATTTCACCTTTTTTGCCACCATTTCGGCCCACCAAGGAAGCGATTGATTGCCATCACAACTACGTAAGCAAAGAGTTTCATTTTGGCGAACAAGTTTATTTGACTCGCAAAGGTGCAATTAGCGCAAACAAAGACGAATTAGGCATTATACCTAGCAGTATGGGCGCAAAATCCTACATAGTGAAAGGCAAAGGTCATGCCGATTCTTTTTGCTCATGCGCTCATGGTGCGGGTAGAAAGATGAGTCGTACCGCTGCACGAAAGCGATTCCGGCGTTCGGATCTCGAACAACAAACACAAGGCATCGAATGTCGTAAAGATAGCGGTGTAATAGATGAAATACCAGCGGCCTACAAAGATATCGATGTCGTAATGGAAAACCAACACGATTTAGTCGAAGTTGTGCATCAGCTAAAACAAGTTTTATGCGTAAAGGGTTGATTTGAAAGTAAAGTCTATTTAACAACAATGAGGAATTAACAATGACAATTTATTACAGAGGAGAAAGTTAAAGTGAATAAACCACTTAGAAATCGAGTCGGCTATAAAACCAGCCGAATACGAAACAAACTATATATGCGGAAACGAAACCATGGAAACAAATTTGTTAGATGAGGTATTGGATTGCCTCAGTGAAGAGCGACGAATCATGCATTATTTTAAAGATAAATATGCCTTTTTCTTGTTAAGGACATTGCTAGAAAATCAACCAAATATAAAAATATCAGAATTAAAAAATGGTCCTTTTGCCAATTTACTGAACAAACAATTGGTAAAACAACTTTTGGCTGGTTGTGGTAACGGTTTGATCGATCGAAATCACCTTGATAGTGTTTTTGCAGACGAATTCGAGTCGTTTGTAATAACCCTGTCTGAATGGGGGAATAAGCAAGACTATTCTTGGTCACAAATATCAAGGCCGGGAAAAAACCTTGTTGATCAGCTAAATTTTACAGGCGAGCATGATCAATTTATGAAAAACCTTGCTATCGATAGTAACGCTTTTAAATATTTTAGTCATCCTATCCATAGCCACAAAAATTCTGTGGCTTGGGCAAGAATCGATTTCGATTTTGGTACCGGTGAAGCGCTTATAGAGGAAGTTCAAAATGACTGGTTAAGAAAAGCGAATAATCATCGCAGGTGGTCGAAAGGACGACTATCGTTAGGTCGCTCGTTTTACTATCACGACGGTTTCAGGGTTAACGCCAGTAATATGCTGGAATACACCGAAAACATTATTAAACGCTATTCCAAACTGTGGAGTGAAACGATGTTATTTACCACGGTCCAATTTATTAAAAAGGAACTGGGTATTTCTAAGATATTTTATCATACAGTCGAAACGGCAAAGGTTCTGAAAGATTTGAATCACTGTTTCCCACCAGTCAGTTTGTACACGGATTTGCCGAGAAAATTTTGTTTCAAAGAAATTGAACACGCGCCAGATTTTTTGTTAAATGAAAAATCGATAAAACGTCGAATTAAATTGGTCAAAAAGGAAAAATGGTTTTACTTAGAAGTATAACCACTTTTAATCAGTAGTAAAAAGTAAATCAAAAAGAGGAGGCAATATGCCAAAACGTAAAAAACGTTCGACACCGAATAACGCCGACGTAAATAGAATAATCGCACCAAGAAATCCTTATGCGAATCATCCATTGATGCGAAAAGGCGGTGCCCATGAACCATCAAAAAAGGCCAAACGAGCCTCAGTCCGTCGCGAGACTAAGCAATTAGTCCGCGACTGGCAATCCTTTTTCAACCATCTATTTTTCTCTTAACATTTCGATACTACTTTCCAGATTTTCTATTTCAGTCAATACTAGCCGATTATTCTTAACCGAAAAATACCGAAGATTGGTTTCATCGAATGGAAAAACAAGTTGTCGTTGTTGGTTTGATATATCAAAACTAAATAAGCCTTTATCTTCCTGTTCTACTGAAAAATAATAAATTTTATTATTTTCTATTTGCCAGCTAATCCAATTAGTACCGTCGAATTTATCGAATAGTTTTACGGCCTTGGAAAAGCCAGTTTTTGAGTCATGAGCGACTGACAATTTCCAAATTCCGGCTTGATGGATTTTAGAAACATACAAATCGCCATTAGTATTCTGGTTAGCGCTATAGCCGCCGGCGGTTGTAATCTGGGTATGAGTGTCCGTTGTAAATTGATACTTCCAGATCTGCCATTCACCGGATTTTTCTGATGAATAGAAAACCGCATCGCCTGTGTTCGACCAATTTGCCACATAAGCCTTGTGGGACGAATCGATTATACGCTTAACTTTTTGTTTTTGAACATCGAGGGTATAGATCTCATCTTCATGCTGAAAAAGAATGTATTGATCAGACGGCGACCATTTAAGTGGCGTAATACCTATGGATGCAGGCGAGTTCGAAACATTTCGGTTGTTGCCATTTTCATCCCGGAGCCATATTTGAAGTTTACCTGTACGGTCAGAAAGATAAGCGAGTGATTCAGAATGATTGGCGTAACTAGGCATTATTTCTTGCGACGTATCATCAACTAATTTTTCTATTTTAGTTAATGTATCAAGCTGGTAAGAAAACAGATTGGTATCGATATTAGAGCGGATATAAAGAATATTTCTTCCGTTTATATCGACAGCATGTCCCCTTGCATTTTTATCAATAGGATAATAATCAACCAGAGTATTCGTTAAATAATTGTACTTAACCAGTTTGTTTTTTGAGCCTAATAATAAACTTTGCTGCAAACCTAACCAACTTGCGCTATTGAAGTCAGACGGCATGTCGTGGGATGCTAGTATTTGATCATTACTGGTATCATAGATACTAAGGTTTAGTTTGCTGGTTCCCAAATATCGTGCGACGGCTATTCGGCTACCGTCTAAATTTCCGGCAATAAAATAGTCCCCTCTAAAATTACCGGATTGTGGAGGCAATGTCAGTTGCGTGTGCCTTTTTGACAGAAAGGAATAAGTATAAACTGCGTAAGGTCGGTCAAAAGACTTTCTTGCCGTTAAATAAATCTTGTCAGCCTTTTCATTCCACGCCAAATAGACAACAGATCGATCAGAGCAGGATAAAATCTTGTTATTGCTTACGACCTGCTTGTTATCGTTAAAACGGATAAGATTAATCCCACATTGGCGATCATGTATATCCTTCCAATAGCTATAAATTAACTGACTGGAATCTGGGCTCCATGCGTATTTCAGTATCGTTGCAGGAAGCTGAGTAATTTTTGTGACTTTGTTGGTGGATAACTCGTGCAAGAAGATAAACTCTTCACCTGTATTTTTATCAGAATGAACGAAACTAACCATTTGATTATCTGGCGAAAATTTAGCTAATTTTTCAATGCCTGGGGTGTGAGTTAGAATGACTTGCTCATAATCCAGCAAAGCTGGTTCGGGAGAAAACTTATCAACAAGGTAGCTGTAAGCAATAAAAAGAGTAAAGGCAATAAAAAGAATCACTTTGACGCCAGCGAGATCAAATCCTTTATTTTTCTTACTTTTGTTGTTGCCTTTATTTGTTGAAGTACGGATTGGTCCTAGATCATTAATTACGTCCTCAGCCAAGCGTAAGCGGTAACCCACCCTTGGAATAGTCTCAATCGTTGGTGCCGAAGAACCACAACTACTTAGTATTTTTCTTAATTGAGAAATGGAACGGCTGATCGCATTGTCACTAATGACCTGCCCCTTCCAAACTTCACTAATTAGTTGTTCCCTGCTTATCACCTTGTCGCTATTTTGGTAAAGGTAGCTAAGAACATCGACCAACTTCGGTTCAACCTGAATGCATTGCTCACCATTAATGATTTGATTCGCTTCAACATCCAGCTGAATATTGCCAAAAGTGATTAGGGAATCATTGGGATTTTTATCTGTCATAACATCTCTAAGTGTCTGATTTTTAATGCTATCACAACTTCATCATACCTTCATCACTGTTTCCTTGTGGTTTTGACTTATTAAATATCTTTTACTCAAATTCAAGGAAAATTGTCAAAAATAGTTTCTTTTTACCTATCTCGAACAACTGAATTTGGAGAAATGAATGTCAGTAAATAAAAACACACAAAAATCTATTCGTACAATCGCCACTAGCTTAACCGTAGGGCTTGCTTTTATTATTCAACTTTCTGGCTGTGGAGGTGGTGGTGGAAGCTCCGACACGCCACCTCCTCCTCCTCCTCCTCCGCCAATATCAAATTGCGGTATAAGCCCTGCTAATACCACCTGCAAAACAATCCCTGTCACCAATTTTGGCAGTCGAAGTTTTGCCTTTTATGAACCGTCGACTCGTCAAGATCTTGCCCCTGTTGTTATCTTTTTACATGGCGCTCCAGGAAGCCCGGCGTCAGTTGAAAACTTCTTCGATGGTCAGAAATTTGTTGATGATAATGGTTATTTAGCCGCCATTCCTTTGGGTCAGGGTCTTTTTGGCTGGTCTAGTTCTGTGACTAGCAGCAGTAGTATCAGTCAAGATTCACAGTTTGTGTCTGATATTATCGATGATCTAGTTACTAATAACCAAGCCGATCCTGATAAAATATTTATCGCAGGGTTTTCCGCCGGCGGTTTTATGGTTTATCAGTTAGCTTGTGAAATTCCTGAAAAAATTAACAGTGCATTTTCTGTATCCGGACAATATCGCGGCGATTTGCAAGCCTGTAATGCGGCTTTCCCTTTACCGATACACCATGTTCACGGCACTTCCGACGCTGATGTTCCAGACAGCGGCCGTAGCGACAATATTGCAACGGTTCAACAAACCCTCGATTTGTGGATTGGCTATAATAATTGCGACGGTACCTCAACCGATACGGCGAGTTTTGTGGTAACCGCTGATAACAAATCTGCAATAACGACAGAATATCAAAATTGCGATGCCAGTTTAAAGTACACCAAAGTGGCCAATGGTATTCATGAACAAGTTTATAACATGACGGAATTACATCGGTTAATGAATGAGACTTTCGAGCCGTAACTGAATCGATTTCATTGCGAAGCTACATCAGTTACTTCGCAATAAACATTACCACAAAATAATTTATCAAAGGGCAGATCTATTGGTCGCCTTAATGATTTACCGGAAAACTTTTCAGTAATGAACTAATACCAGCGTTTAGCTGACCTTGGCTTTCTTCGTAAGCTGATTTTTTCCGATTTGCAGCTATTCGGAATACCGGTTGACGAGTGTCGATATCGACAATATTGATCATCAGCGATACATATTCCTTATCGCCCGAATTTCGAAATGAAAAATGACTTTTTTGTCCAGCGATCGGCTCTAAACTTAATCCCTCCTCAACTTTAATTCCGAGTGCATATTGAACTTCAAGATCGGCACCGCCTTCAACTAAACGTAATCCTTTGTTATCGAGAGCAATCATCAATGCCATGTTAATTTTTTGCTTAATTGTTTCAGACTTTGCTCTAACTTTTAATGCTTTAATAGTGTAAGTTTGGTAATGCTGAAAAGGTGCATTTTTGTTAACTGAAAATTCAACTTGCTGGCTAGGTTCTTGTCTGCCATTTTTATCGTCTTTTTGCAGACGAAACTTAAGAGCCAAATTATTCTTAGAATCCGCTTTGCGTAGTCCTTCTTCTAAAGTAATTTTTTCTGCCTTAATTAGCTTATACAAACATTGATCAAATGTTTGATTAACTTTATCTTCTGCGCGTTCCATTGCCTCTCTAATTTCTTCAATTTTGCCGAACTCGATTAGCTCTTTAACGTAAGGTGTCACCTGCATCATTTCGACCGCTGCGACGCGTCGATTTTCGATGCCGATACACAAACGTTGAGCGACTATTGCGCGTAAGTTAAGGGCTAAGTCTTGAAGTATTTGCTGTTTTGCCTCTTCCGGAAAAAAATTGAAAATTCGCTCAAGTGCCTGGTTGGCATTGCTTGCATGAAGTGTCGCTAAGCATAAATGGCCCGTTTCTGCGTAGGTTAGTGCTTGCTTCATGGTTTCCCGATCACGAATTTCACCAATTAGAATAACATCCGGTGCTTCGCGCATCGCATTTTTGAGTGCGATTTCGAACGAATCTGTATCAACACCCACTTCGCGCTGATTGACTAAACTTTTTTTATTTTTATGAGTGAATTCAATCGGGTCTTCAATAGTTAAAATGTGGCCCGCTAGATTGGTATTTCGATAATCAATCATTGACGCCAAGGTCGTCGATTTACCGGTTCCGGTCGACCCCACCAATAAAATCAATCCTCGCTCCAATTGGATCAAATCTTTTAATCCTTCTGGCAATCCCAGTTCTTCTATTGAGGGGATGATTTTTTTAATATAACGAACCACCATTGCCGGTTCGCCACTTTGCCGAAAAACATTGATCCTAAAACGACCTAAGGTTTCTATTTTGAGCGATTTATTGAGTTCTTTTTCGGCCGCAAAGGTCGCCATCTCTGATTCATCCAAAATCGAATAAATCAGTTCGTGGTTCATTTCTTCGGTCAATCGAATATCTCGAACCGGTTTTATTTTACCTTCCACTTTAACCAAAGGTTCGCTATCGACACTAATAAAGAGGTCTGATGCCTGCTGTACCACCATTGCGGCTAATAATTCTATAAGGTCCATATTTTGCTCTTTTTTAGTTTAAGGACTGCTGAATACCACTTAAGCCACTTGATATTACTACAATTTTCACCGAAATCTCAAAAATATTCTTGAATTTCAACCAGATAAACTGGGTGGTTTCAGGTTAATCCAACGCTATTAATAACCCAGCGTTATAGATATTAGATATAATATATGAATTTACTATAATCGATTTAATTTGATTTACTCTCAATTTGAGATGATTTAGCATCACAGATCGCGGTAGATATTTATTAATAATCGAAGGAATGAGATGTGATTGACCACCAAACAATTACTGAAACGCTAGCGGACCTACTTCCAAGCGATGTCGAGTTAATTGTCAATAAAGAACAACAAGCCTACGTCGCACACTTCAATTGGCCGATAGATACGGATCCGTTTCGCCCCCACAAGCGATCAAAAACTGTTTTGCTCAAAATACATGAAAATGCCATGCGTGATTTATTAGAAGTGGGTAATAAATTAGAAGCAAAAACCTTAATCGATTTAGAAACTTACCTCAAGAACCAACTACAAAAATTTCAACCCGATCACAATCGTCCTAAGGGACAGCCCGAACCGGTCGAAAAATGGGAAATCGGTTCTTTGCATTTTCTTGATGGTCAAAAACCCGCTTTAGGCGTTAAGAGAAGAATGTTTTAGCACTGTTAGTCAGTTCAACCAATCCGCTCTACTAGACTGCCTTTTTACTTCGACGTATTTGGCCAGGACTCGTTTGAAATTGTTTTTGAAAGGCACGAGAAAATGCAGCTTCCGATTGATAACCCACTTGCTCTGCCACATGACTCACTTTATTGCCCAAGTGTAGCTTCTCCCAGGCAAGCTGCATTCGCCACCAACAAATGTATTGATAAACAGTCCATTGACTTTTTAGCTTAAACTGTTTGGAAAAACTGGTTCTCGACATGCCTGCTTGGGACGCCATTTCACTGAGTCCCCATTTTTGAGCGGGACTTTGATGAAATTCTTGGATTGCTTTTGCGAGGCGACTATCTCCGTACAATGCAAGTAATCCTTGCTGAGGATTTTCGGTTTCAATAAAATACCTTAAAGCATAAATAAACACCATTTCACTTAGTCTATTCAACATTTGTGACGAAACCTCGCCGTAATTTTGGCTTTCGGCTAATAACAAGCTGCTCAGTTGAGCTAACCAAGGTGCCTTTTCATCGTTTCGAATTAATAAAACCGGTGGCAACGCATCCAGTAACTGATTTTGATAAAGATGCATCACTTTGACCTCCCCACACAACATACCTGTACCAGGCAAATTACTGTCGTAAGCGACGTGGACTTGTTTGCCAGACATCGGTTGAGTGGGCCACATTTTATGCGCCAATTCTCTCGGAAAAAGGACTAAGTCGCCTTGGTTAAAGTGAGTTTCCAATAATCCCGGCACCGAAAGCATGCATTGTCCGCTAGTCACAACATGAAAGCAGGTTTTGCCTAATACGTGCTCGCGGATAAGCCAATCGCCACAAACTTTCGCGTTGTGGTATATCTCGACATCCAATTTTAATAAATTAACAAAATCGTTAAAGGCTCTCATAAAGATTCCGACAAGGATGATTTGTACAAATAAGCATATTTTATGCACGAATTGATATTTATCGTACAGAGAAGAACCGTTAAAGTACAGCCTCATTAATTACTAGACGAGTAACAACAATGGATCATTTTAAATTTCATACCCCTGAAAATAGTAGCGGTCAGGCCAAAGAAATACTGACTGAGGTTAACAAAAAATACGGATTTGTCCCTAACCTCTTCGGTTACATGGCAGAAGCGCCCTACACTATTGAGGCTTATGCCATGCTAACCGAATTACTCGCCAAAACAGGCTTAACGGCTGCCCAACAACAAATTGCGTTATTGGCCGTTAGTCACTACAACAATTGCGATTTCTGCCGAACGGCTCATCAAGCGTTTGGTAAAATGAATAAGGCCAAAGCGCAAACTTTAAGTGCGATTGTGGACAATACTGAAATAGAGGATGTAACCGACAAAGCCTTGGTGGATATGGTAATCGCGATTACCGATCAACGTGGCTGGGTTGAGCAAGAGCAATTAGACGCATTTATTGCCGCCGGCTTCAATCGCCAGAATGTATACGATTTAATTTTAGTGGTAACCATTAAAACCCTTTCCAACTACTCCAATCATCTGACTAAGCCAGAAGCGAATGAGCAACTGGTTGCGATGGTTTAATGGTTTAATGGTTTAATGGTTTAATGGTTTAATACAGTGAAAAACTAAAAATGAAAGTCATTGCGAGAGTATCACGGCAATCTGTAATAAATAGGCAAACATCGTTGATTAATCTAGGTTTATCGAAACTAATCTTTGAGATTGCCGTCTCGTACCTTTTTGCAATGACAAAAATAAGCCGTAAACTCCCACTCAGTTATTAAAGAAAAGGAAAGCTTTTGAACTAGAAGTCGAATGCTTAAGATATTTGCTCGCCTGTAAATTGCAATAAAGTAGATTAACTTTCCTGCATAATTTCTTGAAGTGCATAAAGCGTCTTTTGTGGAAATTTCGAGATTGGGTAGTAGTTAGTTATGGCTTTACAGACATTGTCATAGGTTTCCAAATTCAAATATCGAATTAGATATCGAATATCCGCGATATCGTGAAACTCTTCCCCAATCCTCATCGCTAAACACTTCATCGCAAGCAAGTATTCCGGCGAAGCACAATAGATCTTGAGATAGTTTAGCTCTAAAAAAGAATCGAAACTCCCTTGACCGCTAAAAAAACCTTTGACGCCGTCATTCAGCCAATCTTGACCAACACCAAACTCGTCCCCGATTTCTGCTGCAAGGGTCCTCAGTTCTTTGGCCGGTGCAAATAATCCATCAACATCGAAAGTCGACGCTCTGGCGTTATAAACTAAACACATGACAGCACCGCCAACGATGTGTAGTTCACCTTGCACCGATTTTTTTTCGAGGCGCGAGTTGAGAGCATCAAATAATTTTAATATATCCCTTCGTGTTAGTTTTGCCATCCCAACTAAACCCTTTCGCCCACACTAGAATCAATGAAAATATTTCGCCGTCGAAAAGCCAAAGGAGAATTCAAAAGAAGGTGCAATTTTAAACTTTTTAAGTCGCTGCCAAAATGAGGGAATTGCAATTGCGAAACACTGTTGCACCAAGCTGGAGCCAGTTCACCCATTTTTTGCGCACAATGCTCAACCATAGCTGCAACGTAATTGGCCTGAAATGCATCAAGCCCATCCGTCGGATTAGCCATAACCGTTGTGGAAAAACTGGTAGAATTACATTTAGCTAAAAGATCGTTAATTTCGGCATAAACGTAAGTTTGCTGTTGCTCCGAATTTAACTTATTGACTATTTTTGAAAAATCAACAGAGCGACTATTGGCAACCTTAGATAATATCCACGAAGACATATCCGTATCGGCCTCCTTTGCGGCGTTACGGATAGACTCTTTTTGTTCCGCAGAAAGTCGTATTTGCAAGAATTCATCTTTTTTTGGTTTCATAATTAGAGAGTAGCATCTTGCACCAAATTGTCAATACGTCAGTCATGACAGACAAAGTAAAAACCTAGTCAATTCTAATCAATGAATTAACAACTTCTTAACTCCCAGCCTTGACCCCTTGAACCCTCAACCCTGAATAGTCAGTGATTAAGAAATTTACTCCTTCACTTTCAAAGCCGGTAATTGGCTGTTTGCGACCAGTTGATTAAACTCTTTAATATCGTTTATTTTAATTTCTGAAAGTTTTGCAAATTGCACATCTATTTTCGCAAAAATTTCCTGTTTTAGTAAAATCACTTGATCTGTTGGTGGATAATTACCTACTCCAACTTGAGTCTTTAGTCCTATTAGTGAATTAAGCAATCGGCCGGGAAAATTAAGTGGATCTTGGCGACTTTGATTTTTAGTTTGATACAAAGCTTTTTCCACTTCAGTGAGTTTTTCCTTTAAAGACTTAGCGGCTTCTTTTAAAGATTTTTCTGATGTTATTTTTCCATCAAGTCCTGCCGTGACTTGTTTAATTTTCGCGTAATAACCTCGAATTTCTTTGATACTTTTAGTTAGCTGATTAGCTTTATCACTCACACTGAGCAAAAATTCCAATTGTGCTTTGTAATCATCCTTGGTGGTTGATAAACGCGGGTCGCCCTTTACGCTAAATTTGACCTTTTGCGATATTTCACCCAATTTAAATTCAGCGCTATAGTCTCCGGGGATCGCTTTTGCGCCGGAAAGGCCACCGGACCAAACGATCATTCCTTTAAAATCTTTGATGTTTTGATATCTTAGATCCCAAACAAACCGATTAAAACCTTGAGTCAATTTCATTTGTTGATCTGACTCATTACTTGTCGAAGAATAACTTCTAACTTTGTTATTTTCAGCATCATAAATCGTTAAACTTACAGCTAATGCTTGTTCGTTTGTTTTATCCTTTTTAGCGACCGAATCTTTGACTTTTTCGTCTTTATTGTTTTCATCAGACGATGACTTTTTCTTTTCGGAAAGCTTCGGTTTATCTTTTAAAAAGAAATCGAAAATGACTCCGTTAGGTGCGTTAGTTCCAGCATTTCCCGGATTTTTATTGACTCCCCCATTTAATCGATAAGAGGTTCCTGGGGAATAAACTCTAATCGCATTTTGATCATCTTTATTTTTATACTGTTGCATCCAACTGACATCATCCAATACCCAAAAGGCACGTCCTTGAGTAGCAATAATGACATCGTCGTCTTTTAATGCTATATCAGTAATTGGAACTATCGGTAAGTTCTGCTGAAAACTCTGCCAATTTTTTCCATCGTCTAAAGATAAATATAAGCCGGATTCGGTTCCCGCCCAAAGCATGCCCCTACGTTTAGCATCCGCGCGAACAACTCGGGTAAAATGATTTTTTGGGATGCCTTTGGTAATTTTTTTCCAACTACGGCCATAGTTTTCCGTTTTGTAAAGATAAGGCTTAAAATCATCTGATTTGTAACGAGTTCCCGCAATATATAAACCGCCTTTATTAAATGGGTCGACTTCCATACTATTAATTTGGGTCCAATCGGGCAAACCACTAGGTGTGACATTTTTCCATGTGGCTCCTCCATCTTTGGAAAGTTGAATTAAACCATCATCACTTCCTGTCCATAAAATCCCCTTTTCATGGGGTGATTCTAAAGCGGCAAAAATGGTCGAATAATATTCAACAGAAGTATTGTCTTGAGTGATCGGTCCGCCAGAAGAAACTTGTTTCGACTTATCATTCCGGGTTAAATCAGGGCTAATCTGTTGCCAACTTTGACCTTGATTAGTGCTCTTGAATAAATGATTGGCTGCTGTGTAAAGCACCTTCGAATCATGCGGACTAAAGAAAATAGGGAAATTCCATTGGAAACGATACTTCAGCACATCAGCGCCTTTACCCATTGGATTATCTGGCCAAACATCAATGAGCCTAACAGATCCCGTTCGGTGATCAATTCGAGTTAAAAAACCATCGTAAGAACCACCATAAACGATTTCTGGATCGTCCGGATTAGGAGCAATATGACCGCTTTCGCCGCCGGCAGTTCGCTCCCAATTAGTTTCGGTAATTCGTCCTCCGAATGAGCGATGATCGATTCTAACGGTTGAGTTGTCCTGCTGCGCACCGTAGATACGATAAGGAAAATGATTATCGGTGGTGACCCGATAAAACTGCGCTGTCGGTTGATTCAAATAGGTCGAAAAGGATGTACCGCCGTCTCGGGTCACTTGCGCGCCGCCATCGTCACCAACAATCATCACCTCAGGTTTTCGCGGATTAATCCATAAATCATGATGATCACCGTGCGGCGTATTAATGCTGTCAAAACTTTTGCCGCCGTCTTTTGATTTCCAAAAACGCACATTGAGCACAAAAACAGTATCAACATTGGTCGGGTGGGCGTAAAGACGAGTGTAATACCAAGCGCGCTGGCGCAATTTTCTTTCTTTATTAATTTTGCTCCAAGTTTTACCCGCATCATCAGAGCGAAACAAGCCGCCCTCTTTGGCTTCGATCATTGCCCAAAGTCGATCGCTATTAGCCGCAGAAACGGTAATACCATTAATACCAATGGTACCTTTTGGCATGCCCTTATTTTCGATTATATTTTTCCAATTATCGCCGCCGTCGGTACTCTTCCATAGCGCTGAGCCTTGGCCACCACTTTCCAAGCTATAAGGCGTTCGTTTAACGCGCCAGGAACTCGCATAAAGAACACGCGCATTATTGGGATCCATCACCAAATCAACAAAACCAACTTCATCATTCACATAAAGGATTTTTTCCCAGTTAGCCCCGCCGTCTTTTGAACGAAATATACCGCGCTCTTTGTTCGGACCGGATAAATGCCCCATTGAAGCGACGTAAACGAGATCGGGATTTTTGGGGTGAATACGAACTCGCGGAATTCGGTGACTATCTTTTAGACCCATCGATTTCCATGTTTTACCTTTATCGAGCGATTTCCAAATACCATAACCATGAGACACGTTGCCTCGAACAGTCTTTTCGCCACCACCAACATAAATGACATTAGGATCCCATTCACTGACGGCAACGGCACCAATTGATCCGCCAAAAAACCCGTCGCTGATATTTTTCCAATTACCACCATTATCCTCAGTTCGCCAAACACCACCACCCGCAGCGCCAAAATAGAATGTATTTGGCGAGTCAACGACCCCCGTTACCGCCGATGAACGACCGCCTCGATAAGGGCCAATCGAACGAAATTTTGCATTTTTGAATTGCTCAACATCAATCGGTTGTTTACTTGATGTTTTTGCCTGTAGCGATAAACTTAAAATTGATGCAACTAAAATCAGTGTAATGGTGGATATTGAGGAATTTCTAGATGGTTGTCGATTACGTGGTATGAATGGCATACGAGCTCCCTAGGATATTTTTAATTTTTGTATTTAATCTTTGATGCAAATGATTTTATACGCTTATCGAAAGCTTTTTACAATGTTATTTCTATTACTCATATTTGCTGATCCCATTCGACTAACGGTGATGACAAATGATAGATTTACCAATTTTCCCACTAAACGCTTAAAAATGAGCTAAAATAGAGCTATTCGAGCCAATAGTTCAAGGTTATTAAATGCGGAATAAAACAAAATCTTATTCCATAAGCTTTCTATTGTTATTCTGTGTCTTAACTTTCAGTTCAGCTTCATTTGCAAGTGAAGAATCCCCTAAACAATTTCCAATGGTCAATAAAGACTGCCATTTAACCTTCGGCTGGACCGAACTAATTCCCATTCAATACCTTAATGAAAATGGCAAACCACAGGGGCTTCAAATCGAATTAGTTACCGCCATTACCAAGGAAATGGGTTGCAGGCTATCATTTGTAAAAGGAAATTGGTCAAACATATTAGGTAAGCTTGAACGCGGCGAAATAGATTTCATGGCCAACGCGACTAAAACGAATAAACGACAATCATTTGGCCTCTTTTCAAATGTCTACCGAAAAGATGTCTTTACCTTGTATGTTAGAAAAGGCGACCTTGAAAAATATCAATCGTCGAGCTTTGAACAACTAAAACAGAATCAATTCGAGTTAGGGCTAACTCGCGATTTTTTATATGGCGATGAAGTAGCTGCTTGGCAAAAGAATAAGAAATACAATCAATATTTAAGCTATCGAGATAGTACTGAGGAGAATGCACGGCGTCTTGTTAAAGGTGAAATCGATGGATTTCTAGAAGATCCCTACATTGTCTCCTACAAACTAATTAGCAATGAACTCTCTGACTCTGTCGCTAAACTTCCAATATCGCTGTTTGGGAAAAAAACGCATTTTATGTTTAGTAAAAATAACGTTGATATCAATACCGTAAAACAATTTAACCTTGCTTTAGAAAAAACATTGCGTACGCCGCGTTTTTATAGCTCGTGGCTTACTTTGGAAACTGATTAGAGGGATTATTTTGGAGCGTCAGTTGGTGGTAAGCTTGCGCTATCAAAGATATCATCTTCGAAACTGAACTAATTTGTTTTGAGCCGTTCGACAGAAAAACTAGTCCAAACCAACCTATTAAATGACCGAGAAACCTTTGGCACTTCCTAGAATTGTTCGAAATTTTAGTTCGGTAAGTTACAACCAGACTTGGCCACAATATCTGCCCTATTCAAACTAACATCCCTTCCTGACAATATCATTTTGACATTACTTTTTCCCGACAACTCTTTTAATAGCTCTGGCTCAGTTGGACCATGAAAGATAAAAACTGGAATATCTCTTAAAACCTTTTGTACTGTTTTCCCGAATTTTGGGTCATCTATTTCTCGATAGGGAATTCCAAGTACACTCACATTAGAGTAATAGAAAGCGATTTTAAAGATGTTAGCGGAAAAAGAAGCAAAAATAGAGCTTTCGCGGAAAGGTTGAACGGCCAAGATTGTATAAAAGCCTGCACCTGTATATTCCGAAAGAACCCAAGGCGCGGAACCTTCAACATACAGTCTTGATTTAATATTGTGAATTTTAGAAATTGCTTCTAATCTTAGAATCGCTTTTTGTGTTTCGTCATCACTTAATCTATCCAAATTTTTGTAGTCGAGCCAAAAATAGTGCCCTTCACCTCTTTCGCTAAACAGCTTTTCCAGTGTTAAAATTTCGTTATCTTTGAGTGTATAAATTAAACTGCCATCAGGATTTTTTTTGGGTTTGTCGTGAGAAACGATGAATCGATTAGAATCGGTGTCATAGTAAAAATCAACCTCTGCTCCTAGATAGCCAGAATCAAAAGCTCTTTTAAATGAAAGCAGTGAATTTTGCTCCGAATGTTTTCGATAAATCCCTCTTGCTGACCAGATTTTATGACAACTATCGTAAAGCGTCTTATCCACCCTTTCATCTATATTTTTATCAACATGAAATATTAGTAGATTATAAATAGTACTAAGAAGGAGTAAGAGAATTAAGCCAATTTTGTGTTTGGTTTTAAGTTTCATTTTTTCTGTCTTTAGTTTTTGACCGATTAAGATCTGTGCACTTCTGTAACTGATTCAACTACCAATTGATAAGAGAGTAACCTACCGAATAATGACTTTCAAGCCGAGATAAATCAGTGCCGATTTCTACCAAATGTTTTCTAAACACGCAAAATTAGGCGTATAATCTCGCCAAATTCGAAACTCAGCAATAAAAAGAGAATACCAATGACTGACACTTTACCTGCTTGCCCAGAATGTAGCTCCTCTTATGCCTACCAAGATCGTAACATGCTGATTTGCCCAGAATGTGGCCACGAATGGGATCCTGAGGCAGTTGTTGTTGACGAAGATGCTATTATTCTAAAAGATAGCGTCGGCAATTTGCTTGCAGAGGGCGATAAAGTAACTTTAATTAAGGACTTGAAAGTTAAAGGCACATCAACCACTTTAAAGGTTGGAACGAAGGCGACGATTAAACGATTTGTCGATGGCGATCACGATATCGATTGTAAGGTTGATGGCGCCGGCGATATGATGCTTAAGTCTAAATTTGTCAAAAAGGCTTAGTTAAGGCGGCTCTGCCTTAGATTCAATTTAGAAGTAATCATTGCAAGCGGCAATTAGTCTTGTCATTGCGGGCGCAGCGCGGCTACTAGTTTTGTCATTGCGAGCGTAGCGCGGCAATCTATCTTTGAGCTTAAATAAAAACCGAGATTGCCGGTTCGTGCCGTCGCAATAGCAGCTTTCGGAATTGCTGCGTTATTCCTTGCTTCGTCAGCCGATAAAACTAGCCATTCAATCGTTTTTCGACTTGAAGACGATTAAACAAATTTGCAGCACCCGTTCTATTCACCACATTAAGCTTTTGTAAGATCAAACTCACATGATGTTTTATAGTACCTTCTTGTAAATCTAATTCATAAGCTATTTGCTTATTTAACTGGCCGTCGCTGATCATTGATAATACTTTGAATTGTCGTGGACTTAATGAGGCTATTTTTTCAGATAAGCATTCGCTTTTATGGCACTGGCTAGCGGGTAGTTTATTTTGATAAGGTTGCTTGATGATCCCGCTGTTTAAATTTCTTGGAATCCAAGAGTTACCCGCTAAGATTTGACCGATAGCAATTTCAAACTCTTCCGCTGACGACGTTTTAGGGATAAAACCTGCTGCCCCCAGCTTTAATGCACGATAAATAACCATCGGCGATTGAGTTGCGGAAACAGCCACAATTTGCAGTTGAGGATAATCATTTTTGATGAGGGTAATGCCCGACAGACCGGAATTTCCGGACATTGGCACGTCCATAAAGAGGTATTGTGTCTTAGGATTGGCATTTAATTGTTCGCATAGTTCGGAAAAATGACCGACCTCTCTAAGGCTACTTATTGACGATTGCTTGGCTAATAGCCGCCGCAATGCATCCCTAAAGAGTGGTTGCTCATCTGCAATCAATATTTTCATAAATCCTTCAACTCGATCAATTCGTTAAGCGAATTTTTTCTATCATCAAAGTCTTTATTTAGGCCGCTCTTCTGACCAAGATAAAGCTTGTCAAAATTTGAAAGGATTGAGTATAGGTGCCAAATAGGGTGATTTCAACGTAAAAATTGCTCATATTCGATAAAAGTCGAAGGCTCATCATTGAGCCTTTTATCAGTTTTGATGGATTTTATACAGAATAAGATTAGCACTGTCTAAATCTCGATTAATCGCTCCAATCTCTCTAAATCATTGAGTACTCGCCAGTGGCCACCACCTTCTTCAACCCGTTGTTGCCAATCTTTCAGACGGTTCTTATAGTCTCTCGGGTCGATATTATCTGTCCGAAGTTTAGTCACGTTTAGCGCCACCACGTTGATACCCTGCACATCAATAGCAAAGTCGCGGATTTGGCCTTTGGCTAAGTCTTCTTCCAGATCAGAAAAGATTAAAACATACTTTTGACTGGCTTGGGTTTCGTTGACAAAATCCGTCGCTTGAATAATACCGCCGGTTATATCGGTATTACGACTGCCATATTTGACGGCTGCAACAAACTCATCCACTTTGTGTTTAAACAGTCTTTTTTGATCGTTGGCTGTACTTGGTCTTAAATCGAAGGTTGTTTTAGCGATGATATCTTTTTCGCTGAAACTACCACTATCGATCCGTGCAATGGCAATTGAATCGCCACTCTTTAGTGTCGCCAACAAATAATTCATAATTGCCTGCGCCTTAGCAAGTTCAGCGGTGTATGTTCCAGAAGTATCTAACAATAAATAAACCGCTCGATTATTAGGCCGATGGCTATCACAGGAAACCAGTAGAAAACTGACTGCTACCGCGAAAGCTAGGATTGTTTTTCTTAAGTATAATACTGATATTTTTCTCTTTAAATAATTCATTTTATATTTCCTCTTAGTATTTTGTTGTTGGCGATTGTCATCGCCAAACTAACGAAGCAATTTATCCTGTCCTTGCGAGCGCTGCGCGGCTATCTTTGATGTCATGCGAGCGTAGCGCGGCAATCTGTACTGTCATCCCTTCTTTGCAGTGACAGCTATCGTTCCTTCTTGCAGTGACAAGCTCACTTCTCACGCAGTGACAACCTTTGCCTTATTCGCCAATTTTCGCAGGATGATTAGAAATAGAATCTGCTGAGTGTTTATTCGACTGGTTATTTGTTAGCAATCTTTCAATACTCAGTGGTACAGTAATTAGTAAATCGAATAGCGGCACTAACATTTTGAATAAGTGATTCGCCAAGCCACCAATCATACGGAGCACAACTCGTAATCCTCGAACCAAACCAATGATTAGCATACCGATAACAACACGCAACGAATGAATAAACGACTCAAGTGGGATGGCGATAAATGCCAGCGCGAAAGGTAATATAAATCCCATCACCATTTGTCCAATAGAGGGTATCCATCGAAATTGTGCTTGAACGATTCCACTAGTTGTTCCGGCATTAATTAACGATTGTTGTAACGCTTCTCTATCTAACGCTAATAGATCGCGCATGTAAGCCAGCGACGCTTCTATAGTTGCTAGAATTGCCAAAATAAAGAAAGTGACAAACATCATTCTGCGGCGCATTTTATCATCCATGCTGCTAATAATAGGGAACAGATTAGTTATCCGCAGTGATTCGAATAAAAATAATCCCATTGCTATTTCGATTAAAATAATCACTAAAGCGGCAATATCTGATGTTCTTAACTCGCCAATATAACTGGAACCGCCGACCATTTCGGCCATTGGCATCGCGATTAACTGAAAATTAATCAAACCACCGAGTACCGCAATAACCAATACTAAACCTGAAATAAAAAATTGTGTTAGAGAGGACGATGCTAATGAACTTTCCGCAGCATTGCGTCCCGCCAATACGTCAGTATAGTGAGCCATTTGCGAATCAATATTTTTTGAACATTGATCGAGCCCTTTTATCTTATGACTCACTTCTTCCAGCTTTTGATCGACGTTTCGCCATTCTGGTTGCATATTTTTTAACAAACGGTGACTTTCACCGCTTGCCTTTTTAAAAGCTTTTAGCGTCTGTTGGTGAGATTCATCCACAGCCTTTTTGATATTAGCGAGAATTTTGTTAACGGTTGGATCGCCGCCAGTTGGCAAGGCTGAAATGGTCTGTACCACTTCACCCCATGCAGGCGGCAAAGGCGCAGCCTCAGTTGAAGCTTGATAATTACTTTCGATTTGTTCAACCGATTCGGCAATTTGACGATGTAACGCCGGATATTTAGCCAAGTCTCGCTGGACAATATGACCGATCCGTTCGAATTCTCGCTCGATGGTTTTCTCGGCAGCTTTAGCGCCGTTTGCTAATAATATCTCCCGATTTCGTTGACTAATACGTTGTTCAAATTTATTTAGACTAAACTCCCACATTCTCAAGGTGCTATAGATCATTCGCCCGCTGGAGCGAAGCACCAAATGGGCCTGCTTACGACCTAAGTAAAGCGTTAGAATAACGATGATAAGCCAAACCGATAACGAAATTGCTGGGCTATCTGACCAAATTAATAAAAGTTGCGAATCCATATTGACCTCCAAAGGATTGTATTGAGTGGATCTTAAATTCCTGTTCGAGTGGTGAGTTTGCGACATGGCTGTGAAAAATCGGTGAAAATTAATGCTAAACTGTTTATTCAGTTAAAAAAATGAGCTTAGTTACGCAAATGGCAACCATTTTTTGGGTGGAAGATCAGTTCCATTGGATCGATAAATTTAGCAAGGTGTTAGAAAACGCCGTATTTTCGGTGACCGATCCTGTGGCTAGTGGTAATTCAGATCAAAGCGATCCGGAGATAAACCACCTTTTAATCCATAAATTTGTGGAATCAGCATGCCAAGCAATCAATCAGATGAAATCAGCACCCGACATCGCAATACTAGATGCCAATATGAACGGCAATGATGATGCCGGTTTAACCATCTCTGCCCTGTTGAAAAAAAAATGGCCACAGACGCCAGTCATCTTTCTATCTGAGCACAGCGGGACTTCTGTTGAAGAAAAGGTTTTCGAAAAAAATCTTACTCAAGATTTTATTGCTAAACACCAAGAAAATGTCGAACAAGTTCTTTGCTGGCGTATTAAAGCACTGCTTCGTCACAAAAATATACCGAGCGGTCCTCAGCAAACAACGTCAAATGACTGCTTAAGTAGCGGTGATTTAACCATTGATTTGGCGACTTGGAATGTTTATTGGTTTGGTGAACGTTTGATGAATCCGAATAATCATTTGCGTCCTTTAGCTCCTACACCCAGAAAAATATTAAAGACACTAGTAGAGTCTTCGCCTCGCCCAGTGAGTACTTTGCAGATGGCAGAAAGCTTACAAGTCGACCGCTTTAATTACGCTAGTTACCGGCAACACATCAAAACTTTAAGGCATTCTTTTGAACAAGCTTCACAAAACAAAAATCAACCTTCGTTTATCGACTCTTGCCAAAATGGAAAAGGCGTTGTCACCTTTGGTGACCAAGGTGCTTATTGTTGGATACAATAAATGACTAATATCGAGCAATTTAAGAATGACAAAACGCCAAACAGCGTCGCGGCGATCCGCGCGCCCTACTTTCCTTGGTTGAGTATTTTCTTATCGTTAATAGCGATTAGTTTTATTATTTTTTACAATGACAAAAATCTCAATCAGTTTTATGATCTTAGTGTTTTAGAAATGAAACCTTCTTTTCAATATGCCATTTTTATCATTTTGGGATTAGTTTATTTACTCGACTTTAGAATATTTCAAAAAAATAGAAGAAGAAACGCGCAGCTCATTCAACAATTAAACAATCAACTTCAATCTGTTTCTCAGAGTAAAAAGAAGCAACAACAAAGAGCTAATACCTTTTCTGATAACAGTGAAAAATTGAAATCCTTTATTAGCGACAAATTGATTGACTACATGGACTTTGATGAAAAATTAATTCATTTTAAGGGTATCGCTTCAGAAGTCAGACACAACGGCGTGATCAGTTATGACAAAGTGACCACGGCTCTAAAAAAAGCGATAGAACAACAGAACATGTTATCGCTTTATGAACAAGGTGTCCGGGACACCGATGAGGTTAAACGCTCGCAATTCGAAAACGTCTCGAACCTCGACCCGATTACCATTAGCGCGCTAACCGATTACCAAAACGCGTTAGAATCTATGCGTTATTTATGGAGTTTGCTCGATCTTTCTACTGCTGACAATATGGCACTACACATCGGCAATCAACTAATTGAATGCGAAGAACACTATTTTCAACTGCAATTAGATAGTCAGCGTGCGCTTGATAGCACCCAAAGCATTCCCGTTTCACCAACCTTTCATCCTCAGCTAGCGTTATTATTAACCTTTTCTCTTTTTATGGACAGAGCAGAAATCAACCGCTTAATTGCATTGTCAAAAATTAATGAGAAACTGTTACAGGACGATTTTTATTTTGAAGATGATTTATTTCTTCTCGAGATAGAAAATACCGGCGAATTATTAGGTAATCACAACCACGTTATTTTATTGCTAGAAAACCTGATAAAAAACGCTCAGTTTTTTATCAGCAAAAACCGCCGTAAACAAAAACATGACCGAATTGTAGTACAACTTTGTGAAAAGAATGGCAACGCCTGTTTTTCTATCTATAATCGAGGGCCTCTAATAGAGCCTGAACAGCTCGACAATATTTTTAAGTTGGGTTATTCCACTCGAAACAACAAACAGCATCATGGAAAAGGATTAGGGCTATTTTTCTCCAAGGAAATAGTTAAGGGCTATCAAGGAAGCATTAAAGCTACCAATTTAGAAAATGAAAATAACCGCTACAGACTAACGCTTCATATAGCGAGTAGTGAAACGCTCGAATATCAAATAGAAACTCGGGCATTAAACGGAAAGGTAGAGTCGAAATTGGTAGAATCTAAACAGGCCGAACAGGCTGACTGGCAAAACGTGCTAGTGATTCAATCCGAGATACCAATCGAATCTATAACCCTACAAGAAGATTTGAAAGGTTCTTCAGAAGATATTCAATTGCTATCCGGTAGCATCGAACAAACAACATTATTCGAATGGATTGATCCTATACCGAATCACCAACCAAAATGGTCGATTGAAATAAAGCCCTACAAAAAACAACACAAATTAACTTTTAATGCGCTGGATATGGCGGGAGTAAAATTCGAAATAGAACTCCCGACCGCTCGTTCGCTTTTAGAATAGACTAATAATTAATTTTAAATCTGAAAATCCACTTGAATTAATTCGTCAACTCGGACATATTGGGTGAATCGATTTAAAACAAATATAGAGCTCCTTCAACAATGAAATTAATATCCAAATTAACCATATCTATCTTAACTATCCTGTTTGTCATGACGGGCTGCACACCGGCATTACTCAAATATCAACTGGACCCTGGGTTTGACGCGGTCAAAGAAGCCGCGGGCACAGCCAAAATTGTTGCTGTATCTGTCGTTGATCTTCGCAAAAACAACGAACGATCAACTCTCAACGGGAAAATAGCTATCAACGGTATTGAAGCTGACGCAAAAGTGCTACAAGCTAAACTTATCGAAAAGCTAAAAAGGGAAAACTACAAAATTATCAGCAAACCGTTATTAGCCGATATAGCGTTTGAAATAGAAATCAATAAACTGAGCCTATTGATAGAATCTGGTACTTTTAAGAGTGTCATACAAGGCCAAAGCGAATTCAAACTCACCGTTAATAAGCATAGCGAACGCTGGTCGAAGATTTTTCGCGCGACTCGAACCCAAGAAGTTGCCAATCCAGCGAACAATTTAGACGCAACGGGGGTAATTAACCAGATGTTAACCAAACAACTAGCGACCGCCTTCTCAGACCCTGCATTAGCTGATTTTGTCTCCAAAGAGCCATAAATCGCGATTTTGAAGTAAAAATTTGCCTGATCTGTGATCATTTTCTGACTTTTTTGAAAATCATGGTCCATAATTGATAAAACCTTCTAATTTTCGGGAAACTATTATGATAAAAAAACTCTCTCTTACCGTAATTGCTGGCCTCTCTTTATGTTCTGTGGCTCAAGCTGACACTGCTGGCATCGAGGTGGGCGCTTATCAATGGACGCCCGATTACTCAGGCAGCATTTCTGTTGATGATGGTACACAATCAGGTACCACGCTAGATATTCAAAATGATTTAGGATTTACTGATGATACAAACAACATCTTTTGGGTTTCTCTTGAGCATCCGGTGCCATTTTTACCCAATTTTAAGTTAGTTTCATCTGATCTAGATGTGTCCTCTGCTTCGGTCTTAACCAGAGATATTAGCTTCGGTGGCGAAACATTTACCACTAACGAAAATGTGTCTACCCGAATTGATATGAGTAATATCGAATATACCTTCTATTATGAATTGCTCGACAACTGGATCAATTTGGACGCCGGTATGACTTTTAGACAATACGATGGCTTAGTCAGCTTAAATACTGATCCAGCTGGCTCAAACATCAGTGAACGTGAAGTGCTGGATTTCACCATTCCACTTTTTTATCTGAAAGGTCGTTTTGATATTCCCGCCACCGGTTTTTTTGTAGATAGCGAAATAAACATTATTAGCTACGATGGCGATTCGTTATCTGACACTTCATTTTCTGTCGGGTACGAGAGTGATTTCGGTTTAGGCGGTAAAGCCGGTTATCGAACATTTAGTATGGAAGTTGACGAAAATGAATTTACCTCCGACTTGGAATTTAAGGGCGCCTATGTGAGTGTGTTTTTTCACTTTTAGACGTTTTTTTGTAGATTGTAAAAAGGCAGAAACCAAGTTTCTGCCTTTTTTTATGGCGCTAATTTTTCTTTTAATCATTATTTCGGAATCAAAATAAATCAATCTCCTTCATAAGTGTATCGTTTTACAAAATATAATATCAGCAGTACCGGAACACCCATCGCGCTTGCAAGTAAAAAGAAATTTTCGTAACCAATTGAGGTCACCATGGTGCCTGAATAGCCGCCGATTGTTTTTGGTATTAGGGTCATAAGCGAACTAAATATTGCATATTGTACGGCTGTAAAAGAGACGTTAGTTAAACTCGCCAAATAGGCTATAAACGCAGTAGTTGCAAGTCCTCCTGATAGATTATCCGCTGAAATAACAAAATACAACATGGTGATGTTGTAACCCACTTTTGCTAATAGGACAAAAAGTAGATTAGTCAGTACTGTAAGAATAGCCCCTAATATTAATATCCTCATTACACCAAATTTCGCTGACAATATCCCGCCTAAAAACCCACCAGAAATAGTCATTATCAAACCGAAAGTTTTCGAGGCCGCGGCGATTTCAATTTTTGAAAACCCCATATCTTGGTAAAAAACAATGGCAATAACCCCTAAAACAATATCCGAAATTCGATAGAATCCGACAAAGACTAAAATGAGTATCGCGCTTTTCATACCATATCGATTAAAAAAATCGAATACTGGACTTATAAAAGCTTCTGTTACCAACTCTCGCTCATAAAATGACGTCTTAGAAATTAGATATAAAGTTAATGCAACGGCTGAGAAACAAATCGAAAGCCTTGCGATTTCCAATAACGTACTCGCAAGAATGACATTATTAAGAATTATCGAGAATTCCGGTTTTATATCATCAACCGAATTTGCTATTAAATTGAAGAACAGAATAAAGACCAGAGCGCTAGCTACAAATAATAGGAAGAACTTAAAATATTGTGTTGAAGAGTAAATTTCTTGTTCAACCTTTTGCCTTTTTGGCTCCGTAACAACAAATGTTGTTACGACTCCAATGAACATCGTTAACGCCATACAATAATAAGTCCACTGCCACGCGTGATAATTATATTGTTCAGTGCTGGAACCAAACGATTGAGCCAGTACTAAAGCACCCGCGCCGGCAGCAATCATCCCTATTCGATATCCTGCAACATAGGTGGACGCCATTAGCGTTTGTAAGTCCAAGTCGACTATTTCAATCCTATAGGCATCGATGATGGTATCTTGAGTCGCAGACGAGAAACCCAACAAGACGGTCGCCAAGGCCATTAATGTTAAATTTGATTTGCTAGCCGAGGGGTCAATACTACCCATAGAAACAATCGCAATAATGATCAAGCACTGTGAAAAAAGTAACCATCCCCGCCTTCGACCTAGCCAATTGGTTAAAAATGGTACAGGCAACCGGTCAATTAACGGTGACCATAAGAATTTGAAGGAATATGCAAGAGCAGCCCAGCTAAAATAAGTGACAGTCGATTTCTCGACTCCCGCCTCACCTAACCACAGCGACAAGGATGAAAAAATTAGCAAGATGGGGATACCCGCTGAAAACCCCAAAAACAACATAGTAATGACTTCACGCTTGAAAAACGCGGCAAAAGTCTGCTGCCAATTTCTATGTTGGTGGCTGAGATTAACTATCGGATTTGGCATTTATTATTCTACTTATTATCGCCTGATTATTAAGTTAATATTTACCTACAGGCCAAAATGTTTGCCTGCATTACGCCGATTCAATAATACTAGAAACCTATACGAGGATATAGTATAAAATAAGGTCCATTGAATAACGCCACTTTTTTACTCGCTATGCCTATCAAAACTATTAACATTATCGGCCCAGGTAGCATGGGCCACTTGTGGGCCGCTTATCTGTCGAAATCAGGAGTAGATGTTGAAGTTTTTACCCGCCAACATAAAGCTAACCAGTCAATGTTATTGCGTACTGCCGATGAATCGTTCGATTTTGAGGCCGTCTATAGCACTTTCGATTACTGGCGAACGGCTGATTGCATTCTTATCTGCGTGAAAGCTATTCACATTGAGGCGGTCTGTCAGCAGCTAAAGTCACTGTCGAATGCACACCCTCCCATCATTTTAATGATGAACGGATTGGGATTGGTTGAGATTGCTAAACGGTATCTTCCGGATAATCAAGTGTACCAAGCCTCGACCACTCACGGCGCGCAGCTTGTACATTTACGTGAGTCGCGTTCTTTGTCAATAGTGCAAACCATTGAACATACTGGCACCGGTATTACCCTAATTGGCGACTTACATCATTCACCGGCAATGGCCGGTAACCGGATAGGCATTGCGAGCATTATCGATGCGCTTAATAGTGCCCTACCAAACTGTCAATGGAATAAAGAACACTTGTCTTCATTGTGGCTAAAACTACTGGTTAACGCCATCATCAACCCGCTAACGGCCTATCACGACGTCGCCAATGGCGAAATTGTTAGCGACTCACAGCTGAATAACAAAGCCAAACAACTAGCAAAGGAACTAGCGCCGATAATACAGGTATTCGTTCCGCTTTTATCCTGGCAAAGTCTTTTTGAAAAAGTTGAGACTATTGCCAATCAGACCTATACTAATAGTTCGTCGATGCGGCAAGATTTAAAGGCAGGTAAAAAAACTGAAATCGACTTTATTTCGGGTTATATCCTTAACCAAGCTAAAATACTGGGGATATCGCTACCGAAACAAGAGCAAATAGTGAAGTGCATCAAAACCTTGGAATTTGAATACTATAACTCCGTCACAAAATGAGTTTTAGCTTCACAATAGTATCAAATCTTCTGATACTCTTTGGCGATAAGAATTAGAAAGCGATCTATCAACCTAAAAATTGGCCAATTACACAATCGGCTCTAGTATTTTAGGTTTCGACGCTCTTATCGAATTTATTCAATTGGCTTATGCCATTCGACTTGCAGTTATCTTTCGATAGAGTTGTTAATAGAAAGCGGTATTTTACCTAGCGTGAAATTAACATTGGAGCTGTCCATGTCCCCATTATACAAATCATTGCTTGCCATTTTGGCGTCCGGCTTTCTTCTCACCTTTTTACTGGCAGGCAATCAATCTAGCGACCCATCTGCTTCCGGAACAGATATCTCTTCGGAAATGGCCGCCCAGCAAATAACTCAACAACTCAATGACAATGTTAAAGCATTATCGAATGGCTTAAACAAACTTTCTAATAGTTCTTTTTGGCAAAATAATGCCGTAACCGAATGGCCTCTACAAATTTCTAGTCAACGAGACATCTACCAAGCTGCCGGTCTCAATCTATTAGGCGTGCATATTAAATCCAATAATTCGTTCTTTGTAGAATCCACTAACCAATCAAGCCCCGGTTTTGAATTAGAAAAGCCACTAGAAAGACTTTATCAATCTCGAAAATCGACACTTTTAATCCAAAGTTACAAAGAACAGCCAGCGGTTATTTTATTGATACCAATAAAAACCATTGAAAACAAAATGATTGGTAGTTTAGTTGGCATTAAACTACTTGATAAAGCGCTATTAAAAAACTTGCACTATGTTTCGAAACTGCCCGCTGCTTTATTAAAAAATGGACGAATTTTTCAGAGCAGTCTTGAGCAGGCGCCGGATCTCAATGAATACGAACTAGTTAAAGTTAACTGGCCCGAAAATATCCAATCCTCGGTTTGGCAAATAGTACTGACAGAAAAAAAGCCTTCATTCTTTGCCGGCTCAATACTTTGGTTTGTGATCGGTTTACTAGTAACCTTTAGCTGCCTATTTTTTGTATGGCAACAACTGCAAAAAATTCAAAACACCTTAAAACTACTCAATCAAACACTTGACTTAGATCTACCCATTGCTGAACAAATCAAGCGATTAACTAACATTCAAAACATCAGCAATGATTTAGATTTATTAGATTGCTCTCAGGCCATTCGTTCGCGATTAGAACAGCTCTCCCAACAGAAAAAAGTACTGGCCATCGAAGTAAGAAAACTACAAGAAAAAAGTGATGTTTTAGTAAAAGACAAGAATTTCGTTGAAAAAGAAAGAGATTCTGCAGTCGCTGCACCACGACTAAAATCGGAATTTTTATCCCGAATGGGCGACGAAATCACAACTCCAATGAAATCTGTCGTTAGCATGTTGAAACTGTTATCTGAATACTCTTTCGAGCCAGAGCCGAAACAACTGTTAAATATTGCCAAACGTTCGACTCGCACACTGGTTAACAACCTAAATAACATTCTTGATTTTTCAAAACTCGATGCGGAAATGTTAAGGCTGAAACCGAAAGCTTTTAGTGTGAGAGAACTAGTGGACGATTTGTCTTCGGAACTTTCTCATTTTGCTAATGAAAAAGATCTATCTCTTCAGGCCAGTAGCGATCCGGAAATGCCGGCGTTGATTACAGCGGACGAATATCGAATCAAACAAATTCTACGCAACCTGTTAGGCAACGCCATCCGTTTTACAAAAAGCGGAGAGGTCACTTTATACGCTGACCTATCTGCCAAAAGCGGCAGCAAATTACTACGGTTCACCGTCGCCGATACCGGCATTGGAATATCGCCAGCCGCTCAACTAGGGTTATTCGATTCATTGCAACAAACAACTAAACTGAGTAACAGTAGTTTTGCGGGAAGGTTAAGATTAATCGTATCGAAAAAATTAGCCGAATTAATGGGCGGCGAAATTGGAGTGATTAGCGAGATGGGCCAAGGCAGTCAATTTTGGTTTACCATCGCTTTCAAAGAATAAACGGGTAATCCTTTATTTTTTTGAGATATGATAGCGACTTTGGATAGATTTAGGTTTGGATGGATTTAAGTTTAGCCGGATTTAAGTTTCGACTTTATTTTCGGCAAGCAGCGCTTTTATTTCTTCACGAAGACTCGCTAGTGGCATAGGTTTGGAAAAAACTCTATCGGCCCCCATCCCACTAGCAAATTCTAAATAACTTTCTGGGTCGGATGAACCACCACCAGAATAGGCAATAATTTTTAAATCGGGATGCATTTCTCGAACTTCAGAAATAAACTCTAAACCTTCCTTGTTTGGCATTAGGATGTCAGTAATGACTAAATCTGGCGCTTGATGTTCGAAATAGGCGAGAGCTAACTCTCCATCTTCGGCCATTAAGGCTTCATGGCCATCCAGTTTTATGATGTCGGTTAGCAACCGCAACATCTGAGGATCATCATCAACCAATAATATTAACGCCACAAACAAACTCTCCCTATGATTTCCCTTTCAACTAACATAATGTTATTTTTTATCCATTTTATCGCTGACGGCATAAATCCTACGACACTGGGCAACACTCAAAGACTTAGTGTTACAAAACCTTGGAAATTTATGTCGACTATCAAACCCTTTGCAATTTAAATTAGTACGCTAGATGCGCCCGCAGCCAACAATCCAGCGATTTCTCATTTGCCAGCCTTGTTGGCAATTATGCTGGTATCGTCACTCAAAAACAATCAAAAGGTGGTTAAATTGTCGTCAACAAGCGCCAGTTGGCAGTAATTTGCGGCTAAATGGTCCAATTGTCGATATAATTGTTCGAAATTCATTATATACCCGTTATCATTCAAGATGCAGGATTCAGAGCTAAACTAGGAATCTTGAACAAGGCGTAAGACACTGGAAATGGCTAGCCCTTTTCAAGGCTTACAACGCAGTGCAAGGTTTCCGTGTTCATTAAAAACGAGTATATAAGAATTTATGAATAAAGATCTAAAAAACGAACTATCGCCACTAGCCTATAAAGTCACCCAAGAACATGGCACTGAACCACCATTTTCTGGCGAGTATCATGATTTTTCTGAATCAGGTGACTACCACTGCGTCTGTTGCGACGCGATGCTATTTCATTCTAAGGAAAAATTTTTCTCTTCCTGTGGTTGGCCAGCTTTCAGTCAAGCACTGGAACAATCTACCAATGAGATAATCGATAACAGTCATAATATGCAAAGAGTCGAAGTTCTCTGTAAGAATTGCGATGCTCATTTGGGACACAAATTTAAAGATGGTCCGACCGGAACCCGTTATTGCATTAATTCGGTTTGCCTTAATTTTATTCCGAAATAAACGCTTACTATGCCCGTAGAGACTTCGTCGACAAATTCCGAATTAGCGATCCTATTCGACCATCAGGACTTCGTAATTATCGATAAACCTGCTGATATATCCTTTCATCACCAATTAGATCAGCAAGGACTATTTGATCGACTGACAAAACAATTACTTTGCCAACTTTGGCCGGTTCATCGCCTAGACAAGTTAACTTCAGGATTATTGATTTTCGCGAAATCCAAAGCCGCGGCAGCACGTTTTGGTATTTTGTTTGAGACACAACAAATCGATAAAACATATATTGCAATAAGCGATAAAAAGCCAAAAAAGAAACAAGGCAATATTATCGGCGATATGAAAAAATCCCGTTCAGGTAATTGGATGCTTTGTCGAAGTAAAGAAAATCCCGCTCAAACCCATTTTGTAAGTCGTTCGTTTCGAGCCGGCTATCGGCTATTTTGGATTACCCCTTCTACCGGTAAAACTCATCAAATACGTGTTGCATTGAAATCCGTAGGATCTCCTATACTCGGAGATAAGCGTTACTCGGGCAGCGATGCAGATAGAGGATATCTGCATGCATTTCAATTAGCATTTAATTGGAAAGACGAATTTATTAGCGTGACTTGCATTCCAACAGAGGGACAATTTTTCGGCGAAGAAGCATTATTATGTCAATTACGAGCTTTTCAGAAACCATAAAAAGCTAACTTCGAATGCCAATACCTTTAGCTAGCAAATAATACGCTAAAGAAAATAGAGCAATAATAAAAAACGAAATCAAAATAATCGCGTTTTGTATCGGGATGTCTGAAAAACCTAAGAATCCATAGCGGAAAGCATTTACCATATACAAAACCGGATTGGCGAGAGAAATACTTTGCCAAAATTCTGGTAACATTTTGATCGAATAAAAAACACCGCCAAGATAAGTTAAAGGCGTCAGCACAAAGGTAGGTATTATCGAAATATCGTCGAAACTTTTTGCAAAAACAGCATTCACCAAACCCGCAGTGGCAAACATCATTGAGGTTAATATCACGACAAAAAAGACGACTGGCCAATTGTTAATATGTAGCTCTACAAACTGGCTGGCGACTATAGTGACAATAACGCCAGTGATCAGTCCTCGACTCACTCCGCCAAGTACATAGCCTAATAAAATAAATAATGTTGGAACCGGAGCCACCAATAACTCTTCTACATTTCTTTGAAACTTAGCACTGTAAAAAGAAGAGGCTACATTGGAATAGGAATTGGTAATAACAGACATCATAATAATGCCGGGGGTAATATATTCCATATAACTGACGCCTTCCATTAGACCAACTCTTGAACCGATTAACTGGCCAAAAATTACGAAATAGAGACTCATGGTAATCGCTGGCGGCAAAAGAGTTTGGATCCAAATTCGAAAGTAACGGGTAATCTCTTTAATGATAATACTTTGCATCGCGATAAAAGCTTCACGGTTATAAACTTTTGCACCCATTATTTTTCCTCCTTAACAAGCTTATCGCTCTTCTTAATGTTATTTCTTTGCTCGCGATTACTTTCAGTCAATTGGACGAATAACTCTTCCAACCGGTTCGATTTATTTCTCATACTCAAGACCTTGATCCCTTGTTTGGTTAACCACTCGAAAACTTGGTTAAGCGCCGCATCTTTCGGTAAATCAATTTCTATACTGCTTTCGTCTCGCTCTCTAAAACAAACCTTTTCAATACAGGGAAATTCATTCGGCATTTTGTCCACATCTAATACGAAAGTTTCAAGATCGAGTCGTGAAATTAAATCTTTCATAGTGGTATTTTCGATAATTTCACCGTGATTAATAATCGCTATATTGCGACAAAGTTGTTCCGCTTCTTCAAGATAGTGAGTGGTCAATACAATGGTTGTGCCTTGCTCATTTAACTCTGTTAGAAATTCCCACATCGTTCGCCTAATTTCTATATCGACACCAGCCGTTGGTTCATCAAGGATCAAAATTTTCGGTTCATGGACTAGTGCTCTGGCAATCATCAAACGTCTTTTCATTCCACCGGATAATTGTCTTGCTTGCACGTCTGCTTTATCTAATAACGATAGCTGTGCTAATACTTTCTCAGCCCTTTGCTGGGCCAATTTTCGCGGTACACCATAATAGCCTGCTTGAGTAACGACTATTTGCCGACAAGTTTCAAATTGCGCAAAATTAAATTCTTGTGGAACCAAACCAATGCAACGTTTGGCTGCTTCCAACTCATTATCGATAGAATGGCCGAAAACTTTAACCTCACCGGCGGTTTTGTTCACCAAAGAACAGATGATACCGATAGAAGTCGATTTGCCAGCGCCGTTAGGTCCAAGCAATGCAATAAAGTCCCCTTTTTTCACTTCAAGAGAAATACCTTTAAGCGCTACAAATCCATCGCCGTAGGTTTTAGACAAATTAGTTATTTCGATTGCGTTTTCTGACATAATTTTCCTCGACGACTCTTTCTTTGGAGTAGTCTTTCTTTGGAGTGGTCTTTTTTTCGAATGGTCTTTATTCCAAACATTCTATAGATAGACAATAATGGAAAGTTCCAGGATGGTCCCTACTTTGGGGTATATCCCCATTTTTCAAGCAATTGATTTTCGATTCCAAGATGATTTAGAACACGACTACTAACAAACTGAGCGAGGTCATCAATGCTTTCAGGTTTTTGGTAAAAGCCTGGACAGGCCGGCATCACCGTTGCGCCCGCCTCAGAAAGCGCTAATAAATTACGCAGATGAATGGTCGAAAATGGCATTTCTCTCGGCAATATAATTAATTGCCCTTTTTCTTTCAGGACCACGTCGGCAGCTCTTTCTAGCAAGTTATTGCTAGCGCCGGTCGCAATAGCAGATACACACCCCATACTTGCCGGGCAAATGACCATTTGTTTAGGCGCCGCAGATCCACTGGCGATTGGCGAATACCAGTTTTCTTTGGCATAAACCGCGATGACGTGATTGTCACAATTACAATATTCGGTCAAAACGGCTTGAATTTTCGTCGGCGACTCGGCCAATTTTATTTGCATTTCCGTGGCTAAAACAATACGAGCAGCATCAGAAATAACCACATGTACCTTTTGGTAATAGCGAGACAAATGCTTTAACAAATTTAAACCGTAAATAGCACCGGATGCGCCGGTCATGGCAAAAGTAATCGATTGGTTTTTCATCTTCAATTCCACAAAATCTAGTTTTTGAATTAGAGCTGGTCAAGCAGTTTTTGATGGATACCGTCGAATCCGCCATTGCTCATAATTAATATTTGATCACCCGGGCGAACAGACTCCTTTAATTGCAATAATATATTTTCGACCGAACTGCCCGCATAAATATTTTGGTAAGCATCTACGTCCAAGTCCCAATCATAAGATTCTGGCATATGAAAAATTGTTTGGTCAGCCTGCTCCACCGATTTAATTAATGATGCTTTGTGACCGCCCATTCTCATAGTATTAGAGCGCGGATCAATCACCGCAAAAATTCTAGCATCGCCAACTTTATGCCGTAACCCTTGAATGGTCGAAGCAATTGCTGTCGGATGATGGGCGAAATCATCATAAACACTAATGCCTTGTTTTTCACCTTTCAACTCCATTCGGCGTTTAACATTTTTAAAACTTGCCAGTGCTTTTAATGCGTCCGTCGTTGTTACGCCAACATGCCGAACCGCGGCGATTGCCGCCAAAGCATTATTAACATTATGATCACCAATCAACTGCCATTCTAATCGACCGATTAACTCTTTCTTAAAATAAATATCGCAACAACTACCATCTGCTTTGAGTTTTTGGTACTGCCAAACACTGCCCACACCACTGCCACTTTTATTCGCTTCGTTTAACTCATCAAAAGTCTCAATTGGCGTCCAGCTTCCTCGCTCTATGACTCGAGCGAGTGCCTGATTATTTTGTGGCTTAATAATTAACCCATTATGTGGAATGGTTCGGACTAGATGATGGAATTGAGTTTCTATTGCTCTTAAGTCATCAAAAATATCCGCGTGGTCAAATTCAAGGTTATTTAAAACACAAGTTCGTGCGCGATAGTGAACAAACTTGGAACGTTTGTCAAAAAATGCGGTGTCGTATTCGTCAGCTTCAACCACAAAAAAAGGCGAGTCGGTATAACGTGCTGAGACGCCGAAATTTTCCATCACCCCACCAATAAGAAAACCGGGATTGTAGCCGGTGGATTCCAATATCCAGGTAATCATGCTGGCGGTAGTCGTTTTACCGTGAGTTCCCGCGACCGCAATGACCCATTTGTCTTGCAAGATATTCTCATTAAGCCACTGAGGACCCGATCGGTAATTTTGGTTGCTATCTAACATTGCTTCAATGTAAGGATTCCCTCTGGAAAGGGCATTACCAACGATCACACAATCGGGTTGATTTTTAAGCAATTCAGGATCGTAGCCTTGATCGAGCTGAATGCCCAAATCAAACAACTGGTCGCTCATCGGCGGATAACAGTTTTGGTCCGAGCCAGTAACTTCGAATTTTTTCTCAATGGCAAGGCGTGCTAAACCACCCATAAAAGTGCCACAAATCCCTAATATATGTAGGTGCATTAAATTATTTTTCCACTACAAGGTTAATATCGAATCGATAAACAAAGGATAGATAAAGTCGTTTTTCATTTATTTTAAATTATATCATAGCCTAAGCATTCAAGGTCACTGGAAGACATTTGCTTTAATTTAGTCCAATAAATTGATAAACTGCTTAGACCAGTTTAACGACAATATTCGCTAAGCATTGATTAGAGCACTTGACCATTTGAACAACTTCGACGGTTAACAATTAGAACAATTTAAATATGTCTTTCAAACACTTACAAAGCATCAAAGTATTTTCTGACAATCTAGAAATTGGAATGTACATCTCTGCCCTTGATAAACCTTGGGAACAAAGTTCATTTTTGATGCAAGGTTTTAATCTTCAAGACCAAATGGACATCGATGCGGTGAAAAACGAGTGCAAACACGTTTTTGTGGATTTCAAAAGTGAAATGCAGTTCAAAGAACACAAACTCAAAACCAGCGTTTCAAAATCTTATAAGCAAAAGATTATGAGCCAGCATCAAATGAAAAATTTTGATATCAAGAAACACACTAAAACGGCTCGTAGGTCGCATAAAAAAACCAGTGTCGCTGTAAAATCCGTTTTAGATAAGGTTATGTTAGGTGAAGATTTTGACTCTTACAGCGTTAAGTCAACGGTCAAAAATATGGTCAGAGAGGTTCTCACTAACGAAGAAGCCATGCTGATGATGATTATGCTAAAAGACAATGACGACCACGTGGCTCAGCATTGTTTGAATGTGAGTATATTATCAATTGGTTTTGCTCGCTATTTGGGCTTTTCAGAGCAACAAATTGAAGATATTGGTATTGGCGCGTTATTGCATGATATTGGCAAAGTAAAAATTCAATCAGAATTGCTCAATAAGACTGACAAGTTAAGCAGTGAGGATATGAAAAAACTCTGCATGCATCCACAATATTCTTATCAGATATTACAGCAAAAAAAAGATTTACCGCCGTCGGTGGTTGATATTGCCGTTTGTCATCATGAGCGTTTAGCAGGTCAGGGATATCCACGTGGTTTAAAAGCCGAACAAATCAGTCGTCGAGTTCGAATTGTCAGTATTATCGATACCTTTGAGGCACTCACCACCGATCAACCTCATCGCGCCGCATTATCGGTTGTCGAAGCTTATAAGATATTAATGCAAGATAAAAATATTAAATTTGAAGAAAAATTAGTTCTCAAATTCATTGAATGGCGCGGCATTTACCCAGCCGGAACCATTGTCGAAATGAAAAATGGCGAAGTTGGCATTGTCGTTTCCGGCAACCGCAAAGGCAACAAGTTAAAACCTAAAGTTTTACTCGTCCTTGATGAAGAAAAACACCCCCGAAAAGAGCGTTTAATCGATTTATCTTTTATTCAGACCGATGCCGAATCAAAACCCTATGTCATCTTTAAAGCTTTTGAGAGTGAAGCATTTGGAATAAGCGTCGGAAAATATTTGGAAGATGGATTAATCATTGCACCGACAAGATGATATAAAGAAAAACTGGTGCGGAAACATAGGAGCAGTTAGCTCCCTTCTTTAACTTATCTTCTGTAAAAGAATGGCGCCCGCTGAATAACCTGCACCAAAGGAACATAAAACTCCCAAATCATTTTTTTGCATATGTGAACGATGTAAATGAAAAGCGATTACAGATCCAGCCGAGCTGGTATTAGCGTAAGTATCCAAAACCGTGGGCGCTTGGTTACCTGTTGGCAGTTCGCCAATCAATTTTTTTGCAATCAGCATATTCATATTAATGTTGGCTTGATGCAGCCAAAATGTTTTGATATTTTCAATCGGTTGTTCTGCAGTTTCAACCACTTCTGAAATCAACGAGGCCACCATCGGAACCACTTCTTTAAAAACTTTTCGACCTTGTTGTTTAAATAACAAATCTTGTGGCTCTTTGGCACTTCGATTTAAAAAACCAAAATTATTACGAATATTATTGGAAAATTGAGTCATTAACTTAAAATCTTTGATATCGTAAATTTCTTTTACACCCCGTTCAATGGCGGCATCTTTCTGCTCAAGAATTACCGCGGTACAAACATCACCAAAAATAAAATGGCAATCGCGATCTTTGAAATTCAAATGACCTGAGCAGATTTCTGGATTGACCATTAAAACTTTTTGACTGGTGCCTGCTTTGATTGCATCAAACCCTGTTTTGATGCCAAAGGTTGCTGAGGAACACGCCACATTCATATCGAAAGCATAACCCAAACACCCAAGTGCAGCTTGCAATTCCACAGCAATGGCGGGATAAGCTCTTTCCATATTCGACGCGGCAACAATCACCAAATCGATATCCGTCGCTTCAAGTTTGGCATTTTTTAACGCTTGCTGGCTAGCCGTCACCGCCATTTCGCACATTAACGACATTTCGGAATCGTCCCGCGGGCTAAAGTCTGGCGCCATGATAGTGGGATCGAGAATGTTTTTTTTGGCTAACACAAACCGGCTTTTTATACCCGAAGCCTTTTCGATAAAAGCGGCGCTCGACGCAGTTAAAGCGTCTAACTCACCATTTGCAATTGCGCCGGCATTATCCCGATTAAACTGCTCAACATATAGATTAAAGCTTTCGACTAATTCGTCATTGGAAATACTTTTTTCCGGTGTTAATAGACCCGTTGCGGAAATAACCACAGAATTCATAATTCACCTTTTATTTTTTTAATTCATTTAGGAAGGAAATTATTCTGGAGTATGCGCGATAATGATGAGACTTCAATGATTATAGGACTGGTCTGTCCACTAGCTTTCGGTGAGTTATTTGGCCCTTGAAGTTTAATTTTTTCCTAAAAAACTCGCCATTAATTATTAAAAACGTGAACTCTATCTGGTCGCAGGCGTGAATATTCCCACCTTTATAGCGGCTTTTACCGAGAACTGCTAAGCTTTAAGAGCTTTTTTCTTGTAACGTTGGTACGAAAAAGGTCTCTTTTTATAGTGCCTACGAGGTATTCGTAAAGCGATTATCTCGGTTATGTCGGACCTTATTACCTAAGTAGAGATTATATTATGAATACGAACATTAAAGTCTTATTGGTTGGTTTGCTCTCTTTTTTAACGACTACTGCAGCCTCAGAATCGGTAAAAAATTATAGATATCAATACGACGATTTAGTTAAACAACAAGTTTATATTATCCAATTAATTGAAGCCCCCTTAACCACGTACCAAGGAAATATTGCAGGTTTAGCAGCAACAAAACTATCTAAGAATTCCTTCGCAAATAACAAAACAGGTCGGCGACATCTCAATTTAAAAAGTAGTGCCAGTACAAACTATCTTTCCTTTTTGTCTAGCCAGCAAGCTAAAAGCATCGTAAAAATATCGAAGACTATCAATCGTAAATTTAAACCGCAATTCGAATATCAAATGGTATTAAATGGCTTTGCAGCAAGCTTGACTGCAAACGAAGCCGAGCAAATATCTCGACTGCCTAACGTGCAATCCGTTCTGGTCGCAAAAGAACAACGAATGCATACTGACCGAGGACCTCTTTTAATTCAAGCACCAAGCGCTTGGAATGGTACCGCGACCGGCGTATCAGCAAAAGGTGAAGGAATAGTAGTTGCCGTTATAGATACTGGAATTCGCTCCGATCACCCTTCCTTCGCCGAGGTAGCTCCAAGCGATGGTTATACCCATATTAATCCATTTGGAAACGGTGTTTTTATTGGTTATTGCGCCAGCACACCCAGTTTTTGTAATAACAAATTAATAGGTGCCTATAACTTTGCAGATGGCGTTACCACACCGGAAGATGAAAACGAGCATGGTACGCATGTTGCCTCTACGGCTGCGGGAAATACAATCAATTTCAATTTAGGAAACGGCAATGGTTTTAATCTTTCTGGTGTAGCGCCAAGGGCGAACATTATCGCTTATCGTATTGCGGACTCAGAGGGAACCGCGAGTGGCGGTGCAAGCGTGGCGGCAATCGATCAGGCCGTCGCAGATGGGGTTGATGTGATCAACTACTCATTTGGCGGCAATGCGTTTGACCCCTGGAGAGCAAGCGACGCGATAGCATTCAGAAATGCAAGAGCTGCAGGTATCGTGGTTATTACCTCCGCCGGTAACGATGGTCCTAATCCGCAAACAATCGGTTCTCCTGGAGATTCGCCCTGGTTGACCTCTGTAGCGGCTTCAACTCATGATCGAGGAGAATTTCCAGCCAAAACTTTATCCAGTATGACCGGTGGCTCCACCACACCTCCTGGGACGATAAACGGAAGAAGTCTGACTGGCGAATTAACAGCTCCGATCGTCTACGCAGGTAATTTTTCCAACGGCGATGCCGATCCAGAACAGTGTTTAAATCCTTTTCCCGCAAATACCTTTAACGGAGAAATTGTTGTCTGCGACCGTGGAACCATAGCGAGAGTGCAAAAGGCCAAAAATGTCGCTGCAGGCGGTGCTGGAGGATTTATACTCGCGAACGTACAAGGTGGTTCGAGCTTTCTCGCAGATGATATCTATGTCATTCCTGGGATCCATATCATTGCCAATGATGGTGATACTCTAAAACTTTGGCTCTCGAGTGGCAGCAATCACCTAGCAACTATCGACGGAACGGCGGGGAATGTCGGTGTTGATCCTTCCGCCGCAGATATCGTTGCCGGTTTTAGTTCTAGAGGATCTAACCCGACCGCTGCTGGCGTACTAAAACCGTCGGTGTCTGCTCCCGGTGTTAGTATTTTAGCGGCTGCTATTGGGGAAATTGATTATACTTTTAAACAGGGTACATCGATGGCAAGTCCTCATGTTGCTGGTGCAGCGGCCCTAATTAAACAACTAAAGCCCAGTTGGACGGCCGGACAAATTCACTCAGCGTTGGTTTCGACCGCGGTGACCTCGCTTGTAAAAGAAGATGGAACAACTGCTGCCGATCCATTTGATATTGGCGGCGGGCGAATTGACATTAATACAGCACTTAACGCTGGTTTGCTATTAGACGAAACCGTCGCCAATTTTACTGCTGCAAACCCATCGACTGGCGGCGATCCTCGTACTCTAAACCTACCAAGTATGGCCGATCCAAGTTGTCAAATTTCCTGCTCTTGGACACGAACAGTCACCGCCGAGCAGACGGCGAGCTGGACGGTAAGCTATGTAACTGAAACAGGATTGACTATTGCTGCGACACCAGCAAATTTTAATTTACAGGCAGGTCAATCGCAAACATTATCGATCACCGCAAATATTGCTGGAAGCGACGGACAATGGCTCTTTGGCCGATTAGTATTGACCCCTGACGATAGCAATATTTCGACCACCCAAATCCCTTTAGCCGCTTTAGTTAACAACAGCAGTTTACCAACTCAAATAGTCCTCAACAGCCAACGAGACGCCGGTCAACAAACAATAAATAACATAACAACTATAAGTACACAATCTCTACAGACAGCTGGTTATCTAGTACCAGTATCTATCTCAGCGAGGTCACTTGAAGCGGATTCAGATAATAGTTCTGCGTTTGATGATCTGACAGATGGCGTTAACGTTGAATTAATAAATGTTGTTGCTGGCAGTCAATTATTTTTTGCACGAACATTTAATTCAACTGCGGCTGATTTGGATCTGTTTGTTGGTTTTGATACTAACGGAGATGGTCAGGCTCAAGAATTTGAATTACTCAAATCCAGTAGAGGACCTGACGAAAATGAACAAATTTTAATTACCAAACCGCAAACAGGCACTTATTGGGTTGTTGTACAAAATTGGAGCGGAGCAGCGACAGGGCAAGATACCTATAGTTTTGCCGCAGGCTCTACTTCAGGTTCGCCTAGTGGCGATCTAAATATTGTTTCGCCCAGTTCCTCAGACGGTTCAACCCCTTTTAGTATTGATATGTCCTTTGACAATATATCCAATCAACAATATTTTGGCGCTTTAACGTTAAGCAGCGGTTCAAATATTGGGGACATAGGCGTCGCAGCTTTCGAAATAAACCGACTCGCAAATGATGTTAGTATCGTCGCCACGCCAGCTTCCTTACCAGCGGAAACCAATGTTTCGGTAACGGTAACGATTTCGCCTGATAGTAGCGGAGTGAGAAATTATACAACAACAATAGACATTCCCACCGGACTAACAGTCGACGCAAGCTCACTCACAAATACTGCGACACTTTCAGGTTCTCAAATTAGCTGGAATGATACAGTCAATGGCGCTGATACTAGCTTTACGTTTAATGCGCTGGCAACGACTAGTTTAGCTGGTCAGTCAGTAAATTTAACCATCGACCATAATGTTGATACCCCCAATGCTAAGCAGGAATCCTCGTCGACTTCCTTTTCTGTTACCGCAGCAACCGGAGGCGGAAGTGGTGGCGGAAGTGGTGGCGGAAATTCTAGCAGTGGCGGCGGTGGCGGCGGTAGCTTGCTATTTTTATTTCCGCTATCAATATTCTTGCTTCGACGCTTCAACAAAAAGAAAATTTCGCAATAATTCTTTATCGAATTATCGCGAAGATACTCAATCTAAACTTGGTGATGACTTCATCATCGAGTTTCCTTGAAATTTAAGTTGGTCGAATATCGCTGGTCCAAAAAATGACCTTAACACTAGATCGTTCTGCGCGAAATTCCACCTTTTAACTCTCTTTGACGTTGATTATGCGTGTAGCCAGATTGGTTTCACTATCACTCCTAATCAATGATTCTAACTAATCCCCGGTCTATTACCTTAATAGACACCAAAAAAAATGGCCCATAAAGGGCCATTCCTAACTTTCTTTTACAACTAACTATCGAACTAACTACTGAAAAGAAAGAGTCCAACTATTGATATTGCCGACATCCTGTCCAGCTCTATCTGCTACACGCAAATTCCAAGTTCCAGCTGAATCTTTGCTTCCAACATTAACGCTATAACTTTGCACAATGTCGTTGGCAGAACTACCGGTACGATTATGTAAATTGTAGACCGTTCCATCAGGATGGATTAAATCAACAATTAGATCACCTTGGTATGTGTGTGTAATGTTTACGTCAACAGAGACCGTATTGGATGCACCAGTTCGTGAAGCATTAATTGGACTGCTAATGCCAGACGCATTATTGTCTGGAATACTGTAGCTATTTGAATTGGTATAACTAGCGGGTCCACCACCAGCACCTGCTTCAGTATATGAGCCCGTCAATGATACTCCAGTAAACGCACTGTAACCGCGTAACATCACATAATAGGTTCCCGATTGAACATTGCTGATTGAACAAGTTTCTGCATTGCCACCTTTATAAGGACGGCAATCATACGAAGCAGTTGTTGGCGCGGTTCCGAACTTAACGTACATATCCGCATCGCCTGTACCACCACTCATTGCAAAACTTAATGCGCTAGCACCTGCAGGAACATTCATGGTGTACATAACTTCTTCATCTTTGGCACCCGCAATACTGGTCGCTGCGACGCCATTAGCTAAAACATTACCTGTTCCGCCTCCGCCACCACCGCCGCCAGTTGGTTCTGTAAAACTACCAACTAACGATACGTTTGCAAAAGTACTATAAGCATTCAACATGATGTTATAGGTACCTGCTTGAACATTGCTGATGTTACAAGTTTCGGCGTTGCCGCCTTTGTAAGGTCGACAATCATAACTAGCGGTTGTTGCTGCAGAACCAAACTTCACGTATAGATCCGCATCACCACTTCCGCCACTAATTGCAAAGCTAAGATTAGTCGCTCCAGCTGGAACTTCCATAGTGTAAGCCACTTGATTGCCGGTTGACGCGCCTATTGCTGAAACCGCTACACCGTTTTGCAGAGCGTTGGTATTTCCACCGCCACCTCCGCCGCCGCCACCTTGCCCATCACAACCATTGGCGGCGATGTAATCAACCGCTGCTTTGGTTTGTGCTAGCCCGAAGCCAAATTTAACATCTCGTCCAGCGGCACCTAAATCTTCTGCCGTTGTGGTTAAAACATTTCTAATTTGAGCGTTGGTACAACTTGGATGAGTACTCCAAACAAGCGCAGCTACTCCAGCGACATGAGGTGATGCCATCGAAGTACCACTCAACTTACTGTAGTTTCCAGGACCAATATTAATCGTTGTTGATTGGCCGATTTGACCAAGCATTGTATTACCATCAGCTTGAGAGGCTGAAACACCGGGAATCGTGGTGGTGTTAGTCGTACCTAAAGTCGCAGCCAAAGCGCCTGCCACATTATTATAAATAATGGCTCCGGCACCGCCGCTATCTTCACAGTTTTTAACTTTATCGTGGAAGGAAATATTACCGCGCTGGATCAAACAGATCTTTCCAGCAGCCGCGTTATTTACCGTTTCACCTGTTCCAAAATTATAAAGCCCACCAGTCGCAGTCCCCTGATTTTCCATCCCGTTTACGGTGAAACCCGAGGTTCCGACGGTCAATTCTGCAACCGTACCGGTTCCGGTTGGGAAAGTAGAAAGTACATCGACACCGGGTCCAGATATTTCGACTTGTGAATTCTTTTGAGAAAAGTCAGCCAGCGCTTTTGCACTATCAAGCGCAGCAACCGACATTACCGAATCATAAGAAGCTGGGTAACTAAGCGCATCCGTAGCATTTGCCGCAACACCATCGTTACCTGCCGCAGCGATCATCAATACGCCGCCATCGTAGGCAGCTTGCAATGCATTTTGTTCGGTAGTATTTGATCCAGCTCCGCCCAAACTCATGTTAATCACATCGGCGCCATTATTGGTACAGGTGGTGATCGCGCTCGCAAGCGTTGAAGAATAACCCCAACCCGAAGCGTTAAATACTTTAACAATGTGTAAGCTCACATCGCTGCCAATAACACCGCGTACACCAACTCCGTTGTTGAGTGCGCCTATGGTTCCGGCAACATGCGTTCCGTGAGGCCCACCTTGCTCGTACCAATTTCCAGTACCGCTATCGTTAGTACCATTGATAGTACCGCCTTGGCTTCCCATGTCTTCGTGAGGAAGGTTTAATCCTGAATCGATAACGCAAACCTTCTTACCGCCTGCCGATGCTGCTGCGACACTATCGTCAACCAAATCCGCTTGCACCATGCCAATGCCGTAAGGAACAGTTTGCGCCATTAGTCGGCGCGGGTAATCAATTTCGACATATTCAATATCGCTGTTCGCTCGTAGCGAAGCGACATTGGTTGGCGTTAAATCCGCCGTTAATATGCCAACATTGGAAAATTCTTGTTTAATTTTGATGCCTAAATTAGCAGCGCGAGACTTGACAGAATTTCTAGCCGATAGTCCTGCTTTTAAGCTCGAATTACCATTCTTATACTTAATGATATAGCGTTTTGGTAAACGATTTACCAAGGTATTAAAGTTTCCAAAGTCTGGTTCTTGAAGCCTGTCGACATCAATATTGTTGATTTGACCGAAGCTAGGTTCGTTGTCTAATGCGCTTGCACTTGCTGAAATTGCAACACCTAACAGTGTTGCCGATATCACCGTTGATACCTTTTTTAGAGGGTACTTCATTAATAATCTCTCCTAATATAGTTATTATTTTGCTGATTAAATTAATCCCCTTTTTAATTAGCCGACCGACTATAGCGGTTTCTAAACCATAAAAAAATGGCAATAATGCACACTTTTATAGAATTTAGCGGCATTTAATAAGAAAATAGCGTTATATTAATCACTAATCAGATATTAAAAAACGCTCGAACTGTCACCAATTCTCAGTACTTCATAGACCAATGAGGCCTTTGCTATGTTTTCTATACCACCTTTGATTTATAATCGTGTCGCTTTTTCCATGATTAAATTTAACCATCTTTGGAGTGTGTCGGATTATGGCCAAAAAAAAACAAAATGCTTTTTATGCGCAGTCGGGCGGTGTTACCGCGGTTATTAATGCTTCGGCCTGTGGATTGATAGAAACAGCCCGCCAACATAAAAGCAAAATTGGTAAAGTCTACGCAGGAAGAAATGGCATTATTGGCGCTTTGACCGAGGATTTAATTGATACCAGTAAAGAATCAAAGAAAAATATTGCCGCACTAAAACACACACCTTCAGGCGCTTTTGGCTCCTGCAGGCACAAACTAAAATCCTTTGAAGATAACCAAGCGGAATACGAACGCTTAATCGAAGTTTTCAAAGCTCATGATATTGGTTACTTCTTTTATAATGGTGGTGGCGATTCTATGGACACCGCCAATAAGGTATCGCAAATCAGTCAAAAAATGGGTTTTCCCATTACCTGTATCGGTATCCCAAAAACTGTTGATAACGATTTACCGATCACCGATAACTGTCCCGGATTTGGCAGTGTGGCAAAATACGTTGCGGTATCAATTAGGGAAGCAGGTTTTGATGTGGCATCGATGTCCGAATCATCCACTAAAGTTTTTGTATTAGAAGTCATGGGTCGGCACGCTGGTTGGATTGCAGCCGCCGGAGGGCTCGCTGCAGAGAATGAAGGTGATGCGCCGCATATTATATTGTTTCCGGAAGTCGCTTTTAACCGAGAAAAATTCTTAAAGAAAGTTAAACAGTCCGTTAAAAAATACGGTTACTGTGCAATCGTTGTCTCTGAAGGGGTCGCTTATAAAGACGGCAGCTTTTTGGCTGATGCAGGCACTGTTGATAATTTTGGTCATAAACAACTGGGCGGTGTTGCGCCAGTCGTCGCTAAGATGGTCAAAGACGAGTTAGGATATAAATATCACTGGGCGGTTGCCGATTACTTGCAACGCGCCGCTCGACATATTGCCTCGGAAACTGATGTTGAACAAGCTTATGCGATGGGTAAAGCCGCGCTTGAATTTGCCGTTGCAGGAAAGAACGCGGTGATGCCAACCATCGTTCGAAAAAAAACCAAGTCCTATAAATGGGAAATCGGCGAAGCCAAACTATCCGATGTAGCCAATGTTGAAAAGATGATGCCTAAAAATTACATCACATCTAATGGCATGCACATTACTCAAGCCTGTCGAGATTATTTATTACCATTAATTAAAGGCGAATCTTATCCTCCTTATAAAAATGGCTTGCCTCAATACGTAGTTTTGAAAAATGAGCCGGTGAAGAAAATATTAAAGAAAAAGTCTAGGATTTAGAGATTAGGGATTAGGGATTAGGGATTAGGGATTTTGTAGGAGTGTCCGTCTCGGCGCGAATGTCCTCGTTTGTTTCAATGTTGGTCAGCAATCTTATAAACATTCATAGGATGACAAAATGGAAAGCAACCAATTTGTCATCCTTAGCAATCTCAGAAAATCGCGAGCTAGCGAAAATTAAAACTGATATCTCAATCCAAATCTATCCGTTGAATCATCAAAATCAGATTTTCTAAATTCGTAATAAACGGAAAGGTTATCATAAACTTCATAAGCAGCATTCAAGATCAAATTCGTCGAAGTAAAACTATCGATATCTTGATTGCTTAGTGCCGCTTTCACTTCGAGTCCTGGCATTATGTAACTACGTACACCAACTTCAGATCGCACACCGTCATCTACTCGGCTAGTAAAGTCTGAATATTCGTTCTCTAACCAACTTGATTGAACATAAACAGCAGTATTATTTGCAATCGCTGTTTGGTATCCGAAACCGATTAGTTGTTGTGTGATTTTGGCGTTGATCGGAAAGGTTTCAATGATTGTACCAACGGGTGCATCGAAGCTATTTGGGTCTCGTTGAAAATCGAAATCTAGGTTCAATCTTTCGACACGAAAATAAAAACCTTGATAAAATTCATAAGAAAATTGAAAACCGTAACCCGATTGATCAGCATAGAGAAAATCGGATTTGTCAATATCTCTAGATTCTGTCCAAACTTCTATGTTGCTAAATGACGGCAAATTTTCGGCCGAGAAAAGTTGAGTATGGCTGGTTAGTATAAATATCAGAAAAATTACTGGTTTTAGCTTATTCATTCTTTTCATCCTTGTTGTTTTAGTTTGACTGACGTTTTGTTGTTTTGAACTTAATAAGAGTAACCGTCTTTGCGCGAACCGCTTTATGTTTTCGCGGTACTGAGGCGCGCTCATTGGTGGAACTCACTTCGAAATTTTCTGCCGACTAATTTTGTTAATAATATCAAACAAAACGTAAATAGCAATGAGAAACTACCGCCACCTCCGGATTTTATTGGTTGTTCAATTGGCTTAGCTTGCACTATAACGGTTCTGGTTAGATCTCCAGAATTTCCTTCGTCATCGACAACCGTTAAGGTGACAGAGTAACTGTCCGTTTGGCTAAAGGTATGACTAACGTTTGCCGTCGAATAGGTCGCTCCATCACTCATCAACCAACTGTAGCTAACAATGTCGCCACTTAAATCATAGCTGCTGGAACCATCTAACGTACAATTTAGAAAAGTGCATTGCACCGAGAAGGTCGCACTCGGATCAACTTGCAAAGTATACTCTAGGGTTTGCATTGATTGAAGACCATAATCGTCGGTAACAGTGAGCGTGATTAAAAAAACTCCTTCAGACATATAACGCTTGCTCACAACTGGTTCACTTGCGATCGTACCATCGCCAAAATCCCAATCGAATCGGCTAATACTACTATCATCGGAGCTTGCTGATGCGTCAAATTGACATCCAGATGAGTTGCAATTTGTGGTAAAACTGGCAACCGGAGGAAGATTTTCAGCATTACCAACCTGAATAAAAGCAGCTGACACTACGCCGACTTGGTTTCCCGTATCCATTGCCTGCAAATAAACGATATGACGACCGTCAATTAAGTTCGTAGTATCGATTGACCCACTGTAATTTTCTAAACTTGCATCGAAGGCACCATCTAATGCGCTCAAACTAATAGCAACTGAACCCGCTTCCCAAGGCGCGAGGTCAATGTAAGCGTTAACCTGACTAATATTTTGCACATCGACTGTTGTTCCAGAAGTATCATATCGACCATCTTCGGCGATGCCGGTAACTTGCAAAGCATCGCCCGCTTGAAGTTGAGCGTTGGTATTGCCATTTAGCTTTAATGTTACGATGTCTGGACCAAAGGGCAATTGGAATGGAGCAGAGACCGCTTTGGCAGCATAATAAAGTGCCGGCATATTCTCGGGACGAATTTTACTGGTGTAATTTATACAAGGTTCGAAAAAACTTTTTCCCAATTCAAAAGTAATTTCAGGAACACCTAGCTCACCATAACTGACACTCTCACTAGTTCCATCTGTCGGATAAAGGCCAATTGACTGCATTGGCCTATAGCCGTTCCAATAAGTAAATCTTCTACCGAGTCGAGCTAATTGGTTAACATTGGGCGCGATGCTATTGGTATGTCCCCATGGCCATAAAATAAGTTCGCTAAAACTATGAATATCTAAATGAATGCCCTGAATATCGTCAGGTGATGCATCGGAAATTCCTTCTCCTCTTCGATCGGGATAAATACTTTTAATGTAATTTTCAATCGCTTGTGTTTCTGGTTCCGACGCCGGTCCATCTCCTCTAAAAGTTGAATTGCATTGGTCCGTACTGGAACCATTATTAGCCTGTGCCCAAGTAAAACTAAAATTACGATTAAGATCGGCCCCTCGATTTGTACTCGTCGAACCACAATAGGCCGTGTTGGTATTTTTTCGCCATGAAAGTTTGTTTTCTGCTTGTTTACGAGCATCTGGATTAACTTGTATTGCTAAATGAATTTCATGATGGTCAAGGATCCATTGGACATCTGCATCAAATTGATAACGTGCTAACAGATCGGTCGCAAAATCAAGCGTTAATGCTGCCGGAGTGTACTCTCTTGCATGCATTGAACTTTGGATAAATAATATCGGTTTTTGTTTGACAATTTGTCGATTGGTTAACTTCAAAACCATAATGTCGTAACCGGTCAGGCCAGCAGTTTTTTCCCAAGAGTCACCAATATCGATCCACTCGGCTAAGTTTGGATAAGCGGATTCAAATGCTTGTGCGGCAGCGAAAGTTTCTTCGACTGTTGCATAACAACTATAGCCATTTATTCCTGTGCCATGCGTGCTAGATAATTTTTCGTTTTCAGCCTGTTGAATCATTTGTTGCTGTTTTTTCTGCCACTTATCCTTCCAGCCTTCTGCGATTACTAGCTCAAAACCCAGAGATTCTAAATCGCTCCGCTGTTTTGAGCTTAACTCTAAAATCATTGCGCCATTTTCTTGCTCAAGTAACTCACCGTGGAAACTGATCATCGCTTTTTTCGCCAATAATTCATTCGGCGCAACCACCCGATAGATCAATTCGGACTCAGGTACCAATTTAACCGGTGGCGATTGTGCAAATCCGCTGGAATGAAATACTAGTAATGAAATTGATAGGACAAAAACTGAAAACAAACGACTCATTAAAAAAACTCCATGTAACTTGATAGGCTTTACAAGTGTAGCACATCTTTTTTAAGGGGAAATTACGCACATTCAGTAATAAAAAAACCGCCAATTAAGGCGGTTAACTGATAGAACAACACGCTTTATATACTGTCCGATTCCAGTTCGAATGATAAAGTCACTCTTTGATTAAGTTGTTTGACTGCTTTTTTATCTTGAATTTTAGGTTCATATTTCCACTTTTTAAGCGCTCGTCGAGCATTTTTTTCGAACATACCTCGTGGTTTTGCTTCAACTACAGTCACATTAATTGGTCGGCCGATCTCAGATATATCAAAAGTTAGTGTTACAAATCCTTCAATACCATTACGAGCGGCTTCGGGAGGATAGGCTGGATTGATCCTTATTTTTGGGTTGGCATCTCCATCGCCACGACCATCCAAACTAGTTGCTGTATTCAATAGTGCAACATTAAGACCTGCACCTTTTGTGAATTTCACTCTTTCGAAACTAGCAACCTCTCTGTTTGGTTTTGATGTTTCGGCAATCGTTTTATTAGTTTGGGGCTTAGGTTCTGGGACTGGCTTGGGCGGTATTCGGTTTCGTTTTTTGGGCTCGGTATCTTTAACTACCGTTTTTAAGGAAATCGGTACAGTTGTCGCTGCGTCCTCTATCACCAACGCTTTCGGCTTTATCAAGATCGTCATTCCTACAAATAATAAAAAGGATAAAGAAACGGCTAAAAATACAGATATTAATTTTGACATGTTATTCTCCTAATTCGTTTATAATCACTTGTCTTTCAAATGTTACAAACGTAGGAGCGTGTAAAAAGGGTTTATTAAAAATTTATATTTTTCTTAGTCTTTCCCCGTTCAACTCAAAACTCAAAACATCTTACTAGTCAAATATTCAGATTTAACCAAATTGTTGAACCGTTGGATCAATCTTTCCTTGTAACGAGTTTCTTTTTTGCTATTGATGATTTTTACCGCTGTAAAGAGCGACTGTTTATAATTTTGCTCCGGTGCTGCGAGAACTTGAAAGGCGAAATCGAAAGATAATGCTAAAACTTGTGCAGCAGGCTGAATATCATTGCCTTTTAGTGATTTTGGCTCACCGCTACCATCGTGGTTTTCCATCACTTGTATGCAAAGTTCAGCAGCTTCCGACCAACCGGCCATTCGGGATAGCAAACCATGCGCAATGATGCATTGCTGAATACTCAAATCGGTCCCGGCCCCATTTGCTTCTACTTTTTGAGTTAAATGCAAGAAGATGACCGCTGCCAGTAGTTGCTGCTCATCGGCTTTATTAGCCAGCAAATGATTGAGTTTAGTGGCGGCTACAGAACATATTGTAAAGAACTTCTTATGCTGATGATTTTGTTGGTGACGGTGAGAAAGGTATTCAAAAAACTCCATATCGGTCGCGTCCATAAAACTAAACGCGTGACCATCATTATCATCTTGCACAATCATACCTATGGAAAAATGACCATCAACCATCGCAGTGATGGCTTTCTCGGTGATAGCAATCCGGTTTTCATCGGGTGTTTGTTGAAGTTTATCGATCAGCTTTTTAATGTTCAGCAAGATTTCGCCATCGGCGACGGAAGATTCAATTAAATTTTGTAACTGCTGTAAAATTAGATTGACGACCTGTACAGCAAATCGACCATAAACAGCATGGTACTCAATTTCTTTTGAACGAATGGAAGAAAACAGGTCTTCCAACTGATGAGCTGAATTAACAAACTCCACCAAAAAGACCATATTGCAATTGCCTTTGACGGTATGGATTGCCCTAAATAGCCGATCGATGATAGATTCGTCAACGGACTCCTCTAACTCAGAGACGCATTCGTTAATGTCGCGAATAGCCGCCTCGACATCTTCATAAAATTCTTGTTGCACTTCTTCATCTAGCTCAGAGAATGCATCACAAGTGATATCTGCCAATTTATCTTCTACCTTTGATTATTTTTAAAAGTTTTCTTTTTCAAATGCCCTAATTTTCCTGAGCATGCGCTGATCTAATTATGGCAAAAGAATTCTAGAAATGTGAAATATTTAGTAAAAACACTGACTTATGCTTAAATCGTTGTTTTATTGAGTAAGCAATTACGTAACATTATCTCAATTTGAGAACTACATTAGGAAAACTACAACTGAATTGTAGAAAACTCAATAAAAAAGGGCCTAGAAGGCCCTTTAAATCAAACAACAAAAATCTCTGTTAGAAAGTTAATAATGGCGCAATAACCAAACTCACAATCGCCATCACGTTGATCAAGATATTCATGGCTGGTCCCGAAGTATCTTTAAACGGGTCGCCAACCGTATCGCCAACAACTACTGCGGCATGAGTATCTGAACCTTTTCCACCCAAATTCCCTTTTTCCACATGCTTTTTAGCATTATCCCAAGCACCACCGGCGTTTGCCATCATCAATGCCATCAAAACACAGGTTATTAAGGCACCCGATAGCATTCCGCCAAGAGCTGCTGCACCTAAAGTAAAACCAACAGCCGCAGGCGCGGCAATCGCTAATGCGCCGGGAAGTAACATTTTCTTTAACGCCGCTTTAGTGGCTATATCCACGCATTTTGCGCTATCAGGCTCAGCCGTTCCTTCCATCAATCCGGGAATCTCCTTAAATTGACGGCGAATTTCTTTAATCATATCAAAGGCTGCCGTTCCAACCGCTCTCATGGTAATCGCAGAGACTAAAAATGGGAAAATACCACCAATAAACATCCCCATCAGTACCAAAGGATTACTAATATCCAATGAAAATCCTTCAATGCTTTTAGAGACAATTTCTATAAATGCCGCAATAATTGCAAGTGCCGCAAGTCCTGCTGCACCAATAGCAAATCCCTTACCTATAGCTGCGGTGGTATTACCTACTTCATCAAGACCATCTGTAATTTCTCTGACATCTTCGCCTAGACCTGCCATTTCGGCGATTCCACCCGCATTATCAGCAACTGGTCCGTAGGCATCGATTGCCATGGTAATTCCAACAGTCGCCAGCATGCCTACCGCCGCAATTCCAACCCCATAAACACCTGCATCACCGAGTAAATTCGCGCTAGCAAAAATAATTCCCGCGATTGTTAATACGGGAATAACAACAGACTCCATACCTAAGGCCAATCCACTAATCATTACTGTCGCGGGTCCTGTTTCGCCTTCCCGCGCTAAGTCCCTTACCGGCTTGCCGCCTGTATAATATTCAGTCACTAAACCAATAATACTTCCGCCAACAGCTCCTACTATGACGCAATACCAGATGTTGATGTGTAAGCCGAGATTTTCAACAATAAAATAAGCTGCGACAATGAGCAATATAGTGGCACCAAGTGTACCCGAACGTAACGCTTTGGCAGGTTCCATATTGGCAAATAATTTCACCATAACAATGCCTATTATTGAACAAATTAGTCCAGCGGACGCCAATACTAACGGCAGCATCATCAAATTCTCAGGAGAAGCTGTAATGCTCAAAAATTTAAGCGACGCTAATCCCATGGTTGACGCTATGGCGATAGTTGCTATCATTGCACCACAATAAGATTCAAAAATGTCGGAGCCCATACCAGCGACATCACCAACGTTATCACCAACATTATCGGCAATCACCCCAGGATTTCTTGGGTCATCTTCTGGAATTCCTGCCTCAATTTTTCCAACGAGATCCGCGCCAACATCCGCACTCTTAGTAAAGATACCGCCACCAACGCGTGAGAATAAAGCAACCGTTGAGCCACCCATACCAAATCCATGAATTGCTTCTGCGTGTTCTGCGCCAAAGAAATAATAGAGGCCTCCGAGACCTAATAGTCCCATTGAAGCGACAGCTAATCCCATTACTGAACCGCCGTAAAAAGCCACAGTTAACGCCTCTGATGCGCCTTTTTCTGCAGCCGCAACAGTTGTTCGAACGTTGGCTTTGGTTGCCGTCAGCATTCCAATATAGCCCGCGATAGCTGAACTCAAAGCACCAACAACAAAAGCCCCAGATGTGTGCCAACTATCAAAGCCGACATATAAAAGAACCGCTATGACCACCAAAAACATCGATAAAATGGAATATTCTCGGCGCATAAAAACCATTGCACCATCATGGATGTCCGCTGCTATTTTTGCTGTTTTTCCATCGCCGCCAGAGTATTTGGTGATTAAAAGATAAATGACAAAGGCTACTGCTAGCCCTACAACGCCAAGAATTGGCGGTAATTGAACGAGATCGATCATAGTTCCCTCACTAAGTTAAAATTATTATAACAATCACTTTGCAAATTATTAGAGTGATCTGACTTATTGGAGTGGGCATACCTACTTCATGACAAGGATTATAAATATTTTTGATTGCCCCAATGTCATTGGTATATACCCATTCTACTTGAAGATTGGGTATAAGCGCCGATAGCTAAAATTATTGGTCGCTTATGGATTGTTCAATTATTAACCAAACGGTCTAAACTGAATCGAAAACCATCACCCTGTATAACAATAAACGCCTTTAAGGACAAACCGCAGGGAAATGTTATTTTAACTCCTTGATTTATAGGTAATTTATTTATTTCGTTAGGATGGTTTATTTTGCAGTGCACTATCGATATAATACGCGCGAAATTTGCCCTCACTACGAAGCTAAAATTATGAGCCTAAATAAAGTTCCAGCAGGAAAAAACCTCCCCGAAGAGATAAACGTGATTATCGAAATCCCCGCCCACGCTGATCCAGTGAAATATGAAGTGGATAAAGATTCAGGCGCCATTTTCGTCGACCGTTTTATGTCAACTTGTATGCACTATCCGACCAACTATGGTTATGTGCCTCATACACTATCTGACGATGGCGATCCCGTTGACGTGTTAGTACCTACTCCGTTTCCATTGCTTGCAGGTTCTGTGATTACCTGTCGTCCGATTGGCGTTTTAATGATGACCGATGAATCAGGTATCGACGCGAAAATATTGGCGGTTCCACTGCGTAAGCAGTCTCCAGTATACCAAGGCATAAAAGAAACCACAGACATGCCAGAGTTACTTTTAAATCAAATCCAGCACTTTTTTGAACATTATAAAGATCTCGAACCCGGTAAATGGGTAAGAATTGACGGTTGGAAAGATGCTGCAACTGCAAAACAAGAAATTATAGAGAGTGTCAAACGATACGAAGATTCACCAGAGAAGCCCGCTTTCTAACTCAGCGAAATTCTTGTAGCAGATCAAAGGCCGATTTTAGCAATTTAATCGGCTTTTTGCTTTTTGAAACGCCAATTTAAAAAAATTAGTATTGAATCTGCACATTATGACCGACGGTTCAATAAGCCTACCAACGGTTGAAACATTGATGAAGTCCACTACTCAGTATATATTGAGGCTCAATAACAATTTTAATTCGACAGTAAAAAAATAATGCGTAAAATAATATCATCGACTTTTTTTACCCTTTTATTCGCGTCATATCTTCTGACGCTAAACCCTGTATCCGCAGATGAATCTGATGATCTATCCGAACAAGAGAGTACGGTTGAAATTTATGGGTTTGTTTCTACTGAAATTGGACAAGTCGATTCTCAAAATAGTTGGCTTGAGGGTGGTTTTGGCCGCTTTGATCAGGGCCGTATTAACGATGACTCATTTGTTTATCAACAAGCTGAAATTCAATTAGCACTTGAATGGTCAGTCAGTGATTCCTTGTTAGTTTATCTACATGCACGCGGCAGAAACGAAGATGCCACGGCCTCTACCAAACCCTTTGGCTTGGTAGAAGGTTTTGTTGAATATACAGCCTATGAAAACGAAACGGACGCGTTAACTTTTCAGCTTGGGCAAATATTTTTACCCACTTCACATGAAAATACTAATGCCTTATGGCAGTCTCCCTACACGTTAACTTTTTCTAGCTGGAACACTTGGATTGCTCAAGAATTTAGGCCTGTCAGCTTCAATATGAGTTACCAAACAGAAACTACCGAAGGCAATCAATTGACTGCCGCCGTCGGCGTTTTTCAGGGCAATGATAGTTTAGGCAGTCAACTCGCATGGGGCGGCTGGCGAATGGGCCGTCGATTATCAGTAACCAATGAAGTACTGCCTCTCGGACCTCTTTTTTCCTTGGCGGATAATGCCGCGTTTGGCGATCAGAGAAACGATGGAAGCAAACCTTTTGCAGCCGATCTAGACAAGCGATTAGGAATACATGCACAGCTTATTTGGCGAAATCCCGAAAGTTTTAATATTCGCGCCAGTTACGTCGACAATCGAGGCGATCGAGCACTTTATCAAGGTGAGTATGCTTGGGATACCACATTCATTAACTTAGGCTTCCAATCACAACTCAGTTCTCAATGGGAATTGCTCGGTGAATTCAGCAGTGGCTCTACCGGTATGGGGACGGGAATTGCACTAGTGGATGTCGATTTCGAAAATATTTATTTGATGGCCTCTTGGAAAGGAGAAGCGAATCGCGTTTCACTACGATATGAGCAATTTGAAGTGGTCGAAAAAGATTTCAGCATCGCAGAAAATAATAACGATGATGGCAGCGCATGGACACTGGCGTGGTTTTATCAGAACGATTCTCCGTGGCGTTTTGCAGTCGAATTGGTCGCACTGGAATCAGAAAATGCGGCGCAATTACAGTCAGGTTTCACGGGTTCTATTAGGGATAATAAATTGACCTTTGAGATCAGACGTTCAATCAATTAAAAAAGGGACTCAAGATCTGAGCCCCAAAAGGGTATTGATACGGTTCCTTTGTTGATTCTAAATTATTTTTATTTACCTTTATTTTTCTTCTGTTAGTTTTACTCCAGTTTATTTTTCTCCTGCCTTTATTGCTCTAGTCGATTTTCTGATGGCGACTTTCCATTTAATTTTATGCCTGCAGGTAAGCTCAAATAAAATATAAATCACCAGAAAAGACTAAATGAATTACAGCGACTACTACCGCAATTATGCCGATAGGCTGAGTGAAAAGTTTGCTTTCACTAATAGCTATTACCATCTTTTGTCGTTTTGAAATCGAAAACTGAGAACTCAACACTATCCCAATTATTACCGCGCTCGCTTGCGGAATAAAATTTTGAAAGATGCTCGAACTTAAAAACGACATTAACAAACTCAGTAATCCAAGTCCTAATGCCACAAGCCCAAATACCGATTGATTTTTATCAAGAATGACTAAAAAAGGTCTTATTCGTTTTACTGAAAACGACTTATCCTTAAGGATTAGTGCTCCTCCAATCAAGTTGACCACTACCAATAAAAACCAAATTAAACTAGAGAAAAAACCAGAATTTGAAGCTTTAATACCGCCATTGGCAGTAATCGCCTGGTCACATTTTGCGTAGCCTTCACCCAAGCCAGCTTTAACTGATTTATACTCTAATTCCGCACCGTCTACAGAAATAAAACGGTATGCGTTAAATCGGCAATTTCCATCACTATCTTTATCGACAAATAAAACACTTGCACCAATGGTTCTAAAAGGAATTTTGGTAATCGGAAAAACGCCAGCACTCCAGTCCGAAGTAATTGCAATATTGAGCAAATCGTCATGCTTAACTTTCGGTGAGATCAAGGCATTTTTAATTTCATTTTGTAGCTGCGACAAATCACCGCCAGAATAATTATGCTGAGGAAAATTTGTAATGATAATAACACTACGAGCGGCTTCGTCTTTTTCGTTAGCTAGTGCGCCAATCATTGCCGTTTTCGCTTCTTTTTCGAAAGATTCAAAACTTTCAAGATTTTGTTGGTATTGATAAGCGCTAAAAGGCATTGGACTTTGAATGCCAGTCCATTCCCTTGGATTTAGACGCTCGCCTATTTTCGACTCTAGATCTTTTAAGGAACTAACAGAGTAAGCTTTATAAAACTCTTTTAGCCGTTCACTAATTTCGTTTAGTTCATCATTTCGAAAAGAATCATTCTTTTCGATAATCACTTTCACTTCATTAACAGTGACCGGCAATCCATTATTATATTGACTATTCGAACGATTATAATCACTTAGTATTGCCGCAGCTTTCGCTATAGCTTCTCCATTGAGCTGAGCTTTTTGTCGCGCCGCTTGCAAATGCTCAATTCTGTCTGTTGCTGATTTATCCCAACCTGCAAATGCAGCTGGAGATAGAGCAAGGATCGATATCCCGGCTAATATTGTTAAAAAAAAATTCATCACTCATTCCTCCATTCCCTAATAACCGGTTATCAATGATTGACTCATCAAGAATTTGAAATAAATCTAACAAAGGCTAATTTTACGAAATTAGCCTTGCTCCAATTAATTAACTTTAATTGGAATCACCAAATACAAATAACGCACCGGCGGCTCTGCTAGCATTATCGTTTTGGTCTGGATTTATTCCTGCTACAGATCCATCTTCTTGATAGGCTCCAACGGCGATCAGACCGGCGTCTATTGAAACACGGCCAAAATTATCTCCGCCTGCAGCATTCGAAGCTTTCAGGTAATAGGTCTGCGTCCACATTCCATTTATACGCTTGAATAAATAAGCCGCACCGGCGAAACCATTGCTATTGTCTGACTGGTCGCCATCAATAACAGTAGAAACGCTCTGCTCTCGCTGCGCGCCTACAATTAAATCGTCTCCATCTAGATCAACGGAAATTCCAAACAAATCGCCTGCGTCGGTATTGGATGCTTTGATGTAAGCTTGTTGAGACCACGAACCTCCTTGTCTTACAAAAATATAAACAGCGCCAGATTGAACTGCACTATTGTCGGCTTGATCACCATCAATGCCAGTAGCATTACTTGATTCATAATAGGTGCCAACCGCAATCGTATCGCCACTTATCGCGTTGGTAAAACCGAATCTATCTGCACTATCAGCATTTGACGCTTTTAAATAGGCTTGTTGAGACCATTGACCTGCTGTTCTGCTAAACACATATACTGCTCCAGAATGATAACGGCCACTGCTCTCATCACCGTTCACGCCGACAGAACCACCGTTTTCGTCTATTGCCGAGACAATAGCGGTATCATCATCAATAGAAACAGAATATCCAAAAGACTCTTTTACATCACCCTGAGTCCCATCGGGAGAGGTATTGGATGCTTTTAGGTAAGCCTGTTGACTCCACACGCCAGCATTTCTTGTAAAAATATAAGCGCTGCCGGCATCCACCGCCGATTCGTTCGTTTGGTCTCCGTTAACGCCAGTCGCATTGCTATCCTCTTTATTAGCGCCAACGATTATCGTTTCGCCCGATATCGCTACGTCCCAGCCGAAATTATCGCCGGCTCCCGTATTTGACGCTTTCAAAAGGGCTTGTTGGCTCCAAACGCCTTCGCTACGAACAAATACGAAAGCAGCGCCAGAATTAATGGCTAAATTATTATTGGGATCGCCGTTTACATCGGTTGCATCACTGTCCTCACCACTTGCACCAACAACCAGTGTATCGTTGTCTAACGAGACTGAACCGCCAAATAAGTCGGCTTGTTGGGAACTTACCGATTTTATGTAAGCTTGCTGTGACCAAACATCATTGTTACGTACAAAAACATAAACCGCTCCGGAATCGGTAGAATTATCATTTGATTGGTCTCCATTTACACCGGTGCCATCGCCATCTTCAAATATTGAACCGACAGCAATCGTATTGCCACTTACCGAAACACTTCTCGCAAAAAAATCACCTACACTAGGATTGGACGCTTTTATATAAGCCAGTTGGGCAAACGTAGATGCCGCCTGGCGGCTCACTGTCACAGTGTAACTTTGCGCAGTGACTCCGTCTTCAGCTAACACGCTTACCAATAGTGTGTTGTCACCTTCTGCCAAGGTAATCGGATTGCTCGCGACGCCGGAATTCACCGACTCAGTGTTAACGGAACCGGTTGCATTTTCATTCGATAACGTTGCTGTCACAGTAATACTTGTGGTGGTGAAATCAACGGAAGTTATGTAGTTAGTCGTACTGGCTGAAAATATCGGATTTAGCGAGCCGACCGATAAAGACAATCCACTTAGATTAGCGTCACTGCTTAGCGGCGCATCCCGAATCACAGTTATCTGGTAGGTTTGATTCACCAGTCCATTTTCAGCATCGACTTGGATATTGACCACAGTATTTCCGACTTCTAGGTTTATTGCGCTGCTAGCAGCGCCAGATGCCACAGCGACATTATTGACCTGAATGGATGCGTTCGCGTCAGTGCTAGTTGGTGTGAATATAATAGAACCCACATTATTGGCGACTGATACCGTGTATTGTGAAGTTTGCGACGAAAATAACGGCGACAAATTACCTTCTGAAACACTTAAACTACTCAGCGATGCATCGCTGCTTGGTAATTGGGCACGAATAACTGTAATACTGACAGTCTTTGACTGTCCACTTTCAGCGGTTGCTACCACTTGAACCACATTATTTCCCACCGATAAATTAATCGGAGCACTTGCCGTTCCTGACGAAGTATTAACACCGTTGATTTGAATAGTTGCCGTAGGTTCTGCAATTGTGGCAGTGACTTGAATAGTATCGATATCATTTGCCACATCGACACTGTATTGAGTACCCGTTATTGTAAATGCAGGAGAAAGCGAACCTTCAGAAACCGTTAAAGAAGCGAGCGCATTAATATTGGACGGTGGTTCCGTACCATCTCCATCAAACAAGCCACAACCGGCAGTAAACAACAATAACGAACCAAGTAGTGCGCTAAAATAACGCCTAAAAATAGCAACATTTTTCAAACCATAATCTCCCTAAAGCAAACAACAAATCGAGTGCGGCATGCTAAGGAATAGGTGGCGAAAATACCTGAAATAAAGCTAAAAAAAAATCTAAAAAGCTAAACAAGAGCAGAGTTGACGTTTTTTACCGGTGTTTCGACTTAATGGTTGGGCTTTGTAAACTCGCTATACTTACGAATACTAGCTTTAGCGGATAATCGATTTTCTTTTTCCAATTGACTCACTACAAGCCGAAAATCAATTTTAGCGCCTTTTAACTTTTGATATATAAGATGTTGTAGTTTGAATTCGGCCAAAGCCGGCTTCGACGTTGAGAGAGATTTAATCAGTTGCTCAATCTTTGCACTAAGCTTACTTGGACGACGATTAGTATCGCTAAATTGATAAAGATAAGCTTCTAACAAAGCGATTTTTCGTTGTTCTTGTTGGGGGTTTAAACTCACCGCTTTTTCAAGGTTAAATATCGCCAAAGAAAAATTAGCTTTTCCATCGCTTCTGGCTTGAAGCAATTGATTAATTCCGGCAATTTGGTAACTGTACGAATAATTAGCATCCATCTTCATTAGCTCATTTATTTTATCCTGAAGATTATTCAAAGCTTGTCTGGCGGCTTTAAGTTCTCCTTCTTCCAAATAGATTCGTACCTGTATTTGTTGGCAATCAATCCAAGATATCCAAGCTCTAGCTGAGTCGCCTTTAATTTCGATGCCTTTGTCGCCCATCGCCAAACATTGGCGAAAATACTGTGAGCGGCTATGCCCTTTCGCATAATCCATTCCTAAACCGATTCGATTTAATTCCATCAGAGCAAAATAAGTCCACACATAATCGGGATTAATGTTAAGAGCTTTGTTGCCATGGACAATGCCTTTCTCAATTAAAGCCGTCACGTCTTCCCCGGCTGCTAATTTGATACGAGCAATTCTTCGATATAGATCAGCCAGGTTACTTTGCACTTTATACAGCTTGTTAGATATTTCGAAAGCCTTATGAAGGTTATTTTTTGCTTGATCAAAAGAGGCCTGATAAGGTTCTGCATTATCCGCAAGCAACCCAGCCAAGACCATTAAACTGCTAGCCTGGGCAGTCAGGTAAGAAGGTTTTTTGGGGTTCAGTTCAATTGCAATTTGTATGCTCTCAATACTTTCTCTTAATTTTTCGATGGGCGATTGGCCCGCGTCATTTAATGAAGCCGCCATCGACATTTGTAATCTTGACAATTTTGCCCATACTACTTCGTTATTCGAATTAATTTCAATCACCTGGCTATACGCTCGCTCTGCCACGGCAAACTCTTTGTCTGATGACTTTCCGCGGCGGCGATAGGTAACACCAAGGTTGCGATAAATTTCGCCTTTTGAGTTCAATAAACTAATGTTTTGCGGATAAAGATCGAGGCCATCTTGCAAATTATGAATGGCTGAGTCGAGCAGTTGTTTATTATCTAATCCATTATTAAGGCTATCTTCTATTTCGATTAAATTCATTTTCGCCCTTGTCTCAAAAATAGCCACTTCATTAGTGTTCGACTCTGCTGCTTGGCGTAAATATCGGTGACCGAGTTCAACAAAAGATAACATTTGGCTACGATTCGTTTTAGAGGCTAATGCCATTTCGTGATACAGGGCAGCGATTTTTGTTTGCGCTTTTGCGTTACCAAACTTGACCTGAGCATAAGAAATACAGGCGGTTTCAGCGGATGAAGCGATTGACGATATGTTATCCAATATAAAATCAGCGTACAATTTTGCCAAGTCGAGATAACTTTCACACTTTTTCTGTAGCGTTTCTGGGTCAAATCGTCGTTTATCGTTAACTAATCCGGCTGGTATTTCAGCGACAACCAAACGGCTTATCGACTGAATAATGACTTCTTGCTGTTTTATAAATTTCTCATGGCTTGCTTCGATTACTCTTGAAAATACTTGCAGTCCAGTACTGCCATCAATTAATTGAATCGTTACTCGCACTTTATTGTCGGTTTGTCGTACGCTGCCTTCAATCAAATATCTGGCGTGCAGCTTGTCCGACATCGCTTGAATTGACAAACCGCTATGAGCAACACGAGTGGCTTCAGTTCTGGAAATAATTGAGATGCCAGGATAATTGGCGAACTGATGGGTTAACTCTTCGGTGAAACTAGCTGCGCTGATAGTCAACGTTTGTTCCGCTGCAAATGCTTGGATGGGCAAAATAGCCAGAGTTCTTCGCGAGCGGCTTTGTCCATTATCGTAAATAAAATAAGCTGCACCCAGTATAAAAAACCCAATGAGAAGCAACAAAATTTTAGTTTTGGTTATTTTCGTTGCTCTAGCAGTAATTTGATTTTTTTCGGTCGTTGTAGATAGGCTTGTTTGTTTATCGTTGGTGAAAATATTACCGACTTGCTCGCATCTAACGTCATCACCAACCATTACCACACCATTGATCACATAACCTTTCTTAGGCACAGTTTTAATCAATTCGGCGTTAAGCACTTTTAATTTATTGCGGGTTTGGCTAACCAAATTGGTCAATGAATCATCCGATACGACTTTGTCGTGCCAAATATGATTTAGAATTTCATTTCTGGAGCAACCTTTTTCGCCCGCGCTGGCCAATAAATGTAACAGTGATATCGACTTAGCATCCATTTCGATAGAAACAGCAGATTCTTCACATTGTGCTGTCAATGATTCGATATCAAAAATAATGGTGTTTATTTGGAAGGTGGCTGTCAAACGACTAGGACTACTTTATTTTTATTGGCGCTAATAGTAGCGAAAGGTGGACCGCAGGTAAACTAACTTTTTAGCGGCTCCTGTTTATTCACCTAACGCAAACTTGTTTTGCGAGTTTTCAATATTGTTACGCATTAACCGCATTTTAGAATCAAACTCCCGCAAAATTGCCGCGAAGGTAGGATCTTCCCGAATGGAATCAAAAGAAGGGTCTGATTTAACCATCCAAATATCAACAAAGCCTTCTTGAACCGCCTGTCTTAAAAGGCCCAACGCTTGCAGCGTATTATTCGAAATAGCGGCATGGGCGGCTTGGTTGTATCTTAAAATCTGTGGACCTATCGATTGTCGACTTATCAATAATTTAATTTCACTTTCAACAGCCTTGAGATAAGATTCTGAACGCAATTTATCTCCTGCCCCTTGCCACGCACGAGCTAACATTAACTGTATCCTTACGGTCATATGATCGCGCCTTTTACCCTGACTTCCTTTTAATAACTTCAACGATTTTTCGAGATCTTGCGCGGCATATTTCCACTGATGTTTGCTCAGTGCTGCAAATCCTCGCCAAAGCTGATCCCCCCAATCGGTACTGTCTTCATCGATAGAGTCGACCCATGCATAAAATTTCTGCATTTTATTAGCAGCCAACCAGAGTTTCGCCTGTAATTGAGGCATTTCCATTTGGTATTTTTCGTTTTCCGTTTCATTCGCTTTATCGAGGTTTTGTTGAGCTTGTTCAAAACGACCAATGGGAATTAAAATTTGATTTGCGCTCAATAACCATTCGGTATCGTTACCGCTCAGATCAGCAATGCGTTTGTACATGCTATAAGCTTGGTCGAGTTGGCCAACTGAATAACTGACATCGCCAGCAATTTGATAGGCATTGGCATAATTAGGGTTATTTCTCACCACCGTGTTAAAGACAGCCATAGCTTCTTCGTACTGACCGGTACGAACAAGATCAAGACCGCGATTGTATCCCACCACAGCTGCTTGCGGATCGATCTCAAAGGCTTTCTCAAAAAGTTTAGATCCATCGGCCAGCAGGCCTTCATTTTGTAGAATGGACCCATACCACATGTATGCTTCAGCGTTCGACGGATTCAGTTCTATGGCTTTGTTGAGGTGAAATTTAGCCTGCTTAAGCTCTTCTTCAGCCTCCTGCGGATCGTCTTCCTTTCCATTTGCCATCTGCCAATGTAGCAGTCCCATAACGGCGTGTCCTTCTGGCAATTCTCGATTAACCGACAAGGCTTTTTCAATATTAGGCTTGGCCAGTTCAAACGCTTTTTCGCGGCTAATCAAACCGTAACTCAACTGCAATAAATAAGCCTCCGCCAACATCGCATTTGCTTCGGCATAGTTAACGTCAAATTCTAACGCCTTTTTGAGATGAACTATGGCATTATCAAAATCGTCCTTGGTTCGATTTCGCACAAATGCAACACCACGGGAATATTCTGCAAAAGCAGCAATATCTTGGGTACCTATGTCGGATTTTTGAAGCTCAGATTTACCCAACAATTTGATTTCAAGTGTTTCTAAAACAGACTGAGCAATTTCGTCCTGCACTTTAAAAATATTAGTGGTGTCTTTATCCCAAGTGGATGAAAATATGTGCACATCTTCGTCGGCTTTTATTAATTGGGCGGTCACTCGAATTTGATTGCCTGAACGCCTAACACTGCCTTCCAAAATATATTGAACACCTAGTTCGCTGGCGATGGTTTTGACGTTAATATTTTTGTTTTTATATTGAAAAGAGGATGTTCTTGCAGCAACCCGCAAACTTTTATTCTTAGCTAGAACATTAAGAAGTTCTTCCGATAGACCGTCGGCAAAATAAACGTCTTCTGCGGAACTGCCAAAACTGGCGAATGGTAAAACAGCAATGGTCTTTTGATTTTGCCGAACTTCCGTTATCGATTGAATGCTCGGAAGCGGTTCAATATTGGCTACTGCGGGTTGGTTAACGGTATTAAAATATAATAAAGTCGCGCCCGAACCGAAAGCCAAAATGATTGAAAACTCGATAACACGACTGCTAAACGAACTGCTTGATTTGTGAGGCTGGTCTGGATTGGTCTGGTTTTGGCGCTCGAGACGAATATCGAACATCCAACCTATAATTAACGCTACCGGAAAACCAGAAAACGCGACCAAAACCATCGACGACATAACCCATTCTGGATATCGTAAAACAGGCAAAAGAATGTCGGCTATCTGAATGATGCCCCAAGTGACCGCCGCGTAATAAGTAGCGACTTTAAAAATTTTTCTACCTTTTACGTCTTCCCAAACAGCAGACATATTACGCCCTGAAATTCTAGTTTAAATCGACTACTGGCAGGAGTCACACAAACGTGAGATCAACAAACCAATCATTAAGCCGACATTAGTCAGATTTATGACAAAAAACAGCTACCTTTCCGACGGAAAGATACCTATTAATAATAACTCATAAGACGATGGGTTCCATTGAATTGGTTGATTTATTTTCAAATTATTAGTTACATTTTGTGAAACGCGCTTCATTCTCCCATTTATCTCAAAATAACAGCCAAAAAACCGGTGAAACATTGCTACTTTCCACTTTTCAAACCAATTTCTCCGCTCACTGTCGACATACGAATCAATCCCTCGCCATTGCCCGCTGTGAATTTCAATTTCTCAGAGCCAATAAAGGAGCTGGTCGGTTTATCATCGGAGTACTTATTAATAACATCACCACCCGGCCCTGTTTCTAAAGCGACTCTCGCGTTCAAGCCTGACATCGCATAATAATAACTATCACCCGAAACGTTGGACAATTTGATTGAACCATCTTCCAATAAACGACCATAAACTTTAGCATCGCCCGAAACGGTAGAAATCGCTATAGATTCAATCGCTTCCGTCGTTATGCTGATATCAGAAGAAACCCCACCAACGCTAATTCTTTTCGAAGAAACGGTCGCCTTAACATCGCCGCTTACGGTGGTTATTTCCATTCGTCCGGTTAGTTGTTTAACATCAATTTTACCACTAACGCTATTAATATATCCCTTCCCATTGATCGATTTAAGCGTAATATTGCCACTCACCGAGCCAATATCAACGCCATTATTTAGATCTGAAATTTTTAAATCGGTGGCAACCCCTCCAAATTGCACCGCGACATTTCTTGGTACATAAATCTTTAGCTTGGATCCCTTGCCACTTCGAGAATTAAAGTTTCTATGTGGCAAAACAACTTTAATCAATGCTTTATCACCACTATTTGAGAATACAAATTTTTCAGTCAAATCATCCAGTTCGCCTTTGACTACAATTTGCTCTTTGTCCCAACCTGTAATTTCAACAGAGCCTCGATTATTGTGAATTTCTACTTCCTTTAAATCACTCGCGTCCAACTTTTTATCAATTTTCTCACCCGCTATTGCCAAATTGATACTTGCCAATAAACAAACAACTGAGATGATTTGTGATTTATTGTTCATTACTTTTGCCTCTTGAAATTACACTCTATTGGGTAAGGCTTTCGCCTTACAGAATTCTAAATTAAAATAATCAAAACTAAATACTGCTATCAAGTTTTGCTAACTGAGTCAGTATTGTTATTTCCTGTTGATAGGTCATTCTAAGCAAGTTCGGCAAACTGCTGTCTTCCGGTTGCTGGTTTATTGCAACTTTCAATAGGTTACTGGCTTGCTCAATTTCCTTTAATTTTAATTGGATGTCTTTTAATAACTTGTCATCGATTTGCATTTTGTTCATTTCAATCCGTGACATTAGACCAACTTTGGCTACCTTAAACTCTTGTTCCATGAGGTCAATTTGCGGTCCTAAATTCAGTTTTGGATTAACATTGGATGAATACTGTTGCTCAGTGGAGCGCTGCGACTCGATATTATGCAGCTGTGCGTATATGGCTTCTGCTTGTCGTAAATTATTCCAGCTAAATGTCAGCGATCCTACACTCACCACCAGACTAGCGGCAAACGCCCACGGGATCCAACTGGCAGTGTAAGAATTTGTTTTACTTGAATACTGCGTTGGCGAAGAATTATCTAATGAATAACTAGATGGACCAACATCTGAATCGCTAATTTGCTGCGCAATTTTTGGCCATAAGTTACCGTTGGTGGACTCTTCAGAACGCAATAATTTAATTTGTTCAATCAAATGACGCTCTTTATTTAAATCAACCAGTTCATCATCTTTCATTCGATTCTCCAATCCGCCATTTAAGCAATTGCGGTATTTTAAAAGACCTATCTTTTATCGAAACAGTTATTATTAACGACTTAGTCAAAGCAGTTTTTCCCGCAACAATTTTCGCGCTCGAGACAATTGCGCCTTCGATGTGCCAGCCGCAATCCCCGTCATATCGGCAATTTCTTGATGCTTGTACCCTTCAATATCATGTAAAACGAAGACACTTCTCGCTCCTTCTGGCAACTGACCTATCAATTTCTCCAAATCCCTCAGAATACCAACATTTGGATTCAACGAAGAGTAAACGTCCTCAAATTCAGACATCTCCTGCCAAACCTTGGCATTTTTCATTCTCAATCGATCAATGGTAATTCTTGATGCTATCGATCTTAGCCATGTATAAAACTGGCTCTCTGCTCGGAAGCTCGCTAAGTTTTGCCACGCCTTAATAAAGGTTTCTTGTACCACTTCTTCAGCGGCGCCGACAGATCCAGTCATACGTTTAGCGAAAAGATAAATCCGTTTGTGATAGGTCAAATAAAGCTTTTCAAAGGCGTCAATTTGCCCTTGCTGCGCAGCAAAAACCCACGCCTCGGTTTGCTCTTGTTGTGAAAGATTAGCGGTCTTTCGATTCAATTTTTACCCTTTCCTTCTAGTTATTCTGTTTCTATTAGTGTAGACGAATTACTAGGACAAAAGGTTTATATCCATCTCACTTCAAGATAACGAAAAAAGCCCCAGAACAAAAATGGTCTGGGGCTTCAGTATGATTTTGTCAATTAGAGCATCTTAACCGCGAGTTAATAATTCTCGAAGATCGATCAAACCGGCATTTGCTCGGCTGATATAATTAGCCATTACTAAAGAATGGTTGGCTAACCCTCCGAAGCCGCTGCCATTTAGCACCATCGGACTCCAAACCGTTTCCTGAGTCGCTTCTAATTCTCTGATTATTTGGGCAAGACTGGCTTTCGCATTCTTTTTTTCTAAAACTGGCGCAAAATCGATTTGAATCGCTTTTAACAAATGTATTAATGCCCAACAAGTTCCTCGAGCCTCATAAAATGTATCGTCTATTTCAAGCCACGGCGTTTTAACATTGACGTTATTACCGGTTTGAGTTGATTGTTCAGCAGCAGTATCGCCAGACAGGTCGGTATTGACTCTTGCTTGTCCAACCGAAGCGGATAACCGCTGAGAGATACCGCCGAGTCGTTTATTAACTAACTCTAACCAAGAGCGAAGATTATCTGCTCTAGCGTAAAACTGGACATTTGGATCGTTAGCATTGGCAAGTTTTTCTCGAAAATCTGTCAACTTTTCAAGTCCTTTTTGATATCGCCCTTCCGCTGCGGGCCAAATCCACGCACTGTGATCATTGTTAAATAACGGCTCCGCTTCTTTTAGATCAGCATTTTCAAGTGATTGAGATTGTGAACGGCTCATATCATTTCTTAGTACAGACGCCATATCTCTAATTTGCACTAACACACCAAACTCCCATGCCGGAATATTGTCCAGAAATAGTGATGGCGGAATAAGATCATTGCTCAAAAAACCACCATTCTTATTTAATAAAGTACTGGCCAATTTTTCAGTGGTTGCTAAGGTTGTATAACCAACAATAAGTTTTTTATCTTGTCCTTCTATTGTATAAGCATCGCTAAGTTCCACTGAAAATGTATCCGGCTCAACGCTCCAATAAATGCCGAGTAGATAAATAGCAAAAAGGAGCATCAAGACAACAAAAACTAGCCGTTTTGCGATTGAGTTTTCAGCCGATTTTTCTATAACGACGGTTTCGTCAGCTTGCTCTGTTTTGGATTTTCCAAATTTCCACATAATAGTTCCTTTGTGACTTTCAGTCAGTTCTGCAATAAGTTTTTTCTAAGACCTTTTTATAACGATAACTTCAACAATTTCTTTTGCCTTCGACTTAAACAATAAATTCAGTTTAAATTTATCCAGCATTGGCGAAGTATTCAGTCCCATTAACATGATATGCCGACCACCAGGCTTGAATTCAATGATTTGACCAGGTTTAATTTCGATTTCCGACTGGTGCTTCATCGTCATTAATCCATCCACTTCAACGCTTTGGTGAATCATCGAATGTTTTGCGATTGAGGTTGAAACACCAGTGAGAGTTACCATTCGATTTGAAGTGTTTTCGATGGCTAAATAAACCGCCGCGGTTCGACTTACAGGGGGAACTGCCGGCATGTAAGGGTTAGATATGATTATCCCACGGACATCTTCTGCGCAAACGGAGAAAACACCACTGAATAAACATAAAACGAATAACAATCCTTTTTTAGTTGGCATCGATACACCTTTATTATGAAAATAAAACGATACCAATTTTAACAGTTTTTATCAAGAATCCGCTAGAGTAAGGTAACCCAAGATTATCTTAAAGACGGCTTTGCACTAGTAAAAAAGCGCTCCAGCAATAATATAGGCCAAAAAGGTCGGCCCAGTCATAAAGATGAGTGATAATACCGCAACCACTCTAACACCCGTAACATCCCAACCAAATTGATGGGCAATACCGGAGCAAACACCCATTATTTTAGAGCGTGCTTTTGGCCGACTATCGAATCGTTGGTCGGCATAATAATATCCATCGTCCCGTCTATTTTTTCGATAATGGTAATGTCTCATCTTTAACTCCTACTAATATTTATTCAAAGATTGTTTGGGTAAAAACTAACCGCCAGCTTAGCTAGCGCTAATTTCTATCATGGCACTTTAACCTGATTAAGAAGCTTTTTTCAGTTTTGCTTTTAACGCATCGAGTTCCTTATCGAGATTTTCATTATGTTGAAGTGAGTCGATCTGTTGACTTAAGCTTACATTCCGTCCTAAATCCATCGCCTCAACTTCGGCTTCCAATTCATCCATACGCTTTTCGAATCGATCAAAACGATTCAATGCTTCATCGATGTTTTTGGTTTCAACTCGTTTGCGCATATGAATGGTCGCTTTGACCGTATCGTGTCTCGCCACAATCGCTTTTCTACGGGCAATCGCTTCATCTAATTTACTTTGTAATTTTGCAATATCGTGATCGAGTCTATCAAGCGCTACTTCTAAAGCGGCAAACTCTTTGCTTTGTGTCTCAATCGCTTGTTCAATGCGGTGTTTTTCTTGCAAAGCTTGCTTGGCGAGATCGTCACGGCCTTTTGCCAAGGCCAATTCTGCCCGTTTTTGCCAAGATTCGATTTCTGCTTGATAGTTTTTGATTTGGCGTTCCATTTCTTTTTTATCCGCAATTGTTCTTGCCGATTCAGTTCGCACGTTCAATAACGTACTTTCCATTTCACTAATAATCATTCGCACTAATTTTTCTGGGTTTTCCGCTTTATCTAACATCGCGCTAACGTTACTGTTGACAACATCTGAAAATCGTTTGAATACACTCATTGTTTTTCCTCACTTAATCCAAAAATTATTCTTTAGGATCGAATTGTTAAAGCTAAAGTCCTGCAGACTGAAACTCTGTTATAAAATGAGAAAAAGACTCATCGTTCAATAACAGATTACTAATGTGCAATTCACTTTTTGTGCCAAGTTAAGAATTAGTGAGTTAACTTATTGTAAAATATAAGAATATTGTGAATAGCTTGATATTAAATTGATTTGGATAAACGGCGGGGTTAAGCAGAATTACCAATAGTTAGCGCTTTTGACAAACTAGTTAATTTATTTTACTAGCGAGAGAGCATCTCTCAAAACCTGACTAGTTGGGTCGGGCTTGCTCACACTTTCACTAAGATGACGACGCCATAATTTGCCATTCGGCTGAGCATGAAAAAGACCTAAAATATGCCGACTAATGTGTTGCAGTTTACCGCCAGCATTCAAATGTGAATCAACATAAGGCATAAGAGCTTCGATGATTTCAAAACGAGAAAGTGGAATATTCTCAGCTTCAAAGATTTGCTGATCAACCTGCGCGAGGATGTAAGGGTTGTTATACGCCTCTCGGCCAATCATTACACCATCAACATTGTCTAAATGTTGCTTTGCGTCGCTAATAGAACGCACCCCGCCATTGATAATTATTTCAAGTTCAGGCAAGTCTTTTTTCAACTGGTAAACTCGGTCATAAAGCAGCGGCGGAATTTCGCGATTTTGTTTTGGACTCAGTCCAGAAAGGATCGCCTTTCTGGCGTGTACAATAAAACTGTCACAACCTGACTGCTGAACGGTTTTTACAAAATTCAGTAAATATCGATAAGAGTCTTGTTCGTCAATACCAATGCGATGTTTAACAGTGACTGGCACCTTCACCGAGTTTTTCATTGCCGCTAAACAGTCAGCTACCAAGTTAGGCTCGGCCATTAAGCAAGCGCCAATCCGGCCCGATTGAACGCGATCGGATGGACAGCCAACATTCAGATTAATTTCATCGTAACCATAATCTTCACCAATTTTTGCGCATTCTGCTAACGCCATAGGGTCAGAGCCACCTAGTTGCAGAGCTATTGGATTTTCTAAAGAGTCGAATCCTAATAATTTTTCACGGTCACCATTTAGAACTGCGCCGGTGGTCACCATTTCTGTGTAGAGTAAGGTTTCTTTGGAAATAAGTCGTAAGAAATACCGAGCATGACGATCGGTCCAATCCATCATTGGGGCGACGGATAATTTTCGATTAACTGGGGAATTTTTTTTCACGATCGATTTAGCAAAATTTAAGCAGGAAGACAAAGCGAATTATATACCTATTCTACTTGAAGATGCCGATTTCGGCGAGTAATGAAGCAGCCGTATTTTCAATCAGAGAATATACTCTCTGATTGATTTATCAAGGAAGCAAAAAATAAAAGATAGAAAAAATCAGCGACCGTCAGCCAGATCCGACTAACGGCTATTGATTTAGATTAAAACTGAAAACGGCCAACTAAATGCTGAAGGTTTTCGGCCAATTTTGCCATTTCCTGGCTTGCCGCAAGATTCTCACTGGCACCTTGGGAGGTTTGATCGGCCGATTGAGAAATCGATAAAACATTTTCGTGCATTTCTCGAGAAACCGAGCTTTGCTCTGCTGCGGCGTTAGCAATATGGCTGCTCATATCATTGATAACACTAACTGCGTCGGCAATTTTGTTTAAAGAATCACCTGCTTTTGCGGTTTCAGTGACACTGTTTTGTGCTTCTTGAGTGCTGGTTTTCATGACTTTTACAGCTTCTAAAGTACCTGATTGCAATCGCTCAATCATTTCCTGAATTTCAGAAGTCGACTCTTGAGTTTTACTCGCTAAAGTTCTTACTTCATCGGCAACAACGGCAAAGCCCCGGCCTTGCTCACCCGCTCTAGCGGCTTCTATCGCTGCGTTAAGCGCCAATAAATTAGTTTGGTCAGCTATGCCTCGAATCACATCTAATACAGTACCAATGTTGGTACTGTATTGGTCTAACTTATCGATGACCTCAGCGGCTTTTTGTATTTCTGCGGCCAGGCCATTAATGGTATCAATATTATCTTTAACAATTTTTTGACCTTCAATCGCTTCCCTATCGGCGTTATTAACTTCTTTCGAGGTGTTAGTGGCACTGGAAGCAACTTCGTCAACAGTGGCAGCCATTTCAGTCATAGCTGTCGCCATCATATCAGTTTGTTCTTTTTGCTTATTAATATTTTCATGACTTTGACTGGAAATAGCCGAAGTCTCTTCCGCCGCAGCCGATAGCTGTTGGGAACTTGAGGTTATTTCATTCAACATACCACTAAGTTGATTAATTAATTGATTAAAGCCTTCTGAAAGCTTACCAATTTCATCTGAGCTGTGCACTTCGACATTTTCGCGCAAGTCACCCTCAGAGACTTTGGACATAACTCTAAGCACTTCAGCTAAAGGATTACGAATACTTCGAAGTACCCAAAAGTTAATGCCTATCGCCACCATAATCGCAACAATCGCGAAACCAATCAATAACGAGCGACTTGAAGTAACATTCTCATTCGCTTCAGCTTTGATGCTAGCGGTTAAATCTTTAACCCCGTTTGAGACTTTCTTCAAATTAGCAAGCGCTTGTGTCGCTATTTTTCCAGACTCCGTGAGTTGCTCTTGAGCAAGGTGCTTAGCATCAAGTTGTTCTTGTAACAATACTAAAATATTAGAATCACCAATTACTAATGCCTCAAAACGAGCAATTGCTTCGGCGGTGTCAGAATAATAATCCATAGAACGGGCTGAACTGTTGTCTGATACTTGTTTGAATTTTTTCTCAAATTCGGCAATTAATGAATTAATATCATTGACCGCCACCTGAACTTGATCGCGTTGTGAAACGGCTAATACGTCGGTAACGGTGATGGTTGCTTCTTCAACCAAGCTTGACAAAGAATTGAGAATCCCAGCGATTTTCTTACTAGAAACCTCATCGGCGAAATCCGATAGCATTGAGCCTAACTCATCAGCAACGTCTTCAAAATCACTTCTTTTACTGGCTATTTCATTTCTTAAGCGTAAATCTGTTTTATGGGAATCAAACGATTTAGGCACAATATCTAAATAGCTCTTAATACTTTTTTGGCTAGTACTCAAGGCAGCAGCTATATTCGGAAAATCGTCGGCGAGATCGGCTAATAGTCCCCTCGCTTCGGCATTTTTCTTTGTTTGAGCTTGGTATTTTGAAGATATTGCCGCCAGGCCGGCGGGGTCTGCCATTTGATGATAAAAATTCACCTCTGCCGCTGCGTGCAGTAAAGATTGCACGATTTCACTTTCTTCCACCAACATTGGCGTTGATTGTTCAGTGACGCTGACTAACCCGTCATTAATGCTACTCACCCCAGACAAACCGTTAAAAACGAGTAGGGCTAATAGAAGGATCACCAGACCTGCACCTCCAGCGATTCTAGCGGTTACAGTTAAATTCATAGAAAACCTCAATTTTGTTATTTTGCATCCCGCTGAAACTCCAGTTTTCGGCAAATGGACATCATTTATGCGTGTTCTTCCAAGACTTAAATAAAGCATAGACAAGATCGCCAAAACTTGCCTAATTTATTTTAAATCAGTAGTTTATTTTATCTTGAGGTGTTAACCAATGAGGCCAAATTTGGAAGTATTCGTGCTATTTGAACGATTCTGACATATATACCCGTTATCATTCAAGATGCAGGTTTCAGAGCTAAGTTAGGAATCTTGAACAAGGCGTAAGCCGCAGGAAATGGCTAGCCCTTTTCAAGGCTTACAACGCAGTGCAAGGTTTCTAGCTTAGCTCCCGCAGGGCGAGCCATGAAGCGACCATCTTCTTTGTTGCCTACATGGATGTAGCTAAGGGGCGTGAGCAGGAGCGGAAGCTTTGCAATAACTTGAATTAGAATGACTAATCCGGCGTCATTGCGCCTGAAATATGGCGGCTTCAGGACTCGCTGAAACCTGCATCTTGAATGATAACGGGTATAAACTACGGATCGGTTGATTATTCACCTTGTATGGTGGCAACCAATTTTCTGATACTTGCATGATCTCGATGTTCGCAAAGTACAATGCCTTGCCAAATACCTAAATTTAGCTCGCCGTCTCTGATAGGAATACTTACGCTAGAGCCTAAAATGGAACTTTTAATGTGCGCAGGCATATCGTCGGCCCCTTCGTAGTCGTGTCGATAATAGGGGGCATTTTCCGGCACAAAGCGATTAAAATGGCTTTCTAAATCTTGTCTAACGGTTGGGTCGGCATTTTCATTAATGGTTAATGAGGCAGAAGTATGTTGAATAAATAAGTGCAATAAACCGATTTGAATGGATGATATTTGGGGCAGCTGTTTGACAACATCATTAGTAATTAAGTGGAAACCGCGACTTTTTGCAGTGATGGAAAATTCGAATTGTTGCCACATAAGTTCGCCACTCCAATGAGATGCCAGATTTCTACCGCTGCTGGTCAATAGCCTTCATCATAAGCCGGCGTGTAATTAACAAATCGATTAAAATGTCCTTGAAAGGTGACATTTACCGTCCCAATCGGCCCGTTTCTCTGCTTGCCAATGATAATTTCAGCGATGCCTTTTTTATCGGTTTCTGGGTTGTAGACTTCGTCTCGATAAATAAAACAGATTAAATCCGCATCTTGCTCAATTGCGCCGGATTCACGCAAATCGGACATCACGGGGCGACGATCGGCTCGCTGTTCTAGCGAGCGATTTAATTGCGACAAAGCTACAACCGGACATTTAAGTTCCTTCGCTAGCGCTTTTAAAGAGCGTGAGATTTCTGAAACTTCTTGGGTTCGATTCTCACTCATGCCAGGGACTCGCATCAATTGTAAATAATCAATTAATATCATGCCTAAATCCCCATGTTCTCTGACCACACGGCGAGAGCGTGTCCTAACTTCAGTGGGAGACAAACCTGCTGAATCATCGATGAAAAGCTTACAATTGTTTTTTAGAATATTGCTTGCAACCGATAGATTATCCCAATCACGATCGTCTAAGGCGCCGGTTCTAAGTCTTGTTGCATCAATACCTCCAATCGATGCAAATGATCGCATTAGTAGCGATTGAGAAGGCATTTCCATACTAAAGACCAAAACCGGTTTTTCACCATGAATGGCCGCATGTTCCGCCATATTCATGGCTACCGTGGTTTTACCCATCGAAGGTCTTCCGGCGACGATCACTAAATCGGACTCCTGCAAGCCAGAGGTCATATTATCAAAGTCTTTAAATCCGGTGGCACAGCCAGTAATGCCCCCTTTCGATTTTTGAATTTCTTCTAGTCGATCGAGCGCTTTTGGTAAAATATGGGCGACACTCTCAGGACCACTATCACTGGTTTCTCTTTCTTCGGCAATTTTAAAAACTTTACTTTCCGCTAGATCCAGAAGCTCATCTGGTTTGCGGCCTTTAGGCTGGTAAGCCGCGTCGGCAATTTCATTAGCGACTCCTATCAAAGATCGTAACACGGCCCGCTCTCTGACGATGTCCGCATAAGCGCCGATGTTAGAAGCACTGGGGGTATTCTTGGCTAAATCTGCGATATAAGCGAGGCCACCAATTTCGTCGGCTTCCCCTTCTTGCTCTAAGAATTCAAAAAGCGTCACAACGTCCATTGGCCGGGCGTTATCCGCTAGATAATGTAAAGCTTTAAAGATTAAACGATGGTCATTTCGATAAAAATCTTCGGCAACAATTTTTTCCGATATTTTCTCCCAAGCGTCATTATCAAGGATCAAACCGCCCAAAACTGATTGTTCCGCTTCTAATGAATGCGGTGGCATTTTGATATTTTTTATTTGTCTGTCTTCACTCATTAATCAATGGTCCGAGATGGCTATATTCTTTAGTCCAAAACAATAGGTAAATTATCATAAAACACTTTAAGTTAGTGCAAAGACTCAGGCTGCTTACTGAATTTTGGCACTTTACGCCCTCCCTAGCCCTCTCCGTTGACGGGAGCGAGTATAGGAAGAGAATGAAAATTCAAAAGTTCGCACTAAGCTGGATACTTTCCTGAGCGCAAAAAAAACACTCTAGACCAGTTAGACCTAGAGTGTTTTATTTTGTCACTTGAAGCGTTTGAAATCAATCTTTCAAACCACTAATCCATTTGCGGATTAATCTTCTTGAGCAACAACCGTCAATTTAAGTGCTGCATTAACATCTGCGTGCAGATGGATAGCAATTTCAAATTCACCGGTATTTCTCAAAGCGCCGTCTGGCAAGCGTACTTCATGCTTTTCTACCGCAACACCGGCAGAAGAAACAGCGTCAGCAATATCTTTGGTTCCAACAGAACCAAAAAGCTTACCTTCTTCGCCACTGTGGGCTTCAATAGAAACACTTAGCTCAGCGATTTGAGTCGCCCTAGCTTGTGCCGCTGCTAATATATCAGCAGCCTTCGCTTCAAGCTCTGCTCTTCGCGCTTCAAATTTTTCAACGTTATCTTTTGTTGCTGGTACCGCTTTACCTTTTGGCAACAAAAAATTACGACCGTATCCATTTGCTACCGAAACATTATCGCCCAGCTCGCCAAGATTACGGATACTTTCAAGTAGAATGACTTGCATTAGTCTATCCCCTATTCGTTAATCAGTGCTTATTTATGAGCGTCAGAATATGGCAATAAAGCCAAAAAACGCGCTCGCTTAACAGCTGTAGATAGCTGGCGTTGGTATTTCGCTTTTGTACCCGTAATACGGCTAGGAACGATTTTACCAGTTTCAGTGACATAGCCCTTTAATGTAGCTAAGTCTTTATAATCTATTTGCGTAACACCTTCAGCAGTGAAACGGCAATATTTACGACGTCTAAAAAATCGAGACATTTTCAATTCCTCCGTTATTCAGTTTCTGAATCAGCAGCAGCTTCATCGGCCTTAGGCGCTTCTTCAGCCTTAGGTGCATCTTCTGTAACTTTTTCTTCACGTTTTTTGTCCGAAGAATCAAAACGTTTAGCCGCTTCTTCTTTTGCTTTTACAAGCGGAGAAGCTTCAGTAACAGGCGCTTTCATTTTAATGACTAAGCTACGTAAAACCGCATCATTAAATTTGAAAAGGGATTCTAACTCAGCAATTGCAGCATATTCAGATTCGACGTTAAGTAGAACATAATGTGCTTTATGAGAGTTATTGATTGGATATGCCAACTGACGACGGCCCCAATCTTCGTTTCTGTGGATAGTACCGCCTGCTTCTGTAATCACAGTGGTATATCGTTCGGTCATGGCAGGTACCTGATCGCTTTGATCAGGGTGCACTAGAAATACGATTTCGTAGTGTCGCATTTAAAAGCTCCTCACGGTTTCCAGTCACCTAAGCGTTTGAAAATCAAACAGTTTAAGTAACAAGGAGTTAAGTCAAATTGTAATGGTTAATTGTACTTAGCTATCCGAACAAAGAATGTCCAGATGCCAAGAGCGCGCGATTATACGAGGGTTATAGTCGGAAAGCAATAGAAGTGGAGAGCTTTTTATACTCCACTAATGAACAGAAGCCACTAATTGGTACTCACCCGTTGGTTCAAGATGATAAATAAGCTGCATTTGGCTGTTAACCGGTGTAAAGGATTTACCGTCAACAATCACTGTTGTTTTCACAGGATAGACTCCCTGAGGCATGCCTTTTGGCAACTTAAAGGTAAATTCATTCTGAAAAGCACCGCTAGTATTGGTTTTTTGATTAACCACTTTGGTCAAGCTTTTTAGTTCCTTGGAATTATCTTCATTATCATAAATGGTAATTCTTTCTTTAATATCGAGATTTCGTGAAGACGCACTACGAACCACCTCGAGGGTAGACAAGATGGAAATATCATTACCGGCGGTAACCACTTCGCCGGGCTGAATACTGGATTGGTATTTCACTAAGACGGGTTCCGCGGGTAAAGAACCGTGAATTTTTTTGTAACGATCGACCACTTCTCCTTCATCGTTAACTTGTTTAGATTGATAATCAACAACCATGTCGTATATCAGTTTAGCCGCTATACCAACCGCAACCACCGTGCCAATTTGCTTCCAGCGTTTGCTACTGATGCCTCCGCAGCCGGCTGCAGTCAATAAGGTAATAGAAAGAAAACCGGCAATCAGCTGGTTTGATTTAAAAAAGGCACTATTTTTCATCCTATTCTCCATTCAATTTCAAGATATCGATTTATAAACGAAATTTTAGATTAATGAACGAATGTTTCGATCTATCAATAAACTATTCGATTTCTATCTTCTTTTTGACTCGATTCAATGATTCTGTGGCATCTAGCTTTAACTGTAAAGCTTTTTTGTAATCAGGCACAAACTCCAGCGCCGATTCCGACTTGGCGATAGCACAACTGTAATTCAAATTTTTAAGGCATAGACGTCCGTCTTTCAAAATTCTATCGGCCTTTTTATAACTCTCCAACTGTTGTTTTTCCGCATAAACGGCATTTTGAAAAAGCTCTTCTGCTTCGTGTTTGTCCGGCCTAAACCCGAATGCTAACTGGGCTTGTTTTTTTGCGCATCTAAAATCTTTTCTTGAGAAACAGCTGTTCGCCTTTTTGAAACTTTGCTGAAAATTTTTGTCTTTATTAAAAGCAGTGAATTGCTGCAAGTCTAGCGCTTGTTGGCTTTTTTGACGCATTTCCACCGCTTGGCTATTGTTGGGCGATAAAAGTAAAACCGTTTCGGCATTTTTAACTGCACACTTAAAATCCTTGGATTGATAACACTTTTCGGCACGATCAAAAGAACGCTTAATCGCCATTTCATTTTTTTTATTTTTTATTTTTAATTTAGTTTGAGCGATTAATGGACTATTTGGTGCCAAGACTGTCAGTTGCTCCAAATGATCGGTCGCACATTCTATGGACACAGCTTGTGACAAACAGTTATTGACCGCTGCCAAGAGCAACTGCACTCTCGCTTCTTTTTCCAACGAAAGTGCTTGCTCATGCCGGGGCGCCATTTTAAGAACCGCGTTGGCACTTTCGATACTACATTGGTAATCTTTACTGCTAAAACATTGTTGCGCTTTAGCCAACGTTTGCTCTATCACTTGGTTTAATTCATTGGGTGCAAAATATTGATTGTATGCAAACCAGCTTATTACCCCCACAAGGACGAAACTGACCAATCGAAATATTGGAAACTTTGGCACCGAAGTCAAGCCGAGTAATAATTCCTGAATATTACTGGTTCGGTCGATTCGTTTTAGTTCAAGGGCTTTTGACAAGGCAGCCCATTGGCGTTTAGAAAGATGCTCAATTTTTTCAGGTTTGAGTCCTTTAACTAATGCAACTGCGGCTGACTTTGACTGATATGGGTGTTTGCCGGTAAATAGCTCATAAGCAATAATAGCTGCGGCAAAAACATCGTCGCTGGCATCCGGCGGTTTATGGCCAATCATTTCTAAACTGGCATAGGCCGGCGTAATCGCGCCAATTCTGCCGGCGTCAAAATGATCTTTATTTTTCGATTCCTGTGCCAGTCTTGCGATACCAAAATCGAGCACCTTGGTCGCGCCATCTTTTGTGACAAAGATATTACCTGGCTTAAAATCCGAATGAATAATGCCTTTTTTGTGGGCATAATCGAGAGCCACACAAAAATCCTTGAATATTTCTAACGCTCTTTCTTTTTCAATACCGACGTTCTGGTGACGTTTTAAAAGAGACTCTAAATCTTCACCATCTAATAATTCCATGGTCATAAAAATGGTATCACCATCACGATCAAAATCATGCACGGTAACAATATTGGGATGGGATAATAAATGTGAGCGACTGGCTTCTCGTTGCAGAGAAATAAAAGCGTCTGGATGATTACGGAAATCGGCATTTAAGATTTTTGCGGCGACATGCGGATTAATATCCTGCGCTTCAACCTTTCTCAAATCTTGCGCTCGGTAAACCGTTCCCATGCCGCCGGCACCTAATGTCTCTTGTAAAACAAATCGACGATTAAGAATGATTTTGTTTTCTGCTAAGGCTTTGTCTGCATCTTTTTTGGCGTCCGCAAATCCTTGCTCGGTTTGATCGGATTGAAAATTACCCTCTATTTGCGTCAGCGCCTTTTGTTGAGAGGAAGAAAGGTTTTCTTCGGACGAGCTTGCGCTAGAAACATTAACAGCTCGCGGTTCTGAAAGTGCGGTTTTATCGTTTTGATTATTATTGTTATTGATCATCAGATTTCTTTATCAATCGGCTCGTAAAGTGCTATATACCCGTTATCAGTGAAGATGCCGGTATAAATTAGTTGAACAGGTCATCTTACCCTAATCAGCGGGCTTCTGGAATACGACAAAATCACCAAAGTTCGAAAATGTGATCTTTTGACCGATTGCTCTGTTTGGCGGCTTACTGGGAGGATAGCTCACGCCAACAAACTTCACATTGCTGGCCATCGACGGTGATATACGCAATATTGGCGGTAATCATCAATGAGATCGACAAGGTTCTTTGCAACAAGGCTGCAAATGCTTGTATTTCTGGCCAGTCAAATTGATAAAAAGACGCCTTCAAAGGGACTAATTTGGCTTTCGATTGCTGCCACCAAACATCTGATTTCGAATTAAAGCTGTAAATTTTGACTGAGTGCGCCTTATGACTGGCTTTTTTCACCCGTTCAAAGTCCGGTTCTCCCACATCAATCCACAAAGCGATTTGCTCATCGAGGGTACGGCACCAAATATCTGGCTGTTCGATTTCACTTAAGCCTTTAGTAAAACTTATACCATTTTGAGCATTAATACAAAAAGCCACCACGCGCGCCATCATTCGCTCAGCAGTTTCCGACGGATGTTGTGCGATGGTTAAATTTAATTCATCGTAATAATCTCGATCAAGATCCGATAAGCTAATATTGAGTTTGTAGATGGTTGGTTTTAGTGCCACATCGATTCCTTTTTATTTTATTCAGATCTTGCTGGTCTTGCTGACTAATCAGGTTCGCTCAGTTAAAACCTTTAGCATCAATTATTACAAACTCGTTCAATGCTTGTCGGCTATCACTCCCACTTGCGGCATAGCCGCTAGACCAATCTCTTTGGCATGCTGTTCGAAACCTTTATTTTTCCAAAAAAATGCGCCGGGCATGGTCGACGGGATCACCAGTACGTAAAATAGAGCTCGGCTGATCGCACTGGATACCACTAAACAGAGCGCCACCATACTCCAGCCGATAATAGCCGTCAAACCGTTCGGAGCAACAATCAATAACCCGACAGTTAGCAAAAGATTATTCAATAGCATAAGATTTCGAAGTTGGTACGTTTTACCGAAGGTCGTTTGCTGAATATAGTGAGATGCCGCCCCTTCATGCTGACCTCCCCTCATCGCTTTGTCATGTCGGACTAGGCCTAAAGACTCAATACCGATCCCCAAAAAGATGAAAGGCGCGAAAAAACTAGTCGCTTCAAGACTGAACGCTAAGGCAAATCCACTATTGTCAGATGCCAATCGAAAACCGACGAAAATACTAGCCAGTACAGCTCCTAAGGAAAGCAGGTTTCCAAAAAAAGAACTCGCCACTTGCCAATGGTTCCAAAATGGCCTCGCTTTAATTCGATAACAGCGGTTCATATAATAAATTCCTGCCAATCCCGAAAGGATTGAAACCGTTGCAAAGCTATTTGAAATAACTCTAGTTGGTTGCCCTTCGACCATCGCGTGAATATCTGAGGAAAATAATTGGCTGCAAAGGTGAACGAAAATCGTATTCTCCGGCAAGCTAAATAAAATATGTAGCGCAAGAAAAAACATAAACAGTGCAATCCCTAAACCTTCACGAGCCACTGGCGAATGTCTCAAATTATTGAATCCTCGGTAAAATCGAATCGGCTTGCCTAAGTGCATGGTTGACATAAAGAGACCAAAGCTAATTAAACTGAAACAAATAGACGAGAAAACAGCATAAATATTACTATTTCTGAAACCGCTGACATCCTCAATACCGGTGGCGCTACCAATAAAAACCAAAGCAAACGCACCAATTGATGCCTGCGCGGTTAACGTAAAAAGGACCAGAGGATTTTCTTTCGAACTGAGCTTTTTGAAATTCCAAAATTTCTTTTGGCCTTTAGTTCTATCAACCGAAGGCTGATAATCTCCCACATCATTGCGTTGATATTTAACTGGCGATGAATCGGTTCTTGTCATCGTTTCGGGCAGTTCGTGTATCTGTTGAAAACGAATATTTGGTTGAGTGGTAGAAGGATCGGGAAAACCGGGAATGCTCGTTTTTGCCTGCTCTCGATTGTTGGGTATATTTTCAATCACACCAAAGTCTAATGCATTGCCGACACACGCCGACACGCAGGCGGGCTTTAATCCAACCTCCAACCGGTCAACACACATATTACATTTTGAAACCTGTCCTTCAATCGGGTCGAGTTGCGGTGCATTGTAAGGACAAACCCATGTGCAATAACCGCAGCCGAAACAGGTGTCTGGATCTTGCAATACTGCACCATATTCTGCGTGTTTGGTATAAGCCCCCGTTGGACAGCCTTTAAGGCAAACCGGATCGTCACAGTGATTGCACGCCATTGAGATATTCATTCTTTTATAATCGGGATAACTACCGCCTTCCACATAACCCACAGAGCGAAAAGCTAAATGTGCGGGGTTATCATTCTTTTCCGAACAAGCCGCCTCACAAGCATGGCAACCGATACAATTATCGGCTGTAAAGAAAAAACCATGTTGTTTATTGCGGTTCGGGTTACTGCCGACCACTGGATTGTCATTAATGGCCAAAGAACGATCTTTGGGTAAATCAGTAATATCCAACAGGTCGATTTTTTGGCCATAACGGTTTTCTTTTTTGCAAACCGGATCATTCAATTTTGCGTATGCCTGCTCATCACTTCGAACTTGCCATGTTTTCACTTCTGTTCTCACCATAATTACCTGTGTGTTTTCGTTTTTAGTTTCTTTTTCGCGGCAGAAACGCGCGCTCCTACAGAATTTTTCTATCCCGCTCCTATCCTTTCCCTCGACCGTTGATATTTTTTCTAAAATTTTCGTCGTTGAAAATTGATCTTGGCGGCGTCGGCCTGATCGATTTTTTCGATTCGAATGGCGCATTGTTTAAAAGCTGGTTGTCTCGAATAAGGATCGAGCAAACCCAGGGTCAAGCGATTAACGCAATCATGAAAATGGAAAGGAATAAAAACCATATTAGTTGGCACTCGATGTGTTCTTTGCACCATTACCACCGCATCGCCTCTTTTGGAAACTAAGCGAACATATTCCGATTGTATAATGGCTAATTCGTCGGCTGCATCGGGGTTCATTTCCATATAAGGCGTTGGGCTAAATTTATTACAATTTCCAATTTTTCCGGTTCGTGTACGGGTATGAAAATGTTCTACCACTCGCCCGCTATTACACCAAAAGGGATATTGGTTATCAGGTGATTCATTGTTATCGACAAAATCGACGGCAATTAAATTCGCCTTGCCATTTTGGGTCTGAAAAATACCATCGGTATATAACCGTGCGTCACCGTGATTACTTTTATTGCCCTTGCGATAGGGCCACTGGATCCCTTTTTGCTCAATTATTTTCGCATAACTCATTCCCGAAATATCTAAGATCCGATTCCCCCCTTTGGATAATTGTTTCATTTCTTCAAAAACTTGTTCTGGTTTCTCTGGAAATTTAATTTTATTACTATTATTAAAACGTTTAGCCATTTGGTTAAAGATCCAAAAGTCCGGTTTTGAATCTGCCAACGGCTCCAAAACATTGCAAGTTAAATTAACACGCCGTTCGGTATTGGTATGGCAACCTTCTTTTTCCGCCCATACAGATGCAGGAAAATAGACATGCGAATATTGATTAGTTTCGACATCTCGATAACAATCTTGTACCACCAGAAAATCCAACTTTGCCAGCGCCTTTCGAATTCGTGATGTATTGGCCATCGAGGTCATCGGATTGGTCGCAATTAACCACAACCCTCTTATTTCACCGGTTTCAATTGCGGCGAAAATATCCGTTTGTGCCATACCTCGTTTGGCAGGAAAGAAACTTTGATCGATGCCCCAGAAATCGGCGATTTCTTTTCTATCCATTGGATTTTCTAAATAGCGATAACCCGGCAATCCCGAACAAGAAGACCATTCACGGGTTCCCATGGCATTACATTGGCCGGTGATGGATAAACTGGTTCCGCCGGGTTTTCCAATATTTCCGGTCACCAAATTCAGATTGTTAATATTGGCAACCCCGTCGCTACCATGAGTACTCTGATTAATACCCATGGTCCAAATAGACATCGCAGTTCCCGCTTTCCCGTAAAGTCGTGCCACTTGCCGGATAGTATCTTGGTCAATTCCGCATTGATGCTGCGCCGATTCAGGAGGAAAATTGGCACAGGTTTTTTTTAGCGTTTCAACCCCGACGGTGTGACGATTAATATAATCTTCATCGGCCAAACCCTCCGAAAAAATTACGTTCATCATTGAATTAATTAATACACAATCGGTGCCTGGCGTTATCGGCAAATGAATATCCGCGAATTGAGCAAACATTGTGACACGAGGATCCACCACTATCAGTGGAAACCGGCGTTTTTCCATCGCTTCTTTGAGTCGCCAATAAATAATTGGATGTTGTTCAGGTAAATTAGAACCAAAAGCCATCAAACAATCGGTGTGCGAAAAATCATCGTAGCATCCCGGCGGACCGTCGGAGCCGAACGAGCGTTTATATCCTGACACCGCTGAAGCCATACATAAAGTGGTATTTCCATCGTAATTATTAGTACCAATACAACCTCGTACTAGCTTGCCCAAAGTATAAAACTCTTCCGTTAGCAGCTGGCCGGTTGAAACAATCGCGAACGAATCACGACCGTATTTTTTTTGGATAGACTTTATTTTTTGCACAGTATGATCAATCACATGATCCCAGTCGGAAACCTTAAAGTCATCAAAATATTTATTACGAATTAACGGCTCGACGCCGCGACCATCCGATTGAAAGAGTTCGTGTTCCAGTATACCTTTGATACAAAGTTTGCCCCGATTAACATCTGCACTAGCGTGCCCTCGACTAGTGACAATCTTTTTGTTTTTATCAAAACCAATTTCGATTGAGCAACCAGTTGAGCAATAATTACAAGTGGTGTACTTCCATTGGTCGACAGTTTTATCCGGTATTTTTATCGGTTTGTAATTTTTACGACCAAATAACATTTATTGCGTTCTCTTAACTTGTCAATAAAATACTGACCATTGCAAGTTCTGAACCAAACCAATAATTTTAAAGCCTATTGCTTGTGCTTAAAAGTTATAAGCTGTTAATTGCGATATCTTAGCCACTAATTAGATATTTTTAAACCCGGTCGAAGGTTCACTTGATATTCGCTCGCACCAAAATAACGCACAATAGTTTCTAGAGAAATATTGAGCGCACTGTTATGGATACGACCCTTTGCACTTTTTGATATCAATAACTATTTCCTATCTGATCGCGATAAGTCGTTGAGACCCGATAGGACATCGCTTAGTTATTTTTGTTATATCAATGTTTTCATCTTTGGCATCCTACTTGCTCTCTCAGTAATCATTGAACTATCAATTTTAAGTCTTCCTTGGAACTAATCGATGAATGAAGTTGTGAATAAAACTAATCAGATAAACGGTAAAGTCTATTTGGTCGGCGCGGGGCCCGGCGATGTTGACTTACTAACGGTCAAAGCGCTACGACTGATCCAAAGTTGCGATGTGATCTTATATGACAATTTAGTTAGCGCCGCTATCCGCTCGATTTTTCCGAATGGTTGTAAAAAATTCTTTGTTGGAAAATCAAGAGCCGATCACAGTATCCCACAACACAATCTCAATCAATTAATGGTGACGCTGGCAAAACGAGGGCTGTCGGTATGCCGTCTCAAGGGTGGCGATCCGTTAATTTTCGGTCGCGGCAGCGAAGAGATGTTAGTGCTGCATAAAGCGGGCATAACCACTGAACTGATACCCGGCATAACGGCGGCGTCAGGTTGCACTAGTTACGCGGGTATTCCATTGACTCATCGCGGCGTCTCACAGGGTTGTACTTTTATCACCGGTCACGCCGAAAAAAATCTTGATATTAACTGGTCGAGCTTGGCGACGGCCGGTCATACTTTAGTGTTTTACATGGGACTCAGTCAATTGCCAAACATTCGAAAAAAATTACTAGAAAATGGATTAGCAAAAGAAACACCCGCGGCGTTAATTGAAAATGGCACCCACCAATGCCAGCGTGTTGTGACATCAACCTTAGATAATTTAGCGCAAGATGCCGTCGCGCTGCAACTGACCTCTCCAACTCTAATAGTGATAGGCAAAGTCGTTAAACTTCGTGAACAACTCGCATGGTTCGAAGACCTATCACGTAACAGAAAATCATTGACAACCGATTTAAATAAAAAATCACGGCTATCCGCCTAAGAGGGTTAACACAGTGATACGAACTTCTAACGATATATCTTTAACAAGGGCTAAACCCAAAATATTGGTGATCGGTAATGGTATGGTCGGCCATAAATTTATCGAATACCTCACAGCAGCACCAACCGATCGAATAGAGATTGTCACATTTAGTGAAGAGCCATCATTAGCCTACGATCGAGTGCAACTAAGCAGCTATTTTTCTGGAAAGAGTATCGAAGACTTATCACTCACCAATGAGCATAACTACCAACAACTGGGTGTAAAAGTCCATCTTGGCGACAAGGTAATTGCCATTGACCGACAAGGCAAAAACGTCACTACAGCAAATGGTATTAGAATCAATTATGACAAACTTATTTTAGCGACCGGCTCCATTCCGTTTGTTCCGCCAATTAAGGGAGCACCAACTGAATCTGAAAAAGATGGCGAGCACATTCATGTTTATCGAACCATTTGGGATCTTGATGGCATCCGAAAATCAGCTGAAAACAGCGATTGCGGTGTCGTTATTGGTGGTGGGTTACTCGGTTTAGAAGCAGCTAATGCGCTAACCAAATTGAATTTGTCGACCAGTGTGGTGGAATTCGCTTCACAATTAATGCCAGTTCAGCTAGACGAAAATGGCGGGACGCTTTTGGAAAATAAAATCGAAGCGCTTGGGGTCAATGTTTTAACCAATAAAAATACTCAACGAATTGTCCCCGGACAGAAAAAACGTTTTTGTTTGCAGTTTTCCGATGGTTCGCATTTGGAAACCGACTTAATCGTTTTTTCAGCGGGAATACGACCGCAAGACGAATTGGCAAGGCTCGCAAGATTAACCATTGGCGAACGTGGCGGTATTATTATCGACGATCACTGTTTGACGTCAGACCAACATATTTACGCCGTTGGCGAATGTGCGCTGTGGAATAATCAGGTTTTTGGTCTAGTCGCTCCGGGTTATCAAATGGCAAAGGTTGCGGCAAACCACTGCATAGAAAATTTAGACGATTGCAATATCGAAGGCAAACATTCGAAAACTCAATCCATTCGTTTTACTGGTGCTGATATGAGCACCAAGCTCAAATTATTGGGGGTCAATGTTGCCAGTATTGGCGACGCACATGGCAGGCATCCGGACTGCTTAAACTATCAGTTAACTGATGAAAGTAATGGCACTTACAAAAAACTCGTCGTAAGCGCTGACAGGAAAACACTCCTAGGTGCGGTGCTCGTTGGCGACACCGATAATTACGGTTCTTGGTTACAACTTTATCTCAATAAAATACCGCTTCCGCAGCCCGTTGAACAACTTTTATTTCCCTCGGATATTAATTCAGCCGCTGGAGAGAATGCAATTGGTATAGACAGTTTACCGGATAGCGCACAAATATGCTCTTGCAACGATGTGTCTAAGGGAACGTTAGTGCAATGTATTGAGTCAGGCACCCATGAACTCGGGGTGTTAAAAAACCAGTGCAACGCTGGCACAGGTTGTGGTGGCTGCAGCCAATTAGTTGGTCAAGTACTAGATAACCAACTAAGCAAACTTGGGATCGAAATTAATCACAATCTTTGTCCTCATTTCGACTTTTCTCGCGCCGAATTATTTGATGTTATCCGAGTGAAAAAGGTTAAAACCTTTAGTCAATTAATCCAAGAATACGGAAAAGGGTCGGGCTGCGAAATTTGTAAACCAGCGGTTGCTTCTATTTTAGCCTCGCTTTGGAACGACCAAATACTCGACCAACCCCATGTATCGCTGCAAGATACCAACGATGCATTTTTGGCCAATATGCAAAAGGATGGTACCTACTCCGTTGTTCCGAGAGTGCCGGGCGGCGAGATCACGCCACAAAAATTAATTACCATCGGTCAAGTCGCTAAAGAATTTAATTTGTATAGCAAAATAACCGGCGGTCAGCGGATCGATTTATTTGGCGCTCAGCTCCACCAACTACCCATTATTTGGAAAAAATTAATCGATGCAGGTTTTGAAACCGGACACGCCTATGGTAAAGCGCTGCGAACCGTTAAATCTTGTGTCGGAACCAACTGGTGCCGTTTTGGGGTACAGGACAGTACTGGAATGGCGATTTTTTTAGAGCAGCGATACCGTGGTATACGTTCCCCTCACAAGATAAAAATGGCGGTTTCCGGTTGCGCCAGAGAGTGTGCCGAAGCCCAGTGTAAAGACTTTGGTGTGATAGCGACCGAAAAAGGCTGGAATTTATACGTAGCAGGAAACGGCGGTATGCGCCCACGGCATGCTGAGTTATTTGCAACTGATTTGGATGACAAAACCTTAATTCAATTAATTGATCGGATTATGATTTTCTACATTCGAACAGCTGATCGATTGCAACGTACTTCCGTTTGGTTGGAATCGCTCAGTGGTGGACTTGAATATTTGAAACAAGTGGTTATCGAAGACAAGTTGAAGCTTAACCAAGAATTGGAACAGCAAATGGAGCGGTTAGTCGACAGTTATCAATGCGAGTGGAAAACGACCATTAACGACCCAGAAAAACTAAAACGTTTTCGCCATTTCATTAATAGCGATAAGAAAGATCCAGAAATCATTTTTTCAACCGAACGCGGACAAATCAAGCCCGCTGAGAAACAAAATATCGCAGAGGTAATTCTATGAGTAATCACAAAGCTAACAATTTTAACAATCAGTGGATTGATATTTGCGCTATAGAAGACATTCCTACTATGACTGGGGTTTGTGCGTTACATCAAAAAAAACAAATTGCGATATTTAACCTTTCTAGCATTGGAGAGAATAGCCAGCTAAACGCGATTGATAATTTCGATCCAATTGGCAAAGCAAATGTTTTATCGCGCGGTATTGTTGCAGAAATCGACGGACGACAAACTGTTTCTTCACCATTATTTAAACAACATTATTGTTTAGCAACCGGTGAGTGTTTACAAGACCACGCCATCAAAGTCGATGTTTATCCAGTTCGCCTAAAGAACTCGCGGGTACAGTTACAAATCGACTAATTCATCTTACTATTTTTCAATTCATTAGGAAATTCAATGCAGCCTAGTTCTGATATATTTAAGCTTGCCTCTTTTTCGGGAAAATTTAAAATTCTCCATCTAAGTTGGATGGCGTTTTTCATCACCTTTTTCGTTTGGTTTAATCATGCACCTTTATTAGCAGCCATAGCTGACTCGCTGGGTCTAACCGACCAACAGATCAAAACATTGCTAATCTTAAATGTCGCCTTTGCGATCCCCGCCCGGATAATAACAGGCATGCTTACTGATTATTTCGGTCCAAGGCTCACTTTCAGCGGATTGTTGCTATTATGCAGTATTCCCTGTTTTATGTTTGCCTTTGCAGAAAATTTCCAGCAAGCGGCATTGGCGCGTTTTCTTTTAGGATTTATAGGGGCCGGATTTGTGATCGGTATTCGACTGGTCAGCGAATGGTTTCCCGCCAATGAATTAGGCTTGGCGGAAGGTATCTACGGAGGCTGGGGCAATTTTGGTTCTGCTGCCGCCTCGTTATCGTTACCATTTATAGCCATTTTATTAGGCGGCGAACAGGGATGGAGATACGCCATTGCGTTTAGCGGATTAATTTGTGCACTTTATTCGATACTTTTTTACTTTCAAGTTTCAAACACGCCCAAGGGCGCGACTTATTACAAACCGAAAAGTGTTGCTGCGATGGAAGTGACCAGTATCGGAGATTTCTATTTACTGCTTTTAATGAAAATTCCAATGTATATTGTTATGGCAGTTTTGATTTGGAAGCTTAACCGACCATCTATCCATTTACTTTCAACATTTACCGTAAGCAGTTTATATATTTTATTGGTACTGCTATTTGTCTATGAATTATGGCAAACCTATCGAGTTAATCGACATATCTTTATAAAGCAGGTTGATCCAATTCATCGCTACCAATTCAAGCAAGTTGCAATTTTAAACCTTTTGTATTTTGCAACTTTCGGTTCTGAACTGGCGGTAGTTTCAATGTTACCGTTATTTTTTGCCGAAGTTTTCGAGCTTAATATGCTTACCGCGGGTCTTTTGGCCTCGAGTTATGCATTTATGAATTTGGTTTCAAGACCAGGGGGCGGTTGGATAAGCGATAAATTTGGCAGAAAATCGACTTTGATTATTCTGACTTTAGGTTTGTCAATCGGTTACGCGGCAATGGCAGCCATCGACAACAGTTGGCCACTTTGGGCGGCTGTTGCAGTTGCAATGATTTGCTCCTTCTTTGTACAGGCTGGAGAAGGCGCAGTATTTGCGACTGTACCATTAATCAAACGACGGCTCACCGGCCAAATAGCGGGAATGACCGGCGCTTATGGAAATGTTGGCGCAGTTTTCTATTTGACTATTTTATCCTTTGTCAGCTACCAAAGTTTCTTTTTGACCATTGCCGCGACGGCATTTACCAGTCTCGCCGCTTTGGCTTTTCTAAAAGAGCCACGGGGCACCACTACCGAAATTAATGAAGATGGAACGGTAGAACTAATTCGTGTTAGCTAATACTGACAATCAAATCTTTTCCGCCTCGCGCGGAAAACTCAAACTCAGCGTTGGGCAATATTCCAGCGCCGGAGTTAAAGCGGTTAATGAAGATTCATTAATGGTCGATTCTCCCGACAAACCAAGTCTCTCAACAAAAGGTATAGTAGCGGTCATTGCCGATGGCGTTTCTCATGCCAAACATGCAAAACAAGCCAGTTATTTTGCGACTAGGGAATTTGCCAAAAACTATTACGACTCGCCTAAAACTTGGTCGAGTCATCGTATTATTTCCAACGCAATTAATCGAATAAATACTCACCTTTATCAATCAAAAACCGAGTCGGACAGCAAGATACTAATGCAAAACGGTTCGAGTAAGAGTCCACAAAGGCTTACTACTTTGAGCGGCATCGTTTTTAAATCCGCCAGCGCGCATATCTTTCATATAGGTGATACTCAAGTTCTTCGAATAAGAAAGGGAACAATCAAAATCTTGACGCAACAACACAGTCAACCACTTGCCAATCACAGCAGACTATTAACTAGAGCGCTGGGTGCAGATAACCATATTAAAATCGATTATCGTGTTGTCGATTTACAGGTTGGCGATCTATTTTTACTTACCAGCGACGGTATTCATGAAAGTATCGACAATGAGACAATTACCCAAACATTATCCTCATTACAAAACTCAGCTTCGCCTAAATATGCAGCAAAGAATAGCGGGCAAGCGTCACTCAACCAATTAGCGCGTCAATTGGCTCTCCTTGCGACTGAAAATAACAGTCAGGATAATTTAAGCAGCTTGCTAATTAAAATCGATTCTGTGCCATTTCTTCAACCGCAGGAAATTCGCAAGACATTGTTACGAAAAGTGATCCCTCCGGTCCTATCGGCGGGGCAAATTTTAGAAGGTTATCGAATCATTCGCCCGATCCATTCCAGTACCCGTTCCCACCTTTATCAAGTCGAAGATGTGACCAACGGTAATCAGTTTGCCTTGAAAGCACCTTCGAGCAATTTTTCCGATGACGATCTCTACTTGCAAGGATTCATCCGTGAAGCTTGGTTGGGTTCGCAGTTTGATCATAGGGCTATTATGAAGGTTTACCCGGCAAAAACAGATGCGAAATTTCTATACCATATTTGCGAATATATTCAAGGACAAACTCTTCGCCAGTGGATGTTAGATCATCCCAGCCCCAGTATCGATTCAGTGCGAGAAATTGTCAGCCAGGTGGTGAACGCGCTACGCGTTTTTAAGAATCTCGATATAGTGCATCGAGATATCAAGCCTGAGAACATTATGATCGACCCACTCGGTCAAATAAAACTAATTGATTACGGTACCGCCTCAATCGCTGCAATCGAAGAGCAAATTAACCGTATTTCGGAAACCCATCCGCTAGGAACTGTTAATTATGTTGCGCCAGAAACCTTAAACGATTTACGCTCAGACAGCCGTAGTGATCTGTTTTCTCTTGGCGTTATTACCTATGAAATGTTGACCGGTCGTTTCCCTTATCCTGAAATGAATGGAAAAAACAACAAAAAAGACTTCTCCAAATGGATATACAAAAGCGCGTTATCATTTAGAAAAGATATTCCCTTTTGGTTGGACCTTGCATTAATGAAATCGGTAGAAGCCGATCCTCAACATCGATATCAAATCTATTCTGAGTTTGTCACCGATATTAGAAAACCCAATCCATTAGTCGAAAAGGAATTTCTCGAGAGGCCGTTTATTGAACGAGATCCTCTCAAGTTTTGGAAAATCGTTAGCGCCAGCCTGGCGGCATTAGTAATCTATTTATTGAGTAAATCGTCTTCGATAATTTTCATATTTTAATCGGCTATTTATTTTTGAAGCATTTACAATGATACCTGTCTAGCCGAACATGGCTAGCAGGAGATGACTAGCAGGATATTTTAGACTCTTGACGCACCAATTAACGAAATGGTCAGCGACGATTCTTCACTCAGTTTTTCGATAGCACTTTGCTGTTGTTCAAATTGATGTCCCATCTGTAAAACTACCGTAGAATACGATTCCAGATTTTCTAAAAGATTCAATTGCTCTACTAACGATCGTAGGGAATATTTATCAAGTTGATTTTCCTCTACCAACCGTAACACGGCATCGCGTCGAATTAAATGTTGGTATCGATGATATTGTGTTTTATCTAGCTGCACTAAATCGGCTTTTTGCAATGCTTTCAAGGTGGCAACTGTCAGCCGTTCTAATTCGCCATTCCCTAAGTCAATCAGCACTAGCGTCCTCTCGGATAATTTAGCCGAGTCGAATTCTGGTTGGCCCATTGTTTTGGCCTCTACTCGATAATCAAGATCGAGTTCTAGTGGAGCCGAATCGGAAATATTCTGACGAGCGTTCCAACCTAACATTCTTTCGAAAAATGATTCCCATATTTTTCTCCTCGCAGATATCGCTGGATATTTTTTTGCCACCGACGGGCGATCTTTATTAACTTTATTCAGGAATTCCCCAATATTCCTTGGTAATAGCCATTCGATTTTTTCGCGCAACATTCTTGCAAAAACCGGAGCGCTTCCACCAGATGAAATAGCAATAGTCAAAGGAGAGCGGTCAATCACGCTTGGCATAATAAATCGACATAAATTGGGTTGATCAACGACGTTAACCAAAAGCCCGTTTTTTTCAGCATCGGCATAGATGGTTTGATTAACATGGCCATCGTTAGTCGCCGCAATAACCAGAAATTTATTGCTAAGATTTTTAATCTGATATTGGCTTTTTATGACCTTTAGCTTATTGGCCGAACATAAATCAAGTAATTCAGAATGAATTTTCGGAGCAACCACGGTGAGTTTTGCACCGGCGGCTAATAATTGTTTACATTTTCGAACAGCAATATTTCCACCGCCGATAACAATGCAATCTTTGTTATTGATAGCAAGATTGATAGGTAAATAGTCCATGCTATTTCTCCATATTTCGATCGAATAGGTGTGGCGTGAAAGGACTCAATTATCACATATTTTCGAGCAAACTATTAGGTTTGCGCAGTAATTGGTGACACTCACTATATCGCCAATAACCCACAAGTTCAATCGTCAATCTCTTACAAAAACTTACGACTTGTCGTCTATTGCCTTTTGGTTGAATCGAGCATACTAGTCCTGCATCAAATTACTCAAGGAAGAGACTATGACGATTAAACGCAGTGAACAAATCGATCCTGAAAACGGTGGTTACTATCATTTAATGAGCCGCTGCGTTCGTCGCGCTTTCTTGTGTGGTAAAGATCCGGATACAAAAAAAGACTACGACTACCGACGCCAGTGGATTGAAAACCGTATTCTAGAGTTGGCCGAATACTTTGCAGTTGAAGTCTATGCCTGTGCAGTGCTGCATAATCACTATCATTTAGTGGTGTATGTCGATCCAAAAGCGCCTCAAAACTGGTCGGATTTAGAAGTAGCTGAGCGCTGGCTTAACGTCTTTCCAGGCAAGTTAAATAATCCTAAATTCGCTCAGCAACGTGCCTATCGGCTTCAAGCCATACTCAAAGATAAAGAATTATTGGCGACTTACCGAGAGCGGCTTGGGAATTTATCGTGGTTGATGCGCCGGATTAATGAGCCTCTCGCTAAGAAAGCCAATAAAGAAGATTCTTGTAAAGGGCATTTTTGGGAATCACGCTTCAAATCTCAAGCGTTGCTCGATGAAGGAGCCGCTTTAGCCTGTATGGCGTATGTGGACTTAAATCTTATCCGCACTCGAAAGGTCAAAACCTTGGCCGAGAGTGAGCACACATCGATTAAAAAGCGACTGAACGAAACAACCCCAGAGCAGCTCAAACAAACAATTAAGGCTGTTGCTGGACAGGTTAAAAACCGAACATTGGTCCTAAATCTAAAAGACTATATTGAACTCGTTGAATGGACGGCAAATTCAATTGTTTCTAAGAAAAAATCCCCAATGCCCTACCGAATTTCAGGAACGCTTGACCATCTTAATTTACGTCAAGAAAATTGGCTGAATCAAGTGCAGAGTTATGGCAACAATTACCATCGATTTGTGGGGAGTATCGATTCGCTTAAACAGAAATCGGTCGAACTGGGGCAGAAATGGTTAAAAGGGATCAAGCAAAGTCAGGCGTTGTTTCAGTCTTCTTAATAGTTTGTTCTTGCTTACTAGAGTGAAACCGTCGAAATTCGAATTCGATGCTGTATCGCAAACCTGAAAAAGGGTCATTTCTTATATTCTTCTGCAAATAGACCTCTGCATTATTTAGAGCACCAAAACTAATCAATCGACATTTTAAGACGAGATGGAAAAAATCAACATTTTGATAAAAGTGACTGTCTCCTATTTTGGTTAATTAGGCAGCCTCACGCCAAGTTTTGCAAATTCTAACTGGCGCTAAGCGACTGTTAGGAATCTGCAACAACAATTTATAGTGACTTTCATAGTCTCAATTATCGCTTTGCTGCAATAACAGTTCGAATGTCTTCTTTCTTGAATTTGTCTATGAACTCTAATAATTTATGCGTTGGTAAGTTCGTGTCAATGAATAAGTTTATCTGCCCTGAATTTGATTCTTCACCTCTAACTTTAGCAACTAAAATATCAAAGCCCACGACCCTATTATCAATGGACAACACTCCATCAGCACTCAATTCGACTCTAATCGGTTTGGCTGTAACATCATAGTTTTTAAGTGTTTTGACGCCCATTCCCTTCGTTTTTTCACTTTCGAGCCCACTGGAGACATTTACATAAAGAGCGGAGGATATCAACAGGAGTCGGAAAAGTAATTTAATCATTTAAAATTTCCTTTTATTATTTAATTGAATCAAAAATTCGCCTTAAGATCACTAACGCCCAAATAAAAAGAACCTATTTTCAGTTTCTTTTTACGTTTTTTTGTTATGGTCTCATCACAAGGATTAGAAGCAATAAAAGAAAAAATGCAATAAGATAGTATTTCGTTACTTTCATCCATAGTTCAGCTTTTTTGTGCAAAGTTAATACTTCATCGTCACCGCTCATCCAGTCAGGAACTTCACTGCTCCACCATTTTACAAAGTAAGAGCTACCTCTCGGATTAAAAAACAGTCCTCGAGGTTTGCCGCCGTTGATCCAATCAGTATGGTAATGAGTATATTGGTACTTGATCACTCTATCGACAGCTAAAGAGCCAAAAAGCCAAATTGGAATGAAAGATATAAATAGTAAAAACATCATCTAATTCTCTAGTCCAACGCCGAGCTCACCGGAAAAATGCGAGCGCAAGTATTTTGTCCGGTGGAGCTACTTGTTATGCGCTGTATGTATATATTTTCCATGAGCTTTCCTTCGTATCTAATGAGTTATATAGCTTCTGCGCTAGCTCATTATCCTCTGCGGTTAGCCACTGTAATCGTGCCGCCCCTTTACTTTTAGCAAATTGAAGGCAATGATTTATTAATTTTCTACCTATTCCTTTCCCTCTATAGCCTTGAATTGTATACAGATCATTCATAACTCCCACTTTTGCAGGAATGCTTGAAACATAAGTGAAATACACCGTGGCAAAGGCTATTGCTTCGCCTTCATTATTTCTGTAAAGAAACAAGCGACCTTCGTTTCCGTTTTCATTGAACTGCGAAAAGAATCTTCTATTTTTCTCATCGTCAATATCAGCAATCTTATAAAACTCCTGATATAGCCTAATCAATGGTAGTACATCTTCTAAATTATTTTCTGAAACGGGTTCGATCACTTTCTATTACCTTTGTGCGCATAACGCAAAGCTGAGTCGAATGAGTTTTTTGGCATTTCGATTTCCTTCGACTTGTTAAATATTCTAAATTCCATCATCTCTTACCGCTGAGCCTAATGCCTTATCTTCGCTCATGCATGTCTTTGGGTCTATTACTTCTGACGCATATGTCTTAGCGAGATTGCAAATTTTTTGTTTGAATTTTCTTTTAGCGTCACAAGAACTAACAGATTTAATTTGCTTTTCGGCTTTTTCAACACACTTAAGAACCCCAGGGTGAATAGAATCATCAGTTTCAAATTCCCAGAAACAAGAGTCATAGGCCCATAAAGTTGCTCTGCCTGATATTTCACATTCTTTCGCGAAAGAATTCAAAGTGAATAACCCAAGAAAGATGATAATTGTTAGCTTCATATATTTAACACCAAGTTTTGCAGATGATGGCAGGCGCGAAGCGACTTTTAGCAATCTGCGACAACGCCTTGTTAATCGCTGATATTATTGCCACTGAAGCTTCAAGTCTCGATGAGATTGAGCGCAATCTCTAAGATATAAATTAATAAGCCCTTGATAAGGAAGTCCTTTGTTATTGGCCATATTTTTAAAATATTCAATTGTATCTTCGTCTAAACGAATTGTTATTTGTTTCTTAAGCTTTTGGGCATAAGGATTTGAAACAGATTTAGAAAAATCATAATTTTTACGCATGTCGGTAACCCTCATAAATATTGCGTTCTTGTTTATCTGCCTTTCGAGCTGAAATTATACGAATTGAATCATTATTTCTAACACAATGGCAAACTACCAATAAACGGGAGTGAATACTTGTTCCCAGAAGAATAAATCGGTCTTCTTCATCGGAGTGATCAGGGTCACGAATTAATCGGGCAAACTGATCTGTAAATACCGTTTTAGCCTCATCAAAGGAAATCCCATGCTTCTTTTCATTCAAAGCATTCTTGCTGGTGTCCCACTCAAAGGATAAGTTATTCATAACTACATTATACCTACAATGTAGTTATAGTCAATTTTGGATGATTCGAAAATAGTTAACGCTTGGTTGTGCGGAGTGAGTGAAGCGAAGTTCGCATCACCAACCACTTGTTAACTATTACTCACTATCATATTACCGCGTTCTTTAAATAGCCATAATAATAAAGACGCAACAGCTATAAAGACTATTGATAAGAGGCGCATAAACCAATATTTACTTTCTTGTTCATATACAGCATTTTCAATAGAAAACACAACTTCTCCGTTGCTCCACAATCCAATTATTCTTTGCCCGCCATTTTCTTCAATTTCATCGAGATGATATAAAGTAATATAATCTCTAGCGTTCAGTATGTAGCTCATTTCGAGCATTTCTTCTTCGTTCGGACTACGTAGAAAATATCGTTTTCTATCCGAAGAATAGAGTTCTAGCTCATAATATTGAGTGGTCCTACTCACTCCATATCTTCCTCTACTTGTAGTATCAAACTCTTGTACTCCGACGTAGGTTAACTCAAAACTATTTTGAGCGTATTCTTCAAAGGGCTTATCTTTAAGAGAGCCGAAATAGTAAGGGGCCAAAATCAGTCCCACGCCTATTGCGAAAAGCGTAAAAATACCATTTCTTTGTCTATTGTTCATGAGCCCCTTTGACAGTTAACGCTCGTTTAAATAGTGAGGTGTTTTTCCGCCGAATCGATTTTCTAACACTTGTTCGCTGCTTGGTTAAGAGAATAACTTACCATGGGTCTTTACCAAATGACTTCAGAGTCTTAGCTCCTGTCGTTAAGAGCTTTTCACTTTCCTCATGATTGAGTTGACCATCATTTTCAACACTACTCAATTCATCCCAGTATTGTAAAGAGGAAAGTAACGACCAAATCACGTCTAGAGAGTCCGAATAATCCTTCTGAGTCAAACGTGGAAATCTTTTCTTAATTCGTGCAGGTATTTCATCTTCTTCAATCAGCTCCTCGAACAAGTCTGATAGAAACATTTCTTCTTTAGCAAGTCCTAGACCTTGCTTTACTACTCCAGACTCATCTGATTCAGAAAGCCAACTCAACTTTTCTAGCTTAGCCATCGTTTCGCCAGATGTTGAACAATGAAGAGACAAAGCTGACTTCACTCGTTCTGATACCGCTGGCAAGTCATCTTTTTCTTGCTTAGATTGTGAGTATTTTTGCAGTACCGATAAAAGTACTTGCTTACCACTTGGCATGAGACTCCTTCATACAGCTAAAGCTACGAATAGCCAGCAGGTTAGCCTAAATCTACCATACCCACTATTTACTCGGCGCACACCAACACTATTTTTTATCAAAGATAGTTGTAATTGCAGTATGAGCTATTCTTTTGTTTCAAGGTTAAATCCGAAATACCTACTACCATTAGAAAGATTTCAACTGTGGAAAAATGTGGCTCTCTGCTAGTCAACCGCCCCCTAATCCTAACCCATTTACCCAAACAGTTTTTACTCAAATATTTTCGAAGGTTACCGTCATTAGTTCCAAAAGGAATTGTCGATGAATAATCATGCAATTTCGCCCTTTGTTCGTCTACAAACAAAAAAAAGAAAATATCAGAAAAGTTGTTAACATATCCAACAACCTCAATATTGGTGCCTATCATTTGTTCTTTGTTAAGCATCACGTCGAACATACTTTTTTGTTCAAACTGTTGTTCTATAGTACGAAGACTTTTCCGGTGATATATTGCGGACTGTACCAAAATAATAAGACCTACAAAAATCGCAATGAAGACCACTACTTTATTATGTTTCATGGTTAATACTCATCAAAGTTATTAGTTTTGACATTCTCGTGTAATACCTTGTTGTCTGAAATATAACGTTCGTGTCATTTGACCCTCGCTCGCCATAAGCGGGAGCGCGTGGCGAGTGAGTGGTCAAAATGCACACACTGGTTATAAGTTTTCCTCGTCGTATTCTACGGGGACATCTTTTGATAAATTTAATATATGTGTACTACAAGAGTAATTTCCCCAAGTAGCAACTATCTTGTAAGAATTTGAGGGTTTGGCTACAAAAGAAATGAGCTTTTCACATCCTCGTTGCCCACCCACATTTGCTGGAGCAATATTGACGCAGAAAAAGGATTTTTCCATAACCTTAAAAGGAACATTTTTTGGGTTTTTAGTCGAGCCTCCAAATGGGTTCCCACCGTTAATAAAAGCAACCAACTCTCCATCACTGTAACAAGAGTTATTCGAATGTGCTTTTTTAATATACAGCGAAGATGTGTACCCTAGGGCTGCGTCAACATTTACTTCATAGTTAATTGTTGCAACGTTAGTCATATCCGTGGGTGGATTATATTTGGTAGCACACGAAGATAGTAATAGTACTACTAAAATTAAGAATGTTTTTCTCATATGGTTTCTCAATGTCCTTTATAACGTTTAAGTCATTAGACCCTCACTCACCACAAGCGATAGCGCGTGTCGAGTGAGTGGTCTAATGCACTTTTTTGTTATAGCTTTTAAATTACGCAAAACTGTCACGCGCTAAATCTATAACACTAAGTTCGCTCTCTTCAATTTTTTCGTCAAACCATTCTAGTCCTTCTTGTTTAATCTTTTCTGCTTCAGAAGAATAAATAGGAAGTAACCATAAAAGCCGTATATTTTCTTTTCCAATTGAAAATGACTGAAGCTCTTCAGCCTCAGCTGAAGGTTCATCAACTAATACTGCATTTTGACGCCATATCAAAGGCACTCTTCTAATGCTAGGAATAACCATTTCTGATGTGAAATTAGTATCATTACTGACAGAATACGCCATTAAGTCTAATATATAGTCTTCTACTTCTTTTGTTCCCGCACCACCAATATTTTTTGGTAGTGCAATCATCAATTCATGTAGCTCATTTTTTTTCTTTAGAACGCTCTGTTGAGAGACCCCAATTGTTGCATATCGAACTATATTATTATCTTTGTTGCCTGGAAATACATAAAGCTCAACATTCGGCTCACCTTCCTTTCTAGTAATGGTTCTAAATTCTGGCATACCCCAGTTACAAATGTACTTGGACAATATTATTGTTCGAACCAGATCGTAGTGCAAGATCTCTTCAGAGTTCATATTTAGTTGCTATAACGCTCGCCTCAAACGAGGCGTGTTTCTTCCGCCTTCGTTTTCAGGCGCTTGTTAAATGCTCTTACAATTAAAGCTGATCCCAAATACAAAATCCCCAACTGTACAATAAAAAATAAAAGATTATATATGTTTACTTCCCTATTTAATCTAATAAAATCGGGGTCATTTTCATCAGCGAGGTTTTCGAGACTCAAAGTACTTTTTAGGCATTCGTGCAATGGTTCTCCAAACATAGCTTTACTCAATGAGTCTCTAGTATTAGAGGTTACATCACTTTGAAGCATGGCTGCTCCATGACTAAGAGCAAGCATAGTAATAATAGCTAACATTAGCGTGAAGGTTTGTTTCTGAAATTCCAATACTCTTCCTTAATTTAACGCCAAATTGAGACGCGCGTTGTTCGCGTCGATTCCAATGATTGGTTACATTCTGTTTGACTAATCATTACTTACTTGTTCCAATCGAATCTGATGACCGCCAATACTTGGTCCGCGTATCATCGCTTCTATTTTTGTTCCTACAGGATAGAAGTCATCCTTTGCATATTTTTCAGCATTCATCCCTACAATATGAATCGATTCAATTAATGCAGGGAAGTCGAGTTCAATATCTACCCATAGTCCGAACGAAGTGCGAGCCAAAACAGTTCCAACAACAGGATCACCTCTTTCCATATCTCGAGTTTGCTCAATCCACATCTGATCTTTTTCTTCCGATGCGAAGTCACCAAATTTATTCTCGAGAACCTTAGTCCATTCAGAATGCTCAGAGTACATAGTTGCTCAGTTTATTAATGTAACGCTCACAGCAGGTGAGCGTACTTTGCTTCACTTGCCTGTTCTGGTTAAGTGCTGGCCAATAGTTTCGCATAAATTTCCTGCTTATCATTTTCCGTCAGACAGCGATCAAATATTTCGAAAAGACCGAACCAGTAAAGACGCTCATTCATTGTCATGCCAACGATACCTTCGATGGCTTCCTTTCTAAAATCCGACCACAACTGATAGAGCTTTGAATGGATGTCTTCATTATCTATCCAGCAATTGCCAAAGTACCTTTCTGTAGTTTCAGCTAAATCCATAACTGTCTTATTATCAGACTTCCAATCATCCAGCAGTTGGGCGAGTTTCGAAACAGCCTTATCATCTGAATATTTGTTTAATTCGTTGATGTACTCGTCGTAATTCATTTTGCCACTTAACGCTTCGCTACGAAGCGCCTTCTTTTTTGGCGTCTTTCTTCAGCGATTGGTTATGATCTTGTTGCTGAGAACGCCAGTAAAAACCAATGAATAGGGAGCAAAATAAAAGTGCTGAGAAGATATAAGCACTTTTCACGTAGAACTCTCCTGCTTCTCTCAATATAGCGGGGCCGACAAACGCGTCATTTATTTCGCTAAGCAATGCGTAAAAATAAAAAGTAGCAATAGGTATCGAGACCAATAACAGCCATGGCTTATGTCTCGCACAAAGCAATATGATTATTGAGCCTCCTATTCCCCATACGAAATTTAGGGTTAAACTAGGCTCTTTGTCCATTACTTCCGCATACGCTGAAAAACTCAGCAAGAAGACAAAAACAAAAAATACAATCTTCGATAACCCCATACCTTCCCTTTTAAGAATCATAACGCTTCGCTAAGAAGCGCTGCTTTTGTTATCGGCGTCTTTCTTCAGCGCCTTGTTATGTACAGTTGCTAAATTAAAGTTCTTGGCGATCAAGAATACAGACAGCGCAATTAAATATATTCCGAATTGTGATAAATAAGTTGAAAGTTTTGTAGCAAATGGAAGACAAGAATAATAGTCCTGCTTTGTTGCCCAGCATTCACCCATAGTTTCAGGGTAACCGATAGACTCAATGTAAAGCCATCCCTGAAGTTCTAGCATAAAGCCTAGAAGAAAGAGAACGCCTAACTTTTTTTGTCCAGAATATATTAAATATATACTTGCAGATAGAGCTAGCGCCACTCCAAAATATCTGAATATAGTTTCAAAATCCATTATTGCTACCTAGAGTACATAACGCCTGTGATTGCAGAGAAGGAGTCTTTCTTCCTGAATCTGCAACTCACATTGGTTATACGATTTAATTGCCAACATTTAAAATGACCTGTTCCTGCGATCCTTCGTGAGTAAGTTTAACGTTTTTATTTGTTAAAGTCGCAAGCCAACCAAGAAAATTAACTAAAAGTAAATATGCTGATTCAGACGTTACATCATGAGGAGAAACATCCATCTCAATTTCAGTATCCATGAAGAAATGGCAATTAATCTGTATCGTATCTCCAAGCCAAATAAACAAAGTCGTGGGATCTGTTTCTTGGAGTTGTTTGATTTCAGAAATCGTATTTGGCAGCTCCATAGGCTTATCACCATGTGTGAATTCTAACTTAAAACCCGTTAATCGGATTGATCGTAGAAATTCATCCCACTTTTCTAAATTGATATTTTCAGCGTAAATATCTCTTAGAGAGCCATCAGTTTTGAACTCTCCCTTAATGTCATTCCATTGCTTCATATTCACTTCGTATAACGCCTGCGTCATTTGGCCGCTTGCTCGCTATGCGCGAGAGCGCGTGGCGAGTGAGTGGTCGAATGCACGCAATGGTTATACTTTTTAGTGATTTCAAACACCGTATTGAGTTAAAGCTGGAAACGTAAAAATTAACGTAACCAACACGATTAAAATTCCAAATTTTACCGCAAGCTCAAACAGTGAACTTTTCCAAATCTTTGGAGAGTTTTCTGGATTACTCCACTCTCCCGGCATATCATCATCTAATGTAACTAGATGACCAAAAGCCATCCATATTGATAATCCACAAAGCGTGTATATATAAGCAACATCAGCAAATACCGATAGTGCTATCGTCACCACAAATAGAAATAGTAGCGAATAAATTATATTTTTAGATTTCTCAATATTCATTTAGCGTATAACGCCGAGCACAATTGCAAAACGTCTTTTTGTTTTGTCTGTTGCTGCGATTGGTTCTTGGCGAGTTGGTAATATCTATCAGTCTTGTGACGGTTTTTCTCACACGACTTATCCATTCGGTTAC